>Ga0209698_10000730_pt1 | contig 37577 bp, 32 predicted proteins | sample LitLauG_LLR_2012_FD_187203 | JGI IMG/M metagenome (GOLD analysis project Ga0209698, IMG submission 187203) | Freshwater sediment microbial communities from Pennsylvania, USA - Little Laurel Run_MetaG_LLR_2012 (SPAdes) (version 2) | ecosystem: Environmental > Aquatic > Freshwater > Creek >... | reverse complement strand
ACTGCCTTCTTCGCAGGAGCCTTCTTGGCTACGGCCTTCTTCGCGGCTGGTGCCACTTTCCCTCCTTGGGTTTCAACGTTGAATCAACTTGGGACCTCGCAGCCACCACCATGGTGACTTCGTTGTCGGTACCGCCTTGATCGTCATGTACTCGAACATGTGCCACCCAGCTTCTCAGCTGTACAACGACTGCTCGCAGTGCACGGTCTCTTGCGGAGACGACCACTCAGTCAAGAAATAACTTTCGTGTTCACGTCCCCTCCGCAAAGGACACTTAAAGTCCACTCGCTTTAACATGCAATGTCAAGCATCCTCAACTTTTTTTCCAACCGTTGGTCATCGTGACACTCGACCACGGCATCTATCTCGGACGCGCGCATCACAGTGACGTGTCGAGTGGCGAACAACATTCGACGTTGGTGCTGGGTCCGAGTCGCAGTGGCAAGACGACATCACTCATCATTCCCAATCTCTTGATGACGTCACGTTCGTGCATCGTGACCTCGACGAAGGACGACGTGATACGCGCGATGACGAATGTACGGCGCGACGTGACGACGTTGCTCTTCGATCCCTCCGGCACCGTCGAGACACCGCCGGGAGTGCGACGCGTCGGCTATTCGCCGATCCGTCAAGCGCGCACGTGGGACGGCGCGGTGCTCGCGGCTCGCGCCCTCGTCGACGTGAGCCGTCGGCGACATCTCGACGAGGGCGACTCGCACTGGAACGAACGCGCCGGTGCACTGGTCGCACCCTTGCTCCATGGTGCCGCCATGAAGGGTGAGACCCTCGGCCAACTGGCGTCGCGGATCGACGCCCGGCGAGCCGTCGACCTGAGCGAGGACCTGAGCCGGCGCTACGGTCCTGGCCACGCGGCCGTGACGCTGCTGCAGGGAGTCCTCGCCACCGAAGAACGCGAGCGATCAGGGATTTGGTCGACCGCGTCGGGACTCTTCGCTGGCGTGCGCACCGACGCGGCGCGAGCCGCGGCGCGCGAAGCACCCCTCGACGTGGCCCAATTCTTGAGCGGTCCCCATCAATTGCACATCGTGGCGCCGAGCCGCCACCAAGCGGTGACCGTGCCCCTCGTGGTGGGGATGATCGACGAGGTGGTGCACGCCACGTACGAACGCCACCACGAGGGTGCGCGACTCCTCCTGGCACTCGACGAGCTCGCCAACGTCGCGCCTCTGCCCCGACTGTCCAGCATCGTCTCCGAAGGCGGGGGACAAGGTGTCATCAGCGTGGCGTGTCTGCAGGACCTCAGCCAGGCCCGCAGCCGATGGGGCGCGAACGCCGACGGCTTCTTGTCCTTGTTCCCCACCACCGTGGTGTTGCCAGGCATCGCCGACCGCAACACGCTCGAGATGATCCAACATCTCGCGGGTCGTTCCCTCGTGGAATCGATCAATGTCCAGCATTCGCGGCGGGGACGCAACGACGGGTACTCGCGCTCGTGGGTGGAGCGCGACAACGCGACCTTGAGCGAGGTCGCTCAGGGACGACCGGGGCACGCGTTGGGCATCAACCAGAGGAAGCAGCTCGGATGGATCGAACTGACCCCGTCGTACCGCGACCCACGTTTTCGTCGCTACCTCGAACGTGCGACGCCCTCGCGCGAACGCGAACGTTGACGCCAGTCGTCGATGTCGCCCACGTCGAGTGGTCGAGGCCCGCGGTCGCGGGTCACCGCGATCATCCTCACCTCGGGCACGCTCATCGTCACCTCGCGCACCCCGCGTGAGGACCGCATCGTCGGGTACCACGCGTCGACACTGGCCGACACGCTGGCGGCGTCGCGACCGAAGGTGGCGGCGTTGGCCCACGCCTCGATCACGTGGCGTCGAGCGGCCACGTCGCGTCCTTCGAGCGCCGCCCGGAAGGCGTGTTCGTCGAGTTCTCGAGGCGACCGAACCGTCGCCGCGCGGGCGCCGTGCGCCTCGAAGCGCGTCAAGTCGTCACGCCAGCGCTCGAGCGCCTCGTCGCGGGTCCAGTGGTGTTTGGACCCGCGCACGTCGTGGTGGCCACCCCAGAGGACCCGGTACCCCTCGTCGAGTCCCACGACGTGCTCGACGCCCTCGAAGGACCGCCACGCCACGTAGGGGGTCGAGCGGGCCACCTGTGCGCGAAGCGTGGAGCGGTAGAGCGCGTCGGCGGCCGCGGCGTGAGCGAAGAGGGCGCGCGAGTCGGCGACGTTCATCTCACCCGCGGGCCGCGCACCCACCAGGAGGTGGTCGTGGAGATGGGGGTCGCCGTGTCGATTCACGCCGTGCGTGAACGCCACCACGTGCGTCCACCGGCCGGGTCGTTCGGTGTCGCTCCCGCCTCGCCGGTCACGCACGACGAGCGCACGATCTTCGAGGTAGTCGAGTGCTCCGGCCACGGCCCGGCGATGCGCCGCGACCACCGCGGCGGCGTGGTCGGGGTCGATCGCCACCAGTGTCGAGATGGTCCGCGGCGCCGCCACGACCACGTCGTAGCCCACGACGGCCGAACGCTCGCTCGTCGTGAGAACCTGGTTTACGTCCTCGAGGGATCGGGCATCGCCGCCAGCGCGCAACCACCACTGGGCGGGACCCTCGCGCACGCCGTCGAGCTCGAGGGCCCGATCCTCGCTCAAGTACGAGATGTCGCGCGAACGCCGTACCATCACCCTGATCATCAGGCCCCCTTCGCGGGGCCCAACGGTCGCCTAGAGCTGGCTCACGATCCGATCAGCCAGGTCGTGCCCGGCCTGGGCGTACTTCTCGCTGGCCACCACCGCACCGGGTCCGGCGAGGATCATCAAATGGTCCAAGAACGACGGGTCGGACACGTGGAAACGCACGGCGTATCGCCCATCGGCGAGCGACGCCCACTGGGCACCCGGCAGCGGTTCGAAGAGGTAGCGGTCGTAGCCCTCGACGATGACCACGACGAGGTCGCCCTCCTCCCCCACGGCGGTGAGCCAATTGGGCACCGGGTCCGCACCACGGTCCTCGGTGATGACTGACTTGGCGAGGATGGCCCCGATCCGGTCGACGCGGAAGGTCCGCCAGTCATTACGGGTGAGACAGAACGCCCGCACGTAGGTGTGGCCATTGAGGACCTTGACCGACGACGGCTCGATGCAGCGCTCCTCGGCGGTGTCCGACGTACCCGAGTGGTAGGTGATCTTGAGTTGTTCGCGGTCGGTGACCGCCTGGTAGACCGTCGAGAGCAGTTGCTCGTTGTGGGGGTGCTCGATGCGCATGAAGTGGCTCGTGACCTCCTCGATCTTGTCGATCGCCGTGAAGATCGCGGGGTCGTCGAACAGTCGCGACGCCTCGCGCAAGGCGACGTTGAGCTCGAAGAGGTCGCGCCACATGAACCCCGAGGGCTCGTCGTCGTCCGAGACGAACTCGGCCCGGTACGTCGAATCGTCCGTGTCCTCGTGGTCCCAGTCGTCACACTCCTTCATGACGCGCGCGGGGAATCCCATCGCACCGTCGAAGGTCTCCACCATCGGCTCCATCGTCACCAGGCGTCCCATGATGGAGCGAACCAGGTCCGGTGCCATGGAGAATCTCTTGGCCAGCTCCGACACGCGCAGGCCGTCGTCAGAGTTGTAGACCGCGTGCAGGAGCTGCAACGTCTGACCCAGGACGTCGCCCGAGGCCGCGGTCGCGAACGTGATGTCGTCGGCCGCGGGGGTCTTGCCGCGATTGACCCGCGCGAGCCAGTCCTTAAGGTCCTTGATCAACGACTTGGGGCTGACCAGGCGGACCCGCTCGGCGCCCTCGAGGATGAATCGCAAGGCACCATGGGGGCTGTCGAAAGTGATGCCCACCTCGACGCGGCCGTCCTTCTTGTCGGCCGCGGTCGCGCCCTCGTACTGGCGCACCAGCAAGTCGGCGTAGTCGCGGTTGGTGAGCACGACGACGTCGATGGGAGTGGGCCGCTTCTGGTACTGGGGGCGCCACGACGAGGCCAGTTCGCGCGTCGCCTCATCGATCACGAAGCGCTGATCGAGCACCACGGGCATCGACGTCATGCGAGAGAAGCGATACCCCTTGATCATCCCGGCGCCCACCTCGCGCGCCACCAGATAGGACGTGCCACTCTCGTGGAGTATCTCCAAGGGTTCGACGATGCGGTCCTTGCGCACCGATGACTGGTACTCGAACCCCAACAGGCGACGAACCTTGATGGCCCGGATGGCCGGCGTGAGAAAGGCCGAGAATTCCAGTCCCCCGTCGCCCGCGGGGCCGTCGTTGAAGACGCTGAAAGCTCCCGACTTGCCGAATCCGCAGAAGCCCAGGGCCGTGGCCACTACGCGCCTCTCGGCCGGGGTGAAGTGGATCGGCGGGGCGTACCCACTGCTGGGATCGATCTGGTAACCCGTGAGGTCGTCGGGGCGCAACACCGTCTCGATCTGGAAACCCAGGTCCCGGATGCGGGCCTTGTCGCGCTCGAACTTCTGACGCACGGCCGTATCGTTGCCGACGTAGGCCAAGACCTTCTTCGGCGTCTTCGACGTGGAGGGATACTCGTCGACCTTGAGGTCGCGCACGATCTCCTCTTGGGTCAAGGGACGATGGTCGCTGTAGGCGCGCTGGAGCAGCAACACGAGGGCGACGATGCGCTCGCGACTGGGTTCGACACCGGCTCGACTAGTACTCACGACTCACACTCATCTCGAAGAAGGGTAGCGGCTCGATCACTGGGGTCGTCGCCGTCAGACCAGGGCGACGTCGTCGCCACCGTCCGGGGACCGACGCCAGGGGCCCGAACGACCGCCCGACTTCTCCCACAGGGCCACGTGCTCCACGGTCATCGTTCGATCGATGGACTTACACATGTCGTAGATCGTCAGCGCCGCCATCGTCACGGCCACCAACGCCTCCATCTCGACCCCCGTGCGGTCGACGGTGTCCACCCCGGCCTCGACCTCGATGAAGACGTCGCCGATGGTGAAGTTGACGTGCACGTTACCCACCAGCACCTGATGCGCCATCGGCAGCAGCGTGGCCGCCGACTTGGCCGCTTGGATACCCGCCACCCGGGCGGTCGCCAGGACGTCGCCCTTGGCCGTGGCGTTCGAGGCGATCGCCGCCGTCGTCTCGGCCGCCATCATGACGCGACAGCGAGCGAGTGCCCGCCGTGCGGTGACCTCGGTCGGGCCACGATCGCGCGGGAAGGTGCCGCCGAGGGGCGAAGGTCGTAGTTGGTGGAATTCGTCCACCACGTCATGCTACTGACGTCGGGGACGGTACCAGAAGGGCGCCGAGTAAACTAGTCAGGTGCTGCAGAAAAGAGAAGGTTGATGCCGACCTACGAATACGAATGCCAATCGTGCCACCAGCGGGTCGAGGCCGTCCAGAAATTCTCCGACGCGCCCCTGAGCGTCTGCGAGAACTGCGGTGGCGAACTGCGCAAGGTCTTCTCGGGCGTGGGCATCGTCTTCAAGGGCTCGGGCTTCTACAAGACCGACTCGCGCGGCAAGTCCTCCGCGTCGACGCCGCCCGCGACCGCGGCCACGACGCCGCCGGCGGCCGCACCCTCCACGTCAAGCGACTAGCTACCCGACAGTGACACGCCGTCGATAGCGAGCGTCTGCGCCGCTGTCGTCCCGGGCAGCCACTGGACGTCGCTACCCACGAACATCACATCGAGCAACATCCGTTGCAGCGTCGAGGCGATAGTGACCTCGCGTATCGGTTCCGCGAGTACGCCGTCGCGAATCATGAGTCCGGTGATACCCACCGAAAAGTCACCGGAGATCGGATTGACCCCGGAATGCACGCCGGTCAGCGATTCGACGAAGACACCGTTGCCCACCCGGCGAAAGATCTCGTCCTGGTCGAGGTCCCCCGCGACCAGTTGCAGGGCCCGGCACCCCGCCGAGGGCGAACCCGACACGCCACCGCGAACGGCATTGCCGGTGGAGGAGGTTCCGGCGCGGCGCGCCGACACCGTGTCGTAGACGAATTGGGTGAGTCGCCCCTGAGTGATGAGTTCGTTGCGCCGAGACGCGAGCCCTTCGGAGTCGTAGGGGCTGGCGGAGAAGTGTCGCGCATCGGTCGGGTCGTCGATCAACGTCACCAACGGCGACGCGACGACCTCGCCGAGGCGTCCGGCAAAGAACGACCGGCCGCGCACCACCGCGTCACCGCTGAGGGCTCCGCCCAGGATCGACCACAGGGTGGCCGCCGTGCGTGGATCGAACACGGCGACACCTTTGGACGAGGGCGGCTTCACCGCGCCGAGCATGCGCGTGGCCCGTCGAATCGCGTCGTCCGCGGCCGTCTCCAGCGACAGGTCGCCGGGGGCGCGACCGACCGAGAGACCCCAACCCGTCTGGTCCTCCGCGCCGTCGGACGCAATGGCCTCGACCGAGACGTAGGCCCCGGAGCGCTCGAGGGTCGCTACGATGCCCGTCGTCGACGCGATGGCCGCGTCGGCGAGGTAGTCGGAGTAGTTCGCCGCGTCGACCTGGCGGATTCGCGGATCGCCGCCGCGCACCATGGCCTCGAGTTCGATCGCCATGGCGACCTTGCGGTCCATCGATGTGGTCGTGACGGCCGGGTCGCACAACGACAGCGACACCGCCGCGACGCCGTCGGGGCGGGCGAAGGCGACGAACTCGTCCTCGGTGGCGAAGTGCGCGTTGTCGCGGGCGTTGCTCAGCGCTTCGACGATCGCGTCCTCGTCGAGGGATCCCGCGTAGGCGGTGCCCACTCGCGCTCCCTGGGGCCCATCGATGAGGATCCGGATGCCGATCTCGGCCGACGAGGAACTCGACAAGTTCTCGATCTCGCCCTGGTAGGCCTGCACTTCGGTCTCGACCCCGCGAGAGAGGAAGACCTCCATCTCCTCGCCGTCACCGACTCGCTCGAGCAGGGACTGGGCTCGCGCCAATAGTTCGCTCACGCCGCCGTCCCCCCGATGGTGATGCCCGACAGTCGCATGGTGGCCTGCCCGCAGCCCACGGGCACCTGCTGGCCATCCTTGCCGCACGTTCCTGGAGTGGTGGAGAAGTCGGTGGCGACCGCGTCGACCCGCTTCAATATCTCCGGGCCGTTGCCGATGAGATTGCAATCGCGCAAGGGCGTCGTGATGCGTCCGTTCTCGATCATGAAGGCCGCGGTGGCGCCGAAGACGAAATCGCCCGTCGCCGTGTTCACCTGGCCGCCACCCAGTTGGGCGACGTAGACGCCGCGCATGGTCTGGGCCACGATCTCGTCGGCATCCGCGTCACCGGCCAACAAGTAGGTGTTGGTCATGCGCACCATGGGGAGATGCGCGTAGCTCTGGCGACGTCCGTTGCCCGACGACTGGCGACCCTCCTTGCGTGCGCGCAGGTAGTCCCACATGTAGTCGGTCAAGATGCCGTTCTCGATCAGAACGTTGCGTGCGCCCGGGCGGCCCTCGTCATCGACCGCCAAGTACCCCCACTCGCCGGTCATCGTACCGTCGTCCACCAGCGTCACCAGGGGGCTCGCCACCTGCTCGCCGACTTTGCCCGCGTAGACCGACGCTTGCTTCACGATGGCGTCGGCCTCGAGACCGTGTCCGCAGGCCTCGTGAAAGAGGATGCCCCCCGAACCACCGGCCAGCACGACGGGCAGGTCGCCCGAGGGTGCCGGGCGTGCGGACAATTTGGTCATCGCTTGATGGGCCGCGCCCCGCGCGGCCTCCTCGATGGCGTCGGGCGTCAAGAACTCGAATCCCCGGGTGGCCGCCAAGGGGCGGTACCCGGTCTGCATCCCGCCGTCGCCGTTGGCCACGCACGACACCGCGAAACGCGTGCGCACCTGATCGTCCGCCGCGAAGACGCCCTCGGAGTTGGCCACGAGGAAGCGTCGCGTCGAATCCGACAATCCCACTTGCACCTGACTGATCGCGGCGCCGCTGGCGCGCGCCACGTCGTCGGCGCGCGTCATCAATTCGATCTTCGCGGCCTTGGGCACGTCGTCGGGCGAGATCTCGGCGCGCGAGGGGTAGTCGCGCAAGGCCTCGAGCTTCACCTCGCGAACGCCACCGCCGCCCTCGCGCGCGACGGCGGCCGCGGCCCGCGCCGCCGCCAGCAGCCCCGACTCGCTCAGGTCCGCGGTGTGGGCGAAGCCGGTGGTCTCACCGACGACGACGCGCACTCCCGCTCCGCGCGAGCGCCCCGAACTCAGTTCCTGGATGCGACGTTGGTCCAGTGACGCCGATGCCGTACGCCGGTCCTCGGCGAATACCTCGGCGAAATCAGCGCCGCGGCCCATTGATTCATTCAGTACGCGTTGGACGACGTCGCGTTGCACCAGAGTGTCAGACATGACATTCAGACTATCGGTGGCCGCCCCAAGTACACTCCGGCGTAGAGCACTCAACGCGCGGCGCGGCGACGCGCACGAGAAGAAGAGGTTGGAGCCATGAAACTGGTCATCTTGAGCATCGCGATCGTGGTCGTGCTGGGCGTCATCGTCTTCCTCGTCAAGGCCGTGCGCATCGTCCAACAAGGATTCGTCGGCGTCGTCACCCGCTTCGGAGAGTTCAAGGCCATCCGCAACCCCGGCCTGACCTTCATCGTGCCCTTCATCGAAGTCATGAAGATCATCGACGTGCGCGAGACCCCGCGCACGGGCGACCGTCAGCAGGTGATCACCCGTGACAACGTGGCGGTGATCGTCAACGCCACCATCTTCTCCCAAGTCGTCGACGTACGACTGGCCCTCTTCACGAACTCCGACTACCTGGTCAGCACCGATAACCTGGCGCGCACCTCCGTCCGCGCGGTCTTCGGTTCGATCACACTGGACGAGGCCTTCTCTCAGCGCGAGCGCATCGGCACGCTGCTGCAGACCCAGATGGAAGAGGCCACGGACAAATGGGGCGTGCGCATCAACCGGGTCGAGGTCCTCGAGATCACCCCGCCGGAACAGATCCTGCAGGCCATGGCGTTGCAAAAGCAGGCCGACCAGGAGAAGCGTGCGCGAATCCTCGAGTCCGAGGGCACCCAGATGTCGGCGGTGAACGTGGCCGACGGCGAGCGCCAAGCGGCGATCAAAGAGGCCGAAGGCGCCCAGCAATCAGCCATCTTGCGCGCCGAGGGACTTCGCCAGGCCACCATCCTCGAAGCCGAGGGGCGCGCCCAGGCCGTCGCGCTAGTCTACGCCGCCATCAAGGCCCAGGACCCGGACCCGACGCTGGTCGCCATCCTCCAACTCGACACGCTGTCGAAGTTCGCGGCCTCTGAGAACACCAAGCTGATCATCCCGGCTGAGAGCTCGGCGCTGCTGGGCGCGGCCCAGGCGCTGCGCAGTGTGATGGCCGACGTGCCCGGGATGGCCCCCACACCACCCGCGTCCTAGACACGCCGACTCCCTGATCCGACGCGGCGCAGAGCCCATCGAGGGGTACTCTGGGCCGATGCGACCGCTTCGCTACTCCATCAACGTCACCATCGATGGGTGCTGCGACCACCGTGTCATCCCCGCCGATGAGGAGATGCACGCGCACGCGGTGTGGAACCTGCAGCGATCCGACGCACTCCTCTTCGGTCGGGTCACCTACGAGATGATGGAGGCGGCCTGGCGCCCCTCCGCCACCTCGACGCCGCGCCCGCCGTGGATGGAACCCTTTGGCGTCACGATCGACGCGATGGAGAAATACGTGGTGTCGAGCACCCTGACCCACGTCGAGTGGAACGCGCAGCTGGTGCGTGGCGACCTTGGTGACGCCGTGACCCGCCTCAAGAGCGAGCCGGGGCGCGGACTCTTCTTGGGAGGCGTGCAGCTCCCGCTGGAGCTGGCGCGCCGCGGACTGATCGATGAGTACGAGTTCGTCATCCATCCGCGCATCGCCGGCCACGGTCCCGCGCCGTTCGCGGGACTCGCGTCGTTCCTCGATCTCACCCTCGTGCACCGCACGGAGTTCCCCTCGGGCGCCGTGGCGATGACGTACGAACCCAAGCGCTGAGCCGCTCAGCTCCTAGGCGGTGTCACCCGGCTCGCGTGGCTCGACCCACAGGGTGGTGCCGTAGGCCTTAGTGACCACCACTGGGGTCGCCACGGTGATGTTCGAGCCACGCTCGGTCACCGCGCGCCAGGACTCACCGCGGATCTTGATACGGCCAGGGTGGACCTCGTCACCCACCTCGTCCTCGACGACGCCGAACTGTCCGGTCAACGCCGTGTGCATCGGATTGGCGAGGTCGCCGCCCGGTGGTCGCAACTTCTTCATGGCCAGGGGCCGCACGAAAGCGATCGTCGTCGCGGTCACCAGCAACCACACCAGTGCCTGGACCGGGAACGAGGCGCCCCCCAGGGCCACGATGAAGGCGACGCCGGCGCCGACGCCGACGAACAGGGCGGCGAGCGCATTGGTGTGCAACTCGGCCAGACCACTGATGACGATGATGACAACCCAGAAGAATACGGCCATATCGCGCAGTATATGAGTGCGGCCCGTTGTCGACACGAACCATCACGAGCGGTGCGGGGCAGCCGGCATCGACCACCACGAGGCGAAGGTCCTGATCTGGGCACTTCGAGGGAGCGGGCCTCAGAACTAGGCTGTCGTTGTGATTTTGCCGTCGATCGAATCCCCCGCTGACCTCGCCGCGCTCTCCTATGACGAGCTCGAACAACTGAGTTCGGAGATTCGCGACTTCATCATCACCACGGTCAAGAGCACCGGGGGGCACCTCGGCTCCAACCTCGGCGTGGTCGAGCTGACCCTGGCCCTGCACCGCGTCTTCGAATCACCCAAGGACATCTTGCTCTTCGACACGGGTCACCAGGCCTACGTGCACAAGCTCCTCACCGGTCGCCGCTACGGATTCAAGGCACTTCGCAAGCGCGGGGGACTCTCGGGCTACCCGAACCGCACCGAGAGCCAGCACGACTGGATCGAGTCGTCGCACGCCTCGACAGCCCTCTCCTACGCGCACGGCCTCTCGGTCGCGCTCGAGGCTAAGCACGAACTGATCGGCCATGGCGGCAAGCGCCACGTGGTCGCGGTGGTGGGCGACGGCTCGCTCACCGGGGGCATGGCCTACGAGGCCCTCAATAACCTCGGGGTGAGTGGCCAACGGGTCGTCATCGTCTTGAACGACAACGGTCGAAGTTACGCGCCCACTATCTCGCGCCTATCGACCTCCCTGACGTCACTACGCCTCAACCGCACGTATCTCACGTTGCGTCAGCGCATCCGGCGCCTGGTGCCGCGACTGCCGCGGGTGGGCAAGGCGGCGTACCGCGGGATCGACGGCTTCACGTCGGTGGTTCGCGAGATGGTGACGCCCCACACGTTCTTCGAGAATCTGGGAGTGCGCTACGTCGGGCCCATCGACGGACACAACCAGGAATCGATCGAGGCCACGTTGCGCAGCGCGGCCCAGTGGGACGGACCCATCGTGGTGCACGTGTTGACCGAGAAGGGCCGCGGCTATGAGCCGGCCACCTCGGACGTTCTCAAGATGCACGACTACAAGCTGCCCGCTCGCCTCAACGACGAAGACGTCCCGACGCTCTCCTTCACCCAGGTGTTCTCCGAGGCGCTGATGGAGGAGGCCCGTCGCGACGACCGCATCGTCGCCATCACCGCCGCCATGGCCGGCCCCACTGGCCTCCTGCCGTTCGAAGAGGCGTTCCCGCGTCGCTTCTTCGACGTCGGCATCGCCGAGCAGCACGCGGTCACCGCCGCCGCCGGCATGGCCATGGGCGGGCTCAAGCCCGTCGTCGCCTTCTACTCGACGTTCTTCGCGCGGGCCTTCGACCAGGCCAACCTCGACGTCGGCCTGTTGAACCTCCCGGTGGTCTTCGTCTTCGACCGCGCGGGCATCACCGGCGACGACGGACCCTCGCACCACGGGGTACTGGACCTGGCCCTGTGCCTGGCCATCCCGAGCATGACGATCTTCGCTCCCTCCAACACGCTCGAGATCCCGGTCATGTTGCGCACCGCGCTCTCCCTCGCCGGGCCGAGCGCTCTGCGCTTCCCCAAGACGTCACCGCGCCCCTTCGACGGCAACCACGGCGAGGGCCTGCACGCGAGGCGCATCCAACGCGGTGACGGCTCGATCTGCGTCCTCGCCCTGGGCAAAATGGCCGCCAGCGCCTTCGACGCCCTGGCGCTCCTCGAAGAGTCCGAACGCGTCACCCTCTACGATGTCCGCGTCCTGCCACCCGACCCCGACATGATCGACGACGCGGTGCACCACCAGCGGGTGATCACCATCGAGGACGGCACCCGTCACGGTGGTGCGGGCACGTTGATGGTCTCGGCGGTGCGTAACCGCGCCCAGGAACTCAACCGGGACTTCCCCACGACTCGTATATTGGGCGTCCCGCGCGCGTACTTGGAACACCATCAGCCCGACGCGCTCCTGGCCGAGATCGGACTGGACCCCGCGGGGATCGCCGGGGCCGTCGAGCGGCTCCTACGCGACCAGCCCGAGTTCGCGCCCGTCATCCCCGAGTCACCGCGCCCGCGTTTCAATCAGTAGCCCTTCCTCCAACTCTTGAACTTCGACGACGCTCGAAAGGTTCGATCCGCGCCGCGGGACTCCTAACATTGGTCCATGGCATTCGACGTGACCAAGACCGACGACGAGTGGAAGGCCCAACTCCCGCCCGAACGCTACGAGGTGCTGCGTCGAGCGGCGACCGAACGACCCTTCACGGGTTCCTTGCTGCACGTGGACGAACGCGGGGTGTTCACCTGTGGCGGGTGTGGCCAGCGACTCTTCACATCGGATCAGAAATTCGATTCGGGCTGCGGCTGGCCCAGCTTCGACGCGTGCGAACCCGGCAGCATCGTCGAGAGGGAGGACCGCTCGCTCTTCTCACGTCGCATTGAGATTCTGTGCTCGTCGTGCGGCGGCCATCTTGGCCACGTGTTCCCCGACGGTCCCACGCCGACCGGTCTGCGCTACTGCGTGAACTCGCTCGCCATCGACTTCGACCGGGCCTCGGACTAGACGTCGAGGAAGCGGCGGATGGCAATGGCCGAACCGACCGAACCGATGACCACTCCCACCCCCAGAACGACAAGGTTGGTGCCCCACAGCTTGGCGGTGTCCAGGGCGAACTCGTTGTGCAGGGGGTACCAGGTGTGCAGCGCCCAGACCGCGAGCATCGCGACACCCGAGCCCAGGAGACCCTGGATGAAGCCCTCGGTGATGTAGGGAACCCGGATGAACCAGTTGGTCGCCCCGACGAGCTTCATGACCGACACCTCGCGGCGGCGCGCGAAGATCGCCATGCGAATGGTGTTGAGGATCAGCACCGTCGCCGACAGGAGGAGGACCAGGGCGAGGGCGAGGAAGACCACCTGCAGGATACGAATCGCCCGGTTCATCTGACGGATCTGCTGGATGGGAGCCGTCACCTTGTAGACGCCGGGCTGGTTGCTGAACGTGGAGATCACGGTGATGGCGTCGGTGGGCACCGTCGGAGTGCACCGGAACGAGGTCGGCATATCGGCCACGGTCAGTTGCTGGAACTCGTCGAGGGGAAGGATCCGGCGCGCTTCGTTGTAGTCCTGCAACTGACTGGTGAACACGCAGTTCTTGACGATGGGCATCTGGTCGAGTTGGTTCTTGACCGACGAGATGGCGCCGGCCGACGCGCTCGGCTGCATCCAGACCGTCACGACCGTGCCCTTCTGCCAACTGGCCGAGGCCTGGGCGGCACTCTGCTTGAGCAGCAGGGCCGATCCCACCAGGGAGAGCGACACGGCCACGGTGAGCACCGCGGCGATGGTCATCATCCGGTTGCGCCACAGGTTGGAGAAGGTCTCCTTGAAGGCGTAGCTGAGGTAGACGCGCATCAGGCCGCCGGCCCTTCCTCGACGCCGTAGACGCCTCGGACCTGGTCGCGAATCATCTCGCCGTGGTCGAGCTCGATGACGCGACGGCGCATCCGGTCGACCAACGCCTTGTCATGAGTGGCCATCACGACCGTCGTGCCCGTGCGGTTGATGCGCTCGAGCAGGGCCATGATCGACTCGGAGTTCACCGGGTCCAGGTTGCCCGTCGGTTCGTCGGCCAGCAGGATCAGTGGCCGGTTGACGAAGGCGCGGGCCACCGCCACGCGCTGCTGCTCACCACCGGAGAGCTCGCTGGGCAGATTGTCGGACTTGGCCCCGAGCCCCACGAGTTCCAGGATCTGGGGCACCTGGTTCTCCACGGTCGAACGCGGTCGACCGATCACCTCGAGGGCGAAGGCCACGTTCTCGAAGACCGTCTTGTTGGGCAACAAGCGGAAGTCCTGAAAGACGCAGCCGATGTTGCGGCGCAAGTAGGGAACGCGCCACTTGGGCAGACTGCCGATGTCGCGACCGGCCTCGAGTATCCGGCCCTTGTCGGGCAACTCCTCACGCAACAACAGGCGAAGGAACGTCGTCTTTCCCGAACCCGACGCCCCCACCAAGAAGACGAACTCGCCCTTTTCGATATCGAGCGAGATGTTGGTGAGGGCGGGGGTTCCGTTCTTGTAAGTCTTGGAGACGTTCTCGAAACGAATCATTCGCGCACCTCCTCACATCGATCACGCGCGACCGGCACCGCCGCGCTTAGTTGTAACGTCATTCTAGTTTGGGGTCACGGCGAGTTCGCGCCAGAGAACCCATCAATCATTGGCCTCGCGACTTTCTTACGCTCGCGAGCGCTGACGCCGCAGTTCGGCTTCCATGAAATCGTCGAGGTCGCCGTCGAGCACCGCCTCGACGTTGCCCGTCTCGAAATCGGTGCGGTGGTCCTTCACCAATTGGTAGGGCGCTTGCACGTAGCTGCGGATCTGCGAACCCCACGCGTTGTCACCGCGATTGCCGCTCAGGGCGTCGAGTTCGGCTTGTCGCTCGGCGCGGGCGCGCTCGGCCAACTTGGCCGCGAGGATCTGCATCGCGCGTGCTCGGTTCTGGTGCTGGCTGCGCTCGTTTTGACAACTGACCACGATGTTGGTCGGCAGGTGGGTGAGACGCACCGCGGAGTCGGTCTTGTTGATGTGCTGACCGCCCGCCCCCGAGGACCGATACGTGTCGACGCGCAGGTCCTTCTCGTCGATCTCCACCTCGCTGTCGTCGTCGAGCAGCGGCGTGATCTCGAGCGAGGCGAAACTGGTCTGGCGGCGCGCCTGGGAGTCGAAGGGACTGATGCGCACGAGTCGGTGCACGCCGCGTTCAGCGCTCAACCAGCCGTAGGCGAATCGCCCCTTGATGATGAAGGTGGCCGAGAGGAGGCCCGCCTCTTGGCCCTCGGTGGCCTCATCGACCTCGACCGAGAAGCCGCGACGCTCCGCCCAGCGCATGTACATGCGCAGCAGCATCTCAGTCCAGTCCTGGGCGTCGGTTCCGCCGGCCCCGGCGTGCAGTTCGACGATCGCGTCATTCTCGTCATAGGGCCCACTGAAGAGACTCTGCGTCTCGAGCGCGACGATGTGTGAGGCGATCTCGCCCACCGTCGTGGAGAGCTCGTTGAGCAGTGACCAGTCGGCCTCGCCACTCACGAGCGCCTCGCGCGAGAACTCCGCCAGTACCGACGCGTCGTCGAGGCGCGAGCGAAGGGCGTCGAAGTCGTCCAGGTCGGCGCTGAGGCGCCCGAGTTCGGTGGTGACCTCGCGCGCGTGGTCCTGATTGGACCACAGGTCCGGGTCAGCAGCGGCCACGCTCAAGTCACCGTGGCGCGCCCGACGTTCATCGATCTTCAGGTACTCGCGCGCCGCACTCCAGCGTTCCTCGAGCTCCTCGAGGTTGGACTGGGCGTCGCGCAGTGCGTTCTCGGCCTTAGGGTCGGCCATGGCACTGCTTGAACTTTCGCCCCGATCCGCACCAGCACGGATCGTTGCGCCCGATCTTGTCGCCCTCCTTGGGCAAGGTCTTGGTCGCGGAGTCCTTGGCCGACGCCGCGTGCACGGGCAACTCGGTGGCCCCCGGGGCGACGGCGTCGACGTTGGTCACCGCGCTCTCGAGCCCCGCGTCGGCTCCGTCGGCGATGGCCGCCTCGGCCTCGACCACCTGGGCCTCGACGTGGGTGATGAATCGCACGTAGTCGTGGTTGATCGAGACCAGGAGCGCCTCGAAGAGCTCGTAGCCCTCCTTCTGCCACGCCGTCAGGGGGTCCTGTTGGGCGACTTGGCGAAGGTAGATCCCGTCGCGCAGGTAGTCCATGTCCGAGAGGTGCTCGCGCCAACGCTGATCCACCACCTGGAGCATCACGTCGCGCTCGATCTCCTTGGCCGTCTCGAGCCCGTTGGGGAACGCGTCGCACTTGGCCTGGTAGAGGTTGAGCGCGTCCTCCACCACGAGCGCGATCACGTCGTCGCGGTCACCGTACGCCGCCAACGTCTCCTCAGTGAGCGTGACGGGATAGTAGATCATCAAGTCGTTGATCAAGGCGCGAAGGTCCCACTCCTCGTAGAACTCGCTGTCGAGCTGGCGCTCGACCACCGTCGTCAACACCTCCTCGATCAACGCGATGGTCGTGTCGTGCATGTCCTCGCCGTCGATGACCTGCTGGCGGCGACCGTAGATCACCTTGCGCTGCTCGTTCATGACCTCGTCGTACTTGAGGACGTCCTTGCGGATCTCGGCGTTGCGGCCCTCGACGGTGTTCTGCGCGCGCTCGATGGCCTTGGAGACCATCTTCGCCTCGATCGGCACGTCCTCGGGCATCGTGCGTCCCATGACCCACGAGACCGCGCCGGTCGCGAAGAGCCGCAGCAGATCGTCCTCGAGGGACAAGAAGAAGCGGCTCTCGCCGGGGTCGCCCTGGCGGCCCGAACGGCCACGCAACTGGTTGTCGATACGTCGCGAGTCGTGGCGCTCGGAACCCAAGACGTAGAGACCGCCGAGGGCGCGCACCTCGTCGCCTTCGGCGGCGCACATCTGGGCGTACTTGGCCTCGGCGGCGGCCAGCAGGGCCGGGTAGGACTCGTCCTCGGGCTTGACGCCTTGACCCTGGACCTCGCGCGCGGCGAGGCCCTCGGGGTTGCCGCCCAGGATGACGTCGACGCCGCGACCCGCCATGTTGGTGGCGACGGTCACCGCGAACTTGCGTCCGGCCTGTGCGACGATCTCCGCCTCGCGGAAGTGATGCTTGGCGTTGAGCACCTCGTGCGCGATGCCCGCCTTGGAGAGCTCGCGCGAGATCAGTTCGGACTTCTCCACCGACGCCGTACCGAGCAGGATCGGTTGGCCGAGGGTGTTGCGGGTCTGCACCTCTTCGATGATCGAGACGATCTTGCCGGCCTCGGTCTTGTAGATGAGGTCGGGCAGGTCCTTACGCGAACTGGGTCGGTGCGTGGGGATCGGCACGACGGGCAGGTTGTAGGTGCTGCCGAACTCGCCGGCCTCGGTCTCTGCGGTTCCGGTCATGCCGGCCAACTTCTCGTAGAGGCGGAAGTAGTTCTGTAACGTCACCGTGGCCCAGGTGTGGTTCTCCTCTTGGATACGGACACGCTCCTTGGCCTCGACGGCCTGGTGCAGGCCGTCGGACCAGCGACGTCCGTCGAGCGTGCGTCCGGTGAACTCGTCGACGATCTTGACCACGCCCGCGTCGACCAGGTACTCCTTGTCGCGGTGGAAGAGCTCCTTGGCGCGCAGCGCTTGACCCAACTGGTGCACGTAGTTCGTCGCGACCGCGTCGTAGAGGTTGTTGACCCCGAGCAGTCGCTCGACCTTCTCGATTCCGGCTTCGGTGGGGATGACGGTCTTCTTCTCCTCGTCGACCTCGTAATCCTCGTCACGGATCAAGGTGCGCGCGATGGAGGCGAATTGGTAGTAGAGCTTCGTGACGTCGGCGGCGGGCCCCGAGATGATCAACGGCGTGCGCGCCTCGTCGATGAGGATCGAGTCCACCTCGTCGACGATCGCGAAGGGGTGGCCGCGCTGGACCATGTGCTCACGTCGGCGCGCCATGTTGTCGCGCAGGTAGTCGAAGCCGAACTCGGTGTTGGTGCCGTAGGTGATGTCGCAGTGGTAGGCCTCGCGCTTCTGGTCGAAGTCGGGCAGGTCCGGCCCCACGCGCCCCACCGTCAGCCCGAGCCAGCGGTGCAGCTGCCCCATCCAGTTGGCGTCACGGGTGGCCAGGTAGTCGTTCACGGTGACCACGTGCACACCCTTGCCCGCCAGGGCGTTCAGGTACACCGGCAGGGTCGACACCAGGGTCTTGCCCTCACCGGTCTTCATCTCGGCGATCCACCCGAAGTGCAGCGCCATGCCACCCATCAGCTGCACGTCGTAGTGACGCTGGCCCAGGACGCGGCTGGCGGCCTCGCGCACGACGGCGTAGGCCTCGATCAAGATGTCGTCGAGCGTCTCGCCCTCGGCGAGGCGCTCCTTGAAGACCTCGGTCTTGGCCCGCAATTCGGCGTCGGTGAGACCCGCCATCTCGCCGGCCAGTTCGTTGATGGGTCCGACGAGTTCGGCGAGCTGTTTGGCGCGCTTACCTTCACCGGCCTTGAGGATCTTTGAGAACACACTCATGACCTATCAACACTACCGGTCGCGGACAAAGGTGAACGGGGCTGCGAGTGCTGACCTGGTCTTTGACCCCACATCCGCCTGAATCCGCGCGCACCACTTTGATGCGTCGAACCCAGGACTTACCTCTAAACCGCGCCATGCTCAGCGCCGCGTGGGCGCCTTACGTGGGTCGTTTCGCCCGCGGCTGGCATCGACTTTCAACCACAGAACCACTCGCAGCCCGGCTCCAGTCTAGACCCGAGGTGTTCAGCCCCGGGGGTGCACGACGGCGACGACGACCAGACGCACTCCCAGCACGACGGCCGCCAGGGGAACCAGGGCCCGGCGGACGCCACGCGCGGTGTGCACCTCGAAGCGCAGGGCGCTGCGGTGGTGAGCCCAGACCATGGACCTCGTGGCGCGCTGTCGCGACAAGCCCTCCACGTGGGTGACCACCGCGTCGTCGACCGCGGCCACGCTCCAGCCGCGTTGGCGCACGTCCCAGCACAACGTCATGTCCTCGGCGAACATGAAGTAGCGCTCGTCGAAGCCCCCCACTTCCTCGAAGGCGCTGCGCCGGACCATGAAGCAGGCCCCCGACACCCAGTCGACGCTACCGTCGTCGTGGCGCGAGCGATAGCGCCGCGTCGCGGGATTCGAGGGCCAGATCGGGGCGAGGAGGGCGTGAAGGCCGGCCAGCCAGAAGTTGGGGAACACCCGGTGCGAGGGATACACGCTGCCGTCGGGGCGACGGATCTGGGGACCGACGATGGCCACCCGCGGTTGCGCGTCCATGGCCGTCACCATCGCCTCGACGGCGCCGTGGTGCACGACGACGTCGGGATTGGAGACCAGGACGAGTTCGTGGCCCTTGACGCTCGCGACGCCGCGGTTCACCCCACGGCCGTATCCGAGATTGAGCCCCGGTTCGACGACGCGCACGCCGCGACCCGTCAACGCGGCGAGCGTGGAACCGGGGGTGCCGTTCTCGACCACGACGATCTGTTGGACCCCGTTGAGCTCGATCGAGTCCACGCATCGCGCGAGCGCGCTCTCGGCGTGGAAATCGACCACCACCGCCGCCACGCGACGAGCGATATCGCTCACGACGTCTCTCGCAAAAGCCGGTCGTGCACCAGGCGGGCGACGCCGTCGGTCCACTCGGGCATCGCGCCGTGGTGCGCGTTCCACTTGGCGGTGTTGAGGTCACTTCGTTCCGGGCGGTGCGCCAAGGGCGCCGGCGACAGGTCGCTCGTGAGGATGGGTGTCGCGAAGTCGTCGCCACGGCCGAGCGTGCGACCCACGAAGTCGGCGACGTCGAACCACGTGGTGGTGCCGGTATTGGCCACGTGCCACGTCCCGCCGGGTCGGGTGCGCGCCATCGTCACCAGCGAACGTGCGAGGTCGCTCGCGACGGTGACCGTACCGGTCTGGTCGTTGACGAAGCGGACCGCCTGTCCTGCGGCGGCCCGGTCGGCGATGATGTGCACGACGTTCTTGCCGCGCACCCCCATGACCCACGAGGTTCGCACCACCGTGTCCTCGGCGCGACAGAGCAGTTCGCCGTCGCGCTTCGAGGCCCCGTAGACGCTCAGGGGGTTCGTGTCGTCGTCCTCGACGTAGCTGCTCCCCTTGCGCCCGTCGAAGACGTAGTCGGTGGAGACGGCGATGAGGTGCGCGCCGGTCGCGAACGCGGCCTCCGACAGGTGACCGGTGCCGGCCGCGTTGACCGCGAAGCAGGTCTCTGGGTCGGTCTCCGCCGTGTCGACGGCGGTGTAGGCGGCCAAGTGGATCACCACGTCGGGTCGGGTCGCGCGAAGCGCGGCCAGGACCCGGTCGCGGTCCGTGATGTCGAGGTCGTGATGCGTCAGGGCGAGCACCTCGAACTCGTCGTCGTCGATGTCGCGTCCGTCGGGCGAATAGGCGGTGCTCGCGCCCAAAGGACGGGTGCCGCGCAAGATGTCGACGAGGTCGACGCCCACTTGGCCTCCCGCCCCGGTGACCAGGACTCGTGTGGGTCGAATCATCAGCTGCTCTCTCCTCGTACGTGCACCACGTCGCCCGCGTTGAACACGCGCGCGCCCGATTCGGTGTCGACCACCAGCGCCCCGGCGTCATCGACCCCGACCGCGGTGCCGACCAGGGAACCCTGGGCCAACTCGACCCTGACGCGCTGTCCCAGGGTCACCAGGTCACCCTCGTAGTCGCGCGAGAGTTCGCGCACGCCCGCAGATGAGTCCAGTTGCGAGCGACGCCGGTCCAACGCCGCGAGGTAGGGCGTGAGGGCGTCACGCGGCTCCAGGGACGTCGCGGTGGCGGCGAGCACGGTGGTGGCCGACTGGAAGGCCGGATCGACGGCGACGAGGTTGAGCCCGAGTCCGACCACGATCATCGACGAGGCGCCGCAGGCCACGACCTCGGCCAGGAGCCCGGCCACCTTGGACTCGCCGTAGAGCACGTCATTGGGCCATTTGAGGTCCGGTCGACGACCGGTCGACTCCTCGAGGGCGTCGGCGACGGCCAGGGCGGCCGCCACCACGACCCACTGCGGAGCCACCGGGGCCGCCGGAGCCTCCACCAGGGCCGAACACAGCAATGACGACCCGGCCGGCGCGTGCCACTCGCGCTCGAGGCGTCCGCGTCCGGCGCTCTGGAAGTCGCAGTAGACCGCGAGGTGCGCGCGAGCGCCCTCGCGCGCGCGCTGCGCGAGCCAGGTATTGGTCGAATCGACATGGACTAAGTGCTCAACGTTCCACTTCACCTGGCTCACGCTTAGACATTAGGGTTTAGAGCGCCAGTGGTTATTCGTAGGGCAATGGTGCGGAGGAATTCGTGTTAAAGAAAGTACTGATCGCCAACCGTGGCGAGATCGCCGTCCGCGTCATCCGCACCTGCAAGGAAATGGGTATCGCCACCGTCGCGGTGTACTCCGAGCTCGACCGCGACGCCCTGCACGTTCGCCTGGCCGATGAGGCGTACGCCTTGGGCGGCCAGACGGCGGCCGAGAGTTACCTCAACACGGCCAAGATCCTCGAGATCATCGCCACCTCCGGCGCCGACTCCGTGCACCCGGGCTACGGTTTCTTCTCCGAGAACACCGATTTCGCGCGCGCCATCACCGAGATGGGCGTCACCTTCATCGGACCGCCCCCGTCGGCGATCGAGGTGATGGGCGACAAGATCTCCTCGCGGCTCGCCGCGGAGAAAGCGGGCGTGCACGGGGTCCCCGGACGCAGCCAGACCCTGGTGGACCACCACGAGGTCATCGACTTCGGCAACGAGTTCGGCTGGCCCGTCGCCATCAAGGCCGCCTTCGGCGGTGGCGGGCGCGGCATGAAGGTCGTGGGGGGTCCTGAGGAGGCCGAGGCGGCCCTCGAGAGTGCCCAGCGCGAATCGCTCAACTACTTCGGGCGCGGCGAGTGCTACGTCGAGCGTTACCTCACGTGGCCTCGCCATATCGAGATGCAGATCCTCGCCGACGCCCACGGCAACACCATCTGGCTGGGCGAACGAGACTGTTCGCCCCAGCGTCGTCACCAGAAGCTCGTCGAGGAGTCGCCGGCCGCCAACTTCCCCGACGAGGTTCGTCGCGCCATGGGGGCCGCCGCCGTACGCGTCTCGCAGGCCTGCGGCTACGTGAACGCCGGCACCGTGGAGTTCATGTACCAAGACGGGGAGTTCTACTTCTTGGAGATGAACACGCGACTCCAAGTGGAGCACCCCATCACCGAATGGGTCACGGGCCTCGACCTCGTCGAGTGGCAACTGCGCATCGCCTCGGGCGAGACGCTCGCCCTCACCCAGGACGACATCGAGCACCACGGCCACGCGATCGAGGTGCGCATCAACGCCGAGGACGCCTCGAACGGTCGCTTCGCCCCTTCGCCGGGCACGCTGACCCGCTTCGACCAGCCGGCGGGACCCGGCGTGCGACTCGACGCGGGGTACGCGGTGGGCGATACGGTCTCGCAGTTCTACGACAACCTGATCGCCAAGCTCGCGGTGTGGGCACCGGACCGCGAGCGAGCCCGTCGCCGCCTGCTGCGCGCCATCGACGAGACCGTCATCGAGGGTGTCGCCACGACGCTACCCGCCGACGTCATCATCCTTCAGGACGAGGCGTTCATCAACGGCACGCACTCGACCAACTGGGTCGAGACCACGCTGGACTTCTCCTCGATCCCCGCGCCCACCGTCGCCGCGTCGAGTGACGACGCACCCCTGGTGCGCAAGGACGTGACCGCCGAAGTCAACGGTCGCCGCGTGGCCGTGGCCGTGTGGCTGCCCGAGACCGAGGACACGCCGGTGCGTGCGGGCGCCACCAGTGCCAAGCCGCGGCGCTCACACCACTCCTCGATGGCCAGCACCGGCTCGGGCACCGTGAGCGCACCAATGCAGGGCACCATCGTCAAGGTCAGCGTCGAGGTGGGACAGAGCGTGGAGGTCGGTGACACCATCGTCATCCTCGAGGCGATGAAGATGGAGAACAACGTTCGCGCCGAGCGCGCGGGCACGGTGACCTCGGTCAACGTCAGCGCCGGTGACGGCGTGTCGGCCGGTGACGTCGTGGCGGTCATTGAGTGAGTTTCGAGGTCGCGCGCCAGGCCATCGACGACGCGGGTGAGAGCCTCGTCGAACTGAGTCACTTCATCCACGCGACGCCCGAGATCGGCTACGAGGAGTACCTCAGTGCCGAGGCGGTGGCGGTACTCGCCGAGGCCGCCGGTTTCGAGGTCGAACGAGGAATCGCCGACCTGCCCACGGCCTTTCGCGCGACCAAGGGCACCGGCGAACTGCGCATCGTCTTTTGCGCCGAGTACGACGCGCTACCTGACGTCGGCCACGCGTGCGGGCACAACATCATCGCGGGGGCGTCGCTGGGTGCGGCCATCGGCCTCGCGGCCGTGGCCGACGAGATCGGCGTCACCGTGGTCCTGTTGGGCACCCCCAGTGAGGAAGGCGGCGGCGGCAAGATCGACCTCATCAACGCCGGCTACTTCCGTGGCGTGCACGCCGCGATGATGGTTCACCCCTGGCCCCAGGAGCGACTGGAGGCGCAGTGCTTGGCCGTGGACCACTTCGACGTGACCTTCGAGGGCAAGGAGGCCCACGCCTCGGCGGCACCCTGGGAGGGCGTCAACGCACTCGACGCGCTGACCATCGCCCAGGTGGCGATCGGGCTGCTACGCCAGCAACTTCGCCCCGGTGACCAGGTCCATTCGATCATCGTCGAGGGCGGTAGCGCCGCCAACATCATCCCGCGGCGCGCGATCGGACGCTACATGGCCCGCTCGATCACCGCCGCACGACTCGCGCAGTTGCGCGACCGCCTCGCGGGTTGCTTCGAGGCCGGCGCCCGGGCGACCGGAGCGACCCTCGCAGTCAGCGAGATCGGGAGTGCGTTCTCGCACATGCAGAGCGATCCGGCGCTGCTCGCGCACTATCGCCGCGCGGCCGAGGAATTGGGACGTTCCTTCAGTCTCGATGACGAGGGTGCTGCGCTTCCCACGATCTCGACCGACATGGCGAACGTCTCGCTCGTGGTGCCGTCGATTCACCCCCTGCTCGCGATCCCCACCAACGGCGCGGTCAACCATCAACCCGAGTTCACGGCCGCCTGCGTGACGCCCGAGGCCGACCAGGCGGTTCTCGACGGTGCCGTCGCGCTCGCGCGCACCGCGTTCCTCGTGGCCACCGACGAAGCACTGCGAGAGAGGTTGTTACGCCGATGATCATGGAACACGCGTGGCTCCCCGTGACCCCGGGACGCGAGGAGGAGTTCATGTCCTCGATCCTGGCGGCGCTGCCCCTCATCGAATCCGCCCCGGGCTGTCACGGCGCCGAGGTCCATCGTCAGATCGAGAACCCGTCCACGTTCCTCCTCGTGGTGCAATGGACCAGCGTCGAGGCGCACATGGACTTTCGATCGTCGCCGCTCTTCGAGACCTGGCGGAGTCAGACCCACCCGTACTACGAGACCCCCGCCACCGTGACCCACTTCTCGCGCGTCCAGGCCTAGTGCGGGTGGTACTCCCCGAACTCGCCGCGTAGGACGTCGGCGACCTCGCCGAGCGTCGCTAGTCGGGCCAGCGCCACCTTCATCGGATAGAGCACGTTGGCGCTGCCGCGCGCCGCGGTCGCCAGGTCGTCCAACGCCGAGCGCACCGCGTCGTTGTCACGATTCTCCTTGAGGCGGCGCACGCGCTGCATCTGCATCGCTTGGCGCTCGAGATCGATCGGGAACACGTCGGGCGACACGTCGCCCTCGTCGGTGAAGCGATTGACACCCACGATGATCCGCTCACCATCGTCGATGGAACGCGCGTAGTCGTAGGCGGCGTTCTCGATCTCGCGCTGCGGGTAACTGGCCTCGATGGCCGCCACCGCGCCGCCCATCTCGTCGATGGTGTCGAGGTAGACCCGCGCGCGCGTCTCGATCTGCGTGGTCAGGGTCTCGACGAAATACGAACCGGCCAGCGGATCGACCGTGTCGGCGATGCCGGTCTCGTACCCGATCACTTGCTGGGTGCGCAGCGCCAGGTGCACCGCGTGCTCGGTCGGCAGTCCGAGGGCCTCATCGAAACTGTTGGTGTGCAGGCTCTGGGTGCCGCCCAGGGTCGCCGCCAGTGCCTGGAGCGCCACGCGGATCACGTTGTTCTCGGGCTGTTGGGCCGTCAGAGTGGATCCCGCCGTCTGGGTATGGAAGCGCAGCATCCACGACGAAGGCTTCGTCGCGCCGAAGCGATCTCGCATGATGCTCGCCCACAGACGTCGCGCGGCCCGGTACTTAGCGACCTCTTCGAACAGGTTGTTGTGGGCGTTGAAGAAGAAGGACAGGCGTGGCGCGAAGTCGTCGACCGCCAGGCCCGCGGCGATCGCGGCCTCGACGTAGGCGACGCCGTCGGCGAGGGTGAAGGCGACCTCCTGGACCGCGGTGGAGCCGGCCTCGCGGATGTGATAGCCCGAGATGGAGATCGTGTTCCAGTTGGGCATCTCCTTCTCGCAGTAGGCGAACGTGTCCACGATCAGGCGCATCGAGGGTCGCGGGGGGTAGATGTAGGTACCGCGGGCGATGTACTCCTTCAAGATGTCGTTCTGGATGGTGCCGCGCAGCTGGTCGCCGCTGACCCCTTGCTCCTCGCCCACCAACTGGTACAGCAACAGCAGTGTCGAAGCGGTGGCGTTGATGGTCATCGACGTCGTCACCTCGTCCAGGGGCAACTGGGCCAGGAGCATGCGCATGTCCTCGAGGGAGGAGATGGCCACTCCCACGCGGCCCACCTCGCCCTCGGCGCGCGGGTGGTCGGAGTCGTAGCCCATCTGGGTGGGCAGGTCGAAGGCGCACGAGAGCCCCGTCTGGCCGGCGCCCAGCAGGAAGCGGAAGCGCTCGTTGGTCTCCTCGGCGGTGCCGAAGCCGGCGTATTGGCGCATGGTCCACAGGCGACCGCGGTACATCGACCCGTAGACCCCGCGAGTGAAGGGGTACTGGCCGGGTTCACCGAGGTCGCGAGCCTCGTCGAAATCGGCCAAGTCCGCGTCGTGATACACCGGGCGCACCTCGATGCCAGAATCCGTCGATCTCTGTTCAGGTCCCACGAGGGCCATGCTAGGTGGTGACCAGTGCGCGAAAGGGTTAGAAATCAGGTCGAAAGTCCACCCAGTCGACTCCGGGGCGAGGCGTGAGTCAGACTGGGACATGTTCTGTGCCAACTGCGGCTCGACCAGCGACGACGTGGTGTGTCGCGTCTGCGGCGCGACCTCGTCGGCGGTCGGCACCTTCGACACGGTGACGCCCGTGCTCGCCGGTTGGTGGAGCAGGGTGTGGGCGACGTTGATCGACTCGGTGGTGTTGCTCGCCCCGACACTGCTGCTCGTCGTGATGCTCGGCAACACCTTCGGTGAGATCGCCGCCGCCGCCGCCCAAGCCTTCTACCTCGTCACCCTGCAGACGAGGCCCGAGGGCCAGACCCTCGGCAACCGCATCGCCCAGACCCGCGTGCGCGACGCCCTCACCGGACACCCGGTCTCGAATCGTCAGGCCGTGATCCGCTGGGTACTCATCGGCGTCTACACCCTGCCCCACGGTGCGGCGAGCTGGCTCGCCGCCGCCGTCGGCGTGCTCGCCCTCATCGACTGCCTGTTCCCGCTGTGGAGTCCGCGAAAGCAGACCTTGCACGACCGTCTGGCCGGCACCATCGTGGTGCGCGCCTAGCGCGCACACCCGTGGCGCCACGGCGTGGCTAGGCCAGCACCGCGTGGGGCATGCACAGGTCGTCGTACTCGGCGATCTGGATGGGACCCGCGTTCTCGCCACAGGCCGGGCACTCGGGGTCGCGGCGCACCTTGAAGGTGCGAAAACTCTGGTCCATCGAGTCGTAGGTCAACAGGCGCCCGATGAGCGGCTCACCCAGGTCCAGCAGGATCTTGATGGTCTCGACGGCCTGGATGGAACCCACGATGCCGGGCAGCACGCCGAGCACGCCGGCCTCGGCGCAACTCGGGGCCAGGTCGGCGGGCGGCGGCTCGGGGATCATGCAGCGATAACACGGACCCACGTAGGGCGAGAAGACGGTGACCTGCCCCTCGAAGCGGAAGATCGAACCGTGCACGACCGGGATGTTCTTCAACAACGCCGCGTCGTTGACGAGGTAGCGCGTGGGGAAATTGTCGGTGCCGTCCACGATGACGTCGTAGCCGTCGATGATGTCGAGAATGTTGTCGGCACCCAGTCGCATGTCGTAGGTCCTCACCTCGAGGTCGGGGTTCATGGCGGTCAGGGTGACCTTGGCGCTGTCGACCTTGCGCATCCCGATGCGCTCGGTGTTGTGCAGGATCTGGCGCTGCAAGTTCGAGGCGTCGACCACGTCCATGTCGATGATGCCGAGGGTCCCCACGCCGGCGGCCGCGAGGTAGAGCGCGGCGGGCGAGCCCAGTCCACCCGCACCCAACAGCAGCACCTTGGACCCGAGAAGCTTCATCTGGCCCTTCTCGCCCACCTCGGGCAGCAAGAGGTGACGCTGATAGCGGTTGCGCTGGTCGGCGGTCATGGTCTGGGGCGTCGCCCAGGGCAGGCCCTCGTCCTTCCACTTGTTGAAGCCACCGATGATCGAGACCACGTCGCTGTACCCCAAGTCCTGAAGCGTCTTGGTGGCGAAGGCCGAGCGCACGCCGCCCGCGCAGTAGACCGCGACCGGTGCGGACTTGTCAGTGAGGCGGCCCTCCACCGAGAACTCGAGGTTGCCGCGCGCGATGTGGACCGCGCCGGGCACCGCACCCTGCTCGTACTCATCGGGTTCACGGACGTCGAGCAACGTGTAGTGACTCAGGTCGGCCGCGACCTCGTGGGGATCGATCTCACGGATCTCGGCCTTGGCGGCGTTGAGTAGGTCTCGGGGTGATGACACGTTCGCTCCTTGTCGACGTCGAAATCTTAGTGGATGGGTCAACATTCACGACCGGCCTCTGCTAGACCCGACGGGTGGAACTTAGCGAAGTGTTGCGGCGCCGGCGCATGACGAGGTCGTTCCTACCCGTCGCGGTCGACCAGGACCTTCTCGACGAGCTCTGCGCCGAGGCGCTGCGCGCGCCCACCGCCGGCAACAGCGCCGGGGTTCGCATGACCACGGTGGCTCACCACCAGGTGGCGGCGTACTTCGCGGTGGCGACCGACGCCGCGTGGCGCGAGACCAGCGCGCGGTTCGCGGGACTGTCGCGTTGCGGGGCCGTCGTGATCGTCACCGCGCGCCCCCAGGACTACCTCGCGCGCTACGCCGACGACGATAAGGCCGCCTCGGGACTCGAACGCCTCGACGCGTGGCGGGTGCCCTACTGGCTGACCGACGCCGCGATGGCGACGATGGCCTTGTTGCTGCTGCTCGAGGAACGAGGACTCGGCGCGACGCTGTGGGGGAACTTCCGCCACGAGGACGAAGTGCTGTCGTGGGCCGGCGCCGCCGAGGAGACCCTCTTCGCCACCGTGCTCGTCGGCGTCCCCGACGGGGCGGGACACCCCTCGTCCTCGCTCGTGCGTGACGTCCCTCCTCGACGAGATCGCGTGCGACACGTCGACGGCGCCCGCGAGTCTCGCACCGACACCTCAGGCGAGGGCTGAGGCCAGGACGTCGTCGATCGTGCGCGAACGAAACGCGAAGCCGCTCTCGAGCAGTGCGTGGGGCAGCACCCGCTGACTGGTCAGGAGCGTGTTGTTGGCCAATTCTCCCCCCAAGGCCACCCGTAGGGCCATCGAGGGCACGCGCAACAACGTGGGCCGGTGCACGTGACGACCGAGGGCCTTGGTCATCTCACGATTGGTGCAGGGTTCGGGCGCGCAGACGTTGAAGACCCCCGACAGCTGGTGGTCGATCAGCCACGTCATCGCCGCGACGTCATCGCTGAGTGAGATCGGACTGGTCCACTGGCGCCCGGTTCCCACCACGCCGCCCAGCCCGGCGCGAAACAGGGGCAGGAGTCGCTCGAGCACGCCGCCGCCACGACCCAGGACGATGCCGGTGCGCACGATCGCCAGGCTGGCGCCCGTGGCGGCGAAGGGAGCCGCGGCGGCCTCCCACTCACGGCACACCTCGGCCACGTAGTCGGCGCCCGAGGACGAGTCCTCGCTCAGCGACTCCTCGCCCCGGTCGCCGTAGTAGCCAATGGCCGAACCACTCACCAGGACCGCGACGCCCGAGGTCATCGAGGTCAGCGCCTCGACGAGCAGGGACGTCGCCGCGGTGCGCGAGGTCATCACGCCGCGACGGTACTCACGGGTCCAGCGATGATTCGCGATCCCGGTGCCGGCCAGGTTGACGACGGCGTCGAAACCACCGACCGCGGTGAGATCGCCGTCGTCGACCAGTCCTCGTTCGGGGTCCCAGCGCACCACCTTGCCCTTGACCGGGCTCGACGTGGGTCGCACGAATCGCACGACGTCGTCGCCACGTCCTTCGAGGGCCGCTGCGAGCGCCGTGCCGAGGAAGCCACTCGAGCCAGTGATCCCGACGCGCATCAGTCGTCGCCCGCTTCGAGGTCCTCGACGTCGTCGCGGGCCACGCCGTCGTCGCTCTCGGGTGCCTCGACGAGGGCCACGTGGGTCAAGAACTCCACCAGGGCGCGCGTCCCGAACGCCGTGGCACCCTTGGTGACGTAGCCCCTCGCCGCGTCGGCCCGACCCGGTCCGGCGATGTCCAGGTGCGCCCACGGGCGCCCGTCGGTGAAGCGCTGCAGGATCAAGGCCGCGGCGATGGCGCCCGCCTTACCCGGCTTGCCCATGTTCTTCATGTCGGCGATGTCGGAGTCGATGTGCTTCTCGTAGCGGGCGGCGAGCGGCAGGCGCCACAGGGTCTCACCGCTACGTTCGCCCGCGTCGCTCATCAAGTTCGCCAGCTCGTCGGTGGAGGCGAAGAGGCCCCCGATCTCGTCGCCCAGGGCAACCGTCTGCGCCCCGGTCAGCGTGGCCACGTCGATGATCGCGTCGGGGTTCGCCTCGACGGCCAGGGCGAGTCCGTCGGCCAGGACCAGGCGTCCCTCGGCGTCGGTGTTGAGGACCTCGATGGTCATCCCGTTGCGCGTGCTCAGCACGTCACCGGGACGCATCGCGTGGTCGCCCGACAGGTTCTCGGTCATCGGGGCGATCGCCGTGACCCGCACCGGCAGGGCCAACTTCGCCGCGATCGACAGCGTGGCCATGACGACGGCGGCCCCCGTCATGTCGGTCTTCATGGCCATCATCCCGTCGCCGGTCTTGATCGAGAGTCCCCCGGAGTCGAAGGTGATGCCCTTGCCCACCAGGGCGACGTGGGCGATGGGCTCGGGCGGTTGGTAGATGGCGTAGACCAACCGGGTCGGTTCGCCCGAACCCGCTCCCACCCCGAGGAGGCCGCCCAGGTTCTCGTCGCGGATCTTGGACTCGGTCCAGATCTCGACCTGGACGCTGTCGTCCTCGCCGAGTCGCTGGGCCACGCGTTTAGCCAGTTCCTTGGGCGAGAGCTCGTTGGGCGGCGTGTCGATGAGGCGCTTGGCCCAGTTGACCGCGTCGGCGACCACGACGCCACGACGCACCCCCTCGACGACGTCGTCGTGATCGGCCACGCTCGGTAGCGGGACGCCCAGCACCACCACGTCGAAACTGCGGTCCTCGTCGGGCTTCTTGAAGTCGTAGGAGGCCAGCAGCGCGCCCTCGACCACGGCCTGCGCGGCCGCGTCGGGGTACTCGATGCCGTCAGACGGCAACAAGAAGACGATGGCGTCCCCCTCCGCGCGCTGCTGGGCGGCAGCGCCCGCGAGACGGAAACTCTCGGCGTTGTTGTAGGTCGAACCCAGACTCACGAACAACAGGCTCGGTCCATCGAAGGACGAACGCGCGAGCACCGAGCCGGGCACCGCGCTGAGCCCGCGCGCGGCGCACCACTGCGCCGTGAGGGTGCGCGCCACGTCGTGTCCCACCACCCGGGCGGGGATGGCCTCGGCGATCAGCGCCCCCTCGTCATCGAAGATGACCGGGACCACCACCGTGGTGGCGTCGGCGAGGTCGTCGACGGTGACGACGCGCGCGTGCTTGATCATGGGGCCTCCTTGTTCATACTGCGAGCCGTGCGGTGCGCGGGCCCCTCGGCCACGCGCGCCAGCGTCCAGACGAGGTCACTCAGTCGATTGAGGTAGGGCACGACGAGGGAGTCCTCGACGTCCCAGGTGACGGCGGTGCGCTCGGCCCGGCGCACCACCGTGCGCGCCACGTCCAGGGCGGCCGACAACTGGTTCTCGCCCGGCACCACGAACTCCGTGGGCATCTCGACGGTCTGGTTGGCCTCATCGATCTGTCGTTCCAGGTGGTCGATCATCACTTGGGACACCCGCGTGCGGCCGATCTCGAGCTTCTCGCGATTCTCCAGTTTGGTGGCCACCTCGGCCATCAGGATCCACAGGTCGCGCTCGAGTCCGGCGATCACGAGGTTCGTCGGATCGTCGGGTGCGCACAACGACCTCGCCCACCCGAGGGCGGCCTGGGCCTCGTCCACCGCGCCGTTGAGCTCGATCGCCTCGGAATCCTTGTCCGCGCGCCCCCCGAAGAGCAATCCGGTCGTTCCGTCATCGCCCTTGCGCGTGTAGATCTTCACGGGTCAAGCGTAGTGACTTCGACCCGCGCGCAGGTAGCCTGAATAGCCAATGACATTCAACCCTCGCCCGCCCTTCGCCCGTCCCCGAAGTGACGACCCGTACTTGGCGGCGTTGGCGCAGCGCACCCTCATCTACGACGGGGCGACCGGCACCAACCTCCAGACCCAGGACCTGCACGCCGACGATTTCGGCGGACACGCCTTCGAGGGGTGCAACGAGATGCTGGTACTCACTCGGCCCGACGCCGTGGAGGCGCTGCACCGATCGTTCCTCGACGTCGGCGTCGACGTCATCGAGACCGACTCCTTCGGCTCCTTCTCGGTGGTGCTCGCCGAGTACGGCATCGCCGAGCGCGCCTTCGAGCTCAGCCACGCCGCGGCGACGCTGGCGCGTCGGGTCGCCGACGAGTACGCCACCGCCGCCCAGCCCCGGTTCGTGGCGGGCTCCATGGGTCCGGGCACCAAGTTCCCCACCCTCGGACAGATCACCTACGACGACCTGTCGGCGAGCTACGAGGAGATGGCGTACGGACTCCTCGAGGGCGGCGTCGACCTCTTGATCATCGAGACCATGTTCGACCTCCTCTCGGGCAAGGCGGCCATCGCCGCGTGCCACCGGGCGATGGCGCGCCACGGGCGTCTCGTGCCGATCCAGGCCCAGGTCACCATCGAGCTCACCGGGCGCATGTTGCCCGGCACCGAGATCGGGGCCGCCATCACCTCGCTGAGCCCGCTCGGCATCGACGTGATCGGCCTCAACTGCGCGACGGGTCCCGTCGAGATGTACGAGCCGCTGCGCACACTCAGTGAGAACGCACCCCTGGCGCTCTCGTGCATGCCCAACGCCGGACTGCCCAGCGTCGTCGAGGGCAAGATGCACTACGACCTCACCCCCGAGGGACTGGCCGAACACCTGTCGAAGTTCGTGAGCGAGTACGGCGTCGAGGTCGTCGGCGGCTGCTGCGGCACCACGCCGTCGCACCTGGCCGCCGTGGTCGAGGCGGTGCGGCCCCTGACGCGTCACGTTCGTCACCCGGTGCTCGAGCCCTCGGTCGCCTCGATCTACTCGAGCGTCGCCTACCAGCAGGACCAGTCAGTCCTCCTGGTGGGCGAACGCACCAACGCCAACGGCTCCAAGAAGTTCCGCGAGGCCATGCTCGCCGGGGACTGGGACACCTGCATCTCCATCGGCCGCGAGCAGATCAAGGAGGGCGCCCACGTGCTCGACGTCTGCGTCGACTACACCGGCGCCGATGGTGTCGCGGACATGGACGAGGTGATGAGCCGCCTCGCCACGCAATCCTCGGTGCCCATCATGGTCGACACCACCGAGACCAAGGTCGCGCGTCAGGCCCTGACCTGGCTGGGTGGCAAGGCCATCCTCAACTCGGTGAACCTCGAGGAGGGCGACGGGCCCGGGACGCGCCTGGACGGCTTCTTGTCGCTCGCGTCGGAGTTCGGCGCCGCGGTCGTGGCCACGTGCATCGACGAGGAGGGCCAGGCGCGCACCGCCGACTGGAAGGTCCGCGCCGCGCGAGCCATCACGGATCTCGCCGTCGAGCGCTACGGCCTCACGGCGACCGACATCTTCATCGACCCCCTGGCCCTGCCGCTCTCGACGGGGATGGTCGAATCGCGGCGCGACGGCATCGAGACCATCGAGGCGATCCGTCGCATCAAGGCCGAACTCCCGGGCGTGCGGACCATCCTGGGGCTCTCGAACGTCTCCTTCGGACTCAACGCCGCGGCGCGCCAGGTGCTCAATAGCGTGTTCCTGCACGAATGCGCCGACGCCGGACTCGACGCGGCCATCGTGCACGCGTCCAAGATCCTGCCCCTGGCACGCGTCGAGGAGGAGGCGCGGCGCGTGTGCCTCGACCTCATCTACGACCGGCGACGCGAGGACTACGACCCGCTGAGCGAATTACTGCGACTCTTCGAGGGCGCGACGCTGTCGAGCAACAGCGCCGCGTCGATCGACGACCTGCCCCTCGAGGACCGACTGCGCCGACGCATCATCGACGCCGTGCGCGTCGGCCTGGAGGCGGACCTCGACCTGGCGATGGCCGAGGGCCTCGCACCCCTCGCCATCGTGAACGACTTCCTCCTCGACGGCATGCGCGAGGTCGGTACGCTCTTCGCCAGCGGCGAGATGCAGCTGCCCTTCGTCCTTCAATCGGCCGAGACCATGAAGAGTGCGGTGGCGCATCTCGAGCCCTTCATGGAGAAGAGCGACCAGGGCGGTCGGGGCAAGGTCGTGCTGGCGACCGTCAAGGGTGACGTCCACGACATCGGTAAGAACCTGGTCGACATCATCTTGACCAACAACGGCTACGAGGTCGTGAACCTGGGCATCAAAGTGGGCATCAACGAGATGCTCACCGCGGTCCAGGAGCACCGGGCCGACGCGCTCGGCATGAGTGGACTGCTGGTCAAGTCCACGCTCATCATGCGCGAGAACCTGGAGTTGATGAACGAGCGCGGTATGGCTGACGTGCCCGTGCTGCTCGGTGGCGCGGCGCTCACGCGCACCTACGTCGAACGCGACCTGCGCGAGACCTACCAGGGTCGCGTCTTCTACGGCAAGGACGCCTTCGAGGGACTGCGCGTCCTGGACCGCCTCGGCGAGATCCGCAAGTCCGGCGAGGACGATCCGCTCTTCGGTCGAGAGGTCTCGCTCAAGAACGTGCATCGCAAGATCCGTGGTGAACAGGGTGAGGCGCCCGAGGACCTTCCCAGTCGCAGCCCCAGCGTCGAGACGGACAACCCCCTCTTCACCCCGCCCTTCCTGGGCAGTCGCGTGGCCAAGGGCATGTCGGTGGATGAGATCAGCGAGTACTTGAACCTGACCGCGCTCTTTCGCAACCAGTGGGGCTTTCGCCCCGAGGGAGGAGAGGACGACCCCGCCTTCAAAGAGCGCGTCAGCGCCACGCTGCGCGAACAGCTCGCCATCGCCAAGGCCGAGGGTCTCTTGACCCCCCAAGTGGTGTGGGGACACTTCCCGGTCGCCGCCGACGGCGACGACCTGATCGTCTACACCGACGACGAGCGCAGCGCCGAGCGCACCCGTTTCCACTTCCCGCGCCAGCACGTCGAGCCGTTCTTGTGCATCGCCGACTTCTTTCGACCCGTGCTAAGCGACGACAAGGACTACGCCAGTTTCATGCTGGTCACCATGGGATCGCGCGTGTCCGAGCGCTGCGGCGAACTCTTCGCCGAGAATCGCTACACGGATTACCTGATGCTGCACGGTCTCGGGGTGGAGATGGCCGAGGCCCTGGCCGAACTCTGGCACCTGCGCATCCGCCAGGAGCTCGGCTACGCCGAGGAGGACGGGCCGACGCTCTTCGGGCTCTTTCGCCAGCAGTACCGCGGCGGACGCTACTCGTGGGGATATCCCGCCTGCCCGGACCTCACCGACAACGCCAAGGTCGCTGAGCTGCTCGAGGCGGACCGCATCGGCGTCGTCGTCTCCGAGGGGTTCCAGCTACACCCCGAGCAGACGACCGACGCCATCATCTGTCACCACCCGATGGCCAAGTACTTCGTCGCCTAGACGCCGGCTAGAAACGGGGTCGGCGATCGACCTCCATCATCCGTTCGGGGTGCGCCAAGGGGGTGAAGCCCACCCGGGCGTAGACCTCGTGGGCGTCGCGCGTCGCGAGCAGCACCCGACGAACGCCCCGAGCCAGCCAGTGATCGACGACCTCGCCCACCATCCACGTGCCGATACCGCGTCCGCGGTGCGCGGCGGCGACGAAGACGTCGCACACCCACTCGAAGGTCACCTGATCGGTGACCATCCGCGCGCACGCGACCGCCTCGCCCTCGGGCGACACGACGAGGTAGAGGTACGACTGCGAGATCGACGTCACCACGTCGTCCAAGGAGCGACCCGCGGCCCAGTAGGCCTCGGTGCTCAGCCACTGGTGGATGACTTCGACGGCGACGCGCGAGGGATTGGCACTCAGGCAGTAGCCATCACGCAGGCGGTCGTCGAAGGAGTCGCTCATGGGTGTCAGGTCGCGGCCCGGGCCACCGGTTAGTCCGTGGTGTCCACGATCAAGACGGAGCAGTTGGCCGCGTGCGCGACCGAGTTCGGCACGCTGCCCAGGACGCGGCGCACACCCTTCATGCCCCGGTTCCCCACGACGATCAAGTCCGCGCCCAACTCGTCGGCGATGCTCACCAGGGCGTCGGCGGGGTCGCCGTGCGAAGGATGCAGGATCGGCTCGACTCCGTACTTCTTGGCCACGAATGACAACACCTGCAGGAGGGAATCCACCTCGGCCTCGGTGTTGACCGCCTCGAACTTCTCGCCGTCGGAGGTCGCCTTGAACGACTTGGGCGCGTCGGCCGAGGCGATGTGCAACTCGGCCTTGGACATCACTGCGATCTCGGCCGCGGCCTCGACCGCGCGACGCGCGGTCTCGGAGTCATCGGCACCGACAAGGATCCTGTCAAACATGGTCACTCCCGTGGTCGAGCGCAGGTCAACCGATCACGTTCGATGTGACCAGTGCGAGTTGATAGAAGACTAGCGGCTGCTACGTCGTTGCTCGAGGTAGCGCCGCCCTCGGGATTGACGTCCGGCACCGTGACGCAGTGACGCCGTGACGAGGTCGCCTAGCGCCGCGTGGGCAGGGCGAGCGGCGTCGCGTCGCTCAGGGCCTCGCGGGCGTGGTAGCTCGAGCGAGTCAGCGGTGAGGACTGCACGTGGCTGAGGCCCGCTCGCCGTCCGCGCGCGGCCAGGTCGTCGAACTCGGCGGGTTCCCAGTACCGCGCGACGGGCAGGTGCTTGACGGTGGGGCGTAGGTACTGCCCGATGGTGGCGATCGAGACGCCCACCGACGCCAGGTCCACCAGCACCTCTTCGACCTCGTCGGCGGTCTCGCCCAAGCCCACCATCATGCCGGACTTCGTCGTCAGGCCGGCGGCGACCGATCGCGCCAGCACGGTGAGCGAACGGTGGTACGCCGCGCTCGGACGCACCGCGCGCTGCAGGCGCGCCACCGTCTCCATGTTGTGGTTCATCACGTCGGGACGCGCGTCGATGATGAGTTGCAGGGCCGCCGGGTCACCCTTGAGGTCGCTGATCAGGACCTCGATGTCGGTCTGGGGGGAACGTTCGCGGATCGCGCGAATGGTGTCGGCGATGGCGCCGGCGCCCCCGTCGTCGAGGTCGTCGCGGGCCACGCAGGTGACGACCGCGTGGCTCAGCCCCAGGCGCACGACCGCTTCGGCGACGCGCGAGGGCTCGGTCGGGTCGAGGGCCAGGGGTTTGCGCGTGTCGATCAGACAGAAACCGCACGCGCGCGTGCAGCGCTCGCCGTTGACCATGAACGTCGCGGTGCCGCTCTCCCAGCACTCGAAGATGTTGGGGCAGCCCGCCTCCTCGCACACAGTGACCAGGCGCAAGTCCTCGGTCAGCGTCCGCAGGGACTGGTACTCCTGGCCCATATGGGCCTCGATGCGGAGCCACTCGGGCTTTCGCGTGGTGATCGACAGCGCCTCGTCGGGATTGACCCCGGCCTTGCGCAGGCGTCGGATCAGCGGGCGCTCGTCGGAGGTCGTCGCGGCGGAACGGTCGACGCGCGCGACGTGCTCTTCGGGCCCCAAACGCTGGGCCAACTCCTGGCCAAGACGTTCCTCGACCTCAGCCTCGTGCACCTCGAGCCCGAGCGAGGCCATCGAACCCACCGGCTTGTCGGGGATGCCGCAGGGGATGATCGCCTGGAAGCCCGCCAGGTCGATGTCCACGTTGAGGGCCACCCCGTGCAGGGTGCGCCGCTCACCGCGGCGGTTACGCATCGTGCGCACGCCGACCGCGGCGATCTTGTGGGGGCGGCTGTCGAGTCGCGCCCAGACCCCGGGGTACCCCTCGAGTCGCCCGATCTCGCCGAGTCGGCCCTCGGGGTCGAACGCGCGCACCGTCGCGATCACCGCGTCCTCGAGCTTGGTCACGTGCTCGCGACCCGCGCCGGGATCATCCTTCACCGTGACGATGGCCCACCCCACGGCCTGTCCCGGTGCGTGGTAGGTGACGTCGCC
>Ga0209698_10000729_pt1 | contig 37649 bp, 30 predicted proteins | sample LitLauG_LLR_2012_FD_187203 | JGI IMG/M metagenome (GOLD analysis project Ga0209698, IMG submission 187203) | Freshwater sediment microbial communities from Pennsylvania, USA - Little Laurel Run_MetaG_LLR_2012 (SPAdes) (version 2) | ecosystem: Environmental > Aquatic > Freshwater > Creek >... | reverse complement strand
AGTTAGTAATACAATGTCCGACGGTAACTTACCCGAGGGGGTATTTGATGACAAATATTGCAAAGGCAATCGTCCGGCTCCGCGAGGAACGCCGGGATGCACAGAACCAAGTCCAAAAGCTTGGGGAGGCTATTTCGGTTTTGGAAAAGCTTACCCGAAGTTCCGGCGCGGGGGTACGCGCGGCGGGGCCACAGCGCGCCAAGCGCGTTCTCTCGGCGGCAGGACGCCGGAGAATTTCGCTGGCCCAAAAAGCGCGTTGGGCAAAGATTCGACAGATGAAAAAGGCAGCTTGAACGCCGGGCGGGCCGCAGGCTGCGAGGACTTCCCCCTTGCTAGACTGAAGCCCGCCGGATTTTTTGGGGGCAACTTCGAATCAGACCTTCTTTTTCGGGGGCTGGGCATCGAAACCCACTTCTTCCACGGCGATCCGCGGAAAAAGCCACACAACTTCTCAATGGGGGCCGCGGCTTTCCAGTCCCGCTCGCGGCATGCCTGAAGGCATACCCTGATACAAATCTCATCTACCCCACTGGGTACTAGCTGTGTCCTCCGCCGAGTTCGCGCACGATGCTGCCGACAAATGCTTTGGCGTCGCCAAACAACATTAGGGTGTTATCGAGATAGTAAAGCGGGTTATCAATGCCAGCGAAGCCGGGATTCATGCTGCGCTTGATGACCATCACGGTATGGGCCTTGTCCACATCGAGAATCGGCATGCCGTAGATGGGGCTGGAAGTATCGGAGCGGGCGGCCGGGTTGGTGACGTCGTTGGCGCCAATCACCAGGGCGACATCGGTCTGAGGAAAGTCGCCGTTGATCTCGTCCATCTCAATGAGGCGATCATAGGGAATATCCGCTTCGGCGAGTAGCACGTTCATGTGGCCGGGCATGCGTCCGGCAACGGGATGAATGGCGAAACGCACGTCCACACCGCGCTTGGTCAGACCATCGTAAAGCTCGCGCACTTTGTGCTGCGCCTGGGCAACGGCCATGCCGTATCCCGGAACCACGATGACGCGGCTGGCGGCGGAAAGCACGGCTGCGGCTTCTTCCGGGGTGGCACTGCGAACGGGCCGGGCTTCTTCTCCTGCAGCGGCTGAAGCTTGCACCTGACCGAAGGCTCCAAACAAAACGTTGGTAAAAGAGCGGTTCATGGCCTTCGACATGATGATGGAGAGGATAAGGCCGGACGACCCGTCGAGCGCGCCGGCGATGATGAGCAGCTTGCTACCTAGGACGAAGCCCATGGCCGCCGCCGACAGACCGGCGTAGCCGTTCAACAAAGAAATGACGGTCGGCATGTCCGCGCCGCCGATGGGGATGATCAACAACACGCCGAACGCCAGCGCGATCAGAATCATGAACGGAAACAAGGACCGCGAATCCGGATGCAGGACGAGAGTTACCGCAATCACCAGGGCGCCGGCCAGCAGGAGAAAGTTGACGAGATTCTGGCCCTTGTAAGTCAACGGCCGCTGCGGCAGAATTTCCTGCAGCTTGCCGGCAGCCATCAAGCTTCCGGTGACCGTCAACCCGCCAAGAATGACCTCGAGCGACAGCACCGCCATCATGAAGCGCGAGATGTCGGGCGAGCGCAGATAAAACTCGGCCGAGCCGACCAGCGTCACGCAGAGCGCGCCAAACGCGTGACTGAGCGCGGTCCGCTGCGGCACGGCCGTCATCGCGACGCGGCCGAGCGGAATGCCGATGATGGTGCCGAGCACGAGCCCAATGGCGATGAGCCGGTAGTCCACGATGCCGTGGTGCAGCAAAGTGCCGCAAATCGCCAGCAACATGCCGGCTTCGCCCGCCCAGATGCCGTGACGAGCCGAGGTTGGCGAACTCATCCACTTCAACGAGAAGATGAAGAGCACGCTCGCGATGAGATACAAGAGCTCGATTACGACTTGGCCGCCTGCGAGTTCGCTTGTCATTATTGGCCCACCGACTTGGCCGCCGGTTTCGCCGCGGGGCGGCTGGATTTGAACATCTTCAACATGCGGTCGGTGATCAGGAAGCCGCCGACGATGTTGCTGGTGGCGGCGACCACGGCAATGAACCCAAAAACAGCGGAGAGCGTGCTCTTGTGCTCGCCCACGAGCACGATCGCGCCCACCACCGCGATCGCATCCAGGGCGTTAGTGAGCGACATCAACGGAGTGTGGAGCAGGGGCGAGACCCGCCGGATCACTTCAAATCCGATGAAGCCGGCGAGCACAAAAATAAAAAGTGCGTTGATCAGGTTCGAACTGCTGTTCATCGTTCCTCCGTAGAGCTGCCTCCGTAGAGATGTTCCTTCGTGGACCTTCGTGTCTTTCGTGGTGCAAAAAAGAAGCGGAAACCACGAAGGACACGAAGGTCCACGAAGGAATTCATTAAGTGGCTATAGTCGCCAGCGCGGGCAAGTTGAAAAACTCGCGGACCCGCGCGTTGACAATCTCGCCGCCGCGGGTGAGCAGGGTCTCGCGCACAATTTCGTCTTCCAGATTCAAATTCAACTTTTGCTCTTTGATCAGGTGCGTCAGGAAGGCAGTGAGGTTGCGCGCATACATCATGCTCGCGTGATACGGAACGCCCGTCGCCACATTGATGGCTCCAATGATGGTCACGCCATGTTTGACCACGGTTTTGCCGGTTTCCGTGATTTCGCAGTTGCCACCGCGTTCGGAAGCCAGATCGAGGATCACCGAGCCCGGTGCCATTCCCTTCACCATGTCCTCGGTTACCAGGACCGGCGATTTTTTTCCCGGAATCACAGCCGCGGTAATCACTACATCGCTTTCCTGCACGGCTTTTCCGAGCAACTCGCGCTGACGGCGATAGAAGTCTTCATCCTGGGCGGTGGCATAGCCGTGAGCATCCTGCGCGTCTTTCGCCTCGATGGGCAGCTCGACAAATCGTCCACCAAGACTCTGCACCTGTTCTTTCGCCGCAGGCCTTAAGTCGTAGGCCGAGATCACCGCTCCCAGACGGCGCGCGGTCGCGATCGCCTGCAATCCGGCGACGCCGCAGCCGATTACGAACACGCGGGCCGGGGTGATGGTTCCCGCCGCGGTGGTGAGCATGGGGAAAAAGCGCGGATGATGGTCGGCTGCCATCAAGACAGCTTTATACCCGCAGACCGTCCCCATCGAGGAAAGCGCATCCATACTTTGTGCACGAGTGGAACGCGGCATCAACTCGACGGCAAAGGCGGTGACACCGGCGTGCGCGATCTCCTGCACGATGTCCGCCGAACCGAATGGGCGGAGGAAACCGACGAGAATCTGATCGCGTCGGTATAGCGGCACGTCCTGCTTGCCGGTTATGTCGTTCGATCCGTAGCACAGAATCTGCACGATAATGCCGGCCGCGGCAAAGACTGCAGCCCGATCGGCGACGACCTTGGCGCCTTTGTCGGCATACTGCGAATCGGGATAGCCGGCGTCGATTCCAGCGCCGGATTGAAGGTGGACTTCGAAACCCGCTTTGGTCAGAGTCGGGACGACGGAGGGTACCAGTGCAACCCGCCGCTCTCCCGGATAACTTTCTTTCGGAACACCAATGATCACAAGACCCTGCCTGTTTAGCGATTCTCTGTATCGCGGTTGAAAGTCGGAGCGGCCCGGCGCACATCAACCCTGCTGCTGCGGGCAACTTCCAGGGAACCGAGGATTCTAGTTGAGCGGATGGCGGCGTGCAAATGGACCACGTGGCCGGTACCAGACTTTGTCTTTCTGGGACCTGGCAATTTAAACCTGATTACTTTAACGAGAAGATCAGGCCGCTGTCGTCATTCGAGGCGGCAATGGCGGCGCAGTTTTGGACGATCCAATCGGCGCCGACCGCTTCGAGATCGCGGCGGGCCATGGTCGTGAGCAACGCAATCACACGGGCTCCAGCGGCTTTTCCCGCGCGGACTCCGGCCGGAGCGTCTTCCACCACGAGGCAATCGGAGGCGGCAAATCCAAGCTTCGCCGCAGCCTTCAGATAAGGTTCGGGATCGGGCTTGCCAATTTTCACGTCGCTCGACGTAATCATGCTGCTGGGGATGGTTAGGCCCGCGGCCCGCAAACGCACCTCGGCCAGCGGGCGCGTGCAGGAGGTTGCAATGGTCCAGCGTTCCGGAGGAAGAATGTTCAAGAGTTCTTGAGCGCCCGGCAGCGGAACCACACCGTCCAGGTCCTCCATTTCCCTGCGCTCGACCTCGCGGTCTTCGCGCTCAATGTCAATGTCCGCGCCGGACAGCAACTCGCGGATCGTACTTCGACTCGGCCGCCCGTGCGCCTGGCGGACCACCGTCTCCGGATCCAGACCATGCTCGGCCGCCCACCGGGACCACACCCGCGCCACCGCGGGAGTGGAATCAATGAGCACGCCGTCCAAGTCAAACAGCACAGCGCTACCGCGGATGGCGATCATTCTATTTAATTTACCGGTCTCGGAACAAATAGATCGAGGAGGTGTCTACTTCGCGAACGCTTCTTTGTTCACCACATACGGCATCCTGGTAATGTCGCCGCCGTAATTCCCTTCCAGCGCGTCGATCAGTCCCTGGACGCAGCGTCCGGCCATGCCTTTATTGGGATCCGGCGACAGCCGGGTGATGCGCGCGGCGCTGGCGAAATGCGGCAGCAACCGACAGCGGTCGGCAATGGCGGGATCGCGCAGCGGTGAATCGGCGGGCAGAGGTTCCGTCGCATAAACGTCGAGAGCGGCACCGGCGATCCAGTTCTCGCGCAGAGCGCGGGCGAGCGCGGCTTCGTCCACGACCGGACCACGCGATGTATTGACGATCATGGCGGTCGGCTTCATCATGCGCAGCGTGGCTTCGTTGATCAGGTGATAGGTCGGCGTGGCGCTCTCGCCCTCGCGCAGCAGGGGGACATGCAGGCTGATGTAGTCCGCGGTGCTCAAGGCTTCGTGCAACGTAGTGTAACGAATGGTGGCTCTTTCGCGGCTGATGCCGCGCTGGAAGCGGAGGTCCTTCACTTCCTGTATGGCCTTGATGTAGTCGTGGTTCTCATAGGCGGGATCGAAGCACAGGATGTTCATGTCAAGCCCCGCGCACTTCTTGATGAAGGCGAGGCCGATGCGCCCGGTGCCGATGACGGCTACGGTTTTTCCGGTGACTTCGTCGCCTAGAAACGGGAGGTAGGGATGCCAGTAGCCCCATTTATTTTCGCGCGTCAGATGTTCGGCGGCCCAGAGTTTGCGGGCGAGCGCACCCATCAGGAAGAAGGCGTATTCCGCGGTCGCTTCGTTGAGGACATCGGCGGTGTTCGTGAACGGGATTTTGTATTTGTTGGCGTCGGCGCGGTTGATGTTGTCAAAGCCTACGGCGTACTGTGCGACCACTTTGAGCGTGCCCTCTCCGGCAGCGAAAACCTCGGCGTCGATTGGATCTCGTAACGTGGTGATCAGGCCATCCACGCCGGACTTCACCTTCTCGATGATTAAGCTTTTCGGCGGAGGTTCGGGCTTGGGATAGACTTCGAGATCGTATCCCTTCTTATCAAGAATGGTGAGGGCGTCTCCGATGTCGCAGGTGGCAAAAACGCGGAGTCTCTGGCTCATGGGCTGGAACAGTGTAGCGCCGAAGGCTTCCCCTGTGAACCCCTGTGTCCTCTGTGGTTGAAAAAGGTCTTCACCACTGAGGACAAAGGGGTTCACAGGGGAGACCTTACTGCTCAGAGCTGACGGTCCTTCGTGTCTACTGCTCGCGTCTTTCGGGGCGTGGAGCGGCTGACGCAGCCTGCGCATGGTGGCGGACATCGGCTCCCAGAACCCAGAAGATCACATCTTCGGAGATGTTGGTGGCGTGGTCGGCGACGCGTTCCAGATTGCGCGCCACCAACAGAGCATCTAGCGCCTGTTGAGTAACTTGCGGCTCTTCGTTCATCTTTCGCACGAGCACAATAAAGGCTTCGTCGCGCATCCGGTCGACGACGTGATCCATCTCCAGCACGGCTTGGGCGAGTTCGGCTTTGCCTTCAACGAACGACTCCAAGGCGCGCCGCACCATGGCGCTGACGGCGGTCGCCATGCGCGCGATATCGACTGGTAGATCGACGGACGGCAATTCGATTAAGTCCATGACGCGCTCGGCGATATTGACTGCCTGGTCGCCTACGCGTTCGAGGTCGGCATTGATCTTGGTGACCGCTAGAATGAAGCGCAGATCCGTGGCCGCCGGCTGCTGCGTGGCGAGGATGTCGAAGGCCAGTTCATCGATCTCGCGTTCGGCGGCGTTGATGAGGCTCTCGTTTTCGAGGACTAACTGGCAGCGCGTGAGGTCGCGCTCGGTGTACGCTTGGGTGGCGCGATCCACGGCCAGTTCCGCGAGACCGCCCATGCGGAGCAGTTTCTCCCGGAGTTCCTCCATTTGCTGTTGAAAGCGCGTGCGCATCATCATTATTCTGCAAGCCTCATGAATCTCGTTCCGCGGAAGGTCAGAGGTTAGTGGTCAGATTGCAGAGGTAAAGAACGGAATTCTTTAGGTTTCTACCTCTGTATTCTGACCTCTAACCTCTGACCTCATTCCTATCCGAACCTGCCCGTCACGTAGTCTTCAGTCCGTTTATCTGAAGGATTGGTGAAAATCTTTTCGGTCTTGTCGAACTCGATCATCTTGCCCAGCAGGAAAAACCCGGTGAACTCCGCCACCCGGGCCGCCTGTTGCATATTATGCGTGACAATCACGATTGTGTATTGCTCTTTTAATTGGAAAATCAATTCCTCGATCTTGCCGGTGGAGATGGGATCGAGTGCCGAGCAAGGTTCGTCCATGAGCAGAACTTCAGGTTGGACGGCCAAAGCGCGGGCGATGCAGAGGCGCTGCTGCTGACCGCCGGAAAGGCTCGCGCCGGACTTTTTGTGGAGATGATCCTTGACTTCGTCCCACAGCGCGGAGCTGTGCAGAGATTTGTGGACGACCTCGTCCAATTGTTTGCGATTGCGAAATCCATTCAGCTTGAGACCGGCGGCCACATTGTCGTAAATGGACATGGTCGGAAACGGATTTGGCTTTTGAAATACCATCCCCACCCGGCGGCGCAGTTGGGTGGCTGAGGTCCCGTTATAGACGCTAAGGTCGCCGATGTGTACTTTGCCCTCGACCCGGGCTTCGGGAATGGTTTCGTGCATGCGGTTCAGACAACGAATGAACGTGGATTTCCCGCAGCCCGACGGGCCGATGAGCGCGGTCGCGTGATTCTGGGCCACGACGATATTGATGTCGAACAAGGCCTGCGTCTTGCCGTAAAACGCGTTCAGGTGCTCGACTGTGATTCCGACGCCCATAGCTGATTAGGCTCCTGCCAAAGTTCCGTGCTTTACCGCAATGCGCACCGCGGCGACGGCGCCGACGATCAGTACAATCAATACCAGCGCGCCCGCCCATGCCTGCCGGTGCCATTCGTCGAAGGGCGAAATGGCGTAGGTGAAAATCTGCAGCGACAGGGCCGCGGTTGGCTGGTCCGTCTTCCAATTCCAGAACTGATTTCCAAAGGCAGTAAAGAGCAGCGGCGCGGTTTCTCCGGCTACGCGAGCGAAGGCCAGCATGACGCCGGTGATGACGCCGGAGGTCGCCGTGCGCAGCGTGATCGAGAGCGTGGTGCGCCAGCGGGAGACGCCTAGACCGTACGAGGCCTCTCGTATCGCCTGCGGCACCAGCAGCAGCATCTGCTCAGTGGTGCGCGCGATGGTCGGAATCATCATGATGGCCAGCGCTACGCCGCCGGCCAGCGCCGAAAAATGCTTCTGGCGCATCACAACGAGTCCGTAGGCGACGATGCCGATCACAATCGAGGGCACACCGTTAAGGACGTCGGAGACAAAGCGCACGATGTCGCCATAGCGGTTGCGCCCGTACTCGGAGAGAAAGATCCCTGCGCCAATCCCGAGAGGGACGCCGAGCAGGCTGGCGATGCCCAGAATGACCATGGAGCCGACGATGGCGTTGGCCATGCCGCCGCCCGGCTCGCCAACTGGCTTCGGAGTCTGGGTCAGGAAGGCAAGATTGATCGAGCCGATGCCCTTGAACACCAGATAGGCAAAGATGGCGAAGAGCGGCAAAAGCACCAGGGCAACCGTGAGCACGGAGACGCCGGTCATCACGTGGTCCATGACGCGACGCCGCAAACTGATGGGCGGAACACTGAACTGCGGAACCTTGATTTGCGGAATCGCAGCCGCTGTCGAATTGGTGTTCGTCTCCGGCATATTTCTCTAGGCAATACCTCGTGCCGGTTGGCCTCGCGTAACGCTCCACACCATGAGCCGTGCCAGCGCGTTCACAATGATGGTGACAAAGAACAGCGCCAGGCCGATTTCGATCAACGCTGAAAGATAAAGATCGCCAGTCGCTTCGGTAAATTCATTGGCGAGGACGCTGGCCATGGTGTAACCGGGAGCGAACAGCGACTTGGCAATTTCCGGACGGTTGCCGATCACCATGGTGACCGCCATAGTTTCGCCGAGGGCGCGGCCCAGGCCCAAAATGATGGCGCCCACGATTCCTGCCCGCGCATTGCGCAGCACACCCATGCGAATCATCTCCCAGCGGGTTGCACCCAGCGCCAGCACCGCTTCCCGCTGGTGCTGCGGAACCACGGTCAGCACTTCACGCGTGATGGACGAAATGATGGGAATCACCATGATCGCCAGAATCACGCCTGCAGCCAACATCCCGATGCCGTAAGGTGGGCCGCTGAACAAGCCCGTCCAGCCGAGGGTCGTGGCGAGAAAGGGTTGCACGTAGGCGCGCAGCACAGGCACCAACACGAAGATTGCCCACAGTCCGTAGACCACGCTGGGAATGGCCGCCAACAGTTCGGTGGTAAAGGAAAGAATTCCGCGCAGCCGGACCGGGCACATCTCGGTAATGAAGACTGCTACGCCGATCGACAGCGGCACTGCGATGACCAGCGAAAGGAGCGAAGACACGATCGTGCCGAAAATGAAGGGCAGGGCGCCGTACTGGTCCTCCACCGGATTCCAGTCCGATTGGCCAAAGAATTTCCAGCCAAAGGCGTGCCAGGAGAGTTGGGAGCCGACCACGAGCTGGTAAACGATCAAGCCGAGCAGCGCAACCACCGCCACGCCGCACAGACGCATCGCCCAGCCAAAGGCAGCATCGGGAATTTCGCTGACCTTCCCGTGCAACAGGGGCGTCGTTCTAGTTTCGAGTTTCAGGGCGGCCTTCGATCCGTGCTCGGATGGCCCGTGCTCCGGTTCGGGAGCGCTGAAACGCGGCCGGGGCAGGGCTTGGTTAGACATTCCGTGTTGAGGCTAGCAGACGGTTGTTACAAACCGGTTAAAAAGTGGACCCGGTAGTGGCCTTGTGCAGGGTCGATTAGTTAAGCTGCGAGCGTCGAGTTGCGAGCGTGCCGGTTTGCTCGAAACTCGCGGTTCCTCTTGCGGGGCGCGGCCCGGTTATGAGACTACTGACAGTTATCATTTAATCGTTGCTTCTATGCCAACCTTTGCCGCCATCGACATCGGCTCGAACTCTGTCCGTCTGAAGATTTCGCGCCTGCAAGCCGGGCGCCTGAAAGAGATCCACGAAGACCGGGAAGTCACTCGCTTGGGGCAAGGGGTCTTCAGCACCGGACTGCTTTTGCCCGAGGCGATGACACAGACAGTGCAGGTGTTGCGCCGTTTCCATCGCGCCATGCAGGAATGCACGGTGGATTCAGTGCGGGTGGTGGCTACGGCAGCGCTGCGCGATGCCCGCAATGCGCGCACCTTCATGGAATGGGTTCGCTCCACGACGGGCTGGACGATCGAAATCATTTCCGGTCTGGAAGAGGCTCGCCTCATTCACCTCGGCATTATCTCCGCCAGTCGGCTGGGTGGCCATAGCGTTTTATTGGTGGATCTCGGCGGCGGCAGCTGCGAACTCACGCTTTCGCGCGAAGGACAACTCCGGGACACAGTGAGCTTGCCGCTGGGGGCCGTGCGCCTGACCGGCGAGTTCCTTCCCCACGATCCGCCGCGCAAGAGTGAATTGAAGCGGCTCTCGGAATTTGTGGCGCGCGAAATTGCCCGCGTTCAGGACCGCGTCCGGTCCGCGCGGGTGAGCGCCGTCATCGCCACCTCCGGCACTGCCGCTGCGCTGGTCGGCGCCGCCAGCCATCTGGCGCGCCCCAGGAAGCGGCGGCTGGCCACTTACGCGACGCGAGAGACCATTCGCCGCATTGCCAAACAGCTTGCGCGCCTGCCGCTGGAGCAGCGCGGAAAGGTCCCAGGGATTGGCCCGCGCCGCGCCGAAATCATTTGTGCCGGCGCGGTCGTTTATGCGGAGTTACTGGAGCGCTGCCATCTCTCCGGTTTTCGTTACTCGGCCCTGGGATTGCGCGACGGCATCCTGGCCCAGATGGCGGCGGATTATGATCGCAGCACTCGATCGGGCCGCGCGATTGAATCGGAACGGTGGGAGTCGATCAAGCGCGCCGTACAACGTTATCGCGTCGACCCTAATCATGCATTGCACGTGCGCGATTCGGCGCTGCTGCTGTTCTCTTCGTTGAAATCCGTACACCAGCTTCCGCCCGAGTATCGCGAATGGCTCTCCGCGGCTGCCATGTTGTTCGAGGTCGGCGACTACGTAAACCGCAATGGACATCACCGCCATACTTACTACATCATTGCCAACTCTGAGATTCTGGGATACACGCCGCAGCAGCGCCGGATCATTGGCTCAATCGCGCGCTACCTGGGGAAGTCGCGCCCCACACCGGGAGACGGACCCATGAGCGTCCTGAGCCCAGAGGAGCAGGAAAATGTGGAGAAAGCGTCGGTGCTTCTCCGCATCGCGCGAGCTCTGAATATGGGGAGAATTCAATCGGTGGAGAAGGTTGGCGTTTCGGCACGCAATGGAAGAGTCGCCATGAAACTGACTCCGCGGGGAAAGGCAAGCGTGGATCTGGAGGTATGGTCGATCGAAAAAGACCGGGCCTACTTCCGCGAAGTTTTCGGCCGTGAACTCTCCGTCGCCGCCGCGTGAAGAGTGCGCAGGATGCGGGGTGTAAGACACCAGCTGAGCGACCCGGAATTACGGCGCATTTCGACTTTGGCTACGGCCCCTTTTTTAAGCTCAACCACCGCTTCGGATCCACCGTCGGCGATCACGTGCCCGAGAAACTCGCGCAGGTTTGGATTGTGCCCCACCAGCAGCACGGAATCCTGGCGGGCGTACTTTTCCAGCATCTTTTGAAAGTCGGCGAAACTGGCCTGCGGACGCAGCGCGCCTTCCATGACCAGTTTGCCTTCATGCCCCATTTCGTTGCCCACCAAAGCGGCGGTTTGTGTCGCCCTTTTCAGGGGGCTGGAGACGATGATTTCCACCTGCACGCCAAGTGCAGCCAGGGCGCGGCCGATGTAGCCGCATTGCTCGATGCCGTCTTTGTCAAGCCCGCGTTTTTCGTCCTTCTTCGCGGTGCTCAACTGTTGCCCGGCGCTGGCGTGGCGCAAGAAATAAAGAAACATTTCGTAGCAGCTATTCCTTTCCGATCGTGGTTCGTCCGATCACGGCCCGTGCCCGAGAGGAGCGACGCGGGACAGCAACCGGAATCTCCTCCGGCGTCTTGGTGCCTTCGGCCACGCCAATGAGAAAATCCTGGCTGCTGAAGGCCGCCGCACCCTTCGGTGGCCGCTTGCTGCGCCCCCGGGGCGATTGCCAGGGACGAATGTAGCGGCCGTCATTTTGCAGAAATCTTGCTTTCACGTTGTCGGCCAGGTAAGCGGCCAGAATCTCGTGCGCCACCCGGTCGCGCAGTAGCGGGTTCTTGAGCGGGAAGAGGACTTCGACGCGCTCGTGCAGGTTGCGCGGCATCCAATCGGCGCTGCCGAGGTAGACTTCGGGCTCGCCGCCGTTCTCGAAATAGTAGATGCGGCTGTGTTCGAGAAAGCGGCCTACGATGCTCCGCACGCGGATGCGGTCGCTGAGGCCGCGAATCCCCGGCCTGAGCGAACAAATGCCGCGTACGATCAGCTCAATTTCCACTCCCGCCTGGGAAGCGCGGTACAGAGCCTGAACGATATTCTCGTCGAGCAGCGAGTTGAACTTGGCAACGATGCGCGCCGGACGCCCCATACGCGCATGCTCGGCCTCTCGCTCAATCAGGCCCATGCACTTCTCGGCTAAATCCAGGGGCGCCACCAGCAGCGGCCCGTAGCTGGGATTCTCAGCGTAGGCGGTCAGAAAGCTGAACACATCGTGGACTGCTTTGGTAATCTCCGGATCCGCCGTAAGCAGGCTGAGATCGGTATAGATGCGGGCCGTGGTCGCGTTGTAGTTGCCCGTGCCCAGGTGCGCGTATTGGCGGGTGACGCCATCGGGATCGCGCCGCACCAGCAGCGAAAGCTTGCAATGCGTTTTCAGACCGACCAGCCCGTGGAACACCTGCACCCCGGCATCTTCCAGATCGCGCGCCCAGCGGATGTTCGACGCTTCATCGAAGCGCGCTTTCAATTCCACGACGGCGGTGACTTCCTTGTGGGCGGCGGCGGTCATCAGCGCCGGAACAATCAGCGAATGCTCGCTGGTACGGTACAGCGTCTGCTTGATCGAGAGGACGCGCTCGTCTTCCGCGGCCGACTGAATAAAGGACAGGACAGCCTCGTAGGAATCGTAAGGGTGGTGCAGCAGAATGTCGTGGCGCCGCAGCTCTTCAAACAGATCGTGCGACTTCGCGGTCAGGCGCAACTCGCGCGGCAAATAGCTGTGAAACTTCAAATCCGGCCGCGCCGCTTCGTCGTAAATGTTGAACAGCCGCGAAAGATTCACCGGACCGTTGACCGGGTAAATCTGCCAGCGGTCCAGCTCAAACACCGTCCCCAGGCGCTCGATGATCTCCGGGTCGGCCTCGGACTCGATCTCCATGCGGACGGCGTCGCCCTTGCGCCGATTGTGCAATTCCGCGCGCACCGACTCCAGAAGATTGCGCGATTCTTCTTCCTGCAGGTAGAGATTGCTGTTGCGTGTGACCCGGAAGGCAGCCGAAGAAACGATGTCGTAGCCCTTATACATCCGCACCGCGTGATGGACGACGAGGTCGGCCAGAAAAATAAAATCAATCGTCCCCTGCGAGGGCAGGCGAACCAGGCGCGGAAGCGCCCGCGGAACAGTGACAACTCCGGTGTAGGTGAGCGAGGAGCGGCGGCGGCGGCGCAACAATAGGGCCACGCACGTCGCTTTGTTGATGACGCGCGGAAAGGGATGCGCCGGGTCCACCGTGACCGGGGTCAGGAGCGGATCGAGTTCGCGCTCGCAGTAGTCGTCCACGAACGCTAATGCCGCCTCATCCAATTCATCGATGCTGAGGACGCGAATGCCCCGCTCCGCCAATTCCGGCCGCAGGCGCTCGTTCCAGCAGGAATATTGTTCTTCGACGAACTCGTGCGTCGCTTCCTTGATCAGTTCCCGTTCCTCCACCATGGTGAGACCGTCGGGAGTAGTGGAGTTGTGGCCGTCTTCCAGTTGCTGCAAGAGGCCGCCGACGCGGACCTCAAAGAACTCGTCCAGATTGCTGGCGGTGATGGCCAGGAACTTCACGCGCTCGAGCAGCGGGTTGCGCAGGTCTCCCGCCTCTTCCAGCACGCGCCAATTGAACTTCAGCCACGATGCTTCGCGGTTCAGAAGAGTGGCGCGATTGCTCAGAGTTTGCCGAACCATGTGTCGTCAACCGAAAACCAGATACCGCACAGGGGTTGGACCGTTCCCCGAAATAGCGCCTCCCCAGCGAACACGCCTACGGCGCTTAACACCGCAACTTCAAGATACGGATCTTCGTGGTAGATGGGGTGACTACTGCGGCTCTACGACCCGATCACGCGCTTGCGTGGCCCGCAATAGTATACCAAGCTGGCGGCCAGGCGGGGGCTGAAGGTGGAGACTTTCCCCTCCCTGAAATGCAACCGGCTGCACACTCGGCCCAGCCGCGGCTTCCAAGTGACTCCCGTAAGGTATTTAAAAGACGATATTTAGCCGATACTCGCTAGACAGCGAGAATGGCGTTGCGGATGCTATTCCCATAATGTTAATAAAGTCGATTATATCAATAGACTTTATGACATAAGTACCGGAGACGCCCGGCAGCGGGCCTCCGTTTTACGCCCCCAAGATGTGTGGCTCGACCAAGAACTCAAAAGGAGAGGATCGCAAGTCATGAAATCCACCAGGCAACTGTTTCTCACCGTCCTGACGCTGGCGGCACTGTCCGCCGGCGCTTGGGCACAAACCTCGACCGTAGCCGTCCCGGCTCCAAAGAAGAAGCACCAACCCGCCGCAGCGGCTCCCGCGCCGCCGGCCATCACGGCTGCCGAAGTTCAGTCCTTAAAGGACGCACTGGCCGCCCAGCAACAACAAATCCAGCAGCTTTCTGAACAACTGCGGCAGAACCAGCAGAACTGGCAACAGGCGCAGGCCTTCGCCGCCGACGCCGCCAGCAACGCCACAGCCGTGCAAATTCAGGCCCACCGCGATCAGCAGGCCGTGAATGAGCTGAAAAGCGATCTCGCAGTCCTGAAAACAGTGAACAGCACGTCGCCGAATCATGCGGAATTAAAGAACGCCGTGTTCGTTCTTGAGGATCCAGCGCAGTCCTCGACCGGCGAGCCAACGCAAGTGTTGAACTCACAGATGGAGAGCCCGATTACGATCCGTTTCAGAGGCATCAACATCACCCCGGGCGGGTATGCCGCCGCCGAATTTGTGCGGCGGTCGCGCGCGTTGGGTGCCGACCTGCCTACGCCCTTTAACTCCCTTACCATGCCGGGCGCTTCGCAGAGCCAGTTGTCCGAGTTTTTCGGCTCGGGCCGGCAGTCGAAGAGCACTGTCTTTGTCGAGGGTCGCGTGAAGAACGTGGATCTTTCCAGCTATGTCTCCGGCGATTTTCTTTCCGCGGGTGTCACCTCCACTTCCAACCAGACCAATGGCTACACTTTCCGTCTCCGCCAGGCTTGGGCGCAGGCCAGGTTCGACAATGGCTGGAGTTTCCTAGGCGGCCAGACGTGGAGTCTGGTGACCGAGGATGCAAAGGGGATTGCCCCGGACGATGACATGGGCAAGACCAACGATGTTCGGCCCAAGACGATCGACCCGTCCTATAACGTCGGCTTCAATTTCGCGCGCCAATTTGGAATGCGCTTGGCGAAGAAGCTCAACGACAAGGTGGCAGTCGCGGTCGCAATCGAGAATCCGCAGGGCACACTCACCACCCATGGGAACGTAAGTAATTTCTTGGTCGGCGAGTCTGGCGCCAGCAACAGCTACAACACCGGCGCAACATACTCCTTCAATCCCTCGCCGGACATCATCGCCAAGGTTGCTTTCGATCCCGGGTTTGGGCACTACGAGGTCTTCGGCTTGGTGGACCGCTTTACTGACCGGGTGTTCCCCTGCGTGGAGTTTGCGTCGGGCTCGCCCTTGTGCACGGCCACGGGCGCAACTTCAGCAACCGGAGCCCACAACGCTTCCAAGGAAGGCGGCGGCGTGGGCGCAAGCGCACGCTGGAACTTCGCCAAGCACATTACCCTTGGTTTGAAAGGTTTCGGCGGCAGCGGAATTGGACGGTACGCTCCGGGAGGGCTATCGGACGCCTCGATTAATGCCGACGGCACCGTTCACCTGATCAAGAACCTGCAAGGTTTGAGCTCGCTTGAGGTCAGGCTCAAGAAGCTGACGGTCTATAGCTACGGCGGAGTCGAATACGCATCCCGGTCGTATGCTTTCGATAAGTTGGCCAGTAAAGGCGCAGGAGCTAATGTCGGCTATGGCGCGCCCACGTTCAACAATAGTGGTTGCTCCACCGAGGTCGCGCCCGGCTCGGGCGGGTTCAATCCGGGCGGCACGGGCACCTGCACCGGCGACACGCGTGCCCTGATCGAGGGAACCCTGGGATTCTGGTACAAGTTTTACTCGGGGCCAAGGGGCACGTTCCAGTACGGCACGCAGTACTCCTACGTGACGCGGAACACCTGGTCGGGTGCTGGAGGCCTGCCGACGGGCAGCGCTGGCCTGCAGCCAAACGGGCTTGACGGAATGGTGTTCTCCTCGTTCCGTTACTACCTGCCGTAACCGCAAAAGTAGAGCGCCGCCGGGCCGGGTTTGGATACTTTCCGTTTCCGGGCCGGCGGCGCTGCGGTTAGAGACACGTCAAGACGTGCACCAACGGGAATGTACCGACTTCTTCCCCTGCTCCCTAGCGAACCTGCTTGATCGCGGTCTTCACTTTGTCGGCCACGTTTCCGGGGAGCGGCGCATAGCTGAGCTGGGCCGTCATCTTCTGGCCATCGTTGACCATCCAGTTCAGGAAATCGGCGATGACCTTCCCTTTCTTCGGGTCCTTGGCCTGCTCCGGAACTAAAAGCCAGGTAAAGCTGGAAATCGGATACGCGGCCTTGCCCGGAGCGTTGGTGATGGACACGCGGAAGTCGGCGGGCATTTTGGGCGCCGATGCCGCCGCTTCGGTCACACCGTCGAGCGACGCCTTCACAAAATTACCGGCCAAGTTCTTCACCGATCCAAACGTAATTTTGTTTTCCACCGCATAGATCAGTTCGATGTAGCCGATGGATCCTTGCAACTGCCGGATCTGGCCGGCCACACCTTCGTTACCCTTGCCGCCCAGACCGACCGGCCATTTCACCGAAGTTCCCTTCCCGACCGACGATTCCCAGTCCTTGCTCACCTTGGAGAGATAATCGGTGAAGATGTAGGTTGTGCCGCTGCCGTCCGAGCGGTGAACGACGATAATTTGCGAGTTCGGCAAATTCACGCCCGGGTTGGCTTTCGCGATGGCGGGGTCATTCCAGTTCTGGATCTTGCCAAGAAAAATGCCGGCCAGAGCTTCGGGAGTGAACTTAAGCTCTCCGGCTACACCGGGCACGTTGTAAGCAGGAACGTCGGCGCCCAGAACTGTCGGGATGTGCAGGATCTTGGTCTTGGCCTCCTTGAGCTGCTCGTCGGTCATTGGACCGTCGCTGGCGCCGAAATCGACGGTGCCGTTCAGCACCTGGCGGATGCCGCCGCCGCTGCCAATCGATTGGTAGTTGATTTGCACGTCGGGATGCAGCTTGTTGTATTCGCTGAACCATTTGGAATACATCGGATACGGAAATGTGGCCCCGGCTCCATTCAATTGGGTCTGCCCCATGACCGGCAGCGCCAACGCGAGACCTGCCAACAGCAGCAACGCACGACCTATCAGACGAATCACTAGACGAGTCCTCCTTAAGTATGCAATAAAGTATTTGATCTTCTTTCTATGGGTGGAATGTTAAGGGAAGGTTACAGCGGGGTGAATTTCTGATAAACCTACTTTATTTCCCAAGCAGTTAGCAACGCCGAGCGGAGAAGAAATGTTCCAGCCAGCCATCGCTGATTAGCGTAGCGACGAGCGGAAAGAGGTATAAACTGTCCGCAGGCTTGGGAGTAGCGCTGGAGGTGAGCAGCCAATGAGTTCATCATGGCAGATGGAAGCAAAACATCTAGCTTGCCGGTGGTCTGAGATCGGGCAGCGTCTCCAGTACAACCCGCGTTGGATACAAGAGGCTAAAGACATCCCGAGTGGTTACCTACCGCCTGTTCCAGATTTTGCCAGCCATAGTCCATTTGGGGGAGCCACTTGGTTCCAGCCCGGGCACCAGAAACGCGCATCGCTCTAAATTTCAAACGGCCCATGACCCGGACGCGACGAGGCGCCGTCTCTGCGGAAGAGTTCCTAGCGCCTGCCATTCTTGTCGAGCCGCGCCAATTCGCGGCCGAAAAGAACGTTGTCGGGAAAGTCCTTTTGCAGCGCCAGCAGGATCTCGCGAGCGCGCGGCAACTCTTTCTCGCGGACGTAGGCAATGGCCAGCAGGATACGCGCAAACGGCGCCAGAAGATGGCCGTGCGCCGCGGTCGTCTGCAATTCGGCAATGCCGCCCGCCTTGTCGCCCGACACGCCTCCCAGGCGCAGGACCCAGCGCACCGGGGCGGCCATCGATCCGATGATGTAGCGGCTGACGCCCCCAGCCAAGTGAGCGTCGTAACAAGTCGGATCGGCGGCGAGCAGTTGCGCGGCCCAGGCCGTCGCCTCTTTGGTGTAATGCAGCGACGCCAGATTGCGTTTTTCGATGAGCGCCGCAAAATCGGAACGCAAGCCGGCGGCAAACGTCATCGCCATCAGCGCATCGCGATCATGGGCGTCGCGACTCAACCTGGACTTGGCCAGGCCCTCGGCGCGGTTGAGTTGGGTTTCGAAACGGGAGCGTTGTTGCGGGTCGGCTTCGTATTTCTTCCGCGCGGCGAAGACCGAGTCATCCTCGTAAAATTGGGCCTCCAGCACTCCCAGCCGGTTGAATTCTGAAAACAAGACGCCCGCGGCCTCGCTTGCCGGCCCCATGGGATTTTCAGGATGCAGTTGCTCCCACGACTCGAACTCCTTTTGCGCGCCGCTGAAATCCAGATCGTAGAGCCGGAGGAATCCTCGATCAAGGCCAGCCGACGACAATTCAGCGCCGGCCCGGGGGATAGCCAGCAGCAAGAGCGCGGCCACGACCAGGAGCGCGACCCAGCTCCGGTTCGCTTGACGCCCGACCCGATGCAAAACACGAATCATGCGGCATCCAGACATGTTCCAAATTAGATGCGCCTTGCCTCACTTTTGGTGAAACTTCCGGTAGTGGTTCAGCTTCCCAACAGCACGAGAAGAATCGGGCACCACGAAGGACACGACGGACCACGAAGGTTTTTCGCTTCAGCAGCCTTCCTTCGTGTGCCCTCCGTGCCCTTGATAGGGTACGGCAACACCAGCTGGATAGGCGATTACAAATGCACCAGCTGTTGCCAGATAAAAAGCTTTGCCTTCACAGAGCCATACAGCCGCAAATAGTCGATCGCATCGCTTGCCAATGGCTGCGTTCCTGTCTCGATCGGCCATCGCCAACCGCTCCAGCACCGGTTGTCTCAGTCGCCAGCCGTTCCCAACAAGAATCCGTTGGCTTCCTCTTCTTCGGCGACCAGTCCTTCCGGTAGCCGGCCTCGGTTGTACTCCGTCATTCGGTTTTTCCACTTGAGGAAGTCGGTAATACTCTCCGGCTCAATACGAATCTCTACCCGCCGCAAGCTAGCCAGCAGAAGATTCATCTCGTTCTCGAACCCAATCGAGGATCGCAGGTTCTTCGCCGACACCTTCACCCGCTCAATCTCGCGCCCGCACACTTCGAGCAATCCCCAACCCGTGGGAAGCTCCTCGATCCGTATCAGACCCCGCGGCGCCAGGTAGTAGCGTTCACAACCAACGCCAATCTCCACCTTCTGCCGGAACGGTTTTTCGCGATCCGCCAAAAAATCCGAGCGCGACACCTTACTCTCGACCAGTACCGAATGACAAGCCTTCTTCCAGCCGATCGCGTCCGGCATCTCGCCACTGACGCAAGCCTGCTCGCTGAGCACCACTCCGCAACGATAGCGTCGCAGCCACCGCACCGCCATCGAAACTAATTTTGCATGGGTCACCAGAGAAGTGTGAAAGAGGATCGTGATTCTGAAAAGTATCAGAACAGCTTCACGTAGGGACAGCCGCGATGGCTGTTCAGGGGGCGAAGTCCCGCAGCGGTGCGCGAAAAATTCGGACGAGTTACGTTCGTCTGGACAGCCGGGGGCGATTGTCCCTACGCGATTGCTCTCCCGCGGATCTGCGCGCCGAACCACGCAGCGCCCGCACCACCACCGGACGCCGCAGCACCGTCTCCAGCAAATGCCGTGCCGCGGCCACGCCCTCCGCTGAACCATCCAGCGCTGAGTATCCGGCCGCTCGCACCAGGACAAAATGATCCTGCACGCTGACCTCCAGCCGCGGGACGCTTTCGCTTCCATTCCCAACGCGCCCCTGCCGCAAGTCCAGCGCATTCGCCAACCGCAAGACCCCGGCCAACGCCATGGCCATCGGCCGCTCCGCCAGTTCCAGCGGCTGCATGGTCTTACCCCGCAGACGAGGCAATGCCCCGTGATGATAGCGCGCCACCAACGCCGCCAGTTCCAGTTCGCGAGCACTCCAACCCAGAGGCCGAGCCAGCCCGCGAATCATCCGATACGATTTCTTTTGGTGATTGTGCGCTCCCTTGGCTTTGCCAACATCATGCATTAGCGCGGCCGCCTGTAACACCGCGCGCCAGTCCTGGTCCCGATTCGCAGTTCCAGAGTTCGCATCCGCAACCGTCATCAGCCCCGCGTCCTCCAGCCCGTCATACAACAGAAGCGCCAACTGCGTTACGCGTTGAGAATGCAAGAAATCGGGGTCCAGATATCCCGCCCATGTGCGTAGCCGGCTCATCGCCGCCGCTCGCAGCTGTGGCCCCGCTGGCAATCGCGTCCGCCACACCCTCCACAGCGACTCGCGCCCCACCATCTTCTCGCGATAGCGCGCAATCCGCTTACCGCGCGCCGCGTTCAACCTCTCGCGCCAGCGATTGCGGCTCTCGACATCCGGAAACGCCTGTATCGCAACCCCCGTGGCCCACAGCACGTCCAGATCGTGTACCTCTCCCAGCAAATCCTGCAACTCCTTCAGATCGTCGCCCCACAATGCGTGTTGGCGTGGCAGGAAATTTTCCACCGTGTAGCGGAAGCGCTTGATGCCGATGCGCAATTGGTGCCAGCCCACCTGCGAACGGGTCTGCAACGCGTGCTTGTGCAAATCGTAAGCCGCCGTCCACTTCTCCAGCGCCAAATGCAGATACACCGAGCTCCCCGGACGCACCCGGGAAGCACGCCGAGGCAGCGTCCGACTCCATTGCCGCCATTGCTTGCGGTCAAACTGCTCGAGATCTTTGAATGCATGCTGCTTGCATTCCGCCTCACGAGCAAGCACGTGAACTAGCAACTTGACGGCTACGGGATCACCCTCATTCCCCGTAGAGACTTCTGGTGCTCCATCTTTGCGCGTTCTTTGCACAATGGTAAGTCGAGCGTCTCCCTCCGCATCCGAGCCGCTGACGTCTCCCAGCTTCTCAATCCATTCCTGCATAACCTGCATGTCGCGCAAATCACCCAGCGCCTGGAAAAGTTTCTTCCCCGCCTTCTTCATCTCCTTCCAGGAAGGATCGGGATCGATGGCCATCAATCCATCGGCCAGAGACCGGCAGCGCCGCAGAGCAACTCGAAGGTCGTGTACGGCCTCGGCATCGAAGCCTGCAGCCGCCCGATCACACTCCACCAGCACACGCTCCATCCATGCCCGCAGGCCGAGCTTGGGCTTGGGGCTTGCGGGCTTAGGGTCCGCCGGCTTTGGACTGGGCTTCAGAACTGGACTGGCCGTCACCGTGGCTCCTTCGTTGACGGTAACCATTGTCGCCTCTTTGCTCCGATTCTTCTAGCGTCCACAAACCCGACCGCGCGCGACTCAGGCGTGCCCGTAAGGAGAGGCTCACTCATTTGTGCTTTATCGCATTTTTTCTCTTGTTCCCGCTACTTGTTACGCGGTAGAGTTATACCTCTTTTGCCGCACGCCCCGCTGTTGGCATTCGCCGGGATGGATTGCACCTTAGGTTTGCCAGACGCGGAAACCGCTACCAGCATCCTCTGAAGCTTCATCGATTAACGGTTGAGAACCGCCTGTGTGGGCCTTACTCACTGAAAGAAACCCGCGCACTACCAGAGGTAGTGCCGCTTTTCGCAAGGAGGGAATTCCGATGAGCAACTTTCCAAGTCGTATTGTTCGTAACGTAGTCGGTGCAGCAATCCTGATGACGGCGAGTCTGTGCGCCTTCGCTCAGAAGCCCGTCCCACCCGTCCCCAATCCGTGCCAGCGTTTCACAGCCGGCGGCAATGTCCAGGATCCACCCGCCTTGTACAGCAAGAATGGAGTACTCAGCGTAAGGTTCTCCTACCAGCAGACGACCGATGCGGCGGGCCGGCTACTGCATTGCTTCATGACGCCGGACGGCCTCGAGGAACCCACCCTGCATGTGAACCCGGGCGATACTTTGAACATCACCGTCACCAACAACACGCCTGCGCAACCGTTCGGAGAAACTTTCAATCCTCCGAATTGCGGAGACACCACCATCCAGTTCCCCCCGCCTCCGCCACCTAACCCTAACGGTATAGCTTCCATCGGCTCTTCCATGAACATCCACTACCACGGCACTAACGTTACTCCGGGGTGCGGTGGGGACAACGTGACCAAAACGCTGATCAATTCCGGCAGCACCTTCCAGTACAGCTTTGCCTTCCCAAATGACGAACCGCCGGGACTCTACTGGTACCACCCTCACGTTCACGGACTCGCCGAACGCGACCTTCTGGGTGGCGCTACGGGTGCTCTTATCGTGGACGGCATCCAGAATGTGCAGCCTGCTGTCCAGGGATTGCGCGAGCGGTTGCTAGTCATCCGCGATCAACCGCAGCTCCAGGGATTGGGGGAAGGTCCAGGAAACTGCGGCGTTGATGTTCCTTTCCAGGACATCAGTGTCAATTACGTGCCCATCGATTCCCGGCAGAAGAAAAACGGCAACGTCACCTTTACTCCGGCTAATCTAACCATGGGGCAAGAGGCAACGGAATTCTGGCGGGTTGTCAACAGCTCAGCAGATACGATCCTCGACTTGCAGGTAATGTACGATGGCGTGGCCCAGACTCTCCAGATCGTGGGCATTGACGCCGTGCCGGTGAACTCCCAGAGTGGCCCTCAGCCTCCTCAACTCATTCCCGTAACCGAGTACCGGTTACCGGTCGCGGGCCGGGTTGAATTCCTGGTCAACTCGCCTGGCTCCCACGTCAAGGTAGCCCAACTGGTGACCAACAACATCAACACCGGCCCCCAGGGCGATTGTGACCCAACCCGGCCGATATTTAACATTTCGGTAGAGGACGATCGCAAGGAAGGGTTGGCGGCGGCCAATATCGTACCCAAGTTCACCGAGTTGAGTACTCACCAGCAGCGGTTCGGCGGCTTCGAAAAGGTACAGATGTCGACTACCCGCACTTTCCAGTTCAGCGAGGTCCAACCGACCCAGTTCTTCATTACCCAGGTCAGCGCGGGCCAGCAGCCAACGCTGTTCGACAACAACAATCCTCCAGCCGTCGTCACCACACAAGGCTCGGTTGAGAAATGGATCGTGCAGAACATCGCCCAGGAGAACCATGAATTCCACATGCACCAGATCCATTTCAATGTGATCTCCCAGGACAACTTCGAGATTAATGGTAGTACCCAGGCGGAGGCCATCAACGGCCAGTTCCTGGACATGATCGAGGTGCCGTTCTGGGACAACGTGAAGAATCCGAATCAGAGTTCGGCCCCGCAAGTCGAGTTGACCATGGACTTCCGCGGGATGGACATCGGAGACTTCGTTTATCACTGCCACATCCTCTCGCATGAGGACCTGGGCATGATGGCGATCATCCGCGTGCAGAAGGCACACGATCACTAGTTCGGCTGCGGCCAAGAGCGGCGGCTGGGCGCCATAGAAAATTCTCGGCTTCAGGGCCAAAAACTCTGAAGCCGCTTTTTTTGCGAAGAGTGTGCCTGAATCCTCTAAGGAGCCGGCGGCACCACAAATCTCTCCATGTATTCTTCCAACTTTTTCTGGTTCTTAGCCCGATACGCCGCATAGTCGTGAGCAATACCAGGATCGCCTAGACTGAAGAGCACGTAGGCCTCAATGAGTCCCGCGCGGTGCAACTTCAACAACAAAGCCAAAGCTGCGTCGTTAGCTGGTAATTCGGCAACCTTCTTGTCTTCCTGGAGTTTCTCCAAAATTTTGGCGGAGGCGATCAGGGCCTCGGATTCCTCCGGCAGGCTGTGTCTATACTCTCTTTCTTGAGGGAAGCGCTGCTTGAATACCTCTCCCTTTTGCCAGTGCTCGCGCGTTGCGTAATATGCCTGCCAGACGGCGGACGAGTCGGAAGGTCGCTGATTGGCATCCGGCGAATCCTTGGGCGGAGCAGGAACACCGATGAGAACCTCGTTGATATGCGTGTCATTGAGGGTCGCCCAAGCGTGCAGTTCGCGCCATACGATCCGGTTATATGGTTCGGCTACTATCGCGTGAATCAGCATGGCGCGCGCCTTGGTCATATCGCCTTGTTTCGCCAGCATGTCGGCATAGTAGCGATACGCTGTTTCTACGTTGGGATCTAGCTCAATGGCGCGCCCGTACCATTCTGCCGCTTTGGCAACTTTGTCCTGCTTGTCGTACGTGTTGCCCGTGAAAAGAGCGGCGGAGTAGTTCGTGGGCTCCAGTTCCAGCGCTTTCGAATAATCCTTGATGGCCTCGTCGAAATCGCGCCGTGAAAAGGCGGCTTCGCCGACGCGCATGAATTGCTCCACCTGAGCGTTGTCGGAGAACTTGATGGCGCCACTCTCCGGCAGTTGCTTCAAGATCTGCGAGAGGTTCATTGCCAGCGGACTGGTATTACCCAGCTTCCAGGCTTGATCCAGAAGGTCGCGAGCGCGAAGGCGTTCCTTCCCGGCTGCCTCCTGGTCCGTAAGTGTGGCCGCATGCTCAACCAGACAGGCCGCCAGGGCAACCAGCGTTTCATCGTCCTTGGGGTTGGATATGGCAAGCTCCTCCAGGAGTGGCAGAGCTTCCAGGCGCTTGCCCTGGCCAAAAAGCTCAGCCGCCTTCTGGCGTTTGGCCTGGTAAGCAGTATCTGCGTCTGCCTGCGCGATCAGGTACGACGTCGCATTTAGACTCAAGAACAATACGAGAAGAGGTTTTCTCCAATTACCCAACGGCATAGGTATTGTCAGTGCTGACTATGTGATCGTCATTCCGGCTCGCTGATAGGTCTGTCATTCAGCGGCTGGAGGGGCCGGGCAGTGTTGTGATAATGCTTTTTATATTCTTCGATCTGGGCTTCCGATAACTCAATTGGGTTCTTCAGCACATACCAGTTCACGACCTCATTGCAGATTGGCGTCGTAAGCGATCCGGGAAAACGGTAGAAGCTGCGGTCGGCAGGCAGCAGGTCCGTGGGGTTGATCTTTACTCCCTCGACTTTGTTCTCCTTACCCGGGTCTGGAATGTGCTCCCACAAAGTCTTGATCACCGGGTTTTCCTTGCCGGCCACGACCGGGACTTCAATAATCAGGAAAACTCCTTCCGGCGAAAAATGCACGAACTGGATCGACATCTTGGGCCGTTTGCCGTTGACCGCGTTCTCGCCCGGCTCGCGAAAATGAAGTTCGCTCAGAAAATATGGCTTCTTCCCGACCGTGAGCCAGTAGTTATCGGGGAACTTGACCAGAATCCGATACTGATTGCAATCGTTGACGATGTCCAAATCGGCAGGTTGGTAATTGAACTTGAGGTCGTAGATGTGGAGTTTTTCGGAGTGGCGAATATCAATTGGGGCCTGCATCTTTCCGGTGCTGCAGAGTTCCGGCCAATGGCTGGGGCCGAGTGGCCCCTCATCATAGGTGAACTTCGGGTCGCATTTTTCATCCCCCATGGCCATGTGCAAGTGGTGGTGTTCCATTTGCCCATGTTGCCCGTGCTCATGTTGTCCGGGTTCCACCTTCTCGAGGGGCTCGATCACCTGGCAGGCTCTGGCCGAAGCCGCTGGGGCGGAACCGGAGAGACACAGCCCCAGAACCAGCAGGGACATGCCTACCTTTTGCTTGCAGAACATTCGCAATGCCTCCAAGGTGATGAGAACGCCGCTCCACTCTATCCTGTACGAGTGGGGAACGTCCATCGTGTTGAAGACTGAGCGACCCGAATGTAGAAGGGGACTGTCCAGGTCCGACTTGGAGTGAGGGCGTCGCGAGAGACGCGGCAAGCCGCTTCTCTACACGGGAAATTTATGCCTGTGTGCTCAGAACTTTCTCGCGCTCCTCGGCATCCTGAAGTTCCTCGCGCGGTGTTGCGGGGAGCGCAAACTCCAGCACCTCGTCGATGGTCTTCACGTAGTGGGCAGTCAGTCCCGTCAACTGTTCGGGCGTCAGATCCTCTTCGACATTGGTCTTGTTTTCGGCCGGCAGGATCACGTCATGCACACCGGCGCGTCTCGCGGCCAGCACCTTTTCCTTGATACCGCCGACCGGCAGCACATTCCCGCTCAGCGTGATCTCACCGGTCATCGCGGTCAGCGGACGAACCTGCTTCCCCGTCAGCAACGACACGAGCGCGGTCACGATGGTGACGCCTGCGGACGGACCGTCTTTCGGGATCGCCCCCGCAGGCACGTGAATGTGGATGTCATGGTTGGCGAAAAATTCCTCGTCTATGCCCAACTGCTTGGCATTCGAACGCACCCAGCTTAATCCGGCCTGCATCGACTCCCGCATCACGTCCTGAATCTGTCCGGTGATGGTGAGTCCGCCTTTGCCTTTCATCTGGTTAGCCTCGACGAAGAGCACGTCGCCGCCCGACGGCGTCCACGCCAGTCCTACTACCACGCCCGCGCGTTTGGTGCGCTCGGCAATTTCGCCCTCGCTGCGGACCTTGATGCCGCCCAGAAATTCCTGCACGATCTCTTTGGTGACAACCAGCTTGTCAGTCTTCCCTTCCGCCAAGCGGCGCGCTTGCTTGCGGCAGATAGTGCCAATGGTACGTTCCAGGTTGCGGACGCCCGCTTCGCGCGTGTAGTGACGGATGATGTAGCTGACCGACTCTTCCGGAAACTCGATCTGCTCAGCCGTGATTCCGTTTTCTTCGATCTGGCGCGGAATCAGGTACTGGAACGCGATGTGAATTTTCTCTTCCTCGGTGTAGCCCTGCAGTTCGATGATCTCCATGCGGTCGCGCAAGGGCTCGGCGATGGGATCGAGCATGTTGGCGGTGGTGATGAACAGAACCTTTGAAAGATCGAAACTGACGTCCAGATAGTTATCGCGGAAGGTCGCGTTCTGCTCGGGGTCGAGCGCTTCGAGCAGGGCCGAAGCCGGATCGCCGCGGAAGTCGCGGCCTACTTTGTCGATTTCGTCGAGCATAAAGACGGGGTCTTTGGTCTCGGCGCGCCTGATGCCCTGAATGATCTGGCCGGGCAAGGCTCCGATGTAGGTACGGCGGTGGCCGCGAATCTCGGCTTCGTCGTGCACTCCGCCGAGCGAAAGGCGCACAAACTTTCGGCCCAGAGCGCGGGCGATTGATTTGCCCAGCGAAGTTTTGCCCACGCCAGGAGGACCGACGAAACACAGAATCGGCCCCTTCATGCTCGGCTTCAGGCGCCGCACGGAAAGGTAGTCGAGGATGCGGTCCTTCACTTTCTGCAAGTCGTAGTGGTCGGCGTCGAGAATTTCTTTCGCCTTCAGGATTTCAATTTCTCCTCCCGACGTCTTAGCCCAGGGCAGCACGGCCAGCCACTCAATGTAGTTGCGGGTGACCGAATAATCGGCCGCCATCGGCGACATGCGCGCCAGGCGGCCCAATTCCTTCAGCGCTTCCTTCTTCACTTCGTCGGGCATGCCCGCGGATTCGATTTTCTGCTTCAGCTCTTCGGTGTCGCGCTGCCCTTCGTCCTGCTCACCCAGTTCTTTTTGGATCGCCTTCATCTGCTCGCGCAAGTAGTATTCGCGCTGCGTCTGCTGCACGCGATCCTGCACTTCCGACTGGATCTTGTTCCGCAGTTGCTGAACTTCGAGTTCCTTGGCCAGGTGCTGATTGATTTTTTCCAGACGCACGCGGACGTCGGTCGTCTCCAACGTCTCCTGCTTGTCCGAGGTCGACAGCGACGGCAGCGACGAGGCGATGAAGTCCACGAGCCGCCCTGGCTCTTCTATGTTCATCGCTACCGTCGAAAGTTCGTCGGAAAGCGTTGGCGAACCGGCGACAATCTGCTGAAATAACGTCAGCACGTTCCGCTGCAGCGCTTCAATCTCAGAATCCTTAGGCGGAATGATCTCGGGAATCGTAGTGACCCGTGCCCGCATGAACGGCGAAAGCTGCGCGAAATCGGCAAGCCGCACCCGCTCCAGGCCCTCCGCAAAAACGAACAGGCTCTGGTTCGGCATCTTCACCACTTTGTGGACCACGGCCAGCGTTCCGATGGCGTACAGATCGGTGGGCTGCGGCGCATCCACCCTCGCCTCGCGCTGCGCCACCACCACAATGGTCTTGTCTTCGCCCAGCGAGTTAATCAGCTGGACAGAACTTTCCCGGCCCACGGTCAACGGCAGAACGGCATGGGGAAACAGCACCGTGTCGCGCACCGGCAGAATCGGCAGCGACCTCTCGGTGGTTTCAAAAGACTGGTCCATTGAACTGGAAGCGGAATTAGAAACAAGATCGCTCATGATTTGTCCTTGAGTGACTTTCACTCAACTTTGGATGAACTAGACTGCCAAAAAGATGCAAGTCTTCGGGCTAGGCTGTTGAATTCTAGACCTTTCCTGAGCTTTTGCAAGCCTCCCAAGGTCACTGATCCCACTCCGGTAACCTTCCCAGGCGGGCTTTCGCTACCCCCGATTGGCCCCAGTTTACGCGGAACCCCGAAATTGCGCAGTGCACCCGCTCACAGCCGCTTGTGACGAATGTCGAAGTCGAGCCGGGTTGGTACCGTCCCTACTCCGCGACGCGAGACGCGCAACTTGTCTGTACGGAAACCCTCAGGCCCCAGGATAAATCCCCAGCACCTTCACCAGATCCGAAATCTCGCCCAAATGCCGGAGGGCGTTGCGCGAATCTTCATCGTCGCCGCGCAGCAGGTCCACAAAAAACACGTATTCCCACGGACGCCCGCGCAGGGGTCGCGACTCGATTTTGCTCAAGCTGATGTCACGCAGCGCAAACACGCTGAGCGCCTTGAACAGCGCTCCCGGAATGTTCTTCACGCTGAAGGCCAGCGAAGTCTTGTCCGCACCATGCGCCGCTCGCGGCTTTCCACGGTGGATCAAAAAGAAGCGCGTAAAATTCTTCTTGTCATCCTCAATCCCAGCCTTCAGGATCCTTCCCTTATAGACCTCCGCCGCCCGCCGGCTGGCAATGCCCGCCCCATCGCGCAAAGCCTCGGCCACAACATGCTTCACGCTTCCTGCCGTATCGTAGAACGGCACGGGCTCGAGCTTCGGATTCTTGGCGAACAGGTCCCGGCACTGATCGAGCGCGACGGGGTGCGAGAACACGCGCCGAAGATCGCGGAGTTTCGTCCCCGGCAGCGCGATCAGGTTGTGCACGATACGCAGACGGAACTCGCGCACGATATAAACCTCGCGGCTGAGCAGCAGATCGAAATGCTCTGCCACCGAGCCCGCCAGCGAGTTCTCGATCGGAATCACCGCGCCATCGACCGCTCCGAGCTTGACCCGGTCGAAGACCTCAAGCGACCGGGGGCAAGGCACAACCGTCGCCAGCGGCAACATCGCTTCCGCCGCCTCGTGGCTGAAAGAACCAAGTTCTCCCTGAATCGCAATCTTCATCCATCTCCTTGAGCGTAACCTAGGGACAGCCGCCCTCGGTTGTCCAGCCGAACGCGGCTCGGCACCTCTTATTCGACCGGCGACCGCGCCAACTCCTTCCTCATGACCAGGGCATCGAGCCCGTTTGAATAATACCCGGCAACCGTCTTCTCGACGAAGTACCCCTTCTGCTTATAAAAGCGGATCGCCGCCTCATTGTTCACCGGAGTCTCCAGCACCACCGCGGCCGCCCCCGCCCGCACCAGTCTCTCCTCCGCAGCAAGCAGCAACGCGGAGCCAACGCCCGCCCGCCGCGCCTCTGCCAATACGTCGATCGTAATAATGTGCCCCGTTTTGCGCCGGGTCTCCGCCACGATGAACCCTAGAATGCCCGCGTCGGACTCGGCCACCAGACTAAACGACCCAGGCCGGCGCAAGTAGAACGCCATCTCCGGCCGCGAGTACGCCAGTTGCGGATCGAAGCAAGCCTGGTCAATACGCCACAGCGTGTCAAAATCGGCCTTCTCGAATTGTCGAATCCGAAACAACACGCCGCCATTGTAGCGGGACGGTGCCGAGGGAACGCGCCGGTTCACACTTCGATCTCTCGGGAGTGAGCTGTAAGTGAGGCGCACGCCGCGTTGGGGAGCCAAGTCACCGCTTGCTCACAGCCCACGGCTCGCAGTCAGCAAGGGCCGGGCTTTTAAACAAGTCTGTCTGCACTCTACTTTTTTCCTTTCCTCCCCTTGCGAAATTGCATCCATAAGAAGTACGATTTCTTCCCGGGGGCAGCAGCGCCATGGCGCGTTTCATTCTGATCGACGTGGTCACAGCGCTCGCGCTCTCCTTCCTCTGGTATGCGTGGTTCGTCGCTTACAACCGCCGCCGGGCCAGCAAAGTGCTGCGTTGGGTCGAAGCGGCATGCCTTGGAAAAGGGCGATTTGCCGATCCGCAATGGCAGGCCAGCAGTTCCTGCCTGAAAGCCACGCTGCATCTTTCCTCGCGTTGGTTTGAAAGGGCCCATCTCACCATTCTCCTCTTGCCCCGGCCGCTCCCGGTGCAGTGGGCCTTGGGCCGCTGGCGCCAGCAGCAGGAAACGCTCACGTTCGAAGCCGACATGGGATTCCCTCCCGGCTTTCATCTCGACGTCATCCGCCATCGCTGGTCGGGCCACTCCGGCGCGAAAAGTACGCCCGGCTCGCGCTCCTGGACCATCACCCGTCCCGGCCCCGTCATTCTGACCACCAAGGAAGACTGGCCCGTGGAACTGAGCCCGGTAGTAAATGCGCTGGCGGCCTGGCGCAACAAAGATTTCGTTGGCGTACGCTTCAACTCCGCCTCGCCGCACTTCACCGCCACGGTGGCGCTGGAAAATCTCTCCGATCAAAAATCCGCAGCCGCCTTGCTCGGCCTCTTTCGCGAGCTGGCCGCCAGTTCGTCAGCCAAACAGCACTAAATCATTACGGCATTGAATCGTTTGGAGTATTGAGTCATTAAACCGAATGATTCATTCGCTCAATGGCTCAATACCTCATTGATTCAATAACCACACTATTTTCAGCACGCTGGTGCGAAATCGTGTACGATTCTCGCGTTCCTTACATCCACTCTCCGTCAACGCAACGGGGACCAGTTCGTTGTCACAAGCAAGCCATTTTGAAAGTTGCGGCCCAGTGGAAGCGTCGGAACCAAACAACTCACCAACAAAAAAGGGGAAATGAATCAATGAAACGAAATCAGTTGTTGTCGGCGATCGGGATGGTCTTGTTCGTCGCCGGTTCACTGGTCGCCCAGGAAAAACCCGGAACGCTGGTGGCTCTCGAGTTCCAGAGGCCCAAGAACGGAATGGTGCCGCAGTACGAAACCGGACGGAAGCAGAAGGCGGCATGGCACAAGGAAAAGAACGACAATCAGCCCTTGCTGGTCTGGGAAACACTCAGCGGCGACAATACCGGTGTGTACCTGGTCGGCCGTTTCGGCCAACACTGGGCCGATCTCGACAAGCCAGCCATTCCCGACGAGGCCGACCTGGCGGAGTTCCAGAAGGTTGTAGGCAACTACGTGGAGCACGTCACCGCGCGCTACTACGAGTTCATGCCCAAGATCAGTAATCCACCTCCGGGGATGACGCCTTCCAAATTTTCGGAAATCCTTATCTTCCAGGTGCGCTACGGGAGGGGCTCGGATTTCCGGTCCGCGATTGGCCGGATCTACGAGGCGTCACAGAAAACGAAATGGCCCCTTAATTACGAATGGTACGAATTGGTAAACGGCGGACAGGAAGGTGAATGGGTGTTGTCCCTGCCTCGCAGCAGTTGGGCGGACTTTGAGGACAAGCCCGAAGTGAAGCCCTTCCGCGACATGCTGAAAGAAGCCTTTGGACAGGCGGAGGCGGATTCCATTATCGATCGTCTCGACCATTCCGTGGAGAAAGAGACGAGCGAGATCATCCAGTTCCGTCCCGATTTAAGCTACCTGACCGGCAAGTAGGAATGCGAGATCAACCCGGATCGGATTCAGAGTTGTCGTAGTTCTGCGCGCGTAGGGACAGCCGCCTCGGCTGTCCAAGCCGAGCCAAACTCGGCAGCCGCCAGCGGTCACAGCAACTCTGGATCCATCCGGTCCGCCCTCGAAATCTCGAGCCGGCAGAGCAGCGGCCGCATCGCATTGATTGTTGGTGTCAGTTAAAGAGCAGTGCGCATCGATTCCATAGCATCGATCGTATTTCTGTTGACCGGTTTGGCTGCGACGCCCGCCATTTCTCAAGATGCCGCGCCACCCGCATCGCACAATGCCCATCCGGTAATCACAGCCATCTCCTCCGTCGAGCGCGCTGACGGCGTTGTGGTGGAAGTGACATTCAGTGAACTGGTCCAACCCGTAGTCAACACCCTCGAGCGCCCCGACCGCCTAGTATTCGATTTTCCCGGATGTGATCTGGCTCATCCCGGCCAACGCCTGACGATCAATCGCGGGTCCGTTGTCGCCGTGCGGGCTGCCGAATTCAGCCTTGCGCCGCTTATAGCAAGGGTGGTCATCGATCTTAAGTCAGCGCAGGATCACGAAGAGACCTATGCCGGAAACAAGCTCGTCATCAAGCTGAACTCCAAGCTCAACTCAAAGCCTGGCGCAGCAGGAGACGCCCGATCTTCCGCTCCAAGCGGAAAAAATTCGCTAACGCCGAACACGCCGCCTCATCCCGCCAACTCGGATCGAGAGCCAGATCGCACCGCGCCCAAACCCTCAGACAGCCCGCTGACGAAGCTGGCACCGAAAACAGACACGCCGCCGCCGTCGCTGAGCGCGCGCACGGCAACCAGCCAACCCCGTGCCTATGCCCTGCTCGACAACGCGCGCGCCTTGACGGTCCTCGATCTCGAGCCGCTGGAAGCTAAGGCACGCGCCGGCGACCCTGAGTCCGAGACCACCCTGGCGCTCGCCTACCATGCCGGGACGTTACTGAAAAGGGACGATGCGCAGGCGCTTCGCTTGCTGCAGCGAGCCGCGAATCGCGGCTTTGTCGCGGCCGAGGAATCTTTGGGAATCTTCTGTCAAACAGGCTTTGGGATGCCGCCGGACAAAGCACAAGCTCTTTCCTGGTACACCAAGGCAGCGCAGCACGGATCGAGGGACGCCGCGACCAACCTCGCCCTGATGTACTCCATCGGCGATGGCATCCCCAAGGACGCCGCCAAGGCGGCAACATGGTTCCGCAGCGCTGCCGATGCAGGCGACGCCACCGCCGAGTTGAATCTTGCTGCTATGTACCACCGCGGTGAAGGCGTGCCGCGGGACGACGCCCAAGCCGCCCTTTGGCTCACCAAAGCTGCGGACCAGGGCTTGCTTCGGGCGATGCTCGAACTGGCAACCTGGGACCTGCAACCGGAGCATGGCGCCAACGTCGATGCAGCCATTGTCTGGTACAAGAAAGCCGCCGATCGCGGCGACGCATCGGCACAAGTCGCACTGGGCGACATCTTCGCCGAGGACAAGTTCGGTCACGTCGACTATGCCCAAGCCCTCAACTGGTACCGAAAGGCGGCCGACCAGGGACGCGCCGCTGGCCAATTTGGCCTGGGAGCGCGCTACTTGCTCGGCCAGGGAGTCCCGCAGGACTTCGACGAAGCCCGTCGTTGGCTGACCCCAGCCGCCAACCAGGGCCATCCCTACGCTCAATTCCTGCTGGGGACGATGTTCGAGGCGGGACAGGCCGGCCCCGTTGATATCGCCGCGGCGGCGAAATATTACGAGCTCGCGGCCAACTACGGCCTCGCCATGGCCCAATATCGCCTCGGACTCTTGCTCGCCTCCGACCGCGCCAACGCGACCAGCTTGGTATCGGCTTACAAGTGGTTAGTCCTGGCTCAAGATTCGCTGAAGGAGAGCGCCGCGAGCGCGCAAGAGACTCGAAAATTACTCATTCCCGCGCAGATCACCCAAGCCGAACATGAGATTGACGAGTGGCGCGCGGCACACCGTCCGCGCGAGCCGAGTCGATAACGGAGCGCCCTCTACTCCGGCTCCGCCACAAACCGATACCCCACTCCCCGCACCGTTTGCAAATGCTTTGGATGCGATGGGTCCTCTTCAATGTAACGCCGCAGCCGCACCACAAAATTATCGATGGCGCGCGTGTCGGTGTCTTCGTGCAATCCCCACACCTCTTCGAGAATCGCCTTGCGCGAAACCACGCGACCTTCGCTCTGCACCAGATAACGCAAAAACTCCGCCTCCATCAGCGTCAGATGGATGGTATTGCCGAGGGTGCGTAGTTCCAACTCTCCAAAGTCAATCATCTTGCCCCCAAAACTGAAGCTATCCAGTGGGTGCCCCACGTCTGGCGGTTTTCCAGACGTCGGCTGCGGCGGCACGCTGTCTTTCATCCACACACTGCGCCGCAGCAGGCTCTCCAGACGCGCGATCAGAATCGCCAGCTCAAACGGCTTGGGCAGGTAATCGTCCGCTCCCGCCGCGAATCCCTGCAGCACATCCTCGGGACGCCCGCGCGCGGTCAGCATCAGAATCGGCACATAATTCTTTTTTTCGCGCAGCAGGGCCGCGACATCAAAGCCACTCTTGCCCGGCAGCATTACGTCGAGGACAATCGCGTCGAAGCGTTCTTTTTTTTCGACCAGCCGATCCAGCGCCGTTTCGCCGTCCCCCGCAACTTCCACCGCGTGTCCTTCGGCCTGCAGATTGAATCGCAGACCCTGCGCCAGGTGCGCCTCGTCCTCCACCACCAGCACGCGGCTCATGCTGTCCTCCGCGGCAATTCCAGGGTCACAGTGGTGCCTTTGCCGGCGCCTTCGCTCTCGGCGAATACCCGGCCGCCGTGCTTGCGCGCGATCGAGCGCACGATGAACAGCCCCAACCCCGTGCCCTTTACTTGCGAGAGCGAGCGCTGTCCCACCCGATAAAACCGCTTGAAAATGCGCTTCAACTCGTGCTGCGGAATGCCCACACCGCGATCGCGCACCCGCAGCACCAGTCGCTCCTCATCGTTGTCCGGAACCTCCAGTTCGACCGAAATGTGCACGCCCTTCGGCGAATATTTCACGGCATTGTCGAGCAAGTTGGAAACGGCGCTCCGCAATTCCTCCGGATCGCCCACTACGCGGGCTTCGTTGCCGTTCGCAGCCGCTCCCAAAGACTCGTGGTAGGTGAGATCGTCCGGCTGCAAATGATGCCGTGTGCGTGCCAGATCCAGGCACTCTCGCACCAGCGCGTCAAATTTCAAGGGCAAGCGCAGCGTCGGACGCTTTTTCTGCGCTGCCTCTCCTGCCTTTAACACCTGCTCCACGGTGTGCAGCAGACGCTCCGTATCGAGCAGCATCAACTCGTAGAACTGCCGCCGCTGCGGCTCGTCCACCTCGCGCCTCTGTAAAGTTTGCAGATAAAGCCGGATGGACGCGATCGGCGTCTTCAATTCATGCGTGACCGCGTTGATAAAGCTGTCGTGCTGCTCATTGCGGCGAATTTCCCGCACCAGGAAGATCGTATTGAGGACGAGGCCGGCGGCAATGGCGCCAAAAAATATGATGCCGAGAAACACCCGGATGCCTTCGCGCCAGTTGAGGATGATCCAGCCGCTGCCCACCGCAACCGCCAGCGCCGCCAGGCAAACGCCTAGCGTGAGAAAGAAATAAATCGCCTTTTGGCGGCTGATGATGCGCACAGGGAGATTGTAGCGGGGCGGGTGGAAGGTGTCAGGTCTTACCGGGGGACTTCGGAGAATCTGGCAAGAACTTCATCGAAACAGGCAAGAGGAACTAGGCTCGGGAAACTATACTCAGACGTGCGGCGCCTTAAGGCAGCCGGAATTGTGCAGCGGGAATTTTGCAGCGCAGGAGAAATGAGAAACAATGCAGAAACGCAAACTTGGAAATAGCAACTTGGAAGTTTCGGCTCTTGGCTTAGGCTGCATGGGAATGAGCTTTTCTTACGGTCCGCCTAAAGACAAGCAGGAGATGATCTCTCTTCTCCGCGCGGCCGTGGAACGCGGCATCACATTCTTCGATACGGCTGAGGTCTATGGTCCATTCACAAACGAAGAACTGGTCGGCGAAGGTCTTTTTCCGTTCCGCGGCAAAGTGGCGATCGCCACCAAGTTCGGCTTCGACGTGAGTCCTGGTTCCGATCCCCGGGGAATGACGGGTGCCGCGCCAGGCCTGAATAGCCAGCCGGAGCACATCAGGCAGGCCGTTGAAGGCTCACTCAAGCGGCTCAAGGTCGAGACCATCGACTTGCTCTATCAGCATCGGGTTGACCCGGACGTGCCGATCGAAGACGTCGCTGGCGCTGTGAAGGAGCTGATTCAAGCAGGCAAGGTCAGACACTTCGGACTTTCCGAAGCAGGCGCAAAGACAATTCGCCGCGCGCACGCAGTCCAGCCGCTGACTGCTCTCCAAAGTGAATACTCGCTGTGGTGGAGGAAGCCCGAGGCAGAGATCATCGCTACGCTCGAGGCGCTTGGAATCGGATTGGTTCCATATAGTCCTCTCGGCAAGGGATTCCTGACGGGAGCGATTAAAGAAGACACGACGTTCGGCAGCTCCGACTTCCGCAGTACTCTCCCTCGCTTTACGCCGGAGGCTCTCAAGGCGAACCAGGCGCTGATCGATCTGCTCGGCAGCACTGGAAAGCGCAAGAATGCGACTCCTGCTCAGATCGCACTCGCCTGGCTGCTCTCGCAAAAGCCGTGGATCGTTCCGATACCAGGCACGACGAAACTGAACCGCCTTGATGAGAACATCGGAGCGGTGTCGATCCAATTGACCCCCGACGACCTGCGCGACATCGATGCCGCCGCATCGAAAGTCAAAGTCGAAGGAGCCCGGTATCCGGAGCGCCTGGAGAAAATGACCGGTCTCTAAGCGACAAGATGAAAACGAAAGCGGGATTGAGCTTGATGCGAATTGTCATCGGTGCGGGTTCGGGGTTGACGAGGAGCCGAACATGAAAAAATTGCTTCCGCTCGGCGTAGTGTCTTTGTTTATTTGTATGACGGCAACGACGCTTTGGGGAAGCCAATTACGCGAAAGTCACTGCTCTTAAGATGGAGCAGTGGGACAATCAAGACCTTGAAGGATCGCGACGCCCGCAGGCATCCCGGCCCATTTCGCATTATGCAAGTGGATTCGGAGATTGCTGGGCTACTTGTAGCTGTCGGCTTTCTTGTGATGGGTTTCGTGAGTATGCCCATCGCAACAGGGTTCGTGGTCGGGGCCATTGCGCTCGGCGTGATCGTCGCATTGCTGCTTCGTTTCACTCCGAAGAAGTTCAGTCGCGTGGCCCTCGGAAGCGTGATCGTCCTCGCTGTGGGCGTGCTCTGGTGGTTATGACACAAACCTCGACGACCGCGTACTGTCTCATCCAATGCCCTTTACGTCTTACGAAACAACGTTCCGTTTACATTGCACAAGACAGGATATTGGTTGGACTGTTGGTTCGACGAGCACGCGAATGTTGATCGATGCGAACTTACGGATGAAAACGGAAACGGGGTGTTGAGGATGTGTTCCTCCCATGCGTAGGCCAAACCCCTCTCCAACAATGGGCATTGGTCTTTGACACGCGATGGACAGGGTACGCATGGACCCGATCGCCCGAACAAAGGGAGATTAACGTCCCGGTCGTTATCTTAAAGGATCGCCAAGTCTTGCTTCCCCAAAGTCTCTATGCGGAAGCCAAGCGCGCTGCGTGTTGTTCTCCCGCGTTGTACACTCAAAACCCCCGTCCCAAGGTCAATGAGTTCTATAAAAAGGGATGTCAAGAAAAAACCTCCGCCTCGACCGGAGGCGAGAAGATTTGTGTCTCGAGATCCAGCCCACTGTCTGTAGG
>Ga0209698_10000728_pt1 | contig 37651 bp, 38 predicted proteins | sample LitLauG_LLR_2012_FD_187203 | JGI IMG/M metagenome (GOLD analysis project Ga0209698, IMG submission 187203) | Freshwater sediment microbial communities from Pennsylvania, USA - Little Laurel Run_MetaG_LLR_2012 (SPAdes) (version 2) | ecosystem: Environmental > Aquatic > Freshwater > Creek >... | reverse complement strand
CCGCCCAGGCGCGGCCCGGGACGCTGGATGCGGCGGTGAGGGTGCCGTGGAGGGCGTCGGAGAGCGCGGCCGCGGGGAGGGCACGCGACAGTGCCCGCAGTGGGCCAGGGAGCTTGGACAGCGGGAAGATCATCCCGCCGAGCAGGAGCAGCACCAGGTAGAGGCCGTTGGCCGCGGCGAGGGTCACCTCGGCCCGCAGGCGGCCGGCCATCAGCAGGCCGAGCCCGGCGAACCCGACGGTGGCGAGGAGGATGGCCAGGGCGGCGAGGCCGGCGTTGCCATGCGGGCTCCACCCGAGCGCCAGCGCCGCCGCGACCAGCACGAGCACCTGTACCACCTCGAGGACGAGGATCGCCGCGGTCTTGGCACCGAGCAGCGCCGGCCGGCCGAGCGGCGTGGCGCCGAGGCGCTTGAGCACGCCGTACTGGCGTTCGAAGCCGGTGGCGATGCCGAGGCTCACCATGGCCGTCGACATGACCGCCAGGGCGAGGATGCCCGGCGCCAGAAAGGTGACCGCGTCGGCGACGCCTGCGGGCTTGGGCAGGACGTCGACGAGCGAGAAGAACACCAGCAGCCCGATGGGGATCCCGAGGGTGAGCAGCACCGATTCGCCTCGTCGGAGGGTCATCGTCAGCTCGGCCCGCGTCTGAGCCCGCCAGGCCCTCACGGTCGGGAGCCGCGCCGGGCACGGGTGGCCTGGTCACGACCGCCCCGGCCGCCTTCGCGCGAGCGCCGATCTCGGCTGCGCCCGCGCCCCCCGGCCAGGTGCGGGTCCGCAGCCGGTCCGGCCCCCACGCCGGGCCGGCCGCCGGAGGGAGGGTCGCCCGCTTCGCCCCCCGCGGCCCTCGCGCCCGGCGGATCCCCACCCTCGGAGCCCGTCAGGCGCAGGAACACGTCCTCGAGACGTTGGCGCCCGGCCCGCAGATCGGCGAGGGGGAGGTCGTGGTCGGCCAGCCAGGCGGTGATCCCCGCCACCCGCGCCGGGGTGGCCTCGGCGTCGACCAGGTACTCGCCGGGGCGCTCCTCGCGCACGGGGGCGCCGATGCGCGCCGCCAGGGAGACCGCGTCGAGGCCGGGCGGTGCGCCGAAGCGGACCTCGTGCCCCGCCCCCCGGGTCATCAGCTCGGCGGGCGTCCCCTCGGCCACGACCCGGCCGTGATCGATGATCACGATGCGATCCGCCAGGCGCTCGGCTTCCTCGAGCTCGTGGGTGGTGAGCAGCACGCACACCCCCGACGCGCGCAGCTCGCCGATCACCTGGCGGATGGCCAGCCGTCCTTGCGGATCGACGCCCGCGGTGGGTTCGTCCAGGAACGCGACGCTCGGCCGCCCGATCAGCGCCAGGGCGAGCGACAGGCGCTGCTGCTCGCCGCCCGACAGCCGACGCCACGGCGTCCTGGCCACCGAGGTGAGCCCGACCCGGCCGAGCAGCGCCTCGGGGTCCTCGGGGTCGTCGTAGTAGGACGCGAAGAGGCGCAGCGCCTCCGCGGGCGCCATGCCCGGGTACACCCCGCCGCGCTGGAGCATCACACCCATCCGGGCGGTGAGGGCCCGGTGGTCGCGCTGGGGGTCGAGGCCGAGGACCCGGACCGAACCGCGGCCCGGGCGCCGGTACCCCTCCAGGGCCTCGACGGTGCTCGTCTTGCCCGCCCCGTTGGGCCCGAGCAGGGCGAGCACCTCGCCGGCCGCGGCGGACAAGCTGAGCCCGTCCACCGCCAGGGTGTCGCCGTAGCGGACCTCGAGCTGGTCGACCTCCACTGCAGGCATCCTGTCGAACCTAGCGCGATGCCGCCCCAAGGCCCCTTCGCCCGGGGCCCGGGGTCACCGGGCGTGGCGGGTGTGCTCCACTACCGTGGCGTCATGATCGACGTCCGACGCCTGCGCGACGACCTGGACGGGGTGCGTACCGCCTTGGCCCGGCGCCACATCGATCTCGGCGACGTGGACCGGGCGGCGGCGCTGGCCGAGCGCCAGCGCCTGCTCACCGGGCAGGGCGACGGGCTGCGCAGCCGGGTCAACGCCCTCTCCAAAGAGGTGGCTGAAGCCCGGCGCGCCAAGGACGGCGATCGGGCCGAGGCCCTCAGCGCGCAGAGCAAGCAGCTCGGCCAGGAGCTCGCCGCCGTCGAGGCCGAGGCGTCCGACGTGGAGACCGAGCTGCGGGACCTGCTCCTGCGGATCCCCAACCTGCCGGCCCCGGACGCCCCCGGGGGCGCCTCGGACACCGACAACGTCGTGGTCCGGGTGGAGGGCTTCGATCCCGACCGCTACGGCGAGCACCAGCGTGTCCCGCACTGGGAGATCGGCGCCGAGCTGCGCATCCTCGACCTGGAGCGGGGGGCGAAGATCTCGGGGTCGATGTTCCCGCTGTTCCGGGGTCTCGGGGCGACCCTGGCGCGGGCGCTGTGCCAGCTCGCGCTGGATCGCAACGCCGATGCGTTCGAGGAGATCCGCCCGCCGACCCTGGTCCGCAGCGCCACCCTCGAGGCGACCGGTCAGCTCCCGAAGTTCGCCGACGACGCCTACCAGATCGAGCGCGACGACCTGTGGGCCATCCCCACGGCGGAGGTCCCGCTGACCTCGATGCGGCGCAACGAGGTCCTCGACGAGGCCGAGCTGCCGCTGCGCCTGATGGCGTACTCCCCCTGCTACCGCCGGGAGGCGGGGTCGGCCGGGCGCGACACGCGCGGCTTGCTCCGGGTCCACGAGTTCGACAAGGTCGAGATCCTGGCGCTGTCCACCCCCGACCAGGCCCAGGCCTTGCACGCCGAGATCCTGGACCGTGCCGAGTCCACCATCGCCGCGCTCGGCCTGCCGTACCGCATCGTCGACATCTGCACCGGCGACCTGGGCCAGTCGCACGCCCGCTGCTTCGACATCGAGGTCTACGCGCCCGGATGCGACATGTGGCTCGAGGTGTCCTCGGTCTCGTGGTTCAGCGACTACCAGGCCCGACGGGCCAACATCCGCTTTCGCCCCGCGGCGGGCGGTCCGACCGTCACCTGCCACACCCTCAACGGCTCGGCCCTCGCGGTGCCCCGCGTGTGGGCCGCGATCGTCGAGACCCACCGCCAGCCGGACGGCTCGGTGGCGCTGCCCGAGGTCCTGTGGCCGTACCTGCGCGGCGCGGTGTCGATCGCCCCGCCGTCTTGAGCCGGCCCGCCTCGGCCAGCCTTCGATGACCGCCTCCACCGCCGCGGAGCTGCTGCTGATCCGCCACGGCGAGACGGCGTGGAGCCGCAGCGGGCAGCACACCAGCCGGACCGATCTCCCCCTCACCGAGGTGGGCGAGGCGCAGGCGACCGCACTGCGCGCGTTGGTCGCATCCCGGTCCTTTTCCCTCGTGCTCAGCAGCCCGCGGCTGCGGGCGAGGAGGACCGCGGAGCTCGCCGGCCTCGCGGCCGCGATCATCGACGACGACCTGGCCGAGTGGGACTACGGCGCGTACGAGGGGCGCACGACGGCGGAGATCGCCGCCGAGGTCCCCGGCTGGTCGATCTGGTCCGCGCCGTGTCCCGGAGGGGAAAGTGCGGCCGAGGTGGCGACCCGCGTCGATCGGGTCATCGCCCGGGTGCGGGCGCAGCCGGCAGGCGCGACCGCCGTCGCCGTCGCCCACGGGCACCTGCTGCGGGTCCTCGCCGCCCGCTGGATCGGGGCGGAGCCGACCGACGGTCGGTGGCTGTGCCTCGACACCGCGACGTGGAGCCTCCTCGGCTGGGAGCACGCCGTGGCGACCGTCGTGCGCTGGAACGTGCCTGGCACGGCGGTGGCCTGAACCGTCGACGCCCCACCGGTGGGGCACGATGGTCCCGACATGGAGCCACTCGAGTCCTGCTACTTCCACCCGGCGGTGGCGACCGGCGTGCACTGCAGCCGCTGCGGGCGCCCGGTGTGCCCGGCGTGCATGACCGCGGCGCCGGTCGGCCACCACTGCCCGACGTGCATGGGCGAGGCGCGCGTGGTCAACCGGGCGACGACGCCGCGGCCCCAGGCGTCCCTCGGCGGGCGGGTCATGCCGGTGACGGCGACGCTCATCGCCGTCAACGTGGTTGCCTACCTGGCGGCCAGCGCCCGCGGTCGGCGCGACGCCAACATCCTCCGCTTCGGACAGTCGCCGTACGCGATCGCCCGCAGTCACGAGTACTACCGCCTCCTCACCGGCGCGTTCCTGCACGTGAGCCTGACCCACCTGCTGTTCAACATGGTCGCCCTGCTGCTCGTCGGCTCCCCCCTCGAGGCGGCGCTCGGCCGGATCCGCTTCGTCGCCCTCTACCTGGTGGCCGCGCTCGGCGGTTCGGTGTGCTCCTACCTCTTCGGCAACCCCAGGGTGGTCTCGGTCGGCGCGTCGGGTGCCGTCTTCGGTCTCTTCGGCGCGTTCTTCGTGGTGGCCCGTGCCCGGCGGGCCGACACGAGCGGGATACTCGTGCTGATCGGCATCAACCTGGCGCTGTCGTTCGCCGATCACGCCATCGACTGGCGGGACCACGTGGGCGGCCTGGTGGTGGGCGGGATCGTCGGTGGCCTCTTCGTCTTCGCCGCCCGCCGTCCGCCGGCCCAGCGGCGGGTGATGGAGTGGGCGGGGGTGGCGGCCACCGTGGTGGTGCTCGCCGCGCTGGCCTCGGTCAGGACCGGCCAACTGCGAGCGTGAACCGCCGACCCAGTACGTTTAGCCATAAAAGCCTCTAAAGCCCTCATCTTCCTCCTCCGATGCATTCATGCACGCAGGGAGGTCCACGGATGGGACGCCTTACCAGGCTCGCAGCGCTCATGGCCATGATGGCCGCACTCGTCGTCTTCCCCTTGGGGAGCACCCGGGCACGGGCGGATGCCGGAGGCGACGAGCTCGCCTTCGTCTCTGCGATCAACCAGGTCCGTGCCGCTCACGGGGTGGCGCCGCTCCAGGTCGATCCCCGACTGACGACGTTGGCCCGGTGGTGGTCCGGCCAGATGTCGGGTGCGGACCACCTGTCGCACAACCCGGCACTGGCGACGATGTTCCCCGTCGGGTGGAGCAAGATCGGCGAGAACGTCGGCACCGGCCCGAGCACCGTGGCGCTGGAGCAGGCGTTCGAGCACAGCCCCGAGCACCTCGCCAACATGGTGGACCCCACCTACACCTCGATCGGGCTCGGCGTGGTCTGGAACGGCAACGTCGAGTGGGTGTCGGAGGAGTACATGGCGGGTGGCCCGCCGGCGCCCCAGTCGACGGTCCCGGCCTCCGGCCTGGCCCGGGCGGTCATCGGGGCGCCCGACGGCCACGGGTACTGGGAGGCGGCCGTCGACGGCAGCGTCTGGGCCTTCGGCTCGGCACCGTTCCTCGGGTCCATGGCGGGCCAGGCGCTGAGCAAACCGATCGTGGGCATGGCGTCGACGCCGACCGGGCAGGGCTACTGGTTGGTGGCGTCCGACGGGGGCATCTTCGCCTACGGCGACGCCAAGTTCTACGGCTCGACCGGCGCGATCGCCCTGGCCAAGCCGATCGTCGCCATGGCGTCGACGCCGACCGGGCAGGGCTACTGGTTGGTGGCGTCCGACGGGGGCATCTTCGCCTTCGGTGACGCCACGTTCTTCGGCTCGACCGGCGGCACCCCGCTGCACGAGCCGGTGGTGGGCATGGCGTCGACGCCGACCGGGCACGGGTACTGGTTGGTGGCGTCCGACGGGGGCATCTTCGCCTACGGCGACGCGCCGTTCCACGGCTCGACCGGCGCGATCGCCCTGGCCAAGCCGATCGTCGCCATGGCGTCGACGACCACCGGGCAGGGGTACTGGATGGTGGCGTCCGATGGCGGGGTCTTCAGCTTCGGCAACGCCGGGTTCTTCGGCTCGCTCGGAGGGCGGGCGCTGCCGGCGCCGGTCGCCAGCATGTCGCCGTGCAGCAACGCCGGCGGGTACTGGATGCTCGGCGGGGACGGCAGCATCTACTCCTTCGGGTCCGCTCCCTACTACGGATCGCAGTCCACGGCCTAGGGCGTAGGTGTCGGGACCGGCGAGTGCGGGCACCCTTCCTCGGGTGCCCGCACTCGCGTCCGGGCCCGGGTCCACATGGTCGGTGGTGCCGGTGTTGACCTACCGTCGCTGGCCGTGACGCCTCTCGACGCGGCTGCGGCCGCGGGCGCCGGCCTGGCGGCGGGCGTGATCAACGCAGTCGCAGGAGGCGGGACGCTGGTGTCGTTCCCCATCCTGGTCGCCCTCGGCGTGCCGGCCGTGGCGGCCAACGCCACCAACACCGTGGCGCTGTGCCCCGGCTACCTGGGCGGCTCGTGGGCCCAGCGGGTCGAGGTCGCCGACCAGGCCCGGCGGTTGGCGCGCCTGGTCGTGGCCGGCGTGGTCGGGGGCGTGGGCGGCGCGGTGCTGCTGCTGGTCACGAGTGAGACCGTGTTCCGTTCGCTCGTGCCGTGGCTCATCCTCGCGGCCTGCGGGTTGCTCGTCGCCCAGGAGCCGATCAAGCGGCACCTGGCTCGTGCCGCCGGCCCGGGCGTCGGCGTCCCTGGCGGTGCCGATGGCTCCGGCGGCTCCGGCTCGTTGCCGGCCACCCCCGTCGCCATCGGCGCCGTCCTGCTGTGCGCGCTCTACGGGGGCTACTTCGGTGCGGGGCTCGGCATCATGATGCTCGCGGCGCTCGGCCTGCTCTACGACGAACCACTGGTTCGCTTGAACGCGGTCAAGCAGACCTTGTCGCTCGTGATCAACTCGGCCGCGGCCATGTACTTCGCCGCCACCGGTCGGGTCGTGTGGTCCTACGTGGTGGTGATGGCCGTCGCCTCCCTGGTCGGGGGCCACATCGGCGGCAAGCTCGTCGGCCACCTGCGGGCCGGCATCATGCGGGCCCTCGTCGTCGTGGTGGGCGTGGCCGTCGCGATCCGCTTCCTCGTCTGAGCCGAGCCACCGCCGGGTGCGGGGCGTAGGCTCCCGCCATGGTCGACAAGGGGTTGGGGGCCGCCGGCGTGATCGACGCGGACGGGCACGTGTTCGAGCCGGACGAGCTGTGGGAACGCCACCTCCCGAAGCGCTGGCACGACCGGCGTCCCCGGCTGGTGCACGACGACCGGGGCACGACGCGCTACCTCATCGGGGACCGGATGATCCCGCCGGGCACTGGGGTGGGTGCGTGGGTCCCTCGGGGGGTCCAGGAGGAGGCCTGCCTGCGCCCGGGGGGGACGGATCCGGCGTTGCGCCTGGAGGACATGGACACCGAGGGCATCGACGTCGCGGTGCTCTACGGCACGGTGAGCCTCGGCTTCTACACCACCCCTGACCCCGAGCTCACCGCCGTGATCTGTCGGGCCTACAACGACTGGCTGGCCGAGTACTGCGCGCACGCCCCACAGCGGTTGAAGGGTGTGCCGTCACTGCCCCTGGCCGACACGGATGCGGCGCTCGCCGAGTTGAGGCGATGCGTGGAGGAGCTCGGCTTCGTGGCCCTCAACCTCCCGGTGTCGATCCTCGGCCGCCATCCCGACGATCCCTGCAACGACGTCTTCTACGAGACGGCGGTCGATCTCGACGTGCCGGTGTCGTTTCACGTGGGCGGCGCCCAGTTCCTCAACGCCCGCTTCGTCGACGAGTACGCCATGCTGCACGTGCTCGAGTTCCCCTTCGACCTGATGTACGCCGCCACCCGCCTCGTCTGCGGCGGCGTCCTCGACCGTCACCCCCAGTTGCGGGTCAGCTTCCTCGAGGCGGGGACGGGATGGCTGCCGTACCTCTTCGAGCGCCTCGATGAGCACTACGACAAGCGCACCGACGAGTTCACCGCCATCGGGCGCGCGCCGAGCGAGTACCTCGGCGACGGCCGGTTGTGGGTGTCGTGCGAGCCGAGCGAGCAGGACCTGGTCCACACCTGCGAGCGCATCGGCGCGGAGCTGGTGCTGTTCGCCTCGGACTATCCGCACTGGGACGCGGAGTACCCCGAGTCGGTGTCCAAGATCCGGGACCGCCCCGGTCTCACCGCGGCCGACCGGGACGCCATCCTGGGCGGCAACGCCCGTCGGTACCTCGGCGCCCACCTCGGCGCCGCGGTCGGCTGACGAGCGGCTTGCGACGGTCGCCGAAGCGTCGGGCCGCGCTCAGGCGGGGCCGGCCCCGGAGGTGACGCCGGGATCGGGCGGCGTGTCCGGTCCGATGGTCACCACCGGGCCCGGCGTGACCCACGGGCCGGCCGCGCCCGGGCCGGACGAGCCCCCTGCGGGTGCGACGTCCTCGCTCTGGTACGGACCGACGGCGGCCGCCAGCATCGCGCCGTTGGGCACCTTGAGGGGACCCTCGTCGGTGTCGAGGCTGGTGTAGGTGAGCCCCATCTCGACCACGACCCCATGGAAGAGCCCGCCGAGCGCGCCCGAACGGATCCGGATGTCGTCGCCGACGGTGAACGGCCGGGCGAGCAGCAGCACCAGGCCGGCGAAGACGTTGCCGAGGCTCTGCTGTGCGGCGATGCCCACCACCACGCCCGTGATCCCGGCCCCGACCAGCAGGCGCTCGATCGGCACCGAGAGGAGGTCCAGGGTGACGAAGAACGCCAGCACGTAGCCGAACCCGCTCGAGATGATGCGGATCGCGGACCCGGCGGTCGTCCCGCCGCGGGGCGCGACCAGCGCGTACAGCTGGGACGCGGCGCTGCGGATGGCAAGCACCGCGAACACGAGGAACGCGACCGCGGCTGCCAGCCCGATCAGCTTGGTGTGCAGCGCCTTCGAGCGCACGTCGCCGATGGACGAACCGACGGCGAGCGCGGTGACCGCGCCGGCGACGGCCAGGGCCGCCCGACGAAAGCGCGGGCGGCGCAGTCCCCCCGATGCCTCTCGCTGGCGCTGACGGTGGCGCCGCCACAGGTCCCGCCACAGCGGCCGCGTCATCGCCGGGCCATCCCGACCCGCACCCCGGCGGTCGCGCCGCGTCGCATCCTCACCGCTCCTCGATCGTAGGTGGGCGGGTCAGGTCTGGAGATCCCCGACCGCCCCGGCCAGCTCCTCGAGCTCGGCCCGCCACGACGACGGCGTCGCCATCGGGCGGACCACGAACTTGGAGAAGCCCACCTCCAGGTAGCCCTCGATCAGCGCCCGCAGACCGCTCATGCCGACCGGGACCAGCGTGGAGGGATCGTGCCCGCGGCTGCGGGCGGCGACGGCCATCGCCGCCCGCTCGTCCAGGGGCGCCCGGGCGTAGCCGATGCTCACCCCGAAGTGCTCGGGGCTGATGGCGCGATCGGCCGCGGCGGCGGCGTCATCGATGACCTTGCGCCCCTCCGCGGCCTCCGAAGGCGTGCACAGGGAGGGAAGCCAGCCGTCGGCCAACCGCCCGCAGCGCCGCAGCGCCCCCGCGCTCATCCCGCCGAGCCACATCTCGAGCGGCTGCTGCACCGGTAGCGGGGACAGGGACACCTCCGCCAGCGCGACGGTCGCCGATTCGTAGGTGACGCTCTCGCCGGCCCAGAGCTGACGGAGGAGGGGCATGACCTCGTCGATCACCCCGGCGCGCTCCTTGGGGGGCACGCCGATGGCGTTGCGCTCGGGTGGTGTGCCGAGGCCGGGCACCATCGTGATCAGCAGTCGGCCACCCGAGAGCCGGTCCAGGCTCGCCAGGGCCTTGGCCAGACGAAGGGGGTTGCGCCCGGGGAGCAGCATCGTCGTGCCGAGCTTGACCTTCGTGCTGTGGGCCGCGGCCCAGGCCAGGCCCACGATGGGGTCGATGACAGGTGCGGTGAGCACCTCAGAGAGCCACAGCGAGTCCAGCCCGGTCTCGTCGATGGCATCGACGACCTCCGCCAGCTCGCCGGTGTCGAGGAGGACGCCACCGACGCCGATCCCGATGCGCACCTTCACGACGTCCTCCTCGGCCTCGCGCCCCGACTGGCACTCTATGACCCCCCGTCGCCGACCTCCCCATCGCCTTTCCCGCGCCGGCGCCGACGCTGTGCCGGCGGGGTGGGCGATACTGGACCGGTGCCCGGAGCCGACCGTCGACCGACCCCGCTGAAGGTGGGAGGCCAGGCCCTCGCCGACGGGGTCCTCATGCGCACGGCGCGTGCTTGGGCGATCGCCCGCGCCGATGGCGAGGTCACATCGGGCACCTTTCCCCCCTCCCGGTGGTCACGGGTCCCGGTGATCCGGGTGCTGGTCGGGCTGGTCCAGGGTTTGCGGCTCGGCTTCGGCCCGCGGGCGAGCGGAGGTGCCGCCGGTGGGTCCGACCCGGCCCGCAGGACCCGCCGTGCGGCACTGTGGCGGCCGTTGCTCGGAGCGGAGGCCATCGTGCTGCTGGCCGGCTGGGCGCTCGGCCGGGCCCAGCTGCCGGCGTGGGCGCGCCCCTTCGAGACGGCGGGGATCTGGGTGCTGGCGCTCGCGGCCTTCCGCCTGTTGACCCCCGCGGCGCTGTGGCGCTACCACGGGGCGGAGCACAAGGCGGTCGCGGCGCACGAGACGGGCGTGGCGCTCGACGACCTCGACGGTGTGCTGGCGTGCCCTCGGGTCCACCCCCGCTGTGGCACCAACCTGATGGTGTGGGTGGTGGTGCTCCTGCCGCTGCTCGCCCGGCTGCCCGGGGCGGCCCAGGTGCTCGCCATCCCCCTGGCGCTGGGCGCGGTCGCCGAGGTCCTCGGCCTCGCCGCCCGCCACCCCTCGACGCTGCCGGCGTGGATCCTGCTCCTGCCCGGCCGGCTGCTGCAACGCTTCGTCACGACGCGCGAGCCGGTTCCCGCCGAGCAGCAGGTGGGATGCCGCGCGCTCGCGGCGTGCCTGGCCGCGCACCGGGCGGTCCTCGGCGCGAACGCGCCCGAACCCTCGCCGGTCTGAACGCCGCCTGGCCCGCCCTCAGCCGGTGATGATCCGGTGGAGCGCCGACGCCAGGTCCTCGGGGCGGGAGAGGAACGGCGAGTGGCTGCCGGGCAGCAGGATCGGCTCGGCCCCGCCCAAGCGGGAACGGGCCGCCGCCCGGGACCAGCTGCTGCGCACGGCCCGGTCGTCCTCGGCCAGGATGACCGATTGGGGGACCTCCGGCCACACCTCGATGGGAGAGGGCTCCGTCAGCGGCCGCGGCGACTGCGGCCGCAGCAGCGCGATCGCCCGCCACGCCTCCTCGTCGGGGCAATCGTGGAAGAACAGCTCCCGCGCCGCGGCGTTGTCCAGCACCTCGCGCCCCTCGGTGTCGTGGAACCGCGCCGCGGCCAAGAACTCCGGTGTCACCATCTCGGCCATGCTGCCCTCGAGCGCCGGACCGGGCCCGGTGGGCACCGAGCACAGGAACACCATCCTCCGCACCGGCCGGTGACTGGCCACGACGGGGACGGTCAAGCCGCCGAGCGAGTGGCCGACCAGGACCACGTCGTCGTCGGCCGGCCCGGCGCCGGCGTCGGCCAGGGCGGACTCGACCACATCGGCGTAGGTCGGTATGCCCGCGGTCGGATCGTCGCAGGGCAGGTCTGGCGCCACCGTGTGGTACCCCCGCTCGTGCAGGAGCGGGGCGAGGCGATCCCAGCACCATGCTCCGTGCCAGGCGCCGTGGATGAGGGCGATCGTGGTCATGGCGGAGGTCCTAGCACGGCGGGACCGGCCTAGCATCCGGGCATGCGCTTCGGGCTCTACCTCATCGGTCGGGTGACGGGCAACGCGCCGGCCGCGACGATCGCCGATCCGGCGTTCCTCGCTCCCTTCGCCCAGCGAGCGGAGGCGCTCGGCTTCGACTCGCTCTTCTTCGCCGACCACATCGTCTACCCCGCAGCCAAGTCGGAGCCGTACCCCTACACCGAATCGGGCGCGTACCCCTACGACAACCCGGACATGCAGCTGGCCGAGCCCATGGCGCTGTGCGCCTACCTCGCCGCCTGCACCACGACCCTCCACTTCGGCACGGCCGTGCTCGTGCTGCCCCAGCGCCACCCGATGCTGCTGGCCAAGCAGACGGCGACCATCGACCGCATGTCCGGTGGTCGCCTCGAGCTCGGTGTCGGGGCCGGTTGGTTGCGCGACGAGTTCGACGCGCTCGGCTACGACTTCGACGGCCGCGGGGCCCGGACCGACGAGTACATCGAGGTCATGCGGGCGCTGTGGCGCCAGCCGGTCGCTTCCTTCGACGGCCCGACGGTCCGCTTCCGCGACGTCAAGCTGACGACGCACCCGGTGCAGCCGGGCGGCGTCAAGATCATCGTCGGCGGTCATTCCGCGCCGGCCCTCGGGCGTGCCGGGCGGCTCGGGGACGCGTTCCTGCCGGCGATGCACATCGAGGGCAGCGCCGCGCAGTGGCCGGGCATGATCGCGACGGTCCGCGAGCACGCCGAAGGCGCAGGCCGCGCCGGCGACGCCGTCGAGCTGATGGGCTTCGGCCACTCCCTCGACGGGGCCCGCCGGCTGGCCGACCTCGGAGCCACCCGCACGATCATCGCCATGGCCGACGCGGATCTGGGATCCGCCCTGGACCACCTGGCGCGCGCCGCGGACGAGATCGTCCACGCCTTCGGTTGACGCCGGAATTGGCGAGACCCCGGCGGGGGGGTGCCGGGGTCTCGAGCCATGGGCTTGCTGTTGCGCCCCGAGGTGGCGGGGGATTGCCAACCTCACACCGTGCAACGGTCGCCGAGCGGCCCGCATTCCCCGGGCGGCCGTGACGATCGGCACGCACTGATGACCTAATGTCGTCGGGGGCCGGGCGTGCTCGGGCATCGAGGAGCGGAGGTGTCGACATGGCCGCAGGGCTGGAGCTGACCGACGAGGCGCCGGTCGGCACGACCATCGAGACGGGGATCCGGCGCCGCACGCCCGTGACGGTCCCCTCCTCCCGGTACACCTCGGCGGAGTTCGCCGAGCGGGAGATGCAGCAGCTGTGGCCCCGCGTGTGGCAACTGGCCTGCTCGGTCGATCACGTGGCGCACCCGGGCGACTTCTTCGAGCACCGGGTCGGGCCGTACTCGGTGCTGATCGTGCGCGGCGACGACGGCCTCCTGCGGGCGTTCCAGAACGTGTGCCTGCACCGGGGCAACGAGCTCTGCACCGGTTCGGGCCAGGGCCTGGCCGAGATCCGCTGCCCGTACCACCGCTGGAGCTGGGACCTCGCCGGCCGGCTCCGGGAGGTGCCCTCCCGGAGGGGTTTCGGCAGCCTGCGCAACGAGGACTACCCACTGATCGGCGCGTCGGTCGGCACCTGGGGTCCGTTGGTGTTCGTCAACCTGGAGCGCGAATGCGAACCCCTCGAGGTGTTCCTCGAGGAGGTGCCCGCCGACTGCGCCTGGGCGGGCATCGAGGACTTCCGCTGCACCTACCTGGTGTCGATCCCGGTGCGCTGCAACTGGAAGACCCTGATCGAGGCGTTCAGCGAGACCTATCACGTGCAGGGGATCCACCGCGAGATGCTCCCCATGTGCGACGACGTCAACTCGCCCCAGCACCTGTGGGGGCGCCACGGCAAGCTGACCCAGCCCTACGGGCTGCCGTCGCCCCGCTTTCGCGAGCGCCCCGACGACCAAGCCACCTGGGAGGCCTTCGCCGAGGTGATGGGCGCCCGGGTCGGCATCGACAGCCGCGAGCAGGCTGGCACCGTGCCGCTGGTGCCCGAGGGGGGATCGCTGCGGGCGGTCCTCGCCGAGCGCGTTCGCACGGTGGCGCGCGACAAGGGCCTCGACTTCGGTCGCTTCGGCGACGACCAGCTGCTCGACCTCAACCAGTACAACCTGTTCCCCAACATCACGGTGCTGGTGTTCCCTGACCTGCTGTCCATCGTGCGGGCCCGCCCGGGGGACACCCCCGACGACGCCGTCATGGATGCGTTCGCGTTCACCCGCCGCCCGCCGGGCGACGACGAGCCCCGGGCCAAGCCGCTCGACTTCACCGTGCCGGCCGACGGGGACCTGCCGCTCGGCCTCGTCCTCAGCCAGGACGTGGCCAACATGGCACGGGCCCAGCGTGGGCTGCACCAGCCGGGCTTCACCCACCTCACGCTGTCGGGTGAGGAGTGCCGGATCATCAACCTGCACCGCAACCTGGAGCGCCAGCTCGGCATCGTGCCGAGCGAGATGACGGGCCTCGACTGAGGGCCGACCCGGGCGCTCGCCCCCGGTGAGCGGGCCCGGAGCCGCGCTCAGAACGCGCTCAATCCGCCCTCGGCGGGGATGAGCGCGCCCGTCACCATGCGCGACTCGTCGGAGGCCAGGAAAAGAGCCACCGCGGCGATGTCATCCGGCGAGCCGACCGACATCGGGTGGCCGGCGGCGAAGTCTCGCAGCACGGCGGGCAGGGGATCGGCCGGCGAGGACATGCCCATGCGAGACGTCACCCGCTCGGTGAGCACCGTGCCCGGCGCGATGGCGTTGGCCCGCACGCCGTGCTCGCTCCCGCGGGCGGCGAGCGAGCGGGTGAGGCTGATGACCGCACCCTTGGTCGCCGAGTACATGTCGCCGGCCACGCCTCCCTGCAGCGCGGTGATCGAGGACATGTTGATGATGGATCCCGCCCCCGAGCGCACCAGCCAGGGAAATGCCGACCGGGCGCACAACATGGAGCCGAGCAGGTTGAGATCGAGCGTGCGGCGCCACACGTCGAGGTCGGTGTCGACCACCGACCCGTCCTCGGGGAGCGAGCCTCCCGCGCAGTTGTAGAGCACATGCAGGCCGCCGTAGGCCTCGACGGCGGCGGCCACGGCGGAGGTGACCGATGCCTGGTCGGTGACGTCGCAGGGCACGAAGCGAGCGTCGCCGCCGCCCGCGCGCACCTCGTCGGCGGCGGACGCGCCGAGATCGGGGCGCAGCTCGGCCAGGACCACGCTCGCCCCCTCCTGAGCGAAGCGGTGCGCAGCGGCGCGGGCGATGCCCGAGCCGGCCCCGGTGATGAATGCCACCTTGCCCTGCAGGCGTCCGGTCATGCGCGGACCCTAGCCCGCGACGGCCGTCCGGCTCGTGGCTACGGTTGCCCGCGGCAGGCACGTCGGGCCCGCCATCGAGACGAGGAGCAGACCATGGGCGCGTTCGACGGATTCGACCTCTCCGGGCGGGTGGCGGTGATCACCGGGGGTGGCAGCGGGATCGGCCAGGCCACCAGCACGCTGCTGGCCGAGGCCGGGGCGAGGATCGTCGCCGCCGACCTCAACGGGCCAGCCGCGGAGGCGACCGCGGCGTCGATCCGCGGCGCGGGCGGCGAGGCGATGGCCGTCGCGGCGGACGTCACCGCGCGTGCTGAGGTCGAGGGGCTCGTGTCCGGAGCGGTCGAGCGCTTCGGCAAGATCGACATCATGTGCAACATCGCGGGTGCCATGTTTCCCGGGCTCATCGAGGACCTCGACGACGATGTCATCGAGCGGGGCATCGGGCTCAACTTGAAGGGTGTCCTGTACGGCACGCAGTACGCCATCCGCGCCATGAAGCAGACAGGCGGTGGGTCGATCGTCAACGTGTCGTCGGCAGCCATCGACAAGCCCTATGCCGGCATCGGGGTGTACGCCTTCACCAAGGCCGCGGTGGCCATGCTCTCCATGACCGCCGCGGTCGAGGCGGGGCCCTACGGGATCCGGGTCAATGCCATCGCGCCCGGCACGACGGAGACGCCGTTCACGACGTGGCGGCTCCAGAACGCCGACGGCTCGATGAACCAGGAGGCCTACGATTCGTTCCTCGCCGCCCAGCGGGCGATGTCACCCCTCGCGTTGACCGGCCGTGCCTCCGACCAGGCCCAGCTCATCTTGTACCTGGTGAGCGATGCGGCGCGGTTCGCGACCGGCAACATCTTCCGGGTCAACGGCGGCCAGTGCATGCCGTGGTGAGCGCCGTGCGCTGATCGAGGGCTCAACCCGCCGCCCTCCGCGGCCGATGGTGGCCGGTGGAGGTGTCGTCGATGCGCGCCCTGGATCCCACGTTGATCGATCAGCTCGCCGCCCGGGTCGGGGTGGTGATGGAGGCCGGGCTCGCGACCGCGCTCGGCGCGGGCCGGCCGACCAAGTCGGGGCGCATCGGCGCGGTTGCGGTCCGCAGCCTGAGCAGCGGCGGCGACGTCCTCGTCACCTTCGACCTCGGGCCGTGCGCGCTCACCGTCCTCGTCGGCGCGGATCGCGTGGGCGCCGAGGGGGTCAGGGGGGAGCCGCACGCCCTCGACGCGATGGTCGAGCAGATCGCCTGCGGCTGGCGCCATGGCGATTGGGAGCTGCGCTGGGACCCCAACGTCGGCGTGGCCGCCTGAGCCAGGCTCAGACGGTGCCGTAGAGGCGGGCGTCCTCGACGCTCTCGAACACCAGCGCCAGCTCGATCGCCCCGGCGGGGGCGGCGCCGGCTCGGAGGATCTGGGGGGCGGCGCCGGCTTGGAGGATGTGGGTGCGCAGCGCCTCGCCGAGGCGGCGGGGCGGCTCGGCCGCCGCCTCGGGTCCGACGCGCACGTGCACGGTGACCTCCGCCCGGCGCGAGCCGAGGTCCTCGACCCAGGCCGCCCAGTAGGCGGCCAGGTCGAAGTCGTAGGGCCGCCGAGCGGGTTCGTCGACGGGCTCGGCCGAGCGGATGCGCGAGACCCGGTAGACGGTGTCCCACCGCCCGAACAGGGCGACCAGGTACCAGATGCCGCCCTTGAGAGCGAGGCCGAGGGGGTCGACGCTACGGTTCACCTCGCGGTTGTCGGCCCGCACGTAGACCAGGGCCAGGCGGCGGTCGGTGAGCACGGCCCGGGCGACCGTGGCGAGCTGGGCCGCATGCGGCGGCCCCTGATCCCACGACGTCGTGTCGACGTGGATCCGCTGGTGCAGGCGCTCCGCCAGGCGGTGGCGGCCCTGGGGGAGGGCGGCGAGCAGCTTGCGGCGGGCCTCGGGCAGCTCGGGCGACAGCCCGAGCTCGTCGAGGGGCCCGGGGACCCCCATCAAGAACAGCGCTTCGGCCTCTCCCGGGCTCAGGCCGGTCAGGTCCGTCCTGTAGCCCTCGAGGAGGCGGATGCCGCCGTTGGCGCCCCGCTCCACGTAGACCGGGATGCCGGCGGTGCCGAGCGCCTCGACGTCGCGGTAGATCGTCCGGGTCGACACCTCCAGGTGGCGGGCCAGCTCGGGCGCCGACATGCCGTTGCCCCACGATCTGACCACCGAGGTGTCCTGGCGGCGGGAGTGCTTGACGCGGACCGCGGGCGTTCGGCCCCGGGCGCACGTCACGCTCCGGCGCCACGTCACGCTCCGGCGCCACGTCACGCTCCGGCGCCACGTCACGCTCCGGCGCCACGTCACGCTCCGGCGCCACGTCACGCTCCGGCGCCACGTCGGGCTGCTCCTCGTCCGGGTCGGCTTCGCCGTCGCCGGTCGCATGACGGTTGCCGCCGTGGTGACGGCCGAGGGTGCGCGGGTGACGACCTGTGCGGAATAGCGCGAGCCGGCCAGCGTGTTGGACCGCGAGCCTACTGAGGCGCCGCGCCCGATGAGGAGGCTGCTGTGGGAGTGACCCGCTTGAACCATGCCGTGCTCTACGTCCGGGACGCGGAGCGCTCCGCGCAGTTCTACGGGGAGGTGCTCGGCTTCCGCCGCCTGCCGGCCGGGATGCGCGGGGCGGTCTTCCTGCAGGCGCCCGGTTCGAGCAACGACCACGATCTCGGCCTGTTCGGCATCGGCGACGCGGCGGGCGCGTCCGGGGCCGGCCGCCAGACGGTCGGGCTCTACCACCTGGCCTGGGAGGTCGACACCCTCGACGAGCTGGCCCGCCTGGCCGAGGTCCTCCGTCAACGGGGCGCCCTGGTCGGCGCCAGCGACCACGGCACGACCAAGGCGCTCTACGCCAAGGACCCCGACGGGATCGAGTTCGAGGTGAGCTGGCTGGTGCCCGCCGACGTGCTCGACGAAGCGGCACTCGCGGGCCGCCTGACCATCCGCCCACTCGACATCGACCAGGAGCGAGCCCGCTACGGCGGCACCACCCGGGGCGGGGTCGGCATCTCGACGCCGGTCACCGCCTAGGCTGCGTCGGACGCAGGGCGCGCCCGGGCGGGGCCACCGGGGCCGAGCCAGGGGTACGCTGGGCGCGTGGCGATGCGAACGAGCACCCTCGAAGTGGTCCCGATCACTCCGACCATCGGTGCCGAGATCAAGGGCCTGTCGCTGGCGGCTGCCCCGGACGACCCGGCCGCGATGGAGGAGATCCGCCGGGCCCTGGCCGACCACCTGGTCCTGTTCTTCCGCGACCAGCACCTGACGCCCGAGGAACAGCTGCGCTTCGCGTCCCGGTTCGGTCCTTTCGAGCACCACGCGTTCGCCAAGCACCACCCCGACCACCCCGGCCTGGTGGTCCTCGACCAGACGACCCCCAAGACCGACGGGGCGAACTCGTGGCACACCGACTCATCGTTCATGGAGCAGCCGGCGCTGGCGTCGGTGCTGCAGGCGGTCCAGCTCCCGGGCAACGGTGGTGACACCTGCTGGGCGTCGATGTACGCCGCCTACGACGCGCTGTCGGAGCCGATGCGCACCATGCTCGACGGCCTCGAGGCGCTGCACGACATCATCGGACCGCTCGAAAAGGCAATCGCCGGCGGCCACAGCACCGGGACCGACCTCGAGTCGATCCGGCGGCAGTGGCCCCCGATGCGCCATCCCGTCGTGCGCAGGCACCCCGACACCGGGCGGCACTGCCTCTACGTCAACAGCAACTTCACGACGCGCATCCTCGGCATCGCCAAGGAGGAGAGCGACGCGATCCTGCCGTTCCTGCTCAACCACATCCAGCGGCCGGACTTCCAGGTCCGCCTCCAGTGGACGCCGGGCGCGGTCGCCTTCTGGGACAACCGTTGCACCCAGCACTACGCGGTGCCCGACTACACCGGCCAGCGCCGGGTGATGCACCGGGCCACGCTCACCGGCGAGCGCCCGGTCCGGGCGGCGCGCCGTCCAACGGATCGGGTCTGAACGGCCGAGTCGCCGGGTCGTTTGGCGTTGAGGAGCGAGAACCCGCGCGGATGCGCGCGGTTTCCCGCGCCTCAACCGAGGAGGAGCGTTCCTAGCCGGCGCGGTCCGGCCTGTCGCGGAGGCGGGTGACCGCCTCGGGCACCATGGCCATGCCGATCGGCGGCCGCGCCGTGGTGTGGAGGATGCCACCGTCGCAGGGGATCGGGTGCCCCGTGACGTAGGACGCCAGCTTGGAGGCGAGGAACACGACCACGCCGCCGGCTTCGCTCGTCTGACCCAGGCGGCCGAGGGGTGGCGCCGAGGCGGCCGCGGCCATCCAGGCGACGAGGGCCGGATCGGCATCGGGGCCCGACGCGCGCACGGTGGACTCGGTGACATGGGCGCCCGGCACCACACAGTTGACCCGTATGCCGTAAGGGGCGAGCTCGAGCGCTGCGGACTTGGTCAGGCTGATCACCCCCGCGTTGGCGGCGCCGTAGCCCGCCGCGTTGGGTGCGCCGACGACGCCGCTCACGGACGCGATGTTGACGATGCTGCCCCCGGCGCCGGACTCGATCATGGCCATCGCCTCCGCCTGGCAGCACAGGAGGGTGGTCATCTCGTTGCGCATGGCGTCGGCTTCCCAGTCCTCGGGGCGCAGGTCGAGCAGCGCCTTGGGGGCGGTGGTGCCGCCAACCGTGTTGACGGCGACGGTGAGCCTTCCGAGGACCTCGGCCGCTCGTCGCACCGCTTCGTCCACCTCGTCGCGGTGGCGGAGATCCGCATCGAGGGCGATGGCCCGGCGCCCGAGCGCCTCGATCTCGGCGACGGTCGCGGATGGGTCGGCGACATCGGCGATCGCCACGTGGCATCCGGCGCGGGCGAGTTGCACGGCCGCGCCGCGTCCGATGCTCTGTGCACCGCCGGTCACGAACGCGACGGCGCCGTCGAGTCCGAGCAGGTCGGGGTCGAGCTGCCAGGTCACCGGCGCGATGAGCCCATGGCTCAGCCGGCCGGCCGGGCCGGTCCGGCCGAGCCGGTCCCGCTGAGCTCGGCGTCGGTCGGCACCTGGGCGGTGTTGGCCAGCATCGACAGCATCGTGTAGTGCCCGACGATGATGACGAGCTCGACGAGCGCCGCCGGCTCGTAGTGGTCGGCGAGCTCGGCCCAGGTCGCGTCCGACACGTTGGCGCGCCGGTCCAGCTCGTCGGCGGCCTGCAAGAGGGCGGCCTCGTGCGGCACCCACCCGGCGCCCGGTCCCTCGGCGATGCGCGCCAGCTCGTCGTCGGTGATGCCGGCGGCGCGGGCGTACACGCAGTGGTGCTCCCACTCGAAGGGTGAGGAGCAGTTGTGCGCGGCGCGAAGGGCCAGCAGCTCGGAGTCGCGCCGCGGCAGCACCCCGTCGAGGGCGAGCGCACTGGCCCAGGCCAGGAACGGCTCCAGCAACCGCTCCTGGCGGGCGATCACCGGCAGGATCGGGAGGGGCTTGCGCCGTGCAGCTACGGCCGCGGCCGCGGGAGCCGGAGCCGGAGCCGGAGCCGGAGCGGGACCCGGACCCGCGGCCCCGCCGCCACCGTGGCCGCCCTCGAGCCGGGCGACCCGGCTCAGCGTGGCGCGCAGGAGGCGGCCGATGTCGTCGGACCACTCCTCTTCGGCCAAGCCGGGGATGCGGGGGCCTCCGCCGGTCATCGGGACAGCCCGTAGAGCTCGGCGCAGTTGTCCCGCACGATGCGGTCGCGGCGGTCCGCGCTCACCTCAGCGAAGTTGGCGTCGAGGATCTCCTGTGAGCGCGGCCAGGTGGCATCTGAGTGCGGGTGGTCGTTGGCCCACATCAGCCGGTCGGGGTTGAGCAGGTCCAGGACCTGCAACGCGATCCGGTCGTCCTGGAACGTCAGGTACACGTTGTCCCGGAAGTACTCCGACGGGGCTCGGGACAGCATCGCGGTCGGCACCCAGGTGCGGTGGCGCTCGTAGAGCGTGTCCATCCGGAACATGTAGTGCGGCGCCCACCCGGCATCGGCCTCGACGCACACCACCCGCAGTCCCGGGTGGCGCTCGAACACCCCGCCGAGGATCAACATCCCGATGATGTCCTGGTTGGCGTGGATGATGCCGAGGAAGCCGTTCATGTTGGGCCCGCGCCAGCGCGGGTCCCCCGAGGTCAGGATGTGGAACGACACCGGGAGGCCAAGGTCCACGACCGCCTCCCAGAAGGGATCGTAGGCGGGGTCGTGGTAGTCGGTCTCGCCCGTGGGCAATCCCGGGAGCATGATCCCGTGCAGGCCCATCCGGCGGATCTCGGTGGCGTCGGCGATGCCCTCCTCGACGGTCCGCATCGCCGTCTGCCCGAGGCCGATCAGGCGATCGGGCGAGGTCGCGCACCACTCGGCGATCCAGCGGTTGTAGGCGTCGAAGCAGGCCTTCTTGTAGTCCGGCTCGGGGTGGTTGCACAGCATCATGCCCACCGAGGGGTAGATGATCTCCGCTGCGATCCCGTCCCGTTGTTGCTCCTCGATGCGCGCCACCGGGTCGTAGCCGCCGGGGTGCAACTGGTCCCAGGTCCAGCCCTCCTCCCCGCCGGTGAGGGTCCGGCCGGCCGCGGCGATGCGCCCGAACGGCACGGCGTTGTGTCCGGGGCCGCCCGGGTCGATGACGATCGTCGCCCCCATGCCGGGCAGGTGCTCGAGCCGGGGGGCGCGCTCGGCGAAGCGGCGGTCGATGCTGGCCCACGCTTCGGGCGGCTCCGTCACGTGCGAATCGGCGGACACGTACGTCCCGAACCCGGCCCGGACCATCGCTACCCCCTTGTGGTGCACGCCTGGCGGCGTCCTGCGTGGCGCGCGCGGCGTCGACCGCGGTCAGCTCACGCTATCGCCGCCGCCGCCAGCACCGTCGAGGAGGCGCTCCTCGAGCGTGCGCAGCCGCTCCGCCGAGGTGTCGTAGCGGAGGACGCCGCGGGCCGGTTCGGGACCGGGCCACCCGGGGAGCAGCCCCCGCTCGGCGCACACGAACTGCGCCTCGACCGTGGTGCCGATCAGGCCATCCGCCTCGGCGCTGGTCGCCAGCCAGGCGACGACGGCACCGACCACCTCGGGGGGCGCGCCCCAGTCGCCGAACCCGAACTGCACCGCGTCGATCGCCCCCCGCTCGGTGGCGATGACCCCCGGCTGGACGTTGAAGCAGCGGATCCCGTCGCCGCGGTGCTCCACGTCGAGGAACCCGGCGATGCGGTGGAACGCCGCCTTGGACGCGCCGTAGCCCAGCCCCCAGCCGCCGTCGCCGGCCGGATGGGTCGGATCGGCGTAGGCCGCCGCGGAGGTGATGTCGACGATCGTGCCCCCGCCTCCGGCGATCATGGCCGGCAGCAGGACGCGGTCGATCGCGAGCGGCGCGATGACGTTGGCCTCGAGCTGGCGCTCGATGAGCTCGATGGGGGTGTCGAGGAAGCGATCCATGTGCCCGGGCCCGATGTAGCGGGCGTTGTGGACGATCACGTCGATGCGGCCCCAGCGCTCGAGTGCCGCGGTCGCCGCACCCTCCAGCGACGAGCGGTCGAGGAGGTCGGCGGGCAGGACGAAGGCGTCGCCGCCCGCGGCCCCGACGAGCTCCGCGGTCGCGGCGAGCGATCCGGGGATGGGCCGGGTGTCGGACGCCCGCACCGTGGCGGAGTGCTCCCGAGTCTCGCCCTCGGCGACGGTGCGAGCGCTGAGCGCGACGTCGAAGCCGGCACGTGCCAGCGCGACCGCGCAGGCCTTGCCGATGCCCCGGCTGGCACCGGTCACGAACGCCACCCGCCGGGGGGCCGAGGTGCCCATCGCAGGTTCTCTACTCTTCGAGGCGACGGGTCGCAACCGGGAGGGGAGGTGCCGCTTGGCCGACGCGGTGATCATCGAGGTGGCGATCAACGGCATGACGACGCCCGAGCGCAACCCGCACGTGCCGGTGGGACCCGATCAGATCGCGACCTGCGCGCGCCAGTGCATCGACGCGGGGGCGTCGGTCGTGCACACCCACAACTGGTCGATCGAGCTGCCCCCCGGGGAGGCGACCGACCTCTACGCGGCCTCGTGGCTGCCGGTGCTCGCCGCCCGCCCCGATGCGCTGCTCTACCCGACCCAGTGCGTCGGGCCCACGATGCTCGACAAGCTGGCGCACCTCGAGCCGCTCGTGGCCCACCCGGCGCTGGCGGCTCGTGTCGGCGATGGTGGCCTGCGCATCGGGGTGGTCGACCCGGGGTGCGTCAACGTGACGTGGGCCGACGACGACGGCCTCCCGGCCGCGGACATGCCGCCGTACGTCAACTCGGTGGCAGACGTGCACGCCGGGTTCGATCTGTGCCGGCGGCTGCGGCTCGGCCCGAGCATCGCCATCTACGAGCCGACCTGGCTGCACCACACGCTGGCCTTCCACCGCGCCGGCCGCCTCCCCTCCGGTGCGATGATCAAGCTGTACTTCGGCGGCCCCAACGGCTACTTCGCCCGCGGCCGGGGTGTGTCCTTCGGCCTGCCACCGACGACCACGGCGCTCGCCGCCTACCGGGAGATCCTGGGCGGGTGCACCCTGCCGTGGTCGGTCTCGGTGCCCGGCGGCGACCTGCTGCGCACCCCGCTGGCGCGGGCGGCGCTGGAGGCGGGGGGCCACCTCAAGATCGGCTTGGAGGACCACGCCGGCGCTCGCCGGCCGAGCAACGAGGAGCTCGTCGAGGAGGCGGTGGCGCTCGCCCGGGATGTGGGCCGACCGGTGGCGAGCTGTGCTGAAGCCGCCCGGATCCTGGCCCTCCCGCGTGGTGCCCCGACGAGTGGAAAAGGGAGCCGGGTGGACGTACCCTGAGAAAGTGGATCAGACAAGTCAGGATTCGACCGGGCTCTTCTCCTTCCCCAACCCGGTCAACGAGGTCTCGGCTCGCCTGGTCGCAGGGGGCGTGGTGCTCATGTGCCTCGCCGCGATCGGGTTGGACCAGCCGTGGCTCACCGTGGTCATCGCCTACGGCTTCGTCGCCCGGGTGCTGACCGGCCCGACGCTCAGCCCGCTCGGGCAACTCGTGACCCGGGTGATCACGCCGCGGCTCGGCCTCGCCGAGCGCCCGGTGCCCGGCCCGCCCAAGCGCTTCGCACAGGGCATCGGGACGGTCTTTTCCCTCTCCGCCGCTGCGCTGGCGGTCGGCGCAGGGGAGCGGGGTGCGGCCTACATCGTCCTCGGCCTGCTCGTCGTCCCCGCGTTGCTCGAAGCGGCGCTCGGTTACTGCGTCGGGTGCCGCATCTTCGCTGGCCTGATGCGGGTCGGGATGATCCCGCCCGAGGTGTGCGAGGAGTGCAACGACATCTGGGCCCGCTCCGCCCGGGCGTGAGCAGGCGGGCCGGCACTCAGCCGGCCACGATGCCACCGTCGACGGGGAGCGCCACACCGTTGACGAAGGACGCCGCGTCGCTGCAGAGCCACACCGCGGCGGCGGCGATCTCCTCGGCTTCGCCGAAGCGCTTCATCGGGTTGGCCTCCTGCATGAAGTCCTTGGTGTAGAGCTGGCCGAGCTTGCGCTCCACGAGCGGGGTCAGCACCGTGCCCGGGCAGATGGCGTTGACCCGCAGGTTGCTCGTGGCGAACTCGAGGGCGGCGGCCTTGGTCAGGCCCACCACGCCGTGCTTGCTCGCCACGTATGCGGGCTGGCCGGGAAACGCTTTGAACGCCACGCCCGATGATGTGTTGACGATCGCGCCGCCGCCGCCATCGATCATGGCGGGGATCTCGTGGTGCATGCAGAGCCACACACCGGTCAGGTTGACCGCGATGACGGCGTCGAAGTCCGCCTTGGTGCAGCGGACCGTATCGCCGGTGAAGGGCGAGATGCCCGCGTTGTTGTGCGCCGCGTCGAGGCGGCCCCAGGTGGACACCACGGTCGACACCATGGCCGCCACGCTGGCCTCGTCGGTCACGTCGCAAGGCACGTACCGGCTCTCGCCGCCCTCGGCAGTGATGGCCGCCGCGGTCGCAGCACCGCCCTCGCGATCGATGTCGACCACGGCCACCGCCGCGCCGGCCCGGCTGAAGGCCAACGCCGAGGCCCGCCCGATCCCGCTCGCCGCACCCGTGACGAGCGCGACCCTGCCGTCCAATGTCGCCATGCGTTCTCCCCCTCGGTCTGGACGGGCCCATTGTGCCCGCCCGGTGCCGGCTAGGAGAACGCCGGGATCACCTCGCGGCCGAACAGGACGAACATCTCGCGCAGCTCCTCGTACAGGCCCCGGGCATCGGTGTCCATCGTCCGGGCCGGCAGGCCGCCGCCGAACGCGACGTGCAGGTGCTCGCACCCGGTGGCGGCGCGGTAGCGGGTGATCTGCTCGATCACATCCTCCGGTGCCCCCCACAAGAAGCGGTCCCGGGCGATCTCGCTCGCCGGCACGTGCTCGCCGGCGTCGATGCGGGCGAAGAGGCGGCGTTCCTCCTCGTCCTCGGCCGATTCGCGCCAATGCGCCAGCTGGCTGTCGACCATCGGCGGCAATTTCTCCTCCTCGACGGTCCTGCGGCTGGTGCCGATCCACGCGTAGCGGCGCAGGATCCAATCCGGTGAGCGTCCGAGGCGGGCGCAGGCGTCCCGGTAGGTGGCCAGGCACGCCTGTGCCTTGTTGAACGATTGCACCGGCCCGCACAGCCAGGCGTCGCCGAGGCGGGCGGCCCGGTCGATCGCGGCGTCCGCCACGCCGGCCACCCACAGCGGAGGATGGGGGTGCTGCACCGGGCGCGGGTGGACGGTCAGGGTCGGAAACGGGTAGAAGCGGCCGTCGGAGGACACCGACTCCTCGGTCCACACCCGGTGCAGGACCTGCAGGGCCTCCTCGATGCGGGCGCCGCGCTGGCGGATGTCGGAGCCGAGCGCGGTGTACTCGAGGTCCCACCAACCGGTGCCGACGCCGAGCGAGATGCGGCCGTTGGAGAGCTGGTCGATCAGGGCCACCTGCTCGGCGACCCGGAGCGGGTGGTGCATGGCGAGCAGAAAGATGCCCGTCCCCACCCGCAGCGTGTTCGTGCGCACCGCAACGGCGGCCATGAAGGTCAGGGGATCGCTCAGGTTGCCGGCCATGAAGTGGTGATGACCGATGGTCACGGTGTCGTAGCCCGACTCCTCGGCCACCTGGGCGAGCTCGAAGGTCGGCCGGTAGGGATCGCGCCCGCCCGGCTCGGCGAACACGGGCAGCGTGACGGAGAACTTCATCGGGCCGCCCATCCGTTCCAGGTGACGATCTCGCCGATCGGTCGTCGTCGGGCGGGCTGGAAGTCCCCGCCCATCGTGTAGGCCACCGGTATCAGGCAGGTCTGCACGTGGTCGGCGGGGATGCCGAGCAGCTCCTGCACCGGGCCCGGGTCGATGAGGTGGGCGGTCGTGAGGACCGACCCGAGCCCGCGGCTGCGCAGCGCCAGCTGGAAGCTCCACACCGCCGGGTAGATCGACGCCAGCATCGACGCCGTCCACACGAAGGGGATCGCCGGTCCCGGTTGGAACTGCAGGCACGGGATCACCATCACCGGGACCTCGCCCATGTGCTCGGCCAGGTAGAGGGTGGCGTCGAGGATGCGGACCTCGCCATCGTCGCCGGCGGCGATCGCCCCCTCCCGCTGGGCCTCCACCGGGGGCACGACCTGGCGGCGGTACTCCTGGCCCACCGCCTTGCGCAGCGCCGGATCCGTGATGACCACCCAGCGCCAATCCTGGTGGTTGGAGGCGTTGGGGGCCTGGATGGCGAGCCGGAGGCAGTCGAGCACGACGTCGTCGTCGACGGGCCGGGCCAGGTCGAGGCGGCGCCGGACGGACCGGGTCGTGCTCAGCAGCCGGTCGGTCTCGGACAGGTCGAAGGTCGGCATGCGCCAACGATGGCACAGCGCCCGCCTCCGGTGACGGGCCAGGCGCCGCTGTTGTGCACCGGACCGGCGGGGAGGTGGCCAGGTTGGATCTGGCCAGCCGGGGGGCGACGGTGTGGACGGCACCGGTGCACCGGCGCGGCGCTCCGGGCGGTCCGGACGTCAGGGTGGCCCGTACGTGGCGTGGAGCTCGGCGCCGATGGCGGCGAGCGCCCGGCGCACCTCGCCGGGCGCGAGCACCTCGACCCGGCCACCGAGGCCCGCCAGCATGGCGGCCGCTGCTCCGATCGCCGGAAACGTCGCCGTGAACGCCGGCCACCCCGCGGTCCCCTCCCCGGCAACCGGCTGCAGCCGGCCGCCTCCACCGAGCATCCGGTGCAGCTGGGGAACGACGCCCAGGGCGGCCCGCACCAGCACCTCGCAGCCCTCGCGCGCCTCCATGTCCTGGCGCACCTGGGCCCACGCGTCGGCGAGGTCGAAGTCGTCGGGTCGCTGGGTGGGTGCGCCGGTCTCCTCCACGGCGTGCACCCGCGAGACCCGAAAGGTGCGCACCGAGCCCTTGGAGCGCGCCAGGAGGTACCAGGTGCCGGCCTTCGACACGAGCCCGTAGGGGTCGACGACGCGCGGCGACGACGGGTGGCCGGGCTTGGCGTAGGTGAGCCGGAGCTCGCGACCGGCGACGACGGCGTCGCGCAGCGCCTCCAGGTGCGGTGTCTCTTCCGTGATCCTCCCCCAGCCGATCGGATCGACGACGACCGCCGCTTGGGCGGCCTCGACGTCGCGCCGATGGGTGACGGGGAGCGCGGCGAGCAGCTTGCGCATCGCCGACTCGATCGCCGGCTCGACGCCGAGGCCGGCGAGGGCGCCCGGTCCCGCGGCCAGAAAGAGAGACTGGGCCTCCTGCTCGGTGAGCCCGGTGAGGTCCGTGCGGTATCCGCCGAGCAGTGCCCACCCCCCGCCCCGTCCCCGCTCGGCGTACACGGGCACACCAGCGCCCGACAACGCCTCGAGGTCGCGGCGGATCGTGCGCTCCGAGGTCTCCAACCGCGCGGCCAGGTCCGCGGCGGTCATGCGGCCGTGGATCTGCAGGAGCAGGACGACCGACAGCAACCGGTCCGCGCGCACCACTCCAAGCTACGCCAAGAAATAGGACGCGAGGTGGCCACTTTTCCCTCGTATGGTGCACCAGACGCACGACGACAAGGAGATCCCGATGAGCCCGACCCCCGACCCCCGCCCCCTCTTCCAGCGTGCCATCGCGCAGACCGGGCGGATCATCGACGCAGTCGAACCGGACCAGGCCACGTACCCGACCCCCTGCGCCGACTTCGACGTGCAAGCGCTGATCGCGCACACGGCGTGGGCCCTGCAGCGCGTCGCAGCCGTCGCGACCGGGGGTGACGCCGAGAGCGTTCCCCTCGTTGCCGTCGAACCCGACACCTGGTCCGAGCGCTATGCCGACAGCGCCGCGGCGGTCCGAGCCGCGTGGGCAGACCCGGCGTTGCTCGACGTCACCATCCACCTGCCGTTCGCCACGGTACCGGGAAGGGTCGCGGTCGCCATCTACACGATGGAGGTCACCGCGCACGGCTGGGACATCGCCAAGGCCACCAGGCAGGCGACCGAGCTCGACGCCGACATCGCGGAGGCTGCGCTCGCGACCGCGGCCATGGCACTGCCCGCCGAACCCCGTGGCGGGGAGATCCCCTTCGGCCCCGTCGTCGCGGTCGGCGCCGATGCCGGGCCCTACGCCCGGCTCGTCGCCTACCTCGGCCGCCAGCCCTACTCGTAGCCAGCCAGCCCGGTTCACGCCCTCGCTCGCTACCCTGCGGCGGTGCGGCTCTCGCGACTGCTCTCCAAGACGCTGCGCCAGCCGCCCGCCGATGCCGAAGACGCGGCCACCCAGCTCCTGGTGCGGGCCGGCTACCTCCGGCGGGCCGGTCCCGGATCGAGCACGCTCCTGCCGCTCGGGTGCCAGGTGCTCGCCCGGGTGGAGGCGATCATGCGGGAGGAGGCGGGGCGTTCCGGTTGCCAGGAGATCCGGGCGCCGCTCCTCGTCCCCGCGGAGCACGTCGGCCCGGACGGAGCGGGCCACCTCCTCTGGGGCGCGGACCGGGCGACCGAGCACGCGCTGTCTCCTGCGGACCCTGAGGCCCTCGTGCGGGCGGTCGAGTCCGAGATCGGGTCCTATCGCGATCTGCCCGTGCTGGTGCACCAGATCCGCACGGTGTTTCGGGACGAGGAGCGCCCACGCCTCGGCATGCTCTGCGCCCGTGAGCTCGTCGCCCACGAGGCCGCCGCCATCGACGCCGACGAGGTGGGGATGCGCCGCTCCTACGACGAGGTCCTCTCCGCCTACCGGCGGATCGCCGCACGACTCGGTCTGGTGGTGGTGGGCGCCGAGGCGGCCCCGGCGGTGGCGGGAGCTCGGGCGCACCGACTCGTGGTCCAACATCCGCACGGCGACCGGGCCGTGGCCCGCTGTGACGGCTGCGGGTACGCCGCGACGCTCGACGCGGCGACGGCTGGGGCGGGTGGCGCGGTCGACCCGGAAGGCTCGCTCGACCCCGAAGACCTGGTCGAGCACCGCACGCCCGCCTGCACCGGCATCGACGAGCTGGTCGCATGGTTCGCCCACCGGGGCCTGCGGGCGCCCGACACCCTGAAGGCCATGGCGCTGGCCGCCGCGGACGGCTCGCCGGTGGTGGCGTTGGTCCCGGGGGATCGGGATGTCCGGGTGCCCCCAGGGCTGCGTCCGTTCGGGGTCGCCGACTTCGCGGCGCACCCGGAGCTGGTCAAGGGGTACCTCGGGCCGATCGGCTTGTCGGAGCGGGGCGTGCGGGTGATCGCCGACCACGCCGTGCGGCGGCGGGCGCCATGGGTCCTCGGCGCCAACCGAGCCGACCACCACGTGACGGGCGCGGTGGCCGGCCAGGACTTCACCGTCGACGAATGGCAGTCGCTCGCCACCGTCGCCGAGGGCGATCCTTGCGCTTCGTGCGGTCGAGCGCTGCGCCTCGTGCGGGGCTTCGGGCTCGCCGTGTCGCGGGAGCTGGCCACCTCTGCTCGCGGGACCTACGTGGACGAGGGTGGTCGCCAACAGCCGGCGTGGGTCTCCCACCACAGCCTGGGTGTGACCCGCGCCATCGCGCTCGTGGCCGAGGCCCACCACGACGGGGCCGGGCTGTGCTGGCCGGCGGAGGTGGCGCCCGGTGCGGTCCACCTCGTTGCCATCGGGGCGGCCCGCAACCCGGAGGTAGGTCGCATCGCCGATGAGCTCTACGCCGCGCTCGAGGAGCACGGCGTGGCGGTGCTCTACGACGACCGGGACCAGCCACCCGGCGTCAAGTTCGCCGACGCCGACCTGATCGGACTGCCGTGGCAACTGGTGGTCGGGCACAAGGGGTTGGCGCGCGGCGTCATCGAGCGCAAGGACCGGCCAACGGGCGAGCGCGACGAGCTCCCCCTCGCCGCGGTCGTCGCGACCGTTGTCTCGTCGCTCGGCGCGCGTCGCGGTTGAACGACCGGGTCACCGCTGTCAGGATGGCCCGGTCGACGGTCGGGAGGGGGCCATCCATGACGACGCAGCTGCGCCCGTTGAGCGGTGCGTTGGGAGCCGAGCTCGTGGGGGTGGATCTGCGCGAGCCCCAACCAGCGGAGGTGCGCGCCGCCGCGGCGGCGGCCCTGCGGGAGCGGCACCTGGTGCTCGTGCGCGGCCAGGACATCGAGCTGGCCGATCAGGCCCGCTTCGTGTCGTGGTTCGGCTCGGTCGACACCAGCGGGTATCCGCCCGGGATGGTGGACGAACCGGCGATGTTCATCTCGAACACCCGTCCCGAGGGGGTGGCCCGCAACGGCCTGCTGCTCAAGCACCAGGATCATTGCTTCTTCGATCGGGTGCTGCCGGCCATCTGCCTCTACGCCGAGGAGACCCCCGATGACGGCGGGGACACCATCTTCGCCAACGCGGAGCTCGCCTTCGAGCGCCTGCCGGCGCCGCTGCGCGCCCGGATCGCGTCGCTCTCGGCCCGCCATGTCTACGACTACGCCAGCGACTACGGGACGGTGCGCTTCCGGATCGCGACGAGCCCCGATGCCCCTCGAGCGGAGCACCCGGTGGCCTGGCCGCACCCCCGCTCGGGACGGACGGTCCTCTTCGTCAACGAGCTGATGACCGACGGCATCGTCGGGCTCCCCGAGGACGAGAGCGAGGAGCTGCTCGCCACGTTGTGGTCCTACCTCGACGACCCTGCGGTGCAGCACCGGCACCGGTGGCGCCGCGGCGACGTGCTCCTGTGGGACAACCGCAGCCTCCAGCACGGCCGGACGTCGTTCGCGTCGACAGCCCGCCGCAGCCTCCGCCGGCTCCAGGTGGAGCTGGCGTCGTGACGGCCCGTCGGGGTGGCGGCGAGGGGCGGCGCCGGTGACCGACCCGATGGACCTGCGCGGCAGGAGCGCGGTGGTCACCGGGGGGACCGGCGTGATCGGCGGTGCCATCGCCCGTGCGCTGGCGGAAGCGGGTGCAGACGTCGCCATCGTGGCCCGGCGGGCAGCGCCGTTGGCGGACGCGGCCCGGGAGATGGCGGAGCGGACCGGCCGGCGCATCGTCCCGGTGGTCGCCGACGTCGGTGATCCCGGCGCGGTGGAGCGGCTCGTGTCGCAGGTGCTCGCGGACCTCGGCGCCGTCGACATCCTCGTCAACAACACCTTCGCCATCGGCGGGGAGAAGCCCGTCGCCGAGCTCACCGTCGACGACTGGGACGAGCCCTGGCGCGTCAACGTGCTCGGCCCGTTCCAGCTGGCTCGCGGCTTCGTGCCGTCGATGATGCAGGGTCGTGGAGGCTCGATCGTCAACATCCTGACGACGGCGGCGTTCCTCCCGTTGTCGCCGATGGCGCCCTACGGGGTGACCAAGGCGGCGCTGTGGACGATGACGCGCTATCTGGCCAAGGAGTGCGCGCCCAAGGTGCGGGTCAACGCCGTCTGCCCCGGGACCACGAGCGCCGACGGCGGCGTCACGTTCGCCTCGTGGTACACCGCGCTGCCCCAGGTCCCCCTCGGGCGCATGGGACTGGCTGTCGAGACGGCCCGGGCGGTGCTGTGGCTGGCCAGCGACGCATCGAGTTACACCACGGGACAGAACCTGTTCGTCGACGGTGGTCGCGTCAACTGCTTGGCGGGCAGCGTCGGTGGGTCCGCGCTGGCCGACGATCCCGCCGGGCAGGCATCCGCCGGCGCACGCTGAAGGGCTGCTGCGCCGGCGCTGAGGGCTACTGCGCCGGCACCATCACGGTGCGGCCGAGGCTGGAGCGCTGGGCCAGCTCGTCGAGCGCGAAGGGCAGCCGCTCGAAGGGGACCGTCCGCGTGACCGGCACCGTGATGCGGCCGGCCGCGTACAGCGAGAGCAGCTCCTCGTGGATCTGCTCGTTGAACCCCCGGTCGTAGGCTCCCGCGTAGACGCCGACGACCGCGTAGTTGCGGCGGACGGCGTGGGCCGGCGACACCTGGACCCAGGAGCCGCTGGCGAAGCCGACGAGGAGGAGTTGTCCCTCGTTGGCGACCGCGTTGAGGCTCTCGCGGGCCAGATCGCCCCCGACCACGTCGTAGATGATGTCGGCGCCGTGGCCGCCGGTCGCGCTGCGGATGGCGTCCGCGACCGCCTCACTGCGGTGGTCGATGACGATGTCGGCGCCCTGCTGGCGGCAGAACTCGGCCCGCTCGGGGCCGGCGGCGGTGGCCACGACGTGCGCGCCGAGCGCGTGCCCGAGCTGGATGGCCGCGGCGCCGCTCCCACCGGCACCCCCGAGGACGAGCAGCTCGTCGCCGGCCTTGATGTCGGCCCGCTGGACGAGGCCGATCCACGCGGTGTGGTAGGCGATGAAAAACGCCGCCGCTTCCGGGTCGCTCATCCCCTCGGGCACCCGGTGCAGCGAGCGCGCGGGGACGATGGTCTCGTCCGCGAAACCGCCTCGACCGTCGGTGAACGCGGTGACGCCCATGACCCGGGTGCCGACGGCGACGGCGGCGCCCGGCCCGGCGGCGCTCACCACGCCGGCGACCTCTTGCCCGGCGACGAAGGGCAACGGCGGCGTCAGCGGGTAGAACCCGCGGCACATGAAGACGTCGGGCAGACCGAGCGTGGCGGCGCCCACGCGGATGCGGACCTCGTCCGGGCCTGGCTCGGGGACGTCGAGGTGGACGAGGGCGAGGACCTCGCTCGGCTCGCCGGCGCGCTGGACCTGCCAGGCCCGCATCTTGGTCCGGGGGGCTGCGTCGGTGTCGTTCACAGTGCGTCCTTCCTCGGTGGTCCGGCGCGCTCGCGCCTGATCGTCGCGGCGACGTGCTCGCCGATCATGATCGCGGTGAGGTTGGTGTTGGCCCGGGGCACGTTGGGCACGATGGAGAGGTCGACGACGCGCAGGCCGTCGGTGCCGTGCACGCGGCACGCCGCGTCCACCACCGCGCCGAGCTGGCAGGTGGCCGACGCGTGCGCGGATCCGTCCACGGTGCGGTCGATCCACGCGTCGATCGCTCCCGGGTCGGCGAGGTCGTCGAAGAGGGTGCCGTCGATCCCCGACGCCGGCGAGCGCATCAGGGCGCGGAAGCTGGGGTGGGCGAGGACCTCTCGGGCCACCTCGAGCGCGTGGTGGAGGCGTCGACGGTCCCGCTCGTCGGAGGCCAGGTGCATCTCGACCGACGGGTCGACGGTCGGATCGGCGGTGGTGATGCGCACCTGCCCGCGGGAGAACGACTGGTTGACCCACAGGCCGAGCCCGGCCGATGTCGCTGCGGCAGGCGGGGGGCCGTTGACGATGGCCATCATGTCGTTGGCCGCGGTGCCGGCGAGGCCGCTCGACCAGCGCACGCAGGCGTTGGTATGTCGCCCGTTGCGGGGCGGCCGCAGCGCGTCGTCCACGGCGAACCCGCAGTACACGTGCGGGTGCTCCTGGAAGCCCTCGCCCACGGGCAGCGCTCCCAGCACGGCGATCCCGAGCGAGCGGAGCAGATCGGGAGGGCCGATGCCGGAGCGCTGCAGGATGGCCGGGGAGTGGATCGCGCCGGCCGAGACGATCACCTCGCCGGCAGCGAAGCGCTCCGGGGCACCGGCGACGAGTGCCTCCACGCCGACGGCTCGCCCAGAGGAGAAAAGGACCCGGTCGACGAGCACGTCTCCTCTGACGGTCAGGTTGGGTCGGGTGCGGGCCGGCTCGAGGTAGCCGTCGTTGGTGCTGACCCTGACCTCGTCCCTGGCGTTGTAGGCGAAGATCGACACGCCGGTGGCGCCCGGAGCGTTGGTGTCCGGCTCCCAGCGGTTGCCAGCGGCCAGAAACCCGTCGTGGAACGCGCGGTCGAGATCTCCCCACTCCTCCCGCGGGGCCCGGCTGATCGGGATCGGACCGCCCCGCCCGTGGTAGGGGCGGTCGCCGAACATCAGGTCATCCTCCAGGCGCACGAAGGCGGCCAGCACCGACTCAGCGTCCCATCCCGGGCCCCAGGCGTCGAAGTCGTCGAGGGGCGGGCGGATGGCCACCTGCCCGTTGATCGAGGAGCTCCCACCGAGGCCTCTGCCGCGCCAGTACGGCTCCGCGGGGCGCTCCGGGGTGCGCCGGGCCGACAACGCGGCCCATTGGAAAGAGGGAAAGCGTTGCAGGTCGAGGATGTTCGACCAGTGCCCGGTGCGCATCTCGGCGGGCGCGTCGGCGCTGCGCAGGTCGGGGCCGGCCTCGAGGAGCAGGACCGAGGTCCCCGGGTCCTCGCTCAGGCGCGCCGCGAGGACGGCTCCCGCGGAGCCGGCTCCGACGACGAGGTGATCCCACACCTGTGCCATCGCGGCCAGAGCGTAGGGCAGGAGGGTCGCGGCGCGCCGGGGGCCGGGCGGCCCACGGGGTCGTCGCCGAGATGGAGCGCCACCGTCTGCGGGCGAGGGCCTGGGCGAGCGCGCCGGTGCGCCGGATCGGGCTCAGACCGGCCCGACCATCCAGCGCAGCCGGCGGGAGACGTTGACCGCGTGGTCGCCGAGGCGTTCGTAGAAGCGCCCGAGGAGCGAGCACTCCATGGACAGGGTCGGGTCGAGGCCGTGGCCGGTGACCGTCGCGTGCATGTCGGACACGGCGCCGTCGAGGTCGTCGTCCTCGGTGTCGAGACGGTCGGCGACCCGTACGTCGCGCGCCACCCAGCCGTCGCCGGCCACGTCCCACATCCGGCCCGCGATGTGGCCCATCGAGGCAAAGGAGTCACGGATCGGCTGAGGCAGCTGGCCGCCGATCGAAGCGCGCTGGGCGACGTGGAGCGCGAGATCGCTCGTGCGCTCCATCTCCGGCACGATGCGCAGCACGGTCAGGAGGAACCGCAGGTCCGAGCCCATCGGCGTGCCGCGGGCCACGTCGACCTCGAGCATGTTCTCGACGCCGGAGAGCACCTCGTTGCCCCGATCCTCGGCGACGAGCGCGGCCGCCCGTGCGGTGTCGCCGGCGAGCAGGATCTCCGTCGCGACGGGCACGAGCGCCGCGACCCGGCGGAACAGCGCGGTCACCTCGCCGTCCACGGCCGCGAGGTGCCGGTGGAACGACGAAGGGGTGTACGCCATGGCCCACCAGCTTGCCCCATCGCGTGGTGCGACGTGAGGACGCGACACGAGTGCCCGCCGCCCCGGCTGGGCTCGTCCCGAGGGGCGCGGCGTGCGCGCGCGTTAGCGTTGCAGACACCCGATCAGCGAAAGGCCTGGCATGAGCACGCAACCGTTGGAAGCCGCCATCGAGAGCACGCGCCGCGTGCTGGCTGCGGTGAGCAAGGAGCAGCTCGACCTGTCCACACCCTGCAAGTCGTGGAAGGTGTCGGAGCTGGTCAACCACATCGTCGGGGGGCAGTACTTCTTCGCCGCCTGCGTCAAGGGTGATCCGCCCAGCGAGGGTCCGGACTTCTCGGCCGGCGACTTCGTCAGCGCCTTCGACGAGGCATCGGCGGCATGCCTGGCGGCCTTCGGCGAGGAGGGGGCCATGACCAAGACCCTGACGCTGCCCTTCGGGCAGATGCCGGGCGCGGCGTTCGCCGGTCTCGCCGCCACCGACACCTTCACCCACGGCTGGGACCTGGCCAAGGCGACCGGCCAGGCCACCGATCTCGCACCCGAGCTCGCCGTGGGTCTGCTGGCTGGGGCCAAGCAGTCCATCCAGCCCGCGTTTCGGGGCGAAGAGGGCAAGGCGCCGTTCACCGCCGAGCTGCCGGCTCCCGACGGCGCGTCCAACGCCGACCGGTTGGCGGCGTTCCTCGGCCGCGCCGTCTGAGGGCCCGCCGGCCCCCGGCGGCCTGGGGGTGGTCTGGTACGGTAGGCCGCCAGGGCGGGGAGCGGAGCCGGATGGAGGCGGTGATGGCGCGGGTGTGGTTTCGCTGGCTGGCCGTGGGTGTGGTGTCGCTCGCCGCGGTGGGCTGTGGGAGCAACAAGACCTCAACCGACATCATCCAGGCTGGCCAGGTGGACGTGCAGCTCCCGCCGGGGTGGAAGGTCACCCGTGGCGGTGCCACCGCGCCGGCAGGCGGAGCAGGAGCAAGCGCGTCGGGTGCGGCGGCGTCGGGGGCGACAGAGAGCACGATCCCGTTGGCGAAGGTCGATCCGACCACGGCCTTCTTCCAGGCGACGAGCGCTTTCAGCGGCTGTCTGAAGGCGCAGGGCGTCAAGTTCATCGGCGCTCCCGACCCCAAGAACCCGAGCTCGCCGGCCAATGACCCCAACTACCTGAAGAGCCTCAGCACCTGTGCCGCGCAGAGCCACATCGTCCAGGCGCTCAAGGACTTCCAGTCGTCGCAGGACAACCTCACCCCCCAGCAGATACAGCAGCAGAACCAGAACTACCTCCGTTGGCGGACCTGCATGATCGGGCGGGGATGGACCATCCCGACCCCGACGCCGGACTCCAAGGGTCGGCTGTTCTCGATCGGCGGATCCAACCAGGTGCAGCTGACACCACCGCCGGGCCAGGACGCGCTGACCAGCAATGACATCCAGCAGTGCTCCGCGCAGGCCCAGAGCCCCGCCCAGGGAGGGGGCTGATCCCAATGCGACGTTGGAAGTGGGTCGGGCTCGTCGCCCTGGCGGTCGTCATCGCGGTCGTCGCGATCGCCGTGTCGATGGGCGGCACCGCGCGATCGCGGGACCTGATCGTCACCGCCACCGCGGCGCGCCGGACACTCGACGACAAGGTCACCTTGACCGGCCAGCTCAGCCGGGTCGAGCAGCGCAAGGTCGTCGCTTCGGCCGCCGCTCAGATCAGCGCGGTGCACGTCAAGGATGGCGATGTCGTGCAACCGGGCCAGCCGATCGTGGCCATCAACGGAAGGGACGCCGTCGCGGAGACGGGACTCTTCCCCTTCTTCCGCACCCTGGACGTCGGTGCCACCGGCGAGGACGTCCGCCAGCTCGACCAGATCCTCGCCACCGCCGGCTACAGCCCCGGCCCGATCGGGACGGTGTACACCGACCAGACCCGCTTCGCGCTGGCCCAGTGGCAGGCGGCACACGGCTACCCGGGGGCGGCACCCAACAAACGCCAGACCGTGACGGTCTCGCTCAGCCCGAGCGGCGGCTACAAGGTCGGACCCCAGAGCACCGCCGCCGTCGTCATCGGGCCCGCGGCGTCCGGCACACCATCGGCCAGCCCGACCGCAACCGCCGGGCCCGCACACGTCGGAGCCCTCGTGCCCTACCAGCCCGGCGCGCTGCGAGGCGAGCTGGTCTCGGCATCGAGCGGCCTCGATGCCGCGTCCGGCGACCCGGTGCTCACGATCGCCGCGCTCAACGAGGTGACGACCAAGGGCACCCCGGCGACCTTCGTCGTGTACTCGTCGGCCGCCAGCGCGACGCCGCTCGAGCTCCAGATCGCGACCGGGGGGACGGCCGGGCCCGACGAGGTCCTTCCCCCGGCCGGGCCCTTCGTGCTCCCCGCCGGCGCCGACTCGGTGCAGATACCGGTGCCCACCCGGCTCACCGGCCTGGTCG
>Ga0209698_10000727_pt1 | contig 37717 bp, 33 predicted proteins | sample LitLauG_LLR_2012_FD_187203 | JGI IMG/M metagenome (GOLD analysis project Ga0209698, IMG submission 187203) | Freshwater sediment microbial communities from Pennsylvania, USA - Little Laurel Run_MetaG_LLR_2012 (SPAdes) (version 2) | ecosystem: Environmental > Aquatic > Freshwater > Creek >... | reverse complement strand
CGCCGGCGTGCGCCAGGACACCGGCGAGCGGGTCGTCGCTCTGACGGGCGCCGGCGGCTACGCGGAGTACGCGGTCGCGCCGGCCGAGCGCGTGTTCCCGATCCCCGGCGATCTCGATGACGGCGTCGCGCTCGCGATGATCATCCAGGGCACCACCGCCTGGCATCTGTATCGCACGGCGGCGCGCGTCGCCGACGGCGAGAGCGTCGTCATCCACGGCGCCGCCGGCGGCGTCGGCTCCCTCGCCGTCCAGCTCGGCCGCGCACTCGGCGCCGGGCGCGTGATCGCGACCGCCTCCAGCGAGGAGAAGCGCGGGCTGACACTCGAGCTCGGCGCGGACGCCGCCGTCGACCCCGATCCCGAGGGGCTCACCGAGCGCCTCATCGACGCGAACGAAGGCGACGAGGTCGACGTCGTCTTCGACATGTCCGGCGGCGCGGTGTTCGACGCCTCATACCGCGCGCTCGCGCCGTTCGGCCGGATCGTCGTGTGCGGGATCGCGACCAGCGCGCCGAACTCCGTCGGCACCGGATCGCTGCTTCGCCACTCGCGCTCGGTGGTCGGCTTCTACATCTTCCACTGTCTCCAGCGGCCCGGGATGTTCCCCGACGCTCTCGCCGACCTGTTCGCCCGCGTCCAGCGCGGCGAGCTGCGTGCGATCGTCGGGCAGACGTATCCCCTCGAGCAGGCTGCGCAGGCCCAGATCGACCTGCGGGAGCGGCGCACCACCGGCAAGCTCCTGCTCGACCCGGCGGCCTGACGATGGCCAAGTCATTCGCGGACCTCGGCCTCTCGGCCCCGACTCTCAAGGCTCTGGCGGACGTCGGCTATGAGTCCCCGAGCCCGATCCAGGAGGAGGCGATCCCGTCGCTGCTGGCCGGCCGCGACGTGATCGGCCAGGCCCAGACGGGGACCGGCAAGACGGCCGCGTTCGGGCTCCCGATCATGGAGTACATCGACCCCTCGGAGTCCACGGTGCAGGCGCTCGTGCTGACGCCGACCCGCGAGCTGTGCATCCAGGTGACCCAGGCGCTGCGCACCTACGGCTCCCACGGCGGGATCGACGTCGTCGCCGTCTTCGGCGGCGCCCCGATCAGGACCCAGCAGGCGCAGCTTCGCGCCGGCGGCCACGTCGTGGTCGGCACCGTCGGCCGTGTGCTGGACCTCATCTCGCGCCGCTCGCTGGTGCTCCACGACTGCCGCTTCGTGGTGCTGGACGAGGCGGATGAGATGCTCGACCTCGGGTTCCTCGAAGACGTCGAGAAGATCCTCTCGCTGACGCCATCCAGCCGCCAGACCGCCCTCTTCTCGGCGACGATGCCGCCGCCGATCCGGACGCTCGCCGACAAGTACATGTACGACCCGACCATCATCCAGGTCGAGGCCGCGACGCTCACGATCGACACGGTCGCCCAATTCCAGCTCCCGGTCGAGACCCGCGCCAAGCCCGACAAGCTCGTCGAGGTCCTGAAGGCAGAGGCGCCCGAGCAGGCGATCGTGTTCGTGCGCACCAAGGTCCGCTGCGACCAGCTGTTCAGGACGCTGCGCGACCGCGGCATGAACGTGCGCGCGCTGCACGGCGACATGTCCCAGGGCTCGCGGGACGGCGTGATGCTCGCGTTCAAGGGCGGCCGCGTGCCGATCCTCGTCGCCACCGACGTCGCCGCGCGCGGGCTCGACATCTCCACCGTCACGCACGTCATCAACTACGACGTCCCGACATCACCCGACACCTATGTCCACAGGATCGGGCGCACAGGCCGGGTCGGGCGCTCGGGCCGCGCGATCACTTTCGTCGAGGACCGTCAGCAGCGCGAGCTCGAGGCGATCGAACGGCACATCGGCACGGCCGTCGCGCAATGGGAGCAGGGCGCGACCGCACCCCCGACGCCCGTCCGCGAGCGTCCGCGCCGGCACTCCAAGCCCCACATCAAGCGCCAGGACGCCGACGAGACCTACGTCAAGCTCGTGCTCGGCGGTGGCAAAGCCGCCGGCCTGCGGGTCGCCGACATCGTCTCCGCGGTCACCTCATCGACGGGACTCGACGGGGAGGCGGTGCGCGACGTCGTCGTGCTCGAGCGCTTCTCGTTCCTGTCGGTCCCCGAGGGCGAGTCCGGGCGCGTCATCACGGCCCTCGACGGCAAGGAGCTCGGGGGCCGGGAGCTCAGCCTCGAGCGGGTAGGGTAGGGCCATGTCAACAGCCACGATGCAAACAACCGAGGGTCCGATCGTCTTCGAGATGTTCGACGAGGACGCCCCCAAGACGGTCGAGAACTTCCGTAAGCTCACCTCCGACGGCTTCTACGACGGGCTGACCTTCCACCGCGTGATCAAGGACTTCATGATCCAGGGCGGATGCCCTCAGGGGACGGGCACCGGCGGCCCGGGATACACGTTCGAGGACGAGATCAACCCGCACAAGATCGTGCGCGGCGCGCTCGCGATGGCGAACGCAGGGCCGAACACCAACGGCTCCCAGTTCTTCATCGTCACCGCGGCCGAGTGCTCGTGGCTCGACGGCAAGCACACCGTCTTCGGACAGGTCACAGAGGGCATGGACGTCGTGGATCGCCTCGAGGCTCACCAGACCGACGGCCAGGACCGTCCGGTCGAGCCGATCGGCATCGCCACAATCGAGTTCTCCGACTAGCTCGGCGGGCGTCCGCACGGTCGCTCCAGCTGAGCTCCGTCGGAGTAGTCTTATCCGGCACGAGCGAACGAGCAGGGGGAGAGCCATATGGCCACTGTCGAGCAGCATGCACCTGAAACCCAGAACGGCGCCGTTGCCGCGTCCGGCGCCATCGAGGTCGAGAACCCCGGCACGGGCGAGATCGTCGCAACGGTCCCCGACCTCAGCCCGGAGGCCGTAGCCGACCTCGCGGCGAAAGGCCGCGCGGCACAGCCGCACTGGGAGGCGTACGGGTTCGAGGGCCGCGCAAGGGTGATGATCCGCGCCCAGAAGTGGGTGATGGACAACGCCGAGCGGATCGTGAAGACGATCGTCTCCGAGACGGGCAAGACCTATGAGGACGCCCAGCTCGCGGAGATCAGCTACGCCGGCAACGCGTTCGGCTTCTGGGCCAAGAACGCCGGCGAGTACCTCGCGGACGAACACATCAAGTCGAGCCAGGTGCTGGTCAAGGGCAAGAAGCTGATCCAGCGCTACCGCCCGCTCGGTCTGATCGGGGTGATCGGCCCCTGGAACTACCCGCTGACCAACTCCTTCGGCGACTGCATCCCGGCGCTGATGGCCGGTAACAGCGTGATCCTCAAGCCCAGCGAGGTGACGCCGCTGACGTCGCTGCTGCTCGCCGAGGGGCTGCTCGAGTGCGGCCTGCCCGAGCATGTCCTGCAGGTCGCCACCGGCCGCGGTGAGACCGGGCGCGCACTGATCGACCACGTCGACATGGTGATGTTCACGGGCTCGACGCGCACCGGCCGCAAGGTCGCCGCGGAGGCCGCCTCGAAACTGATCCCAGCGTCGCTGGAGCTCGGCGGCAAGGACCCGATGATCGTGCTTTCCGACGCCGACCTCGAGCGGGCCGCGAACTTCGCGACCTACTACTCGATGCAGAACGCCGGGCAGACGTGCATCTCGATCGAGCGTGTCTATGTCGAGGAGCCCGTCTACGACGAGTTCGTCGCCAAAGTCGCCGAGAAAGTCCGCTCGCTGCGCGTCGGCAACACCGAAGGCGGGTTCGGCACGGTCGAGGTCGGGGCGATCACCTTCCCGCCGCAGCTCGACATCATCAAGGACCACGTCGCCGACGCGGTCGACAGGGGCGCGCGGGTTCTCGCCGGCGGCAACGAGGTGAGTGGCCCGGGCCGCTTCTACGAGCCGACGGTGCTCGTCGACGTCGACCACACGATGAAGATCATGACCGAGGAGACATTCGGCCCGACGCTTCCGATCATGAAGGTCGCGGACGCCGATGAGGCCGTGCGCCTGTCGAACAACTCGCACTACGGGCTCGGCTCCTCGGTGTTCACGAAGGACACCGCGAAGGGCGAGGCGATCGCGAGGCGCCTGGAGGCAGGGGCTGCGAACGTCAACGACGCGATGATCAACTACACGGTGCTCGAGCTGCCGATGGGCGGCGCGAAGGCCTCTGGCCTGGGCTCCCGCCACGGCGCGGGCGGCATCCGCAAGTACTGCTCACAGCAGGCGATCGTTGTGACGAAGATCGGGATGAAGAAGGAACTCTTCATGTACCCGTACAACACGCGCACCTCGAAGCTCCTCGGGAGCTTCCTGAAGCTCCTGTACGGCAGGGGCAAGAGGGCGTAGACAGGCGGCCGGTGGCGGCGCCCGCGCCGCCACCGAGAGCCCGGTCAGCCCTCGCGCAGGGGGACCGCGAAGAGCCGTTCGAGCTCCGGGATCGTCGTCTCGGAACTCGTGTGGTGGACGGCCGCCATGCCGAGTTCCTCGGCGGGCGTGAGGTTGAACGGCAGGTCGTCGACGAACACGCAGGCCTCGGCGGAAGCCCCGGCGCGCTCCACGCCGAGCTCGTACATCCGCATGTGCGGCTTGCGCACGCCCTCCTGCCCGGAGATGACGACGCCGTCGAACAGTTCGTCGAACATGTCCAGGGGGTAGCGGTGGACGCCCCAGGAGTTGGAGACCAGCGCGGTGCGGATGCCTGCGCGGCGCGCCATGCGCACCGCGTGGACCATCTCGGTGTCCGGCTGCACGCCCGCGAAGAGACCGTCGATCAGGCCGTCGGCCTCGACGCCGATGATCTCCGCGAAGCTCCGCTCGAACGCATGCTCCTCGAGCACGCCGGTCTCGAGCTCGATCAGCAGCTCGCGGGCGCTGGGGTCAGTCCTGAAGCGGGTCATCAGGCTCTGCGGGTCGATACCCGACTCGCTCGCAAACGCCCTGAACGACGCAAACAGGTTGGTCGTCAGCACGCCGCCCCAGTCGATCAGGAGCGCGTTGTGGCTCCCCTGAGGCCCGTCGGGTTCACTCGCCATGCGCCACCTCCTGTGCCTGGCGCGCGAGCTCCAGGACGCCCTCACCGAACTGCTTGAGGTACGGGTCGTCGGTGGTGCCGGCGATCGCGCGCTTGTAGTTGCCCTCCATGAACACGATGCTCTTCCACAGCGCGAGCGCGGTGTACCAGCGGATGTTGCTCATCGAGCGACCCGAAAGCTCTTCATAGCGGGCGATCAGCTCGGCGCGGTTCGGGAAGCCCTCGGCGCGCGTGACCTTGCCGAGATGCTCGCGCAGGCCGCCCGCGGGGTCGCCCTGCTCGGTCCACATCATGCACAGGTAGCCGAGGTCGGCGAGCGGGTCGCCGATCGTCGCCATCTCCCAGTCGAGCACCGCCAGCAGCCTCGCGGGCGCCTGCGCGGCGAAGATCGTGTTGCCGAGACGGAAGTCGCCGTGGACGATCGTGGCCGGGCCCGACTCCGGCACGTTCTCCGCGAGCCAGGCGCCGACGCTTTCGACCTCGGGTATCTCGCGGGTCTTGTTGAGGTCCCACAGGCCGTTGAAGCGGCGCAGCTGACGCTCGAGGTAGCCCGTGGGCTTGCCGAAGTCCTCGAGCCCGGCGGCGCGCCAGTCGACGGCGTGGATCTCGACGAGCGCGTCGATCAGCTGCTCCCCGGTGAGCCGCCGCTGCTCGACGGTGTCGAGGGGAGCCGGGATGCTCTCGACGATCACCTCGCCCACGATCATCTCCATGATGTAGAACGGCGAGCCGATCACCGATTCGTCGTCTCCGACGGCGAGCACGCGCGGGACTCGGGCCGGCGTGTCCCACAGAGCGCTCAGCAGCCGTGCCTCTCGCAGCACGTCGTGGGCGCTCGGCGGGAGCGGCGGCCGCGGCGGCCTGCGCAGCACGAACGCCTCGCCTGCGCGCTCGATCATGTACGTCACGTTGCTGTGGCCGTCGCCGATCGGGACGGCGGATATGTCGCCGCTCCCCAGGCCGCGGGCGTCCATGAACTCGATCAGCGGCTCGAGGATGAGCAGGGGAGGCCGGCTGTTACCCTCCGCGTCGCGCGGCGTCCTGACGATGTCATCGGGTGCGATCGGCGTGCTCACGGACACGGAAACCTACAAAGACCGCAACCTTGCCTGCGCTGAGGTGTCTCAGGGAACCATGCTCAGAATCCGAAATCTCATCCTCACAGTCCTCGCCTGCACCCCGATCGCGGGAGCGATGGGCGCCGCCCCGGCGCTCGCCTCGCACGGCCAGGTCACATATTTCGAGGCCTCCACGCAGCTGCTCTCGCGGTCGACCCGCGCCCGCACGGTTGCTCAGCTGCAGCACCTGGGGGTCCACGCGCTCCGGATCGAGATGAGCTGGGCCGACGTCGCCCCGGGGGCACGCTCGGCCGTCAAGCCCGCGTTCACCGCGACTGACCCCTCCGCCTACGCATGGGGCGCCTACGACGAAGTCCTCGCAGAAGCCGCTCGCCTGCACTGGCAGGTCCTGCTGACCGTCACCTCGCCGGTGCCGCGCTGGGCGACGTCCAACGGCAAAGCGCCGTACATCACGCGCCCCGACGACAAAGACTTCCAGGAATTCATGACCGCGGTCGGGCTCCACTTCGCCGGCGAGGTGTCGATCTACTCGATCTGGAACGAGCCGAACCACCCCGCGTTCCTGCTCCCGCAATGGAACTCCAACGGGACACCGGCCTCGCCGCGCATCTACCGTGGCCTGTTCCAGTCCGCCTACGCCGGCCTCCAGGCCGCCGGGCAGGCGCGCCCCCGGATCCTGTTCGGGGAGACCGCCCCGACCGGCTACACGAGCGTGAACGTGCGCCGGGAAGGCTCCGGTGCTCTCCTGCACGACGTGGCGCCGCTCGCGTTCCTGCGCGGAGCGCTGTGCCTGAACGCGTCCTACCACCGCGCCGGCGGCTGCTCGGAGCTTCAGATGAGCGGCTACGCCCACCACGCGTACACACTGCCCGCGGGCCCGTTCTACAGCTGGCCGCAGCCGGATGACGTGTCCATCGGCTCGCTCTCGCGGCTCTCCCGTGCGCTCGACCGCGCCGCCGCGCAGCACGCGATCCCCGGCGGCGTGCCGATCTACCTGACGGAGTTCGGGGTCCAGAGCGTGCCGAACAAGCAGCTCGGCGTCCCCGTCGCGACGCAGGCCCAGTTCCAGGCGATCGACGAGCGCATCGCGTGGTCGAACGGCCGCGTCGCAGCGTTCTCGCAGTACCTGCTGAGGGACGACCCGCTCGGCGGCCCCGCCGGCTCGAGCGTGCACGGCGGCACCGTCGGCTTCCAGACGGGCCTTGAGTACCTCAGCGGCAAGCTGAAGCCCCTGTACTACAGCTTCCCGGTCCCGCTGACCGTGAGCCGCACCGGCCACTCGTACTCGCTGTGGGGTCTGGTGCGGCCCGCCGAAGGCGCGACGACCGTGAGCGTGTACGTCAAGGGCAAGGGCGCCCGCTCCTACCGGCTGCTGAAGAACGTCAGGACCAACAGCCTGGGCTACTGGACGCTCCGCTCCGCGGTCGCCGGGACCACGTGGCACGTGCGCTGGACGAGCCCCTCGGGGGGCGTCTACGAAGGCCCGCCGATCGCGGCCTACTAGCCGCGCCGGGGTCCGCGCGCCGCGCGGACCCTACGATGGGACGGGATGCCGGAGCTGCCCGAGGTTCAGATCACCGCGCAACTGCTCGATGAGGCGGTGCGCGGCCAGAAGATCGCGTATGCGCGCTCGCCGGGCATCAACGCGCTGAAGACGTTCGACCCGCCTCTCTCGGCGCTGGAGGGACAGAGCGTGGAGGCGGTCAGGCGCCGCGGCAAGCACCTGATCCTCGACGCATCGGGCGAGCTGTCGCTGCTGATGCACCTGATGTCGGCGGGGCGTCTTCAGCTCTACGAGAAGCCGGCCGGGCCGCGCGATCGCACGTCAAGGCTCCTGATCGGCCTCACCGACGGCCGCGAGCTGCGGATGCGCGAGTTCGGCTCCAAGCAGGCCGCGTGGGTGCGTCTGCTCAGGCGCGAGGAGCTCGAGAGCCAGGAGGCCCTGGCGACGCTCGGCCCTGAGGCGTGGCCCGATCCCCCCGACCCGAAGGAGCTGCTCGACGCGCCGCGGCCGCTGCACACGCTGCTGCGCGACCAGCGGGTCATCGCAGGCATCGGCCGCTCCTGGGTGGATGAGATCCTGTGGCAGGCACGCCTGTCCCCCTACAAGCGCGGCGCGGACCTCGACAGGGAGGAGGCGGACCGGCTGTCGGCCGCGATCGTCTCAGAGCTAGGCAGGGCACTCGAGCACTACCGGGAGGTGGTATCGATCCCGATCCCGGACAAGATGCCGATGCCGCTGAGGATCCACCGCCACGAGGGCGAGCCCTGCCCGCGCTGCCAGGCGACGATGAAGGCCGTGCATTTCGAGGATTACGTGATCGCCTACTGCCCGAGGTGCCAGACCGGCGGCCGCGCCCTGAAGGACCGGCGCCTGTCGCGCCTGCTGAAGTGAGCAGGCTGCCGCGCCCGCTCCCGGTCTAGACCTCGCGGAGCATCTGCAGCGCCTGAGCGGCGCCGCCGGCCCCGCGCGCGGCGGGGCCGGCGGCTGCGCACTACTTCCGGCTGGCTTTGACCTCGATCGCGGGCTGTTCCCCGGTCCAGCATCCCTGCGAGATGCCGAACGTACCGACCGCTCCCGGGTTGCTGCAGTAGTCCGCCGCGGTCGCCGAGTTGATGTAGGCGTCCGCCGGTAGCGGGTCGCTGCCGACGGACGGCAGCGGGTGTTCTTCCCACGAGCCGCGGACCGCGACGTTCAGCGCGTCATACGGGCAGCCCTGGGCTTCGGACTCGCACGGCAGTTCGCCGTAGGGGTGCGGGCCGTACTGGCTGGTGTTGTAGGCGACGCTGATGATCGTCGTCGCCGGCAGCGTCACCGCGATCGCCGGGAAGGTGATCTTGAACGCCTGCTCGTGAAGGCATTCGCCCTTCGCGTAGAAGCGACCGGATTCTTCAGGCCCGGTGCCCGGGCAGCGTTTTTTGTTCGAGGACGGCCGGTAGGGCATCTGGAACGTCTGGGTAGTTGTTCCAAGCAGGGCGCCCGGAGCGTTTTCCGCCCCGACCGCGTAGATGTTGAGCGTCACCGGCTCTGAGAACGTCGAGCCTTTGGCGCTGACGCAGTTGTCGGAGTACCACGCTCCGCTCTGGCACGCCCAGCTGCTCATCGCGACCGTCACGACCGGGTGGCCCCGTTCGCTGCCGGCGAACTGCACCTGGCCCCCGAACTCGGAGGTCTGCTGCGCCTGGAACGGCTGCGAGTTCATGCCGCCCGGGAACGGGTTCGGGACGTTGTTGTAGATGATGCCCGCGCTCGCGCTCGCAGCGGACATCGCGAGCACCCCGCCCGCGGCCACGAGCACTGCGGCGACGCGCCGCGCCGCCCTAGGAATCCTTCCTGTCATTGCTGCCTCCCCCTCGATGCCGCCTGCTGCGGCTGTTGACGTTCGGCCCCTCAAGGCGCCCCGGACGCTAGTGAGCGCTCGGATCACTGTCAAGCCGGCGACGGCCGTCGAGGGCCCTACGGCGTGATGTCGACCGTGCGGTGCTCGGCGCCCTGGTTGTTGACGGCGATTTCGTACGGCACGCCGGGCGTGAGGCCGGTGACGGTGTAGCCGCTCGCCGATGCGGGAACCACGACCCCAGGTCCCCACGGGCTGAGCGGGCTGGTCGCCTCGCGCCACATCACTCGCCACGCGTTCGTCTCGGTCGGCCCGGGCCGCCAGGTCAGCGTGACCGTGCCGTTGGATGCGCTGGCCTGCAGGCGCGGGAGCGGGGCGGCCTGGTCGATGAGGGCCGCTGCGTGGTACTTGGCGGCGGAGATTTTGCGCGCTCCTGTGAGGTTGAGAACCCTGATCGGCGAGTCTTTCTGGATGTTGGTGCCGTCGCCGAGTTCGCTCAGCGTGTTCCATCCCCATCCGTAGACCACGCGGCCTTTGAGCGCGAGGCTGTATCGGAAGCCGGATGAGATCGCGCTCACTCCAGCGATCGGCACCCGGCGCGGCAGGATGCTGCACGGGTCTTCTCCGCAGCGTTCGGGGCTCGGGTAGCCGAGCTGCCCGTAGGCGTTGCTGCCCCACGTGTAGAGCACGCCACCCTTCGTGAGAGCCATGCTGTGGGAGACGTCGACGGACACTGCTGTGGCCGCGGCCAGCCCGAGCACCTTGACCGGGATGGCGCTCTTGACGGTCCCGCCGTCCCCGAGCTGCCCATGATCGTTTCGCCCCGCCGCCATCACCGTCCCGTCCTTCTCCAGGGCGAGCATGTGCCCGCCGCTGATGTTGAAGCCGCCGATCGCCACGCGCGTGACACCCGCGAGCTTGGAGAGGGTTGGCACCGTTTTTTCCGTGAAGGTTCCGTCTGCCAGCTGCCCGGCTCTGTTTTCACCCCATGCCATCACGGTGCCGTTGGAGAGCCTCGCGGCGTTCTCAGGCCCGCCGGCGGCAACTTCGACGACGTGGTGAAGGCCCGGCACGAGCTGCGGGACCGCCACGCTCATTCCCGGCACTTCTTTGCCTTTGGTGGTGGTGCCGTTACCGAGCTCACCGTAGAGGTTGCTGCCCCACACCTCCACGTCGCCGTTGGCGAGCAGGGCCATCACATGCGTGCCGCCGGCGGCGATCTGCTTGACGCCCGACAGGCCGGGAACGAGCAGGGCCACGGTGCTGTGTTTGCTGTGGTAGCCGACCCCCAGCTGGCCATACACGTTGCCGCCCCAGGCGTACACGAGGCCGGTGGGCGTGAGCGCGTAGCCCGTCCCGTCACCTAGCGAGATCTGCTTGATCACCGCGGGCAGTCCGACGACGCCCGTGACCGTCTCGGGCCGGCTGCTGTAGCCGGCGCCGAGTTCCGCGTGGGTGTTCTGGCCCCACCCGACCACGACGGTCAGCGAAGTCGCCGCTGGAACAGCGACCGACGCTGCCCCCGAACCGGCCAGCATCAACCCGGCGGCCGCCACGGTCAGGCCCGCCGCTATCACGATTCGGTGTGTGCGACGGTTCGCCATGGCGTGTCTCCTCGATGTTTGAAGCGCGATCCGGATCTGAGCCGGTACTAATGCGACGATGGCTGCGCCCGCACATCACGCTATGTCGCCCAAATGCGCGGGGTCGAGTGTGCGCCCGCAGCTCCGCTCCGTAGAACCCCCTCACCAGAGGCGGGTTTCGTGAAGGCGGCAAGCCCGGTCGCGCGCTATGGAGCACCCGCGCCGCTGCGGTTCGCTGCAGCGGGCTGAATGGGTGTACGATCGATCGGCTCGATCGAAACCGCGCGAGTGCGTTCGCGCGAAACGAGGGATCGGAGGGGGAATGCGGAACCTGCGCGTACTCACCCGGGGAGAAGGGCGCCCCGCCTACCGCCGCTTCTGGGGGCTCGGCGCTGCGCTCGCGGTGTCCGCCGCGGCCTGTGTCGCCGCGACTCCGGCATCGGCGGCGGCGCTTCGCGTCTACACCTGGGGCAACAACGGCGCCGGTCAGCTCGGCAACGGGACGACTGTCAACAGCAACACCCCCGGGCCGCTCTCCCTGACGAAAGTGAAGAGCGTCGCGGCTGGCGCCAACTTCTCGCTCGTGCTGCTCGCCAACGGGACCGTTGACGCATTCGGAGAAGGGGCCAGCGGACAGCTCGGCGATGGCTCGAATGCGCAGAGCGACGTGCCTGTCAAAGTTTCCGGCCTGACGGGTGTCGCCGCAATCGCCGCGAGCAACTACGGCGGCCTTGCGCTCCTGAAGACCGGCACCGTCTGGGCGTGGGGCTACAACGGCTACGGCCAGCTCGGCAACGGCGAACACGAAAAAAACAGCAACGTTCCGGTCCAGGTCGCCGGTCTCGCCGAAGTGAAGGCGATCTCCGCTCAGGGAAGCCACGATCTCGCTCTGCTGAAGAGCGGGCAGGTGTTTGCATGGGGCCGCAACGGCAACGGCGAGGCCGGTCAGGGCACGACCGAACCGTACGTGATCGACAACGCGGTGGCCGTCCCAGGTGTGAGCGCCAAGGCAATCGCGGCAGGCCTCTACCACAGCCTCGCGGTGCTGAAAAACGGCACAGTGATGTCGTGGGGGGACAACAACTCGGGCCAGCTCGGCAACGGCACGACCGAAGAAACGTCGACCCCGCATCTGATCCCGGGCCTCAGCAAAGTGGCGAGCGTGTCGGCCGGCGACGATTTCAGCGTCGCGCTGCTAGCGGACCGCACCGTGAAGGCATGGGGCGACAACGGCTTCGGCGAGCTGGGCAACGGCGACAACAGCGGCAAACCGAGCTACACACCGGTCGCGGTCGTCGGCCTCGCCGAAGTCGCCTCGCTGTCCGCCGGCGAATACTTCGCGGTGGCATTGCTGAAATCAGGCCTTGTGAAGTCGTGGGGCTTCGGCGGAGGAGGCGCGCTCGGCAACGGCGGCAATGCGGGCAGCTCGAGCCCGGTGTCGGTGAGCGGGCTGACCGGGGCGAAGTCGGTGGCGGCAGGAGGGCAGTTTGGGCTCGCAGCTGCGCCGTGATGGCAGACGGCTCCCTCGCGCGCCGGGAGTCTCGCGTGGGTCCCTCGCGCTCGGCAGCCGAACGGCGGTGGCCCTTGATCGCTACCACTTGGCGCGGAACAGTATGGTCTGGGGAGCTGTGACCCAAAGGTTTGGTCAGAGGTGGCGCGCTGGCGTCCCGATACTCGCGTTGGCCTGCGCCGCCGCGTGTGCTGTCGCCGGGGTTGGCGGGATCGCCCTCCTCTACCTGCTGCCGGGTCTTCTCCTCGTTTCCGTGCTACTCGCTGGGCGTTACCCGGGCGAGGTGGTGCTCACGCGACGGCTGCGCGCCGCTGATGCTCGCTCATGGAGCCGCTCAGCCTCGCGTTTGCGTGTCCGCGTGCACTTCATCGGGGCGCCGCGCGGCGGTCTCCTGATGGGCTTTGCGCTGGCGGTGCGTCCACCGCCGCTGTCGCTGATCGCGCACTAGCCGTCCGCATCCTCGGGGTGCGGCGGCTCGCCGCTCGTATCCCTAGCTCTCCCGCCGCACGGAGACGATCGCCTGCTCGCCGCATCTGGCATCTCCGGGCGTGGATACGCGCACGGGTGCCCTTCGGCGCATCGCGACCCACGACAGGAACGAGGACGATCTGCAGGCCAGAGCAACATTCAGTCGAGCACCCACGCGTGATCGCACGCTCATCCACGCGAGCGTCACGACGCCCAGCCCTACCGTCACGAGCGTCCGTGACGGTATCCGGTGCGCCGCCACGCGGCCCGACGACCAGACGACCGGCGTTGCGCTTGTAGGTGACCGCGCTGGCGCCCGCGGCGGACAGGGCCGCCCATGCTCGCGAGCGGGGTCCGGTCGCAGCATGAGATCGGCCGGCCGCGACCGGCCGCGAGGGCAGGTGCCGCCGCCCGAGCGCGATCGCCCTTCCTGCGGCGTCGTGCGCGGAGAGCAAACGTGATCGCTGCGGGTAGCTCGCGGACGGCGAGGCTCACGCTGACGCTGGCAGTGGTGCTGTTCGGCCTCCTGATCGGTGCTCGGTCCGCCGAGGCTCACGCCCAGCTCGTGGGCACCTCGCCGGCCTCCGGCGCGACGGTCGCGACCCAGCCCACAGCCGTGATCTTCCAGTTCAACCAGAACGTAGGAGGAACCCTCGGCGCGGTGCGCGTCTACAACGCCACGGGGGAAGAGGTCGACAACCTCAGTGTCTCGCACCCCGCAGGAAACGAGCACTGGATGGGGGTGGGGCTTCGTCCCGGGCTACCCGACGGGACCTATACGGCGACCTATCGAGTCGTCTCGGCGGACACACACATCGTGTATGGCGGCCTCGTGTTCAACATCGGTCACGCGGGAGCGGCTCCGAAGTTCACCGTCGCCGGGCTTATCGGCCGTAGCGAGACTGGAAAGGTCACGAAGGTCGCGTTCGCACTGGTGCGTGTCCTTGACTATCTGAGCATCGCGCTGCTGCTAGGCGGATTGGCGTTCCTGCTCGTCGTTTGGGTGCCGGGCGTTGCCGCCGTCTCAGTGGGAAGCGCCGAATGGCGGGCCGCCGAGCGCGCATTCGCCAAGCGCATGAGGTTCTTGCTGCTCGCCGCCGTCGGCCTCGGGGTCCTCGCCAGTGTTCTCGGCATCCTGCTCCAGGGTGCAACAGCCGCCGGCGTGTCGCTGTGGGCCTCGCTGAAAGCGGCCGTCGTCGAAAGCACGCTCGAAAGCCGGTTCGGAGAGGTGTGGGGCATCCGCGCGATCGACTGGCTAATGATCGGACTCCTCGTCCTGATCTGGGCCTCGCTGCTGCGCAGAGCCGCGGGCGCGGCAGAGCGTGGCAACGCCCGCTCGGCGTCCGATGCTGAGGCGGCAAGGGAAGCGACGGACGCGCCGCGGGGCTGGCTGCTCGGGGCATTGATCGTTTGCGGGGCCTATCTTGCAGTCACGCCCGCCCTCGGAGGTCACGCGAGCGTTCAGAGCCCGACCGCGCTCTTCTTTCCATCCGACGTGCTGCATGCCCTCGCGGCGAGCGTCTGGGTCGGAGGCATCGCGTGCTTCGTGCTGGCTGTGCCGGCGGCAACGCGGGCCTTGGAGCGCGGCGACCGGAGCCGGCTACTGCTCGCGACGCTCGCACGGTTCTCCCCGCTCGCGCTCGCCTCGGTGGTCGTGCTCGCCGTGACGGGAGTCGTTCAAGCCTTTATCGACGTCCGCACCACCACGGGCCTGTTCCACAGCACCTACGGGGCACTGATTATCGCCAAGACGCTGCTGCTGGCGGTGTTGATCGGGCTGGGATGGGTCAATCGTGCGCGTGTCATCCCCGCTCTGGGGAGGATCGTAGGGGCCGGTGAAGCGCCCGGCGAAGTGGGCGTGCTGGCTCGCCGCACGACTCGCGGTGAGCTCGCGCTGATGCTGTGCGTGTTCGCGGTGACCGCGGCCCTCGTCAGTTACGCGCCGCCGATCGACGCTGCTTCCGGCCCGTTCTCGACGACCACCACGCTGGGGCCGGCCGTGCTTGAGATGACCGTTGAACCAGCCAAAGTGGGCCCGAACACGATCCACCTCTATCTGATCGATGCCAAGACGGGTGTCCAGTTCACTGCCACAAAGGAACTGACCGTGACGGCGCGGCTCGCCTCCAAGGGCATCGGGCCGCTCCCACTGCACGCGAGCGTCGCGGGGCCCGGTCACTACATCATCAGCTCTGCGGTGCTGAGCCCCGGCGGCACGTGGGAACTCCTGCTCACCGATCGTGTCTCGGAATTCGAATCCTACGACCGCACCGTCAAGGTGCCGATCACATGAGCCCCAGGGTCGGTCGGGGCCGAATTGCGAGCGCGGTTGCGTGCGGCCTCGTCGCGCTTCTCTGTGTTTGCCTCGCACGCCTCCCCGGGATCATCGAGGCTGTTGCCTACCTTGCGCCGGCGGTGATCTGCTTCCTGCTGGTCCTGTCCGGGCGCTACCCAGGCGAGCACGTAGTCCTCGCGCTCGCCGGCAGCCAGAAACGCCGTCGCCGCTCCGACGTGGCCTTCCGTAGCGGTGGCTGCTGCATCTTCATGCCCAGGGGCGGGGACCTTATGGGAGCTGCACTCGCCGGGCGCGCTCCTCCTGCGCGCCGCATGGCGCACTAGCGCCGGCCCCGCAGAGGCCCGGGCCGCACAGGTGCTCGACGCTACGCCGTCGCGCCGGCCCATCTTCAATTCACCATTTCAGGAGGCAACGCATGACCGCAAAACGACTCGCACTCGCACTCGTCACGGGAGCTCTTCTGCTCCCGGCAAGCGCGGACGCTCACATCAGCCTTCATCCCAACACGATCCCGGAAGGCGCGTTCGCCACGGTCGACGTCCGCGTCCCCGGCGAGGTTGAAGGCGCCTACGCGACAAAGGTGGACATGAAACTCCCATCCGGCTTCACGGGAGTCAACACCTCCAACGTGCCCGGGTGGAACGTGAACGTGGTTGAAACCAAGCTCGCCACTCCACTCAAAGAAGGAAGCGAAACAATTGATTCGGAGATCTCCCAGATCATCTGGACTTGGGTGGGCCCCCTTGGGAAGGTGAGCAACGGCCAGTTCATCAACTTCCCACTCTCGATAGCAATGCCCAAGAACGTAGCCGGGCAGGCCCTGCTGTTCCCGACGGTCGAGACCTACAGCAATGGCCAGGCGGTGCACTGGATCGAATCCGGCCTGACCTCAGAACACCCCGCGCCGCGCGTCAACATGACGGCCGCCGGCGGCGTGATCGAGGACGTGGCCGGCCACGAGGCTGGCCCAGCCGCAGGCCAGACCGGGGCAGGCACGGTCGCCGCGACGGCCGCAACAAGTACCCAGTCGACTTCGGGTGCGAGCAAGGGTCTCGGGATCGCGGCCCTGCTCATCGGGGCGCTCGGGCTGATAGCTGGGCTGGCAGCTCTTGCCGCCGCGCGCCGGAACAAGCCGGCAGCGTAAGGGCCCCATCCGCCGCGCATGTCGACCCGCACCCACGCCAAACGCCCTGTGCGTGCGGGTCGACTGCCCGGTTCAGAGCCGGCGTGAGGAGGTCTGCCGCGAGGCGCGGCGGGGTGCTCGCGGTCGTCTTCATCCACGTCCGATGGCGGGCCGGGCTGCTGGTGGCCAGCGCACGCCCAGCGATTCTCGATGCCTTCGGCACTAGACTCCGGCACCAGAGAAGGGCGCACCGATGCCCTCTCGCGACCACTGCCAGAGGGCCGTTCGCCGCGTCCTGGAGAGGCCTTGCCCAGAGAGGTGACCGTGTTTGGACCCCGGGAGGATCACATCGTCAACGTAGTGCGCGACGCTCCTCGCGGACGCCTCGGTTGCTGCACCGGATCCGAGGCGCCGGCTCGCTGTGCGCGTCGCACGCGACGGTGCGTACGCGTCGTGGAGGGCATCTGATGGGTGCTCGCTCCGTCCTGGCCGCGATCGCAGCACTGATGCTCGCGGTCCCGGCCACGGTCTTTGCCGAAACCGGGACCCAGGCGCCCGGCAAAGAGACGGGAAGCCCCATCAACGACCAGGGGAGCAACTACCACTACCGCTCCTACATCACCGGCCTGACACCGAGCGCCAACGGAGTCGAATTGCAGGTGCTGCAGTTCGCGGACCGCATGGAACTCGTCAATCACAGCGGCAAGACCGTGACCATCTATGGCTACGAAGGCGAACCATATGCGCAGGTCCTCGCGGATGGCACGGTCCGCTTCAACGTCCACTCGCCCGCCTACTACCTGAACCAGGCGTTCTACGCGAACGTGACGGTGCCGCCCACGGCCTCCGTTCACGCAACACCGCAGTGGATCGTCGTGGCGCGAACGGGCCGCGTGGAATGGCACGACCACCGCATCCACTGGATGTCACCGGTGGTGCCGCCGGAGGTCAAGGACCAGGCCAAGCAGACCAAGATCTTCAACTGGCAGGTGCCGATCGCCGTCGGCTCCCAGAAGACGATGGTCAACGGCGAACTCTTCTGGGTGCCCGAGAGCGGTACCAGCACCCCCACCGCGGCGATCATCGCGCTCGCGGCAATCGTGGTGCTCGGCGTGCTCTTCGTGCTCGTAGTGCGCAAACGCCGCGCCGGGGCTCAAAGGCCGCCCGGCGGCACCCGCGACGGCGAAGAGGAGACCGGTCGGCCCGCACGAGAAGCGTGGTGAGCCATGTTCGGCCTCGATCAGGAAATCGCGTCGCTCGCCTCGACCAGGCCGATCGTCGCATTGGCGGTGGCTCTCCTGCTCGGCTTGCGCCACCCGCTCGACCCGGACCATCTGGCCGCGGTCGGAGCGATGGCACAAGGCTCCAGGCGCCGCTCGGGTGTGATCGGGCTGTTCTGGGGGGCGGGGCATGCGACTACGGCGATCGCGCTCGGCGTGCCCGTGATCCTCTGGGGGGCCGTCATGCCTGCCGGCATCCACCAGGGCGTCGAGGCGTTCATCGGGGTGGTGATCCTCGCCCTCGGGGCTCGGTTACTGGTCCGCCACGGTAGCGGCGAGCTGCATCGCCATCCACACGCGACGCCGCGGCGTCTGCGCGAGGCTTATGGTGTCGGCGTCGTTCACGGCGCGGGTGGGAGCGCGGCGGTCGGCCTCCTGATCCTCGCGGCGATTCCGAGTCACGGCATCGCGCTTGCGGGCCTGCTGGTGTTCTCGGTCAGCGCTGCCGTCGCGATGGCCGTTGTGGCAGCCGGCCTCGGACGCGGCCTGAGCGCGGTGCCCTCCGGCGCCACAGGCGTGATCGTCTGCGCGTTCGGGTTGTGGTATCTCGCAGCCGCTGCTGTTGGCGCGCCGTATCCGTTCTGAGCGCCTCGGGCGTCCCCGTCGTGGAAACGTGACCCCGTGTCGGCGCCGTCAGCTGGCGGCCGACAGCAGCCAGAGGCCCAGGCTCGTGAAGAACACCATCACGACCAGCATCCAGTACTGCGAGCGCACCGCATCCCGGGGGTTGGGGTAGAGCGCGAGAGCGCGGTCGTGCGCGAGAGCGAGACCCGCGACGTGGCCGATCAGGAGCGCGGCGACCTGGAAATACCAGATCGAGTTTGGGCTCAGGACGCTGTAGTTGATCTGCACGTGCGCGGTCCCGAAGATGTTCGAGCCGTTGCCAAGCGGGTCTGACACGAGGTACACGGCGGCCTGCGTCTGGTAGACGAGCAGCGACCAGTAGTGAGCGGCGACGTACGCGAGTGCGATCGGCACGAGTGTGTGCGCGAAACGTCCCGCGAGCACGCCGCTCGGCGTGCGCGGGTCGATCGAGTGCATGCCGCGGATCCCGAGCCGGTAGACGCCCCCGATCAGCCCGATCATGCCAAGCAGGCCGACTGTGGACGCCAGCTCGGCCGACGGGGTGGCACCCAAGCCGAGCCCGGAGAACAAGCCCTCGAGTTCGGGGAAAAGAGTGTTGATCCAGAGGCCGCCCTGCTCGAGACCGTCGAAACTAGTGGAGCCGATCATCGTGGCGAGCAACGCGACGGTGCCCGCTGCAGGTGCGAGAACGGGCAGGCCCGACAACCATGGGCGCGATTCGAGGCGATCGCGCCGCCAGCGCAGCGGCGAAACGCGGGCGAACAGGTTCAGGTAGACCGAGAACGAGTCGCCGCGGGCCTCCCACGTGTCGATCCCAAATGTTGCCATGCCCGCCCACTGGACCGCCGCATAGCCGAGCGAGAGGATCGCGAGCGCACTCGGCCGGTCTTTGTCCACGTAGACCAGCTCAAGCCAGGCGAAGCCGAGGATCCCCGCAACCGTGGGCCAGCGCCCGAGCCACGAGGGGTAGGCGCGGGAGCGCGGGAGCCTGTCGGCGCCGAGCGTCCTCCGTGCGACCCAGCGGACCGCGAGGCCGATCCCCAGCCACGGATTGAACGCCCTGAACACGTCGCCGAGGAGGCTTGCGAACGGAAGGCCGACCCAGAACAGCACGAAGATGAAAGTCGGCGTTATGTTCGCCGTCGGCAGTTCCTGCTCCCCGGCGAAGCCGGCGTATAGGACCAGCGCGAAAAGCGCGATCCCGATGATGCTGAACAGGGGGCGCAGCAATCTCGGGAGCGCCGTCAGCACGCGGCCGCGGACCTGCTGCAGGCGCGGCGCCGGCCACAGGGTTGCGAGCCCGATGAAGCTGGCGATGAGCACCACCGTTGCGGCCCACGCGAACAGCCAGCGCGGAATCGGCAGGTCGGTCTTGCCCACGATGCCGTGGGCGGAGGCCGCCGCAGGCATCACGAGGCCGCCCGCGGAAATGACGGCGCCTGCGATCGCAGCGCGGCGTGCAGTGCCGCCGATCCGCCAGCGCCGATTGTCGATTGCCTGGTTGGCGACTTGATCCGAGCTGAGCACGAGCGACGTCACGTGATCACCGGTCGCTGGCGGGTCGCGGCCTCCTCAGACACGGCATGCAGTATCGCCCAGCGGGAGCTGCACTGGCTCGCCGCCGCACTACGGCATGTGGCTGGCTGGTGGCGCGGCGCAGCGCCATCAGCGCCCACCTTGGCTTCACGGGCGCTCCCGCGGCTCCGGCCGAACCCGCCCGTGGATCCGACGCGGTGGGGCGCGCTCCGCGACGCCGGTTCACTGCGTCGCACTTCAGCTTGCGGCGCATGATGATCGACACGGCATCCTTTTCCCAAGTCCCCCCACTAGGCATCGGCGAGGAGGACAGGCGTCCGGCATACGTCGCGGCACCATCGTGGCGGCGGGGCGAGGACGACCGCGGTCGGTTCGTCGCAACGCTAGGATCGGTGCGTGATCGAGCCAGGTTCGCCGGCGCCGGACTTTTCGTTGCCTGACCAGGACGGCAACGTCGTCGAGCTGTCCTCGCTGAAGGGCGGCCCGGTCGTCCTCTACTTCTATCCGAAGGCGGACACTCCCGGCTGCACCACGCAGGCGTGTGGGGTCCGTGACCACGAGGCGGACTACTCGAAGGTCAAGGCGACCGTGCTCGGTGTCTCGCCGGACCCCGTCAAGAGGGTCAAGAAGTTCCACGACAAGCAGTCGCTGAACTTCAAGCTGCTCGCGGACGAGGACCACGCCGTCGCCGAGCTCTACGGCGTCTGGGCGGAGAAGTCGATGTACGGGAAAACGTACTTCGGCAACGAGCGCACCACGTTCGTGATCGACGCTAAGGGCAAGGTCACGGACGTCCTTCGCAAGGTCAAGCCGAAGGAGCACGACGAACTCGTGCTCGCGGCGCTCGCTCGCTACTAGCCGGCGTGCCTCGGGAGGTTCCGAACGGTTCCCACGGGCACTGTCCGGTCTCTTGCGTGGTCGGGGTAAGCGGCGGTTCCGCCGGCCACCCGTCACCCGCGTTCGGAACCTACCGAGGCACAACAAATAATCGGGGCCCGGCCGCATCGCGGACCGGGCCCCGGTGGTGCCCGTGAGGCGCCGTCCTATTCAGCGTTCACAGCGAACACTGGCTGGTAGTTCGTGCCTTCCTGGCAGCCGACGCCTTCCTCGGGGCCGAGAGTGCCCAAGTCTTTGGCACCCGGGCAATACATTTCGGACGAGGTCGAGTTCACGAACCATTCTTCGACTGGGTCAACTCCGACTGACAGCGTTTTTTCCGACGGTTCGCTCGTCGCGACGTTCAACGAAGTAGCCGGCCCCATGGCGTGCGGGTAGGCGACGGTCACAACTGCTTTCTTCGGCATTTTCTTCAGCTTCGTGAGCCTCACTGAGATAGGGAAGGCGAGCCCGTGGAAGCATTCTTTGGAGACTTCGTCGTACCAACGGCCGGTCGAGCAGTGAGACGGGCTTTCCGACGGCCGGTCGTACATCTTTATGGTCTGAGTCCGTTCGGCGACAGGTCCCTCGCTGAGTTCTCCCGCCGCGTAGACGCGGACCGTAACCGGCACTCTGAACCCCTTGTTCGGGTGTGCCGTGCGGCAGTTGCCTTCAGACCAGGATCCGCTTTCGCAGGTCCAACTGCTCATCACGACGGTGATCGTCGGCTTGCCGCGAGCCGTGCCGGCGAGTTCGATCTCACCACCGAACTCCGAGCTCGACGTGGCCGTGAGCCCTATCGAGGCGAAGTTCCCGGGCAGCACACCCGGAATGTTGTTGTAGACCACTTCCGCTCCGGCCGAAGCTGCCATGAGTGCTGAGAGCGCCGCAACTGCTGTCACGGCGACCGCGAGCCTCGCGGCGCGCCCGATTCCTCCAGACATGTCTGCCCTCCGTTCCTTGTCCTTGACCCCGGGACCTGCGGCCCCGGGCAATAGACCCCTCCAGGGGCCCCCTCAACTTCGAGCGGAACGATACACAGTCCATAAGTGACAGGCTGGTTGGCATTCGTCAGACGTATGGATGGGGCGGGCACTGTCGCGCCACTGGCCGGGCGCGGGTGCGCAGCGTCACCGGCGATCGCGCGAGGCTGACCGGTGCTCGGTGTCTCGCCGGACCCCGTCAAGAGGGTCAAGAAGTTCCACGACAAGCAGTCCCTGAACTTCAAGCTGCTCGCGGACGAGGACCACGCCGTCGCCGAGCTCTACGGCGTCTGGGCGGAGAAGTCGATGTACGGGAAAACGTATTTCGGCAATGAGCGCACCACGTTCGTGATCGACGCGACCGGCAAGGTCACTGACGTTCTGCGCAAGGTCAAGCCGAAGGAGCACGACGAGCTCGTGCTCGCCGCGCTCGCTCGCTACCAGCCGCGCCAGCCATTTGCCCCAAAGTGCGGGGAGCGCGCTGCCATATGCGCGGCCAATGCTGGCGCTCGGCGGTCGTCGCGGGTTAGGGTCGGCTACCCCGTCAGGGAAGCCGGGGCTTCCAACCTGGGGCTCCCCACCTCGATCAGGCCCCGGGGGAACGCACCGGCCGTCCCCGGCGGCGTCCACACCAATGCCGGGGACGGTCCTTTAGCCGCCTGCGCGAGGGCCGGACCGTAGTTTCAGCGGACGCGCGCGCGGGATCGTGGCGCTAGGTTCGCGCTCGACGCATCCCTCAGAGGAAGGGTGAAGCAGATGGTCGGAGACAGCAGCACCGAGCAGGACGGGCAGGTGTTCGTCGCAGAGCGGGAGTCCGAGTCGGGTCAGAGCGACCGGGAACCGATGGTCGACGAGGCGACGATGGCGCGCGCCGAACGCCGATTCACACGTGCACGCCAGGCGTGGTTCGCCGCGCAGGAGATGGAAGCCAGGCGCCACTGATCCTTCCTGACGAACCGCGGGGCGGAGCGTGTGCCTCCGCCGGCGGTCCGGGCGTGAACCATCTGAGCTGACGAGCGCCGCCTCGAGCGCGCCGGGCACCCGGTGCCCGCTCAGCAGGGTCGGTCAGCGCGGCCAGATCTCCAGCAGGTGGGTGCGCTCGATCTGCGTGACGCGCTGCTCCTGCACGCCGGCCTCGGCCGCGAACTCCCGCCAGCGCGCGACGGCCTCGCCGACATCGGCGAGGATCGCCTCGGCGCGCCCTCGCTTCATCGACGCCACCCCCGCGCACGCCCTGAAGTCATCGATTGTGAAGCCCTCCCGCTTTTCGTTCAGGGACATCTGGTGGGTCCGCGTCCACCTGCCGTCGGGGCGGTAGGCGTAGGTGAGGTCGAAGGCGGGGGAGAGCGACCAGCGTCCGTCGCGGTCCATCAGGAACGCGATGTTCTTGACGTGGTCGTCCTGGTTGCGGGCGATCACGTTGAAGGCCATGCGCCGGAACTGCTGCTCGACGGCGTCCATCCCGAGGCCGAGCCGGCGGACCGTCATCAGCGCCTGCTCGTAGGAGTGGGCACCCGCGTCGTTGAAGTCGTAGTGGGCGATCGCTCCGAGCGACTGCATGTGGAGCTTTCCGCCGCCGGCGGGGCGGTCGAAGCGGCGGGTCATGAAGTGGCGCCGGCCGCCCTCCTCGAGCAGCCGGCACTCGCTGACCTCGATCCCCGCGTCCGACGCCATGCGCGCATAGGCGAGCTCGATCGCGCCGTATCCCTGCGGGAAGTCGAGCTCGCGTTCGTCGTCGGCGCTGACGCCGTCGAACTTCAGCAGCCAGTGATCGAAGCCCGGCCCCGCGTCGAGCTGGCCCGAGCGTACGGCTCCCGTCGCGGGGTTGTAGGCGATCACGGCCTTCGCGCGGGCACCCCCCGCCGAGGTCCCGACCGACAGGATGTCGCGCATCGCCTCGGCCCGCTCGGCGCCGGCGAGGGAGACGCTGAGGTCGCGCCTGCGGCTGAGGACCTCCGAGGCGAGCCTGACGAGCGCGTCGATCTCGATGTCGGCCGACGCGGTGCGCCGCGGGCCGCGCGAGGGTGAGTACTCCAGAGCCCCCATCCCGCGAGTGCCGATGTAGCAGAGGCGCTCGACCGCGTTGAAGCTCTCGGGCTCGCGGCCCTGCGCCTGCAGCCAGGCGTCGATCAGCGCGTTTCCGTAGCGGTCCGGGAGGGAGTCCGCGAGCATCCCCGGCAGCCCCCTGAAGGAGCGCGAGCTCAGCGCGGGGAACGCGTAGGGGAGCTCCCGCAGCGGCATCATGAGCGGCGCCACCTCGATGGCGCTCGCGGCGAATGCCGGGTCATACTGGAAGGCCGCTGTGCGCCCGCCGTCCGGGAGCGAGACCGCCCCGATCGTGCTCCCCCACAGCCTGACCTCCGCGACCGTGCTCACCGCCCGGTGCCGTCCTCCTCGTCACCCCAGCGCCACGGGCCCGGCGGCCCCGCCTCGGGCGCCGGGCGCGGGCGGGCGGCCCTGCGTCGCTCGCGGCCGCGCAGCTTCAGGGCCTCGATCGGGCTGGGCGTGGGCTCCGGCAGAGCCCCGTCGAGCCCCTCGAGCAGCCCGAGCGCGCGAAGCACGCGGATGAAGCTCGAGGTTCGCGTCGCCTGCCCCGCCTCCATCCGCTCGAGCGTCGCGATGCCGATGCCCGCCTCGCGCGCCAGCTGCTGCTGGGTGACGTTGCGCTCCAGACGCGTGCGCGCGATGCGGCGCCCGAGCTCCGCGAGAACCGCGTCATCGGTGTTCTGCGATGTGATCCTCATAGCCATCACTTACGATAGGTATCGGCAGAAAATCGTCTCTACCCATCATAGAAGATGACTTAGAACAGGTGTTGTCTATGTTCTTTAACATCGTTTGCGATGACTTAGACCCATATAGCGACCTAAGCCATCAGATACGATGTACTGAGAGATGCCCGCGCTTTCAGCGGGTCATGCCGCCGACGAGCATGCCGGAGCCGAGGTGAGTCCCGATCACGGGCCCGACTTCCGTGCAGAACAGCGGCTCGGTGCCGAAGATCTCACGGCCCTTGGCGACCAGGCCGTCGGCGTCCGCAGGCGACTGGATGTACTGGACGATCCAGTCGCTGGCACCCCGATCGTGAAGCTCGTGGAGGTAGGCGATCATCCGCTCGAACGCACGGGCGTGGGTCCGCACCCGCGCTACGGGCGCGATCTCGGCCGAGAACGTGAGGATCGGCTTGACCTTCAGCGCGGTCCCGACCATGCTCGCCGCCGCCCCTATCCGCCCGCCCTTCCTGAGGTACTCGAGCGTGCCCAGGCAGAACCATATGTCGAGGTTGTCCCTCGCTTTGGCGACCGCCTGCACCGCGTCATCGAGCGATCCCCCGGCCGCTGCGACGTCGCCCGCCACGACGACCTGCATGCCGAGCCCGCCGGCGCCGGAGCGCCCGTCGACGACCTCGATGCGCCCGGGCTGACCCTCCTCGGCGAGTAGCCTGGCGGCCTCGCGGGCGCTCTCGCAGGTGCCCGACAGGCCGCCCGCGATGTGCACGGAGATGACGTCCCGGCCCTCGGAGACCAGCGGCCTGTAGCACGCCACGAAGTCACCGACCGATGGCTGTGAGGTTGTCGGCAGGCGCGGCGACTCGGCAAGGCGCCTGTAGAAGTCATCGAGGTCCGTGTACTCGCTCTCCGGGTGCAGGTCGCCGTCCCAGCCGACGTAGAGGCTCACCTCGTGCACCCCGAGCCGCTCGATCATCTCGCGCGGCAGGTAGGTCGTGCTGTCGGTGACGACGGCCAGCGACTGTGCCGACCGGCCCGCGCCTCCCGCCTGCTCTGATTCTGCTGCCGCCCCCATGCCGCACGGCATCCTACTCCCACGCGCTAGCGGATCAGGCGATCCATCCTGCTGGCGGTGATCGTTTCGCGCAGCGTCTCCAGCGCGTCGTGCTTCGGGCGCCATTTCAGGAGCCTGTGAGCCTTCGCGCTGCTCATGATCACCGGCTCGCGGAACGCCGCTATCCACTGCGCCTGCGCGGGCAGGAACCCCAGACGCGAGACCATCTGCGAGGCCGCGTCGACCGCGAGGTCAGGCACCGGTATCGAATACCAGCCCAGCTCGTCGGCGAGGATCTTGACCGTGATCTCACCCTGGCCCGCGAGGTTGTACACGCCGGGCTCGCCGCGCCCGAGCACCCCCGCCCGCATCGCGGTCGCGACGTCGTCGTGGTGCACGAGCTGGAAGGGCACGCCGGGATCCGGCAGCACCGGGCGCAGGATCGGGACACCGTCCAGGAGACTGAGCACGGGGCCGGGCAGACGCTCGGAGATCGCCGTGTAGGGGAGCGTGTCGATCAGCAGCGGGGCGTCCGGGCCCGCGACGATGCACGGCCGGAACACCCACGCGTCGGTGCGCGTGTCGTGGATCGTGTCGGCGAGCACCTCCTCGACCTCGGCCTTCTGCGCCGAGTAGTAGTGCTCCGCGGTCCCGAGCGCGGGAACGTCCTCTGTCAGCGGCTGCGGCGCGTCTGCGTGGAACCCGTACGCCGCGACCGAGGATGCGTAGACGATGCGCCCCACGCCGGCGGCGACGGCGGCTTCAAAGACATAGCGGGAGCCGTCGAGGTTCACGCGGCGGCTGGCCTTGGCGTTGCCCATGATCATGAACGCGAGGTGGACCACCACGTCGGCCTCCTCGACGAGGTCCGCGAGGCGGCGGCGGTCGAGCACGTCCCCGCGCCGGTAGACCACCTTCTTCCAGCCCTTGCTGGCCGGGTCGAACGGGCGCCGCGCCATGCCGAGGATCCGCCCCACGTCGCGGGAGCGCTCGAGCGCGGAGACGACCGCCTGACCCATCTCGCCGGTGGGCCCGGTGATCGCGACCGTCAGGCCCTTGCTTGGGCTCGCCCGATCCGCCATGGGTTCGTTGTATCGCATCGTCGCCCGCCGATGTGCGCCGGGCGACTAGATTGACCGCATGAGCGGCGCGGAGATAGGACTTGCCCTCTCGGTCTTCCTGGCCTGCGCCGTAGAGGCGGTCGAGGCGCTGACGATCGTGCTCGCCGTCGGCGGCACGAGGAGCTGGAGCTCCGCCCTGTCCGGTGTCGGCGCCGCATGTGTCGTGCTGGCGGCGATAGTCGCGGTGCTCGGGACGGCCCTGACGGCGTTGCCGATCGACGCGCTGAGGATCGTGATCGGGCTGCTTCTGCTCCTGTTCGGGCTTCAGTGGCTGCGCAAGGCGGTGCTGCGCTCCGCCGGGCTGAAGGCGATGCACGACGAGGAACTCGAATACGAGCGCGAGATCGAGGAGGCGCGCCGCGTCGCGCTCGCCGAAGGCGGGTTCGACGGCTACTCCTTCGCGCTCTCCTTCAAAGGCGTGCTGCTCGAGGGCCTGGAGGTCGCATTGATCGTTGTCACGTTGGGTGCGGAGCACAACAACATCGGCCTCGCCGCCGCGGCCGCGGGGCTCGCGATCATCGTCGTGATCGCCGCGGGATTCGCGGCGCGCGCCCCGCTCGCGACGGTGCCTGAGAACACGCTCAAGTTCGCGGTCGGCGTGATGCTCACCACCTACGGCGTGTTCTGGGCGGGTGAGGGGATCGGCATCAGCTGGCCCGGCAGCGACGCGTTCCTGATCCCGATCGCGCTGCTCGTCCTCGGCGCCGCGCTGCTCGCGGTGCGCGTCCTGCACGGCCAGGGCACGCCGAGCGAGGCTGGCGGCTGAGGGCGGCCCGTCCGGCCCGCGCCGCCCGAAGTGGGCGGCGCCCGCGCCGCGTACGCTTGGGGTGTGCCCGCGATCACGGCCTCAACCTCGGTCGGCCAGAGCATCACGTCGTTCCTCGACGCGGCCGGGCAGTTCTTCTCTGATCTGGCGGCCGTGCACTGGCCCGCGCTGCTGCTCGGCCTGCTCTTCTTCGGCCTGAACCTGACGCTCCGCTCCCGCGCCTTCTTCAACAGCCTGCGCGCCGCCTACCCATCCGTCCCGATCCAGTGGCGGCGCATCTGGGGCGCCTACGTCGCCGCGGTCGGCTTCAACAACGTCGTTCCCGCCCGCGGCGGCGACATCATCAAGCTGTTCCTCGCGAAGTCCTCGGTGCCGGGTTCGCGCTACCCGACCGTCGCAGCGGCGTTCTTCGTGGAGGCGATCTTCGACATCACCGTCGGCATCGGCGTGCTGCTGTTCGCGTTCACGCAGGGCGTGTTCCCGAAACCACCGGACTTCGGGAAACTCAGCTCCTTCGACATCTCCTATCTCGCCGACCACTTCAGGCTGACGCTGTTCCTGATCACCGTGCTCGGCGTGGCGTGCCTCGTCGCGTTCGCGATGCTCTCCGTGCGCGCCCAGGCGTTCTGGGTGCGGGTGCGCCAGGGCTTGACGATCCTCAGCGACCGGCGCCGCTATCTGCGTGAAGTCGCGTCGATCCAGGCGCTGGCGTGGCTCTGCCGTGCCGTCGCATTCTGGTTCCTGCTCGACGCGTTCCGGGTCGGGGCCTCGGTCAACAACGTGCTGCTTGTGTTCGCCGTCAACCAGGTCGCGGGGGCGGTGCCGTTCACGCCGGGCGGCGCCGGCGTCCAGCAGGCGCTGCTGGTCAAGGTGTTCGCCGCGAGCGCGCCGACGGCTGTCGTCGCGGCCTACTCGGTGGGCCAGCAGATCGCGATCGCGGCGTTCACCGCGGCGCTCGGGCTCAGCGCGATCTTCTTCATCTTCCGCTTCCGCTCATTCGGCGAGGTGATCCACGCCGGCCGCGCCTCCCGCGAGGAAGAGCGGGAAGCCGACAGGCAGTGGGATCGAGGGCAGCCGGAGTCGGAGCCGCTGGATCCCGGGGACGACCCGCCGCCGGGCCAGCGCAGCCTGCGTGCGCGCTACTGAAGGCCCTCGCGGGCCTCGCGCACGAGCGCGACCGCCTCGGGGAAGACGTGCGCGATGACCGTGCGGATCTGCTCGGCCTGCGCCTCGGCGTTGCCCTGAAGGTTGATGCGGTTCACGGCGGCGACCGTCATGTCCACCGCGAGCTTGATTGCGTTGTCCGCCCAGACGAGCCGCTGGTTGCCCTGCATCTGTTCAGCGAACTCCGCGAGGCGTTTCTGGAGCTCCTCAGGGTCGCCGAACAGGTCTCCGAATCCTCCGCTCTCCATGCTCGCATCATAGACTGCGCTGCTCATGCCCACCGCAGGCGAGATCCGCCAACAGATAGAGAGCGAGATTGAGCGGCGCAGGCGCCTCGCCGTTCCCGCCTTCGCCGGGGGCTTCCTGTACCTCCTCAGCTCGATCATCATCTCGCAGACGCTGAAGGGCGCGCCGACCGTCGGGCTGATCCAGGGCATCACGCCGGCGCTCAACGGGGTCTCGAGCCCGACCGTGAGCCCGCGGGCCCCGGAGCTGAAGTTCATCGCGGATCACACCTTCAACCTGGTCACGGGCAGCGTGCTCGCTGCGATCGCGATCATCGCGCTCACTCTGATCCTGCTGCTGCTGCTCGACGCGGCGGTCTTCCGTCGGCCGCAGACCTGGTCCTACGCGCGGCCGCTGGTCCTGTTCGGAGGGATCGCCGTCGCCATCGTCAGCGTGCTGCACCAGGTCGTCAGCGCGGTCGAGACCCACAACTTCGTCTCCAGCGCAGATCACTCCAGCCACGCCGTCGACCAGGCGCTGACGGGTGCGACCCCGAACGTGGTGATCGCATACCTGGACCTGCTCGCCGGCCTCTCGCTCGCCGTCGGCATGATCGTGACGATGATGAACACGCTGCGCGTCGGCCTGCTGCCGCGCTGGCTGGCGATGCTCGGGATCGTGACGGGGCTGCTGCTGTTCTTCCCGTTCGGCGGCGCACAGCTGCAGGTGATCCCGGCGCTCTGGATGGTGATGGTCGGGATCCTGTTCATCGGCAAATGGCCGACGGAGCCGCCTGCGTGGGTGACCGGCGAAGCCAGGCCCTGGCCGAGCGCCGCGCAGCGCCGTGCCGAAGCCGGGGTCGGGGCGGAGCAGCCGGCACCCGCGCCGGCTCCGGCCAGACCGCCATCCTCGCGCAAGCGCAGGCGCAAGCCCAGCGCCGGCGACTCCGCACCCGCTACGGATTGAGCGCGCCCAGCGCGGGGTAGTATCGCGACGAGGAGGCCGCGAGCGGCTCCAGGGGTGCTCGCGGGCTGCAAACGCGAGGCGAAGGAGGCACCGATGGAGGCCCGATCAGTCCAGCACAACCAGATCGGAGAGCCGGCCGCGGGGAGGGCCACGTGGACGCCGGCCGACCCGGGGCCACTCGGGCTCGCGGCATTCGCGATGACGACGTTCGTGCTGTCGATGTTCAACTCGAACCTCGTAGACGGCAAGGGGCTGCCGGTCGTGCTCGGCCTCGCGCTGGCATACGGGGGAATCGCGCAGCTGCTCGCGGGAATGTGGGAGTTCCGCACCGGCAACACCTTCGGGGCTGTCGCGTTCACATCCTACGGCGCGTTCTGGCTCTCATTCTGGGCGCTGGAGGTCTTCTACGCCAAGGAGATCACCGGCAACGTCGGTCATGCGGTGGGTGTCTACCTGTGGGCCTGGGCGATCTTCACCGCGTACATGACCGTCGCCGCGCTGCGCGTCAGCGGCGCCGTGCTGCTGGTGTTCGTGCTGCTGACCGTGACCTTCATCCTGCTCGCGATCGGCGCGGTCGGACCCCACGAAACGGTCACGCACTGGGGTGGCTACCTGGGTCTCGCGACGGCGGCCGCGGCGTGGTACGCGTCCTTCGGGGCCGTGGTCAACTCGACGTTCGGCAGGACCGTGGTGCCGCTGATGCCGCTTGCGAAAGCACCGGCGTCCTCGCGCAGCGGCGCTGGTGACAGAATGGCTGGCAACTAGCAGGCGCGTGAGGATCGACAGAGGGAGCGTGGGCGATGACCGATGAGCCGGAGGGCCGTGAGCTCGACGACGAGCTCGCATCACTGCTGGGCGTCGAGCGGTTCGATCCGCCGCCCGCGTTCGCACAGGCCGCGCTGCTCAACGACCCCGCCATCTACACGCAGGCGGCCGCGGACCCCGAGGCCTGGTGGGCCGAGCAGGCCAGGCAGCTCGACTGGTTTCAGGAGTGGGACACGATCCTGGACGACTCCAACCCGCCGTTCTACAAGTGGTTCACGGGCGGGACGCTGAACGTCTCCTACAACTGCCTGGACCGGCACGTGATCCAGGGCTACGGCGACCGCGTCGCGATCCACTGGCGCGGGGAGGAGGGCGACGAGCGCGACATCACCTATGCGGAGCTGCTGGCCGACGTCGAGCGCTTCGCCAGCGCGCTGAAGGGCCTCGGGGTCGGCAAGGGCGATGTCGTCGGCATCTACCTGCCGATGATCCCCGAGGTCGTCGTAGCGATGCTCGCGTGTGCGCGGATCGGTGCGCCCCACAACGTCGTGTTCGGAGGCTTCTCGGCGGAGGCCGTGAGGGAGCGCATGGAGGTCTCCCAGGCGCGCGTGCTGATCACCGTGGACGGGGCCGCGAGGAAGGGCAAGACCGCGGCCGTAAAGGACCGCGTCGACGAGCACATGGGCGACCTGTCCACGCTCGAGCGCATCGTCGTCGTGCAGAGCAAGCGGACGCCGTGCCAGATGAAGGAGGGCCGCGACGTCTTCTACGAGGACATCGTCGCGGCCGCCGACCCGTCCTGCCCGGCCGAGCCGATGGACGCGGAGGACCCGCTGTTCATCCTCTACACGTCGGGCTCGACCGCCAAGCCGAAGGGGATCCTGCACACGACGGGCGGCTACCTGACCGGCGTCTCTGCGACACACCGCTATGTCTTCGACCTGCGCCCCAACCGCGACGTCTACTGGTGCGCGGCCGACGTCGGCTGGATCACCGGGCATTCCTACATCGTCTACGGGCCGCTCGCGAACGGCGCGAGCTCGGTGATGTGGGAGGGGGCGCCCGACTACCCCAACAAGGGCATCTGGTGGGAGATCGTGGAGCGCTACGGCGTCACGATCCTGTACTGCGCGCCGACCGCGATCCGCGCCTGCATCAAGTGGGGCGCCGAGTGGCCGCGCGGTCACGACCTCAGCTCCCTGCGCCTGCTCGGATCCGTCGGTGAGCCGATCAACCCGAAGGCGTGGCTCTGGTACCACAAGGTGATCGGCGGAGAACGCTGCCCGATCGTCGACACGTGGTGGCAGACCGAGACCGGCGCGATCATGATCACCCCGCTCCCGGGCATAACCGCCACCAAGCCCGGGTCCGCCACCCAGGCCTTCCCGGGCGTCGAGGCGGACGTGCTCGACGAGTCCACCGGTGAGCCGATCAGCGAGGGCCAGGGCCTGCTCGTGCTGACGCGCCCGTGGCCGTCGATGCTGCGAACCCTCTACAAGGAGGACGACCGCTTCATCGAGACCTATTTCCGCCGCTTCGGCGAGCGGACATATCTCGTCGGCGACGCCGCGCGCAGGGACCGCGACGGCTACATCTGGGTGATCGGGCGCATCGACGATGTCGTAAACGTGTCCGGCCACCGGCTGTCCACGGCCGAGGTCGAGTCGGCGATCGTCGCTCACCAGGACGTGGCGGAGGCCGCGGTCATCGGGCAGCACGACGAGGACACCGGGCAGGCGATCGTCGCGTTCGTGACCCTCCAGGGCGATCTGACGGGCGATGATGCGACCGTCGAGGGGATCCGCGAGACGGTCGCCGAGCGGATCGGCAAGTTCGCCCGCCCGCGCCGGATCATCTGGGCGGAGGACCTCCCGAAGACCCGCTCGGGGAAGATCATGCGCCGGCTGCTGCGCGACATCGCGGAGGGCAGGGCGCTCGGCGACGTGACGACGCTGCGCGACCCGAGCGTCACCTCCGAGCTCGAGGCGCGGGTGCAGGAGATGCAGAGCCAGGAGGACTGAGGGCGCTCCGGGCGTTCTCATCGGATCCTTACGTTCCGCTGTGAGACTCTGTGAGCCGGGCCCGCGACGGGTGCCTGCTGTTCGTCCCTAACCGCCCAGGAGAGCCGTTGTCCACGATCGCCGCGCCCGAAGCTGATCTCGCCATCCAGACGCAGGGCCTGACCAAGCGCTTCGGCGAGCGCACCGCGCTCGACGGCATCGACCTGCAGGTTCCGCGAGGCTCGGCGTTCGGCTTCCTCGGCCCGAACGGGGCCGGCAAGACCACGATCATCCGCACGCTGCTCGGGCTCACGCCGGCTGACGCCGGCACGATGCAGATCCTCGGGCACACCGTCCCGCTCGAGCGCGCCGATGCCCTGCGGCGGGTCGGCGCGATCGTCGAGGAGCCCCGCTTTCACATGCACCTCAGCGGAGCCGAGAACCTGAGCATCGTCGCGGCGGTCCGCGGCCCGGAGGTGCGCGCCCGGATCGCCCCCGCGCTCGCACGTGTCGGGCTGGCAGAGCGAGCCAACGAGAAGGTCAAGAGCTACTCGATGGGGATGCGCCAGCGCCTGGGTGTCGCGCGCTGCCTGCTCGCAGACCCGCTGCTGCTGATCCTCGACGAGCCCACGAACGGGCTGGACCCCGGCGGCATCCAGGAGTTCCGCGAAATGATCCGCGAGATGGTCGAGCAGGAGGGCCGCACCGTCTTCATCTCCTCGCACCTGCTCGACGAGGTCGAAAAGACATGTGACGCCGCGGCGATCGTGGACCGCGGCAAGATCATCACGCAGGGCGCGATCGCGGACCTCGCGACCGGCGGCGCCCGCGACGCGCTGACGGTGTCGGTCGACCACGTCGAGATCGCGATGCGCACGCTGACTGCGAGCGAGCTCGTCGCGAGCGCCTTCGAGGACCCCGACGGGATCCGGGTGGAGCTGGCGGGCGGACCGGAGACGGCCGCGGCCGTCAACGCGCTGCTGGTCCATGCAGGGGTCGGCGTCTCGCGCCTTGAGCCCGTGCGCCACAGCCTCGAGCAGCGATTCCTGCAGATCACCTCCCGGCTCGACGCCGACGTGATCCACGAGGAGGTCAGCGCATGAGCCCCGCGATCGCAATCCAGATGGTCGGGGCCGACTTCCTGAAGCTGCGCAAGAAGCGCGGCACCGTGATCTGGGCGCTCGTGCTCGCGATGGCTCCGCTGCTGATCTTCTTCATCGTCAAGGCCGCCCAGCACTCCTCGAGCCCCGCGCAGCACTCGCCGGCCGGCGGTATCACCGGGTTCACGGACGGCCTGAGGGTGCTCGCCGTCTTCTTCGGCCCGCTCGCCGCGATCATGATCGGCACCGACGCCGGCGCGGGGGACCTCTCCGCAGGTGTCTTCCGCGACCTGGTCGTGACGGGACGCTCCCGGCTCGCGCTGTTCGGCTCGCGCGTCCCGGCGGCACTCGCGGTCTGCTGGCTCGTGGTCGGCGCCGCCTACGTCGTCGTGATCATCGGCACCTACGCGCTGGCGTCGGGGTCGAGCACGCCGGGCGCAGCGCTCGTGGTCAACGGACTCCTGTTCACCCTCTTCTCCACCGGGGTGCTGTGCGTCGTCGCGGTCGGCTTCTCCTCGCTCGTCGGCTCAAGGCCCGCGGCGCTCACGGTGCTGATCGGCTGGCAGCTCGTCGCGAGCCGGATCCTTGAAAACATAAGCTCGCTCGGCAGCTCACGGGAGCTGATCCTCAGCCAGGCCGTCGCTCACTTCAGCCCCGTCGCCCTGACTGACACCGGCCGCGGCGGCCGCGGCGGGGTGACGGTCACGATGTCCACGGGGACGGCGGTGATCGTCGTGCTCGGCTGGATCGCGGTGTTCCTCGCGCTCGGCGCGTGGCGGACCCGCACGATGGACGCCTGAGGCCCTCTCAGACCTTGCGGTGCTCGGGCACCCAGGAGCCGTCCTCGGCCCTGGCGAAGTCCTGGAACAGGCCGGGAGCCTCCTCGAGCATGATCTGCGCGATCCGGTCGAAGACCATCCGCAGCTCCTCCTCGGCGCCCTCCGCGGTGCGCATCTCGATCACATGCCGCAGCGTGCGCACGTTCGCGGTCCAGATGATGTCGGTCGAGAGGCCCGTCGGAGCGAGCCTGCGCAGCGCGGAGGTGACCTCCTTCTTGACGTGGAAGGGGACACCCTCCTCGTCGATCCCGAGCTTCTGCGCGGCGTCGCGCTGGAACTCCTCGAGCTGCTCGACGATCGAGAGCACCTGGTCGCGCACCGGCTCAAGGGCCGGCGGGACACGGAAGCCGATGTCGGTCAGGCGCACGTAGCGCAGGGACTCCTGGCTGAAGGCCGACCCGGCGCGATGCCGGATCAGCTCGTGCGTGAACACGCGTGAGACGTTGCGCAGCGCGAAGGAGTAGTTCGCGTGCTCCATCACCGAGCCGTGGGCGGAGCGCAGGATGTTCGCGAAGTACTCGCGCTGGTCGGTCCTGACCTTCGTCACGTTCGCGTTCAGCCCGGGCTCCCAGCTCCGGTAGCACGCGCGGCCGCCGAACTCGACGATCAGCTCGCCGCTGTTGGGCTCGCCACCGGACTCCTGCAGGCGTCTATCCAGCCACGCTGCCCCGCCGACGTCCTGCAGGTAGCCGCGCATGCCGTCGACGTCCACCGCGGGGCGGGCGATCAGGAACACGCTTGGCGTCGTCTCGTGCACGGGCGGCCGATCCTACATATCGCGGCGGGCGTCACCCTATACTCGCGGCTGGTGAGCGACTCCAACGGCCAGGGCGCGCAGGAGACGATTGTCGAGGCCGTTGACCTGACCCGCCGCTACGGCGAGGGCGAAGCCACCGTGAACGCGCTCGCGGGGGTGTCGGTGTCATTCCCGGCCGGCCGTTTCGCGGCGATCATGGGCCCGTCTGGCTCGGGCAAGTCGACGCTGATGCACCTCCTTGCGGGCCTGGACAAGCCGACGTCGGGCACCGTCAGCATCGCGGGAGTGGACCTGACCGACCTCGACGACAAGGGCCTGACACAGCTGCGCCGCGACAGGGTCGGGTTCATCTTCCAGACCTTCAACCTGGTGCCGGTGCTGAGCGCGGAGGAGAACATCCTGCTGCCGCTCGCGATCGCCGGCCGCAAACCGGACGCCGAGTGGCTCGACCGCCTGATCGAGACGGTCGGCATCCGTGACCGTCTCACGCACCGCCCCGCCGAGCTCTCAGGGGGCCAGCAGCAGCGCGTGGCGGTGGCGCGAGCGCTGATCTCCAAGCCGTCGGTGGTGTTCGCCGACGAGCCGTCGGGCAACCTGGACTCCAAATCCTCCGGGGACGTGCTCGACCTGCTGCGACACGCCGTCGACGACTTCGGCCAGACGGTCGTGATGGTCACCCACGATGCGCACGCCGCGTCCTTCGCCGACCGGCTGCTCGTGCTCGCCGACGGGAGGATCGTGCACGACGGAGATGCGATGACGGCCGAGCAGGCGCTCGACCTCATGAAGTCAGTGGGCTGATGTTCTCGCTGGTGATCAGGGGTTTCCTCCAGCGCAAGCTGCGGGTGCTGCTCACCGGCATCGCGATAGCCCTCGGTGTCGCGCTGATGGCCGGCACCTACATCCTGACCGACACGATCAACCAGTCGTTCGCGTCGATCTTCCAGGCCGCCAACCAGGGCCACGATGTCGTAATCACCCCCACGCAGTCGCTCGGCAGCCAGACCCGTGCGCAGACCTCCCCGGTGACCTCGGAAATGCTCTCCCGCGTCCGCGCTACCCCGGGGGTCCTCGAGGCCGACGGCAGCATCTTCACGCCCGGGACGTTCCTGAACTCCAAGGGCGAAGCGCTGACGACGGGCGGCGCCCCCGCGTTCGTGGGTTCGCTGTCGCCGCCTCGCTTCAACTCGTTCACGGCCGTCAAGGGCCATTTCCCGAGCGGCCCGAGCGAAGTCGCGATCGACGAAGCGACGGCGAACCGTGCGAGCCTGCACCTAGGCCAGCAGATGCTGATCGCGGCGAGCGCCCCGGTGTCCCGCTACACGATCGTCGGCATCACGCGATTCGGCGGCGGGCAATCCTTCGGCGGTGCGGGCGCGGCGCTGCTCACGCTGGCCGAGGCGCAGCGGATCGTCGGCCAGCCCGGGCGCTTTGACCAGATCGATGTCGCGGCCACCAAGGGCGTGACGCCCGCGGAACTGCGCAACAGGATCCGCGCGGAGCTGCCGCAGACCGTGCAGGTCCGGACCGGCAGCGAACAGGCCGCGAAGGACACGTCGGACCTCGAATCCAACCTCAGCTTCCTGCGCACGTTCCTGCTCGTCTTCGCGTACGTCGCGCTGGTGGTTGGCGCGTTCATCATCTTCAACACGTTCTCGATCACCGTCGCCCAGCGCACGCGCGAGTTCGGGCTGCTGCGAACGCTCGGCGCCTCCCGCGCCCAGGTGATGCGCTCGGTCATCTACGAAGGGCTTCTGCTGGGCGTCGTGGGAGCGCTCCTCGGGCTCCTCGGCGGGGTCCTGCTCGCACCCGCGCTGAACGCGCTGTTCAAGGCGTTCGGCGCCGACCTGCCCAACAACGGCACCGTGATCGAGACGCGCACGATCGTCGTGTCGCTGCTCGTCGGGATCAGCGTGACGGTGCTCGCGGGTCTCGCGCCCGCGGTCCGGGCGACCCGCGTGCCGCCGCTCGCCGCGATGCGCGAGGGCGTTGAGATACCCCGCCGTGAGCCGATCAAATGGGGCCGGCGTGTCGTACCGGTGCTCCTGGTGCTCGCGCTCCTCGCGATCGTCGCCGCGATCGCCACGGGCGCTTCGATCGGCAACATCGGCCTGCTCGCGCTCCTCGCGGCCGTCCTCTACTACCTGCGCAGGCGACAGAGCGCTCACGGGCCCCGCTACCGCCTCGTCAGATGGCTCGCGCGCGTGATCGGGGCGCTGGTCGCCTGGCGCGGCATCACCGGGGTGCTGGCGCGCGAGAACTCGATGCGCCAGCCGGGGCGAACGATCGTGACGGCGGCCGCGCTGACGATCGGGCTCGCGCTGGTGACCCTGGTCGCGATCCTCGCCGACGGCACGAAGGCGACGATCGACCAGGCCGTCTCGCGCTCCTTCGCCGGCGACCTGATCATCGAGAACTCCCAGGCCGGATCGGGCGAACAGATCGGGATCCCCGCGCTCACGGCGCCCGCCCTGCGACGGGTGCCGGGGGTCGCGACCGTCACCCCGATCGCATTCACCGAGGGTCGCCTGCGAGGAGCGAGCAGCAACGCCACGATCACGGCTGTCGACCCGCAGTCCTTCGCGCAGGTCTACCGGGTGG
>Ga0209698_10000726_pt1 | contig 37753 bp, 40 predicted proteins | sample LitLauG_LLR_2012_FD_187203 | JGI IMG/M metagenome (GOLD analysis project Ga0209698, IMG submission 187203) | Freshwater sediment microbial communities from Pennsylvania, USA - Little Laurel Run_MetaG_LLR_2012 (SPAdes) (version 2) | ecosystem: Environmental > Aquatic > Freshwater > Creek >... | reverse complement strand
GGGATTGTCTACGGGGTTGCGGCGGCGATCCTCGGGGGGGGATTTCTCTTGTTTGCGCTCCTCCTTTTCGCGCGGCGCACGAGCGGCGCGGCGAGGAGGCTCTTCTTTGTTTCGTTGATATACCTCCCTTCGCTGATGCTCGCCATGGTCATCGACCGAGTACTTCGCTGAACATTTCGGTGAACATTCACGACCTTCCTCTCCTCAACGCCGTCCTCAACGGATCGAGCGCGCTCTTCCTCCTCGGAGGATTCTATTTCATACGCAGGCGCGATTTCCGGAGGCACCGCGCGTGTATGATCGCGGCGCTTGTCTGCTCCACGCTCTTTCTGACCTCCTACATCGTCTACCACGCGAACGTGGGAAGCGTCCCGTTCCCGGGAGCGGGAGGCGTCCGCGCGGTGTACTTCACGATATTGATTTCACACACGCTCCTTGCGGCCGCCGTCCCGCCGCTTGCGATAATCACGCTCGCACGGGCCCTTCGGGCAAGGTTCCGGAAGCACCGGAGCATCGCACGCTGGACGCTGCCGATCTGGCTCTACGTCTCTGTGACGGGGGTCGTGATCTACCTGATGCTTTACAGGATATACACACCGGCCTGATCAGAAGAGGGGATATCTCAGAAAAGAAGATGAGCGGTTTGATGCTAACTACATGAAACACAGAGCGTTATACCGCACCCTGTGAGATACAATCTGTCAAGAAGTTCGAGAAGCTTATATTCACTCTCCCCGCGACTTCAGTCACTTCCTCGTGGTTAAGCTTTGCCCCCCCGATTCCCGCCGCCTTGTTCGTAATACAGGAGATGCCGAGCACCCTGAGCCCCAGCAGAGACGCCAGAGCGACCTCTTTCACGGTCGACATTCCAACGGCGTCCCCGCCGAGCCTGTGTATCATTTCCACCTCCGCCGCTGTCTCGTAGGAGGGTCCCTTGACCGCGGCATACACGCCGCGCCTGACCGGGAGCCCCCGGGCGGCGGCGAGACGGAGTGCCTGCTCCAACAACGCGCTGTCGTACATCTCCCGCTTCTCTCCGCGCTCTCCGGGAAGCCTCTCGCTGTGGAGCATAAGGTCAATCTGGTCGGTGATCAGCATCAGGTCACCCGGTGCCAGGAGGCGGTTGATACCCCCCGCGGCGTTTGTCACGACAAGCGTCCGCGCGCCAAGCCCCGCGGCGACGACGACGGGGAAAAGGACCGTTGCAAGGTCGTTGCACTCGTAGAGGTGTATCCTCCCCTGGAAAGCGATCACCTTCCTTCCGGCCATCTCGGCAAATACTATCTGTCCGCGGTGTCCGGGGACCGTCGATCCGGGATACGATCGAATTGCCCCCGGGGGGAAAATGATTCTGTGGGGAAGTGACTCCGCATAGTCGCCGAGACCGGAACCGAGGACGAGCGCGATGTCGGGAGAGGAGGGAAGTTTGGACAGGAGAAACCGGACGGCATCGTCAAACGGGCGTTTGCTGAACAGTCTTTTGATTCCGCCGGGGATCTCTTTCATGCTGCCGGGGTTACGATTTCGGAATCTGAAAACATCGTCTGCAGCGGGCTTCATAGGAGTCCTTTGCGCCCACGAGAACACGCTCGCTTGCCGCAGTGGTCCGCTGTGTCCTGTCCGCCGGATTCCCGCACACGACGCAGATGGCGAGCGTCTTCGTAATGTACTCGGCGATGGCGAGGAGCTGAGGCATCGGCTCGAAAGGCTTCCCCCGGTAGTCCTGGTCGAGACCCGCGATGATCACCCGTTTTCCCCTGTTCGCAAGTTCTTCGGCGACCTCCACGAGCCCCATGTCGAAGAATTGCCCCTCGTCGATCCCCACCACCTGTGCGTCGGCGGCCAGCCGGAGTATGTCGGCGGAACCCTCGACGCTTACCGACTGGAGTTTTGATTCGCTGTGAGAGACAATGTGATCGGCACTGTACCGGTCATCGATCCCCGGCTTGAATATTGCGACCTTCTGCCGCGCTATCTGCGCGCGGCGCATCCTCCGGATGAGCTCTTCGGTCTTGCCGCTGAACATGCAGCCGGCAATCACTTCAATCCATCCTGTATTACGGGGGGAATCGTGGGCTGTGGGTGCCGTCATAACTGGTATTCGTCCGGTTTGCACTGATCAACGGAATCCGGGGAGGGGGGAACCCCTCAATCCAGCGCAAACATATCGAAAAAGGGGAGCACAAGCAAGACGAGTGAAAACGGGGGAGGGGGATGGTGTGGGGTCTCTCTTCAAAACCTCCCGAGGAGGGCACGCGCCGGACTCACGTCGAGTGTGCATACGCATGTTTTGCACGCGGCGGGCGTTCCGGCACGGACGTCGCGTCTCGTCGAACGGATCTCCGCACCGTTCAGGAGACGGGAGAGCGGAGCTTCCCGGATGTTGCCGTACCGGGGGAGAAAATAGCACGGGAGAAGATCCCCGGTCGATGTAATGACTGCGGAGACCATCGGAGCGTTACAGGTCGTCCGCGGGAATTCCCCGTTCCCGTTGAGAGCATCAAAGTAATCGGCCATACGCATCAGCTTCTCAGGGGGTTCCGCGATGAATGATGAGGAAAACTCCTCACGGCAGTCGCGCGCCATGTCACCGATGACCGAACGGAATTCAAGGACCTCGGCCGCATCGAGAAGGAGCTCCTCTCCCGGGACAACGGGGCCGCGTGACGCCCTCCCGAAACCCTCTGAGCGGGCGTCGACTGCAAGGAACGAGATCTTTGAGACTCCCAGATCCCGCGCCGAACGGACTATGGCTGTCATTTTCCGGAAATTGCGCTTCTGTACCACTGTCCGCACGGAAATCTCGCCTCCCCCCCGGATCGCCAGGCGGATCCCCCGGAGGATCTGTCCGTAGGAATCAACCCCCCGTATGGCATTGTGCGTGCCGGCGTCGGGTCCGTCCAGGGAAACAATGATCTCGCCCAGAAACCTTGCGATGTCGGCGAATCGCTTTTCAAGAAGCAGCCCGTTCGTGAGGAGTGTCTGGCGGATGTCACCGGATTCGAACAGCGCGCAGATATCCGGAAAGTCCTTTCTCAGGAGGGGTTCACCGCCGGAAAAGACGATGTGTCTGAGGCCGGACACCTTCAGAGCTCCGGCCAGCCGGGCGATCTTCTCGAGCGTCATCTCGCCGGGGGAAGGAGTTCTGTACGAACAGGAAATGCAGCGCAGGTTGCACCCCTCGGTGACGTACAGGATGACCAGGGGGAGCGTGCGGCATTCCGTTCCGAGCGTGTTCAGGAGAGCCTTGATGCTCATGGCGGCCGGGAAGAATTCAGGCTCGCTGCGCGTGAGGGTCAGCTTCGGGAACGCTCTGCGCCCGCCTCAGCGTGATCCTCGTGATCTCCGGCGGGCAGTTGATCCGTATGGGGAGTCCCACCGTTCCTATCCCCCGGGACACGTACATCTGCGTGTTCCCCCTGCTGTAGTGCCCCCAGACGTACGGTGAGGCGAGTGAGGCGGGCGTCAGCGTGACGGCGCCGATGTGCCCGAGAACGATCTGCCCGCCGTGCGTGTGACCGCTCAGCACGAGATCCATTCCCAGGGACGAGGCCTGTTCGAGATAATACGGGCGATGGCACAGGAGGATGCGGGGGAGCACGTCGGGAACCCCGCGGGCGGCGCTCTGCATATGCGCAACCGCGCGATCGGCCCGGCCGACGTCGTCGATCCCGATGAGTGCCAGGTGCGCGCCGTTCTTTGCAATGATCATGTTGTCGTTCCGGAGCAGTTTGACTCCGCAGCCGTCCACCTCCCTGGCCACGCGCTCGGGATCCGGAGCGTAAAAGTCGTGGTTCCCCATGACGCCGTACACGCCCCCGGGGGCGTGGAGTGCGCTGAACGATTCCGCAAAGGGGTACACCTCTTCCGTCTGGCTGTTCACAAAATCGCCGGGAATCACGATGATGTCGGTGCCGAGCGACATCATCGCCTTGCAGTACATGTCCATCTGCTTCCTGGTCATGAACGTGCTGGAATGGACATCGCTCAGAAGCCCGATCGTGAAACCGTCGAGCGCGGCGGGGAGCCGGGGGACGGGGATGGTCCTTTCGGTGAATTCATAGCCCGCCCTCCCCTCCATCATTCCGTATGCGGCCCCTCCGAACGAAACCGCGGCCAGCCCCTCCATGCTGCGGAGGAGGAAGGCCCGGCGCGAATCGTCGAACCGGACGACGGCAGGATGGACAGCGGCCTTCTTATATGCCGGCGCCGTCACGGGGAGCCGCTTGAGCACGGCGCCTGCGAGCCTGACGGGCGCGGCGATGAGTATCCCCGCGAGAATCATCAGTCCCAGCGCGATCGTTCCCCCTTCCCAGATGTAGAATGGCGGCGAGGCGGCGGCGATCACCCAGCCCGGGAGTCGCGAGGCTGCCGACCCTGCAAAAAGCGTGAAGATGAGCCCCGCCGAAAAAAATAAGAACACCACCCTCAGGCCGATGCGTGCCTTCGTGCTTTCCGGAAAACGCGCGCGTGCCCAGCGCTGTGCCCTGGTGTAAAGAAGAAACTGCAGGCCTGAGACGATGATGAGAACTGTAAGACGGAACATTATGGGTGTTGCTCCTGTGACTGTGTATGTATCCGGGCGAGGAGGTCCAGCGTGGCATCAAGGACCTCCTGCGCTGTGCGGCGCGTCAGGCAATGAACGTCGCTGAACCTGCATGCAGGCTCCATACAGCACCCGCACTCCAGGTCCGCAGAATCCAGGCATACCGCACGGTCCCCCTGCGGCGCCGACCAGTCGCTCCTCGTCGAGCCGAAAAGGGCGACGATCGGCAGCCCCGCCGCCCAGGCCATGTGCATCAGCCCGGAATCTTCGCTGACAATAACGGAAGCGTGCCGGAGAACCGCAAACGCCTCCCCGGGTGTAGTCCTGCCGGCGAGGTTGATGACATCCATTCCCCCTTCGAGAGCGAAATAGCGCCCTTTCTCCGTCATGCGGTCAGTCCCGAGAACAAGAATCCGGACCGGCTCACGCATGCTCCAGAGTCTGTAGAGTTCAACGTACCGGGAAAGTGGCCAGTTCCTCGTGACCCAGATGCCGGCGGGATTGAAGACGACGAGTCGCGTGCTCCCGTCCCAACCGGCTTCTTCAAGAACCCGGCGTCCTCTTGACAAGGGGGCTTCAGGACAGGGGACGGGTATCTCATGGGCGGCGCGTGCGATCCCTGCAAGCGAGAGCGTGGAAAGTACCCTCTGGTGGGCAGGGAGAGGCGAGAACCGATCGAATTCACTCCAGGCAGGAGCGCCGGAGAGTATTCTGATTATGCGGCTTAGACGATTTCTCTGAAGGTCAATCGTGAGATCATACTTCCGACGCCGGAGCGACAGTCCCATTCTGATCGCCCCGACGAAACGAGCGAGGGGCCCACTGGCGGAGGGTAACCTGAGCACACTGCGGAAGAGGCCGGTGATCTCAGCGAGCGAATCCGCGGGGGGAGCCGTGAGCAGGTCAAACGAAGCGCCGGGCCAGCGCCGGACGAGGTGAGCTGCGGCCGGGAGCACGAGAGCGACGTCTCCCAGCGCATGTAACCGGATGAGCAGCACCCGGCGCGGCGGGTCGGGTGAATCCCACGGGGAAATCGAGCGGTGTTCCGTCCGGGTCTCCGTGCGGAGGACCGGCGGAGACTTTTCCCGCCGACCGGAATCTGGGAGACCTTCGCTCATCCGGAGTCCGCTACGTCGGCCGCGCGAGCGAATCCATCCGCAGGCGGAGCGGAGGAAGCGTGATGCCGTGGTAGCACATTGCGGCGATCCTCCTGAGGCGGCCGGGAGAGATCTTCCACGGCGCCCTGGCGAGCTCGCGGACCTGGTCTACCCCCTGCCACATTCTGAGACGCTTGTGCGTCACCCGGTGAAGCGCCCGGTAAAAATCGGGTTGAAATTCCCCCGGATACATCAGGTCGAGATCCTCGCTGTTCACCCAGTTGTGCTTCGCGCCAAGCGAGCTCCGGACGTTTTCATAGAACCGGGTCCCCGGAAGGGGATACGAGACCGATATGCCGATGTCGTCCGGCCGGCATTCCTTCACCATGGCGAGCGTCCGCTCGATGTCCTCACGGGTCTCGCCCGGATAACCGTACTGGAGAAAAAATCCCGTTCTGATCCCGGCGCTTTTCAGACGACGCGCCGCCTCCGCGATCTGCGCGACCGTCGTCCCCTTTTCCATCGCATCGAGTATCTTCTGGGATCCCGATTCGGCGCCGACCCAGACGGAGGTGCAGCCGGCGGATCGGAGGGAGGTGATCACGTCGTCTTTCAGCAGCAGATCGACGCGCGCGAGACACTTGAACGGCATGGCCGCGCCCCGGCGCGCGGCTTCGCGGCTGAACTCGCGGACCCATCCGGGCTTCAGTCCGAATATGTCGTCGCAGAACCAGATATGATCGGGACGGATCGTTGCACGGAGCAGGAGCATCTCGTCGACGACGTTCGCCGGCGTGCGGGAATTGTACACCTGCCCGTAGAGCGGCTTGGCGCACCAGTTGCAGTGGAACGGGCAGCCGCGGGTCGTCACCATGTTCACGGAAAAATGTCCGTGGTGTTTCACCCAGAGCGCCCTGTAGCGTTCCGCGTCGATCATGTCCCACGCGGGGAACGGTAGAAGGTCGAGATTTTGCAGGACTTCCCGCGCGGGGGTCCGCCGGACGCCCTGCGCCGACATGTACGCGATCCCCCGGACCGCCTTCGGGTCACCGGATCCTCTGAGGAGCGCTTCGAGAAGCTCCCCGAGGGTCTGTTCCCCTTCGCCGCAGACGACGTACTCCGCCCCGTTGTCGAAATACTCGCGGAGGTGATCGGCGGGATCGGAGCCGTGGACGATCACCGTGCACCCGGCGCGGCGGGAATACCGGCAGAGGACGAACGCGGCCTGGCGCATCCTCGTCAGGCACATCTTCGTCAGGTAATTAAAATCGTCGTCGTAGATGACGACGATCTTCGGCCTGCCGTCCGCGATCAGCGGGAGGATCTCGGACTCGTCCTGCGCGAGCATGCTGTCGAAGAGCGCCGTGGAAAATCCGAGGTTCCGCGCGATCGACACCGCATAGAGCGTTCCAAGCGGGGGATACGGGGCCATCGCCCGGTATTCCTTCGGGTCAAAACGGAGAAAATAGGAATGTGTGAACAGGATGTCCTTTTGCATCACCCGGGTACCCCGAATTCCCGCAGTTTCTCCCCGTATGCGGCGAGTATCTTCCCCTGGTAATTCCCCGCGTACGCGCGCGACACGCCGGGCGCGCACCGGAATATATCTGCGCGTGTTTGTCCGTCGAATTCAGGATAGCGTTGCTTCCAGTATCTCTCCATCGCCCGCATGAGCCAACCGTCGATCCGCCCGGCCGGGAGGAGAAAGAATGGAATCTCGGCGATCCTCTGCAGAACGCTCCGGCGCTCGCTGGAAGGCGGGAAACGGAGGGCGCCGGTGCGGAAGTTCGGGAAGTACTCCATGATCCACCCGTTTGCCTCGATGTACCGCTCGAACAGGGGCGTATTGAAGAGAGGTTTCAGCTGGGCGATCTCTGTCGCCTGGTAGATATTCCGCTCCGCGACCTCCATGCTGTCCGTCGCGGCGAACGAATTCACACAGAAGAATTTCTTGCTGCCGAAAAGGACGACACGCTTGAAGAGGACGAGGAGGGTACGGGCGATCCAGAGGCGTCCGGGCTCCGTAATGATGAGAAAGTCGACGTCGCTTCCCGGGTGCGACACGTTCTTGGAAAGGTCGCCGGAAACGAATATCCCCCTCACGAACGGAAATCTCTTGATCGCGTGTGCGGCTGCGCGCGCGGCGAACCACATCCGCCGTGCGTGTCGTTCCCCGCGGAGGCGGGCGCTCACGCGCCCTTCGGGGGGTCCGGAGATGAAATAATATCCCCGGTCTTCGCCGACGCATCCCTCCCCGACAAGGCGGTCGAGCATCGACGTGAAGCCGGCGACGTCGCGCGCGGGGACACGGAGAAAGGAGTGGAGCTCACCGAGCGATAGCGGATACGACCAGATGTCGTAATAGAGAAGGGTGCGAAGCACGTCGGCGCGGAACCGGCTTTCGACGATCTGACCGCGTCTGACGGAATGGCCGACCGTGGCAATCATGGGGATTTGATCTTGTGAATTCAGGTTTCTTTGACTATATTTCCCGACCCGGATCTCAGCCATCGAAGTCTATGCCAATTAAAATCCTCCAGTACGCCGCCAAACCCTGGGTACGCAAGCTCCTCATTGCCGCGGCGGCGGCGCTGGCCCTGTTTTTCCTCCTGAACGACTTTGCGCTGCCACTCTACGTAAACCATGGAGGGACACTGTCCGTTCCTGACGTTTCCGGCCTTCCTCTGGCGGACGCCAGGACTCAGCTCGAGGGGGCGGGGCTGCAGCCCGTGGAGGCCGATACGAGACCCGACCCCGACCACCCGACCGGCACGGTGATTTATCAGAACCCCCCTGCGCAGGCGCTCGTAAAGCACGGAAGAAGGGTGTACCTGACGTTAAGCGGGGGCGAAGCGATGGCGATCGTCCCCCAGCTTCGCGGCCGCTCGATGAGGGATGCGAAATTCGCCCTTGAGCGGTACGGCCTCCAGCTCGGTTCGATAGGGTTCGAGCCCTCGACGGTCTATCCGGAAAATACGATCGTGGCCCAGTCCCTTCTCGCGGATTCGCGCATCGCCAGAGGCTCCCGGGTCAACATCACCGTGAGCAGCGGGGGCGGTTCGGGGGGCGGCATCAGCGTCCCGAACCTCGTCGGGAAGACCGTAAACGAGGCGGAGAAGATCCTCCAGTCCCTGGGGCTGAACGTCGGCAACATCACCTACCAGCTCAGCTATGAGCTGATACCCAACACGGTCGTCGAGCAGTTCCCCCGCGCGGGGGAATCGGTGACCGGCGGGCAGAAGATCGACCTCTTCGTCGTGAAAGTCGGCCGCCCCACCGAAGAAATCCAGGTTCCCCGGAACTGAATGTCCTCTTCCACAATCACGATAGCGCCCTCTCTTCTCGCCGCCGACTTTTCGGACCTCAGGGGGCAGATCGCCCTGGCCGAAAAGGGGGGTGCGGACTGGATTCATCTCGACGTGATGGACGGTCACTTCGTCCCCAACATTACGATCGGGCCTCCGGTCATCCGTTCGCTCCGCGCGCACACGTCGCTCCCGTTTGACGTCCATCTCATGATCGGGAACCCCGACCTGTATCTCGAGGATTTCAGGAACGCCGGTGCCGACTCGATCACCGTGCATTACGAGACCTGTCCCCACCTGCACCGGACCGTGCAGAGGATCAAGAGTCTCGGAGCGAGGGCCGGCGTCTGCGTCAATCCGGCGACGCCCGAACAGCTCCTTTCGGACATCATCGCGGACGCCGACATGATTCTCATCATGTCGGTGAATCCGGGATTCGGGGGACAGTCGTTCATCCCCTCGTCGATCGACAAGATCCGCAGGACCGCGGCCATGGTGCGCAGCGCGCACCCGGGCATCGCCCTGGAAGTCGACGGCGGGATCGACGAGACCACGGCGCGCCCCGTGGTGGCGGCGGGCGCAACCGTCCTCGTGGCGGGGAAGGCGATATTCGGTTCCCGTGACATCCCCTCCGCGGTCCGCTCTCTCCGCGCAACCGCGCTGGCGGGTTGAGCACCTCGTGCTCCCCCCGTTGAAGAATATGCTTGACAATTGCCCCGCGCAACCTTATATTTCAAGTTAACTGATACCGTATTCCTTAATTATTTAGGACACTTCACCGGAACCTCCCCCGGCTCCCCCGGCAGCGGCGTCCACCCTCCTTATGGTCCTCGACGACATTGATGCAACGATCATGGATATCCTCCAGAAGAAGGGGAGGACCCGCAGGAACGACCTCGCGGAGGCGGTGGGGCTTTCCCTTCCGTCGGTGAGCGAGAGGCTTCGCAAGCTCGAGGAGAACGGATACATCACGGGCTATTTCGCGACGGTTGATCCGCGGAAGCTGGGAAAGGACATCTGCGCGTTCATCTTCGTTACCGTCGATTCCTCCAAGCACTACCCCGGTTTCCTCGAGCACGCGCATGCGACGGACGAGATCCTCGAATGCCACGCCATCACCGGCGAGGGGTCGCACCTGTTGAAGGTGAGGACCGCGAACACGGCCTCGCTCGAAAAGCTCCTGGCGAAGATCCAGGCCTGGTCGGGCGTGCTCAACACGCGCACAAACCTCGTCCTCTCCACGTCGAAAGAGTCGATGCGTATACGTGTCGAAGCCTCGAAATGATCCGCATCATCTGACCACCGTACAACTCACTCTCCATAACTCCATCACAAAAGGACGTGCTATGGCAAAAAGTTCCGGATCACATCTGACCCGCGTCTTCAAGCTGATCAAAGACGAAGCGGTCACGATGATCGACTTCAAATTCATGGACTTCCCCGGGCAGTGGCAGCATTTCTCGGTCCCCGTCGACAAACTCGAGGAGTCGTCGTTCGAGGAAGGCTTCGGATTCGACGGCTCGAGCATCCGGGGATGGAAGGCGATCAACGAGAGCGATATGCTCATCATCCCCGACGCGTCGACCGCTTTCATCGACCGGTTCATCGAAGCAAAGACCCTGAGCCTGATCTGCGACGTGCACGACCCCCTGACGAAGGAGCGGTACGAACGCTGCCCGCGGAGCATCGCACGCAAGGCGGAGACGTACCTGAAATCGACGGGAATCGCGGACACGGCGTATTTCGGTGCGGAGGCCGAGTTCTTTATATTCGACGACGTCCGTTTTGACACGAACGAGCACTCGAGCTATTACCACGTGGATTCCGTGGAGGGGCGCTGGAATTCGGGGAGGGATGAGATGCCGAACCTGGGGTATAAACCCCGTTACAAGGAAGGCTACTTCCCCGTTCCGCCCACGGACCACCTGCAGGACCTGAGGAACGAGATGACGGCGAACCTGATCGCCGCGGGGCTCGACGTGGAAGCCCAGCACCATGAGGTGGCGACCGCTGGGCAGTCGGAGATCGACCTGAAATTCGCCCCCCTCCTCAGGAGCGCTGACGCGATGCTCATGTTCAAGTACATACTGAAGAACACGGCGCGGCTGCGCGGACGGACGGTGACGTTCATGCCGAAACCGATCTTCGCGGACAACGGGTCGGGAATGCACGTCCACCAGAGCCTCTGGAAGAACGGGAAGCCCCTGTTCTTCGGCAACGGGTACGCGAACCTGAGCGAGATGGCCCTGTACTACATCGGCGGCCTCCTCAAGCACGCGCCCGCGCTCTGCGCGATCGCGAACCCGACGACAAATTCCTACAAACGTCTCGTTCCCGGGTTCGAGGCTCCCGTGAATCTGGCCTACTCGCAGCGGAACAGGAGCGCATCGGTCAGGATCCCGATGTATTCGACGAACCCGAAGACGAAGCGGGTCGAGTACCGCTGCCCGGATGCCGCGTGCAATCCGTACCTGGCGTTCTCCGCGCTGATGCTCGCAGGGCTCGACGGCGTCATGAACAAGATCGACCCGGGAGAACCGCTCGACAAGGACATCTACGATCTGTCCCCGGAGGAGCTGAAGAACGTTCCCTCGACTCCGGGATCCCTTCAGGAGGCGCTGAGCGCGCTCGAACACGATCATGATTTCCTGCTCCGCGGGGATGTCTTCACAGAGGATGTCATCGAAGGCTGGATCGAGTACAAGACGGAGAAGGAAGTGAAGCCGATGGCGCTCCGTCCCCATCCGTACGAGTTCGGCCTCTACTACGACGTTTAAGGTCCGCTCCCCGGTCGCACACGCGGCGTCCTCCTGTTCGTACGGGTGGACGCCGCTCGGTTTTCGCAGCGCTCCCTTCAGCTTGTGTTTGCGGGCTGAAATCCCTATTTTCGTCTCATGGAGTTCACGCGGATCTCATACGAGCGCGTCGAACGGCGGGCAACGGTCACGCTCCGGCGTCCCGACAAGAGGAATGCGCTCGACGATGTGACGGTGCAGGAACTTGCGGCGGCGTTCACATCGGCCGCGCGCGACCCGGGTGTGAAAGTCGTCCTCCTTGCGGGGGAGGGCACCGCCTTCTGCGCGGGAGCCGACCTCGAATACCTCCAGCGCATCGCCTCGTACGATCTTGAAGCCCACATGGCCGACTCGCGGCGGCTTGCCGCCCTGTACCGGCTTATCTACGAGCTCCACAAACCGGTCGTCGCCGTCGTGCAGGGCCCGGCGCTCGCGGGAGGGTGCGGGCTTGCGAGCGTCTGCGATTTCATCGTGGCCTCCCGTGAGAACGCGACATTCGGCTACACGGAGGTCCATATCGGGTTCATTCCCGCAGTCGTCATGGTCTTCCTGATCAAACGGGTGGGGGAGGGGAGGGCGCGCGAGCTCGTGCTGCGCGGGGCGGTTCTCAGCGCCGAGGAGGCGAAAGAGGCGGGACTCGTCAGCATTGTCGCGCCGCAAAAGTCGCTGGCCGCGGCAGTGGACGACCTCGTCGAGGAGCTCATGACCAAGAACAGCGCGGCCTCGATGGGGCTCTGCAAGGAGATGCTCGCCCGGCTTCACGGGATGAATTTCCTCGATGCCATCGATTTTGCCGCCAACATGAATGCGGCCGCCCGGATGACGCCCGACTGCAAACAGGGGATCGAGGCGTTCCTGGCAAAATCAAAAATCACCTGGTGAAATGGATCACACTCCCGATCTCCTCGCCGCCGTGCGGACGGTTCCCGACTTTCCGAAGAAGGGGATCATGTTCCGCGATATCACGACGCTGCTCAAGAACGGGCCCGCCCTCCGGCACGCCGTGGACCTGCTTGAAGAACACTACAGCGGAGCCGGGATCGGGAAGGTGGTGGGTGTGGAATCCCGGGGGTTCATCCTGGGGGGGGCCCTCGCGTCGAGGCTCGGCGCCGGGTTCGTTCCCATCCGCAAACCCGGGAAGCTCCCCGCCCCGGCGATCCGCGAGACGTACGAACTGGAGTATGGGACAGACACGGTGGAGGTACACGCCGACGCCATCAGTCCGGGGGAGCGGATTCTCATGCATGACGACCTCCTTGCGACCGGAGGGACGATGCGCGCCGCGTGCAAACTTGTCGAGCGGCTCGGGGGATCGATCGTCGGCGTCTCATTCCTCATCGAGCTTCCCGCGCTGAAAGGAAGGCTCTGCCTTGCAGGGCATGATGTGTTTTCCCTCCTCAGTTTTGAAGGGGAATAGCGGAGCGGGTGTGCATCGCGCTCTCATTCTCCTGCCGCCCACCTCCATTCGATTCCAGACGCGGACCTTCCATGAAGACAATCATCGAGCCCTTTAAGATCAAGTCCGTCGAACCGATCCGTTTCAGCACACCGGGCGAGAGGGAACTTGTGCTGCGGCGCGGGCACTACAATCTCTTCCTTGTCCCGGCCGAGGACGTCACGATCGATCTCCTCACCGACAGCGGCACATCTGCGATGAGCGCGGCCCAGTGGGGAGGGATGATGCAGGGGGACGAGTCGTACGCCGGGGCGAGAAGCTTTTACCGGTTCGAGGCAAAAGTGCGGGAGCTGACGGGCTTGCGGCACATCATCCCGACGCACCAGGGACGCGCTGCGGAGCGTATTCTCTTCGCGCTTCTCGGAGGGGCCGGAAAGGTCATCCCGAACAATTCGCACTTCGATACGACACGCGCGAACGCCGAATTTTCCGGCGCGGAGGCCGTGGACCTTCCGGCGCCGGAGGGGCTCGACCCCGAGCTCGTCGCGGATTTCAAGGGGAACATGGATACGGCGGCCCTCGAGAATCTCATCGCCGGCGCGGGGGCGGGGAACATCCCCCTCTGCATCATGACGGTCACCAACAACTCGGGCGGGGGACAGCCTGTCTCGATGGAGAATATCCGGACCGCCTCCGCGATATGCCGGTCGCACGGGATACCGTTTTTCCTGGACGCGTGCAGGTTTGCGGAGAACGCCTGGTTCATCAAGAAACGCGAGCGCGCGTATGCGGACATGCCGCTGAAGACCATCGTGCGGGAGATGTTCGGTTACGCGGACGGTGCGACGATGAGCGCAAAGAAGGACGCGCTCGTCAACATGGGCGGGTTTCTCGCCCTCAACGACGACGCGCTTGCCCTGCGGGCGAGGAATCTCCTCATCATCACCGAGGGGTTTCCGACATACGGAGGTCTCGCCGGCCGCGACCTCGAAGCCATCGCTCAGGGTCTCGACGAGATTCTCGACGAGAACTACCTCCAGTACCGGGTCCGGTCCGTCGAATATCTGGGGGAACGGCTCATTGCCGGCGGAGTTCCGATCCTCCGCCCTCCGGGGGGCCATGCAATATACCTGAATGCCCGGAAATTCCTCCCCCACGTCCCCCCGGCGGAGTTTCCCGGTCAGTCGCTGGTCGTCGAGCTCTACAGGACCGGAGGGATCCGCTCCGTTGAAATCGGGAGCGTAATGTTCGGGAAGAACGATTCCCTCGGGGCGTTCGTCCCGGCAAGGATGGAGCTTGTGCGGCTTGCGATACCGAGGAGAGTGTACACGCAGAGCCACATCGATTACGTCATCGAAGTCGTTCTGGAGTGCTTCGCGAGGAGGGAATCCATGAAGGGGTACCGGATTGTCGACGAACCGCCGATGCTGCGCCATTTTACGGCGAAATTTGCTCCTGTGGACTAATTTCCCCCTCAATTCCGCAAAATATCGTTGCTTTCAAGGGGGGAAAATGGTATACTTGTAAATATATGAATTCCATCAGGTTACAACGCGCATGATCGCCTGCACCGTGTGCGGAACGCAGAACGACGAGTTTGCCGTCGTATGCGCGTCGTGCAAGAGTTTCCTTCAGATGAAGGTGGATAACCTCAATCTATTTGAAACTCTCTGGGGCCTGATGGAGTCGCCGCGGGTTGCATTCCGCCGCATAGCGCTCTCCCGTCACAAAAACTACGTCATCCTCCTGAGCTGTCTCCTCGGGATGGCGCTCGTGTATTCGGTCATCTGGTTCAAGCACCTGGGAACCCGGTATCCCGACTTCGCGATTCTCGTCGGCGCGGGGTTCATTATCGGTCCGTTCGCCGGGATCCTCTTCACATACCTGTTCAGCGTGATTGTCCACCGGGCGGGGCGCCTCCTCGGCGGGACCGGTACATACAGGAACGTGCGGGCTGCGACGGTGTATGCGTCCGTTCCGATCGTCTATTCTCTCGTCCTTGTTTTTCCGATTGAGATTGCGATATTCGGTCCCTACTTCTTTTCCGACAACCCTCCCCCTCTCGTCATCGACCCGGTAGCCTACATCGTGTTGCTGGGATTCGACGGAGCTGCGGTGCTCTGGTCGCTTGCGCTCCTCATCGAGGGGACGGTCGTCGTGAACGGGTTCAGCAGGGGGAAGGCGGCGATACTTGCTGCGATCATGGTCTCCCTGACGTCACTGGCTGTCTACAGCCTCGGCTTTGCGTAGCATGGACCGAGAGGGGTTCGAGAAGGTCGCAGAGGAGGTTTTCGATCTGCTCCCGGCCCCGTTCCGAGATGCGATCGACAACGTCCACATTGTCGTTGAAGAACGGCCGTCCCGGGGAAGGGCCGGAGGTTACAGACCGGGAACGCTGCTGCTCGGCCTGTACGAGGGGATACCGCTCACGAAGCGGGGAACATCGTACGGGATGTACGCTGTTGTGCCTGACAAGATCACGCTGTACCGCGAGAACATCCGGACCGTCGCCGGCGGGGACGAGGAGGTCCGCGCCGTCATACGGGATACGCTCATCCACGAGATCGGACATTATTTCGGGATGAGCGAACGGCAGATCCGCGCGGCCGGCTACTGAATTCAGAGTTCATCATCGAAAGGACGCCACGCAATGCCCAGAGTCATGTTCACGATCTCCTACGCGATCAAACCGGATCTCCGGGACGCCTACATTGAGCACGCCCGTCAGATGAAGGAGCATTTCACTACGGTGGGGAAGAAGAATTATGCAGTCTTTGAAACGCGGGGGAAGAAGAACCATTTCACCGAAGTGTTCATCACCAACAGTGTCGAAGAGTATGACACGCTCGAAGACAACCAGGACGAGAAGACGGAGGCGTTGATCGGGAAGCTCGACGAGTTCATCGACGAGAACGGGATGAAGTACTCGACGCTCCTGGAAGCGCTCTGACCGACGCACGACAGTGGCAGGCAGACGGCACATCGATCCCATCGCCCGGTTCATGCAGGAGCACGACGAGGCGCTCGTCCAGCTCTCCGCGCTGAAGAAGGCGACGACCGCGGTCGCGGACTCCGGATTCACGATGGACGCCTATGAGAAAGTCCTCCGGGCCGTGGAGTTCATCGAGCTCGAGGTGAGCGTCCACAACCGGAGCGAGGAGGAGGCGCTCTTTCCCGTCCTCGAACGATACGTCGAAGGCCCGACGCAACTGATGCGGGAGGACCACAAGGTGCTGAAGAAGGAATTCCGGCGTCTGCGGCGCGCGGTGGACCGCCTCGGCGCGCACAGAAAAGACAGGGCGGCGGCCGCGGACCTGGCGTCCGTCTCGAGAGTCATCGTGCAGATATTCGTCAATCACATTCACAAGGAAAATCACATTCTCTTCCCCCTCGTTCAGAAGTTCCTCACGAAGGACGCCCTCCGAGAAGTCGCCCGCAGGATGGTTTGAACCGACGATGACGCTTCCGTGCACCTGACACAATTCAAACAACAGCCGGACGGGACGATCCTGATGTCGTGGGACGACGGCCATGCAGGTCCCGTGTCGCTCCGTCGGTTGCGCGATGCCTGCCCGTGCGCCGGGTGCATGGGGGAGACCGTCCTGCTCCGGACGTATACCCCCCCTCCGAAAGACACGCGGACGCCCGGGAGGTACGATCTGAAGGCTGCGGCGGCGGTGGGGCACTACGCCCTCCAGTTCCGCTGGGGCGACGGGCATGGGGAGGGGATCTTCACATGGGAGCTTCTCCGGGCCCTGTGCGAATGTCCCTCCTGCTCCGCAGCGAGGACAGCGGCCGGGGGGGAGAAGCGGTGAACGACAGGGAGACCACCGGACGCGTCATGGAGCTGATTCCCTACGGGCTCTACGTCCTGGGCTCGCTGAACGGGTCCGTACCGGCCGCCATCGTTGCCAACTGGGTAACGCAGGTATCCTTTTCTCCACCGTGGGTCGCTATCGCCGTCGAGGCGGATTCGAGGATGCGGGAGAACATCGCCCGCTCGGGAGTGTTCTCCGTTAACCTTCTCCCGGCGGGGGGGAGGGAAATCGCAAAAGCGTTTCTGAAGGGTCCTGAGGCGAAAGGAGAGACGATCGGCGGTGAGAAGTTCGGCCCGGCCAAGAACGGAACGCCGTTTCTCCTGGGCGCAACCGCCTCGTTCGAGTGCCGGGTGAAGAACGCGATCGAAGTCCCCGATCACGTCGTGTTCATCGGTGAAGTCGTCGACGCAGTGCTGAGAAACGACGGGGGAGGGGTCCTGACGCTCCGGGAAACAGGGTGGCACTACAGCAGGTAAGCAGCACCAATCGGGAGCACGACAATGGCAGCACGCGATCTGTTTGACGCATATACTGTCGCGCTACCGGAGCGCGACAGGGAGGCGCTGAAGGAGCTCATTGCTGCGCGGAGGGAAGACATGCTTGCCGCCAGGAGCGAGGAAGCGCGCGTGAGAGTAGCCGAGGATTTCGTTCGGGAAGCGAGGGGCGCCCTGAAAATGCAGAAAAAATAGGCCTCTATCGCGCTTCACCGGAGCGCCGTATCTTATTTGCGCGCAGCCATTTCCGCCGTACAGGTCAGGGATTTTCCGTCACGCACCACCACGATCTCCACCCTGTCACCCCCCTTCAGCTTGCCGAGCATCTCCATGTAATCATAGATGTTCACGATCTTCTTCTCTCCCATCCTGACGATGATGTCCCCCGCTTTCAGCCCCGCTTTCTCCGCCGGTCCTCCGGGACGGACCACGCTGATCTTCATCCCGTCGACGCCCCCGTTATAGTCCGGAATGATGGCGAGCGTCGTCCTGAACCCCCGCGTGTCTCCGCTCTCGCCGGGGGAGGAAGAGACCGTCCGCGTGAACGCCGGACGCTCCGGGTTCCCGTCGATCGCTTCCGCGATCCGGTACACGTAGCGTACCACCCGTTCTTCACCGTCATAGTTGATCTTGTCCCACGTGTCCGAAGGCCTGTGGTAGTCGCTGTGCGACCCCGTGAAGAAAAAAAGAACGGGAACGTCTTTGCCGTAGAACTGGGCGTGGTCGCTCGGCCCGAACCCGTCGGGGACGCTCTTGATCGTGAACGATGAGTCCGCGTTCTCCTTTGCCAGGAGCGCGTTCCAGCCCGGCGAAGTTCCCGTGCCGTACACCGTCAGTTCCTTCCCGCTGAGCCGGCCGACCATATCCATGTTGACCATCGAAGCCGTATGCGCAAGGGGGATGGGGGGATGATTGACGTAGTATGCCGACCCGAGCGTGCCCAGTTCCTCCCCCGAGAAGAACGCGAAAACGAGTCCCCGCTTCAGCGTTGTCCGCGCAGAAGCAAATGCCTGTGCGAGCTCCAGGAGTCCCGCTGTGCCCGAAGCGTTGTCGTCTGCGCCGTGGTGGATCGCGACGGTGTCCGGCTGGAGCGAGCCCGACCCTTCCCCCCCCATCCCCAGGTGGTCGAAATGCGCTCCCAGGACCACCACCTGGTCCTTCAGCGCGGGATCGGATCCCGGCAGATACCCGATGACGTTTGCCGTTGTCGTCGTCATCTTCTCCACGTCGGTCGTGAGCGTCACCGTCACCCCGGCAAGCGGGAACGCCACGGGAGCGCGCCGCGCCTTTATCGAATCCTGTACGGCCCTGAGCGTCCAGCCCGATCCCGCGAGCAGGGGTTCAAGGAGCGACCGCTTCATGGAGATGGAGGGGATTCCCGCGTTGCCGAAACTCTGGTCGAATCTGAGCTGCATCAGGCCGTCCTCCGCGTCGTCGGCGGGTCCGGTGACGACGATAAAGCCGACGGCCCCATGATCGCGTGCCGTTCGTGTCTTCACCGGGAACGCGCTGAAGCGCGTCAGGGGACCGTGGGGATCGTTTCCGTCCGGGCTGAACCGGAGGACGACGATGATCTTCCCGTTGACGTCGAGATTTCTGAAATCGTCATAGCTCGAATCGGTCGCCGAGATCCCGTAGCCGGCGAAGACGAGCGGTCCGGTAACGGTCCCGTTCGTCGTGAATCCCAGCGGGCGGAAATCCCGGTCGGGGACGGCATCCAGAACGCCTCCCCCGGCGGGCTTCCCGCGGAACCGGAGCGCATTGCCGGCCGCCGAGCGGACGCTGGCGATGAACTGAAAGTGCTGGAAGTACGTTCCGCTGTCGCCCAGCGGCGCGATGCCCCACTCGTGCAGATAGCGGGCGATGTAGCGGGCCGCCATTTCATTTCCGGGACTCCCCGAGGCGCGTCCCGCCAGCTCGTCGGACGCGAGAAACCGGATATGCGTCTTCAGGTCGTTCGCCGCGATCGCGGTGACGAGGGTCTGGGCGGCGGAGAGGGAAGGGCTCAGGAAGAGGAATGCAAGAACGAAAGTCGATCGGGAGCGCATTGCGGGTGTCCTCGGATGGCGCTAGATGAGTGGATTATTCCTTCCAGTCGGCGATGAAGAGGTTCGTTTCGTGAGGGACCTTCCCGTTGCGGTTGGAGGCGAACACGAGCTTCTTCCCGTCGTGGGTGAACATCGGGAAGCCGTCGAACGTGTCGTTGTACGTGACCCGTTCGAGCCCGCTCCCGTCGATATTGATCAGGTACAGGTCGAAGTCCCTTCCCTGCGGGTCGGCCATGTTGGACGCGAAGATGATTCTCCTGTTGTCGGGGTGGAAGAAGGGCGCGAAGTTCGCGGCGCCGTTGAACGTGATCTGGCGCTTGTGCGACCCGTCGGCGTTCATCACGAAAATCTCCATGTGAAGCGGGCGCACGAGATTCTGCGCGAGGAGCTGCCGGTACACGGACGCGGAGGCGCTGTCCTCGTAGTGACAGGCACGGTACACGATCATCGATCCGTCCCACGAATAGAACGCGCCCCCGTCGTACCCGAGCTCGTGCGTGAGCTGCTGCACGCCGGTCCCGTCGAGATTCATCGAGTAGAGATCGAGGTCGCCGTTGCGCATCGACGTGAAAACGATCCGGTCGCCGCGGGGGGATATCGTCGCCTCGGCGTCGTACCCGGGTGTCGTCGTCATGCGGCGGAGGTTGCTCCCGTCGGGCCGTGCGGTGAAGATGTCGTATTCGGGAGTGACCGCCCAGGTATACCCTTTCGAGAAATCGGGGCGCGGCGGGCACTCGCTCATCAGGTGGTGCGTGGAGGAGAAGAGCACGAGTGTGTCCCCCGGGAAAAAGTAGCCGCACGTCGTCCTCCCCCTTCCCGTGCTGATCATGCGGACCGATCCCGACGCCAGGTCCATGACGAATTCCTGATCGCACTTGAGGCTGTCCCTCGTGGACTGGAATATCAGCTTTGTCTCATCGCAGGAAAAGTACCCTTCCGCGTTCTGCCCTCCGAACGTGAGCTGCCGGAGCGTGCGGAAATGGACTTCCTTCGGCAGGATGAGCGACGAAGGGCCGTCGCCCGGGGAGAGTCCCAGGGCGCAGAATGCGCAGAGAAAGAACGTCAGAATGCGAGGGGCCATGAACGTGAGTCCTTCTAGTGGATCGTCGAAAGCGCTGATTTGAGTTTTGCGAACGATTCGGGCGAGGCCGCGACGTACGCGGGATCGATATAGGCGATTTTACCCTGCCTGTCGATGACGTAGATTGTGCGGATATTGAAGCCTGTCTTCGCGTTGAAACTCCCGTAGAGTGTCGCGACGCGGTGGTCGTGGTCGCTCAGGAGCATGAAGGGGAGGCCGAGTGATTTCGCCCACTCTCTGTGCGAATAGACGTAGTCGCCGCTGATACCGAACACGGTGGCCCCGAGCGTGCCCAGGTCGCCGAAGTTGTCGCGCATCGTGCACATCTCCTTCGTGCACCCGCCGCTCCAGTCAGCCGGGTAGAAGGCAAGGATGATGGCACTTCCCCCCGTGCGCGAAGAGAGCGTGACGCCGGCATAGTCGATGGTGTCTTTCGTCGCCCCGGGCAGAGTAAAATCGGGCGCGCTGTCGCCGACGTTGAGCGTCCCGCCCCTCGCGCACGCGCACGAAAGCGCGGCCGCGACGGCTGCAAGAGAGATCACCCGCCTCATGGAACCCATAGCACGTCCCTCCATTTCGTGGAAAAAATAATGTACATTGAATCGGGCTTAATTTCAAGACGAACGGAGAACTCCATGCACACAGCGATCGTCACCGGAGGAACGGGCACGCTGGGGCGCGTCGTCGCCTCTGCACTCATGAACAACGGCATGCGGGTGGCGATTCCCTTCCGGCCGGGATCCCGGGGGGAACCCCTTCCGCCGCCGGGGGATGACGGGGCGCTCTTCCTGCGCGAATCGGATATCTCGACGGAATCCGGCGCGTCGGCATTCGTGCGGGAGGCTGCGGAGAAGTTCGGAGGGGTGGGGATACTCGTCAACTGTGCGGGGGGATACGCGGGGGGGGAGAAGATCGGCGAGGTCTCCTCGGCCACGTTTGAAGAGATGCTCACTGCGAACCTGAGGACGGCGTTCCTCATGTGCAGCGCCGTTCTCCCGCTCATGCGGAACGCAAAGCACGGCCGGATCATCTCCATCGCCGCGATGGCCGCGCTGGCGCCCGCCGCGTCGCGCGGCGCATACGCGATCGCGAAGAGGGGCGTTATAACGCTCACCGAGACAATCGCCGAGGAGGTGAAGGGGACCGGCATCACGGCGAACGCGATCGCACCGAGCATCATCGTCACGCCGGCAAACCGCGCTTCGATGCCCTCTGCGGACGCGTCGCGCTGGGTGACGCCGGAAGAAATTGCCGCGCTTGTCCTTTTTCTCTGTTCCGACGACGCCAGGTCGCTGAGCGGGAACGTCCTGAAAGTCTACGGCGGGGTTTGACTTTCAGCGCGAAAGTGAGTATTTTTTTAGAACTGGCGAACAGGTGTGTCGAATGAAAAGGCGGGAGCGAACCACGCTGTTCCTGCCTTTTTCTTTTCGTCCGGATTGAAGGAGGGAAATGAACCTGAGGGAGCGTATCAGCGATGATCTGAAAGCCGCGATGAAATCGGGGGACAGGATCCGTCTTGAGACACTCCGCACGATGCGCGCTGTCCTTCTCGAGAAAGAGATCGAAAAGAGGGGGTCGGGTCCCGGGATCACGGCCGAGGATGAAGTTTCGACGCTCGTGTCGGCGGCAAAAAAACGGAAAGAGTCGATCGAGCTCTTCACGCAGGGAGGGAGGCCCGAACTTGCGCGGCAGGAGGAGCAGGAGCTGGCGATCATACAGGAATACCTTCCGCGCCAGCTTTCCGCGGAAGAGGTCGCGGACGTCGTGAGGGGGGCGATCTCCCAGACGGGGGCGGCCGGTCCGGCGGATTTTTCGAAGGTGATGCCGCTCGTCATGAAGCAGGTGAAGGGGAAAGCGGACGGGAAAATGGTACAGGAGCTTGTCAAGAAAGCCCTCGGCGCCGGCTGATGAGGTTTTCGTATATCGACATATTCATGATCGCCGGACTCGGGTTGGGGGGGTATCTGGGATACCAGGGGGGGCTTGCGAAGAAGCTGTTCAACATCCTCATTCTCCTCTTTTCCGTCGTCATCGCTTCAAAACTCATGACGCCGGTCGGCGATTTTTTCCTTGATGCGGGTGTGCTCGGCGATACGGGGGCGTACGCCTTCGGGTTCGCACTCGTCATGCTCGCCATCATGGTCCCTGCGATACTTCTCTACAGGCGCTTCGGCAAGACCGGGGCCGCAAAAACGACGGGAAACACTGTCGGGATTTTCCTGGGCGTTCTCGAGGGGGCTATGGTGATAAGCTTCGTCCTCCTCGGGCTGCGGGTCCTCGACGTCCCGGACCAGGACGACAGGCAGCAGTCGCTCCTGTACAAACCGCTCTTCCATTTCGTCCCCAGAACCTTCGAGCTCCTTCAATCGTACTTCCCGGGAGCGTCCGAATTCAAGAAGCAGGTCTCGCTCCGGTTCAGGGATCTCGAGATCTTTACAACTCCTCCCCATCCCCCCGGGAATCCATGAACGGGTGGGACCACGCGCTCCGGAAGCTCGAATTCGACAAGGTGCGCCAGCGGGTTCTCCGGTATGCGACTTCGGATCCCGGACGCGAACCGCTCCGGTCAATGACCGTGATGGTCTCCCCCCGGGAAGTCCGCGAGGAGCTGGCCAGGGTCACCGAGATCAAGAGGCTCCTTGAACAGGAGGAACCCCTCCCGCTCGACGGAATTCACGCCATTGGCGAAGCCCTCAGCAAGACCGCCGTCGAGGGGATGGTGCTCCTCCCCCGCGAACTGCTGCAGGTCTCGCTGACAATGAAGGCCGCACGGCTGACGCGGTCATTCGTCTCCAGGAGAAAAGACGGGTTTCCGCTCCTGTGGCAGATCGCCGAACCCCTCTCCGCGGACAAGATCCTGGAATTCAATATCGACCATGCGGTCGACGAGAGCGGCGCGGTGCGACCGGACGCCTCGCGGGAGCTCCTCGCCATCCGGCGGTCCGTCGCGGACAGGTATGAAGAGCTCCGCAGGAGGCTTGCCGGCATCCTCCGCAATGTGGCGGAACTCGGATTCAGCCAGGATGACATCATCACGACGCGCGAAGGCCGGATGGTCATCCCCGTCAAGTCGGAGCACAAGAACCGCGTGCCGGGATTCATTCACAGCGCGTCCGCGAGCGGCGCGACGGTGTTTATCGAGCCGACGGAAACGCTGGAGCTCAACAACGACATCCGGAGCCTGCAGTTCCAGGAGCAGCGGGAGATCGAGCGGATTCTGAAAGCGCTGACGGTGCAGGTGGGAGAACGGCGGGAGGTGCTCGGATCGGACCTCGCGATACTCGCCGATCTCGACGCCCTGCAGGCGAAGGCGAAATACTCGATCGAGATCCTCGGCGTCGAACCGGAGCTCCGCTCCGGCGGCCCCCTCACCGTGACCGGCGCCCGCCATCCGCTCCTCCTTCTCACGCACGGGTATGACCGGACCGTTCCGCTCGATCTGGAGGTGGGAGGAGAGTCGACGACTCTCCTGATAAGCGGTCCCAACGCCGGGGGGAAGAGCGTCGCGATGAAATGCGTGGGACTTCTCGTCGCGATGGCCCAGTCGGGCCTTCACATCCCCGCCGCGGACGGCACGGCCCTCCGGTTCTTCCGCTCCTGCTTCGTGGATATCGGAGACGAACAATCGATTGAAAACGACCTGAGCACGTTCAGCTCTCACCTTGCGAGCCTCAAGACGATCGCCGAAGAGGCGGACGCGGACAGCCTCGTGCTCATCGACGAAATCGGCGCGGGAACAGACCCGTCGGAGGGGGGCGCGATCGCCGCCGCGCTCCTGGAGGAGCTGACGCGCCGGCACGCGGTCACCATCGCGACGACGCACCAGGGGGCGCTGAAGGTGTTCGCACACGATACCGAAGGGGTGGCCAACGGGGCGATGGAGTTCGACCTGGCGTCGCTCACGCCGACCTACCGATTCCGCGCGGGGGTCCCCGGGAGCAGCTACGCGCTGGAGATGGCCGCGCGGCTCGGTTTTTCGCCGCTGCTGATGGAACGCTCCCGGGAGAGGCTGGGCGCGCAGAACACACGGCTCGACAGCCTGATCATCGAGCTCGAGTCGGCGGCGCAGAAAGCCCGCCAGGAGCTGGAAGCGGCACGTGAAGAAAAATCCCGGCTCGAGGCCCTGACACGGGAATACACGGAAAAGCTGGCCCGCATCGCGGGGGAAGCGAAGGAAATAAAACGGAAAGCCGTGGAGGAAGCGGCGAAGATCGTCGAAGGCGCGAACGCGGCGATCGAAAAGAGCGTACGTGAGATCCGGGAGGCGAAGGCAGACAGGGAGTCCGTCCGGGAGGCCCGGAACGAGGTTTCCCGCGTCCGCCAGGAGATCGAGGCCGGACGCGCCGAAATCATGCGCGATCAGCCGCAGGGAGAGGGGGGAGGGATCGGCCGCGGGAGCCCCGTCACCGTCACCGGGGGGAGCGGCGTGGGAGAGGTGGAGGCCATATCCGCGGACGGGAGACACGCGACCGTCGTTTTCGGGGTGGTCCGGATGCGCGTCCCTGTGGCGGATTTGACCCTGACGCGCAAGCGCGCCGCAGCGTCGCCGAGTGTCGCGGACCGGGGGTTGGAAAAGCCCGAATCAGTAAGGCGGGATCTCGACATCAGGGGGATGACGGGCGAGGAAGCTCTCCCGCTTCTCGATAAATTTATCGACGATGCAATCCTCTCAGGGCTCCACCGTGTCGATGTAATACACGGGAAAGGGACGGGGGCGCTCCGGAAAAGGGTCACCGATTTTCTCTCTTCCCATCCCCGGGTAAAAGAGTTCCGTGCCGGGGAGTGGAATGAGGGGGGAATGGGAGCCACCGTCATCGTCCTGGCGGAGAATTGATGGCCTCCCGCCCGATCCGGAAGATCCTTATTGCGAACCGGGGTGAGATCGCGCTCCGCGTGATCCGGACCTCCCGCGAGATGGGAATCCGGACCGTCGCGGTGTATTCCGCCGCCGACAGATCCGCCCCGCATGTGCTTGCGGCGGATGAAGCGCTCCCGATCGGTCCCGCTCCCTCAAGGGAAAGTTATCTCTCGATCGATCGTGTCCTCGGTGCGGCATCCTCCTCGGGGGCCGACGCCATTCACCCCGGGTACGGGTTTCTCTCCGAGAACCCCGAATTCGCAAGGCGCGTCCGTGCCGCGGGGCTCGTCTTCGTAGGACCGTCGGCGGAATCGATCGCGTCGATGGGAGACAAGACCGCGGCGCGATCGCTTGCGGCAGCTGCGGGAGTCCCGATGGTTCCGGGAACCGCCGGCCCTGTCTCCGCGGGCCCCGAAGCTCTTGAATTCTGTTCGTCCCACGGCTATCCGGTTCTCGTGAAGGCCGCCGCGGGTGGCGGCGGGAAGGGGATGCGTATCGTCCGTGAGGAGCGGGAGCTGATGCCGTCGCTCCGCGCCGCGGCATCCGAGGCGCAATCGGCGTTCGGCGACGACCGCGTCTACATCGAGAAGTATTTCGAGGAGCCCCGGCATATCGAGATCCAGGTAATTGCCGACGCGCACGGACACGCGCTCCACCTGGGCGAGAGGGAGTGTTCAATCCAGCGCCGCCACCAGAAAATCGTGGAGGAGTCCCCCTCCGTGCTCGTGGACGACGCGATGCGCCGCAGGATGGGCGAGACCGCCCTGATGGTGGCGCGGACGTGCGGGTACGTCAACGCGGGGACCGTCGAATTCCTCGTCGACCGCGAAAAGAACTTCTATTTCCTGGAGATGAACACGCGGCTCCAGGTTGAGCACCCCGTGACGGAGCTCAGAACGGGTTTGGATCTTGTTGCGCTCCAGATACGCGTCGCCTCGGGGGAGGCCCTTCCCCTGACGCAGGAGGAGGTTGCATTCAGGGGACACGCGATCGAATGCCGGATATGCGCGGAAGATACGGAAGCCAACTTCCTTCCGTCGACCGGGAAGATCACGCACCTGAGGTCCCCCGCGGGCCCCGGGTTGCGGGAGGACAGGGGGGTGGACGAGGGTGATGAAATAGGGGTGCATTACGATCCGATGATGGCAAAGCTGATCGCCTGGGGGCCGTCGCGCCCGGAGGCGATCGCGCGGCTGGTGCGGGGGCTGCGGGAATACGAGATACTCGGAGTCCGGACGAACATCTCCCTCTGTCTCTTCGTCCTGACCCATCCTGCATTCGCTTCGGGGGATATCTCGACGCATTTCGTGAACAGGTTCTTTACCCCGGGGGCGCTTCAGGCCGGACGGGAGATCGAAGAGGGGGCCGCTGCAGCGGTCTGTGCGCTGATTGCGGCGGAAGAGAGGGAAGTGCCAGCCCCCACCGGCGCGTCGGGGTCCGGGAACTGGCGCGAACGGCGGAGGGATTTCCTCCGCGATCGATGAGGACATACTACGTCACGATAAACGGGAAGGAACTCACCGTTCGTCTCGGGGAGGACGGTATGATTATCCTCGACGGCCGCAACGACGGTCATGAAGTAAAGCGCATCTCGCCCGCCGAGTTCTCCGTGATGGTCGGAGGCCGCCAGGTGAAAGTGGTCGCTTCCCCTGATGCCGGAGGATACGACGTTATTGCCGGTGACCTCCGGGGCCACGTCACGGTGGAGTCGGAACGGGAACGGCTCCTGCGTCGTTACGAGCGGAGCACGACGGGGTCTTCCGCCCGTCTTGAGGTGCATGCACCGATGCCTGCGATGGTCGTCAAGCTCGAGGTAAACGTCGGAGACGAGGTTCGCGCGGGGCAGCCCCTTCTGGTTCTCGAAGCGATGAAGATGGAGAATGAAATCCTCTCGCACGCGCCCGGCAGGGTGAAAGCTATTTATGCGACTGCTGGTAAACCAGTTGAAAAAGGGGAGTTACTATTACTTCTCGAATGACAAATAAAGGATCAAACCTGGGAAGGAAAGTGCTCCTTCTTCTCATCCTTTCCGGGTCGGTCCCGGGGCTCGGCCTGGCGGGGGGCTTCCAGCTTGTCGATCAATCCGCCCGGGCCATGGGAATGGGGGGAGCAGTGGGAGCATTGACCGGCGACCCGACCGCAATGCACGCAAACCCCGCTCTCCTCTCGTTTCTTGACGGGCCCATATTCAGTCTCGGGGCGACCGTAATGGTCCCCGACGAGAGGTTCTACGGTGTCTCCCCCTCGATTGCGGAAACCAAGATGCAGGCGCAGGTCCTTTTCCCTCCCAGCATTTGCCTTTCTTATACGACTCCCGGAGGGTTCGGCGCAGGATTAAGCGTCACCGTCCCGTATGAGATTCAAACGGAATGGGACCCTGACTGGGTGGGAAGCCGGCTCGCGGTGAAGTCGGACCTCCGCGTTGCGATGGTGATTCCATCGATAAGCATGAAGTTTTCCGACGATTTCTCCGCGGGAATCGGGATTAACCTCGGGCTCCCGAGGATACTCTATGAACAGAGATTTCCGGTGACGCTTCAGGGTGTTTCGACGCCTGACGGAGATGTAACATATGACGGGAGTGGAAATGTCTGTTACGGTGTAACGCTGGGCATTTTCTACCGTGCGGGAGACCTCCTTTCGCTCGGAGCATCCTACAGAAGTCACATGAATCTCGCCATCGACGACGGCCGCGTACGGTACAGGGGGACGGACAGCGTCGCCCTCTTGCCCGAGGGAAGATTCTCCACAAGTCTCGTCCTGCCGAATCAATTCCTGGCCGGTGCGGTGATCCATCCTTTCAGCTGGCTCAACCTGTCCGGGGACATCGAATACAGCCTCTGGTCAGAGTTCAGCTCGGTGAAGATAAGGTATGCTGATCCAACGCTTCCCGACGTTATTATGAACCAGGATTGGAGCAATATCGTCAATGCCAGGTTCGGGCTCGAGGCGGCATTTTCTGATTTCTCCATACGCGCGGGAATTCGTTTCGAACAAAGCCCAGTCCCCGATGCCACGCTCTCCCCGGGACTTCCCGATGCAACAGGCACCGGGTATTCAATCGGTTTCGGATACAAAGCCGGCGAGGGCCTGATACTGGATTTTGCGTATTCGCTCATGCAGTACAATGACAGGCGGGTGACAAACTCCTCGATCATGGTCGGGCCCTATGCCGGAGGATTTAACGGCCTTTACTCCTCCCAGACTGCTTCAGTTGCAATCAACGTAACCTATAGCTGGAAATGAAATGACGCCTGCGATACAAGGACAACATGAGCCGGAAGTAACCCCCGATCTCGCGCACAAACACGGGCTGACGGATGAGGAATACCGGAAGATTCTCGAAATCCTCGGCAGGACGCCGACGTATACGGAGCTCGGCATCTACAGCGTCATGTGGAGCGAACACTGCAGCTATAAGAACTCAATCGCAGTGTTGAAAACGCTCCCGCGGGAAGGGGGGAGGCTCCTCGTGGGAGCAGGGGAGGAGAACGCAGGACTCGTTGATATAGGCGACGGGATGGCAGTTGCGTTCAAGATCGAGAGCCACAACCACCCGTCTGCCGTGGAGCCCTACCAGGGAGCCGCGACCGGGGTAGGCGGGATCATGCGCGACATATTCACGATGGGAGCACGTCCCATCGCCGCCCTGAACTCGCTCAGGTTCGGCGATCTTCGGGACGCGAGGACCAGAGGACTCTTCAGGGGCGTCGTCAAGGGGATAGGAGATTACGGTAACAGTTTCGGTGTCCCGACTGTGGCGGGAGAGGTTTATTTTGACCCCTGCTACCAGGATAACCCGCTTGTCAATGCCATGTCCGTGGGGGTAGTCAGGCATGGGGAATGGGCGAGCGCCATCGCTTCGGGAGCGGGGAACCCGGTAATGATCGTCGGATCCTCGACCGGTCGTGACGGCATACATGGAGCAACGTTTGCTTCCGAAGAGATCTCCGAAGCGTCCGAATCAAAACGACCGTCAGTCCAGGTGGGGGACCCGTTCACGGAGAAGCTTCTTCTGGAGGCTTCGCTCGAGGCGATCAGGTCGGGGGACATCGTGGGAATCCAGGACATGGGGGCGGCGGGGATCACCTGCTCCACGTCCGAGATGAGCGCAAAGGGAAAAAGCGGGATGCGCATAAACCTGGACAGGGTCCCGGCCCGGGAGACAGGGATGAGCGCCTACGAACTCATGCTCTCCGAGAGCCAGGAGAGGATGCTTGTGGTGGTCAGGCGCGGCAGGGAGTCCTCGGTGAAGGAGATATTCAGCAAGTGGGATCTTCACGCGGAGATCATCGGTGAGGTTACCGATTCGGGCCGTCTCGATATAACGTACAGGGGGGTAAAGGTCGCCGATATTCCCGCCGACACACTTGTCCTTGGGGGCGGTGCTCCCGTCTATCTCAGGGAAACGAGGAAGCCGGAGTACCTTTCAACGGTGGGATCATTCCGTCAGGAATCCCTCCCGGACCCCGGCCCTGCGGGAGACGTCCTCATGCGGCTCCTGGGCGCACCGAATATCGCGAGCAAGCGGTGGGTCTACGAGCAGTACGACAGCATGGTAAGGACAAACAACGTAGTATTGGCAGAAGGTGATGCGGCGGTTATCCTTTTAAAGGAAACAGGTAAGGCTCTCTCGGTTAAGACTGATTGTAATGGCCGGTACGTATACCTGAACCCGCGACGTGGCGGAATGATCGCCGTGGCGGAATCGGCGCGCAATGTCGCCTGCACGGGGGCAACCCCTCTTGCAATCACGAATTGCCTGAACTTCGGCAATCCCTATAAGCCCGAGGTCTACTGGCAGTTCAAGGAGGCCGTCGCGGGCATAGGCGAAGCCTGCAGGTACTTCAACACGCCTGTCACCGGCGGGAATGTAAGTTTCTATAATGAAAGCCCCAATGCCTCTGTATATCCCACGCCGGTTATAGGTATGCTCGGCCTGCTTGAAGACGCTGCAAGTGCCGTAACGTCTCAGTTCAGAAACGAAGGCGACGTGATCATACAGCTCGGCCGGACCGCCGGGCATATCGGCGGGAGCGAGTTTCTCTCGGTGATACACGGGACCGTTGCCGGGGATGCTCCCGCATTGAGCCTGGAAGATGAGAAGAGGCTTCAGTCAGTTCTCATCGAGTGCGCGGCCGCCGGATTGCTGAAGAGCGCGCATGATTGCTCGGACGGCGGAATTGCTGTCGCCCTGGCGGAGTGTTGCATAGGCACGGGGAATGAACTCATCGGGGCAGAGATAGAGCTTGCCGGAGAAGGTCTCAGGAGTGATTTCCTTCTTTTCGGCGAAGACCAATCCAGAGCAGTGGTGTCGGCATCGAAAGCCAGCGGGCATGCTGTGATGGAGATTGCGCGGAGGAACCACATACCCGCGGCAGTCATAGGACGCGTCGGCAGGGACCGGCTCACGATCGGGAAGGAGATTGACCTGCCGGTGAACGCGATTGCCGATGCATATACACACGCCATCGGCGAGAGGATGGAACGGGAAGAGTCCGGGTTATTCTAGCTTTACATAATATACATTATTTGACATACGCGTTGATGGAAAAGGCCCGGATTATCGGGCCTTCTTTGTTCCGTATTCATTGGGATCAGCCCCCAGATCTCCTCTTCTCAGCCCTGAGTCGCATCCTGTTGACGATGTATGCCAGTCCGGCCGCCATGATGAGTCCTGCGGCAAGGACTACGAGCCGGTCCGTGAGAGCCGGAAACGTCAGCATAGAAGATCCCTCCGTTCGTTCACGTGAAATATCCCGCGAATATCGTTCCTGCCAGATACACGATAATACATATGCCGATGGCGGTGAAGACCGGACTTTTCAACCCCTTAGCAGACCTCCTGTCCACGAATGGAATAAGCGCCCAGAGCCCGATGAGGATCCCCACAGCCCCGTTCACGATCAGCTCCCCGTTTATGCCGAGGAGACTCGAAGGTACCATGCGCAGCGTTTGATACAGGGGGAGAAAATACCACTCCGGTTTGATCCCCGCCGGAGCAGATGCCATGGGGTCGGCTTTCTCGCCGAGCTCCCTGGGAACCAGCGTCGCGAGTGCGATGAGGACCGCGAATCCCGCCAGCCATGCCAGAGCATCCCTGTAGACAAAATCAGGAAAGAACGGGATAGCCGGCCTTGTCTGTGATGTCCCCACGGGGATGGAAACGCCGGAATATTGATTATAGAGAAGATGAAAAGTGATGAACAGAACGGCAGCTAGCGGGAGTATAATAACGTGAAGTGAATACATCCTGTTGAGTGTCTCTTCGCCGATGTAATCGGCGCCTTTGATCAGGCTGACTCCCCAGCTCCCCACAAGCGGAAGAGACTTCGGGACCTCCGTCCCGATCAGCGTCGCGAAGTACGCCCTGGTGTCCCATGGGAGCAGATAGCCTGTGAATCCAAAACCGAACACAAGGAGGAGGAGCACGACACCTGAAAACCACATCATCTCTCTCGGTTTCCGGTAGGCCTTCACCAGGAAGACGCTGAACATGTGCACAAGAATCATTGCGACCATCAGGTGGGCAGACCAGGCGTGGAGCGACCTGATGAGCCATCCCTGCGGGACATCGTTGACAATGCGTCGTATACTCTCATACGCATGCTCCTGTGCTGGTTGATAGTACAACGAGAGGAGTATCCCGGTGAGGAGCTGTACGCAAAAGAAGAAGAGCGTCAACCCGCCGAAGTAGTACCAGAATGAATGCCTGTGCCTGGGGACTTCTTTGGATGAGAGGAACGCGAGTATGTCCGGAAGAGGTGAACGCTCAGTAATCCATTTTCTCAAGAGTGAAGCACCAGGGAATGGCATGTGCGCCCGGAGGTTAAGCCTTTGAAACATATATTGATGATCCGCTCAGCATAACCCGATACGGAGGTAACGGCCTTGGAGCCGGGCCGGAGATATTGACGCCGTTCATATCGAACTGGCTGCCGTGGCAGTTACAGCCGAAGTGCGGCACGGGAGAGTCCTGGTACTGGACGACGCAGCCAAGGTGTGTGCAGCGCGCGGAAAGAGCCCGGAACTGTCCTGCGGAAGTGTGTATCAACAACACCGGATCCCTGTTAAACCGGACGATCTTCACGGAGCCTTCTGCGAAATCTCCGGATTGCCCGACCAGGATGGATTGGCGGACTCCCCCTTTTTCGGCGACGGGCGTGACATACTGGAGAATCATACCGAGAACCGGGAGCGAACACAACGCGCCCCATGCTCCGAGTGCGAGCTTCAATACGTCACGACGGCCTCGTACCGGCAACGCGTCCTGATTCATCCCTGTTCGGCGATATGACATTGATGCGGTAGTCGTGGACGCCGATCTCGACACGTCTGACGTCAGCGCCTACAATTTCTCCGTCGGCATGTACGTAGAAGGGTTCAGCGGCAAAGATGGATAAGTTCTTTTCTTTGAAGAACTTCACCCCGGGGACATTGTGGTGTTTCCCGCGCATGACCCTGGGCATCAACCGGAGTATCTGAATGATGTTTTTGTCATCAACTGAGCATATATCGAGGAGCCCGTCATCGACTCTCGCATCGGGAGTCAGATAGAATCCGCCGCCGGCGCATTTTCCGTTCCCGACCGCGATGAGCAGCCCGCGCGAAGTTCGCGTAAAGCTCCCGGACAGTATCGTGAACTCGGGCGGTCTGTACTTCCCAAGCGTTTGCAGGACCGCGAGAACATACAGGGCCGTTCCCGAGAGGAACCGTATCTCGCGGGTCCGGGCCGCCACTGCTGCGTCAAAGCCCGCTCCCACCCCGTTAACAAACAGACGCCGTTCAAAGTTGCCTCCCCCCTCTTTTGAGTCATCGCAAATGACTGTCCCGACGTCCACAGCGCGCTTTACGCCGTTCAGGAGAGCCTGCAGGGCTTGAAACGGCTTGCGGGGGACTCCCACGGATTTGATGAAGTCGTTTCCGCTTCCTGCGGGAATGATCCCTAGGGTCTTCGTGCTCCCGGCGAGCCCGTTGACGACTTCATTGATCGTTCCATCCCCTCCCACGCTGACGACTGTATCTGTTACGGCGTTTCTGGACTCACTCGTGGCGTGTCCGGGTCCCGTCGTCTCGACGAGCTCATACTCAATATTCCGGCTCTCGAGTTCGGATTGTATCGAGCGGAATACGCGCTTTCCGGCCCCTTTTCCGGCAGCGGGGTTGACGATAAACGTAAACTCCTTCATGAGTGAAGCCGGATTGTGGATTCAGCCTGGTCATATAACATCGTTCCGTTGAAGAGCATATGTGCGCTCCCCTCGAGGAGAACTTCCGTCCATGCGTTCCCTCTCCTGGAGAAATGGACGAGAAGAGATTCACCGCTTCTGACCCGTACGGTCACAGGCGAAGCGAGACCGTGAATGCCGGAGCTGACGAGCGCGGAGGCAACTGAGCCGGTTCCGCATGCGAGGGTTTCGGATTCGACTCCCCGTTCATATGTGCGTATGTCGATCGTGCTCCCGTTTCCGACCCGCGCAAAATTAACGTTTGTCCCGCCGGGCTGAAACATCGGATCATTTCGTATCGCGCGCCCCAGTTTCATTACGTCGACATTCGCCGTGTCGCTGGTGAATATGACCACATGGGGAGAGCCGGTGTCGATAAACGAGCCCCGCATTTCTTCTCCCGAAACGGCGAGCGAAAGTCCTGATTTGAAGTCGGACGGGTCCTTCATGCGCAATGTGACGGAAGTCTTTCCGATCTCCGCTTCGTATACGTGATCGAGGGCTTCGAAGCGCTGTCGGGGACCCGCGATCCCCTCCATGAGGGCGAATCGGGCAATGCACCTCCCGCCGTTTCCGCACATCCCTCCGTAGCTGCCGTCCGCGTTATAGTACAGCATCGTGAAATCGGCCCGTGCGCTCCGTTCCAGAACGAGGAGCCCGTCCCCCCCGACGCCGAAGTGCCTGTCACAGGCGGCGCGTGCGAGCCGGGGGAAGTCCGCGCGAATGTCACCTGCGGCGTTGTTGACGAGGACGAAGTCGTTTCCGGCGCCGGAGGCTTTTGTGAAGCGGATCGGAATGGTCATCGGGTTTTAGGTACCAAGAATCACTCAGAGTTGCAACCGGCCCCAGAGCACAAACGCCCCCCCGCAGTGCGGGGGGGCGTTGCCAACGTGGAGATGGCGGGAGTCGAACCCGCGTCCGAAGAAAGGACCATCGGGAGCACTACATACATAGTCAGTCTTTTTTGCTTCGCCCCTCCGCAACCGACAGACAGGTCGCTGGAGAGGTAACCCCGGAAGCCCGGGCTTTCGCCCGGATTCGCCCTCTCCCTCCGGGGGGAGAAGGGGGCTATCCTGCCGGTATTCGGCGCCTCTTCGGGGCCTGGCAGGCAGGGCCCCTGGAGACGGGCTACCTAATGATTAGTTAAGCAGCCAGTGCGTAGTTGTAGTCTGCACTTAGTTTTTTCCGCTTTATTTACGTGCAACTCGGAGAGCACGGTATGCGATCCGGACCATCCCTACCCCGTCGAATCCAGGTCATCCCCTCTACGCAACCAAGATAGGGAACCGCACGATGAATATCAAGCGTCCTCCGTTCCGCTCCGGCCGTGGTGTTCGGCGGACTCTTCCTTCGTCAGGTATGTGGCGGTCAGGAAGTTCTTGAGATACCTGAACGCTTCTTCCGGCGTCTCCATGAAGTGGAAGAGTTCGAGGTCGTCGCGCGAGATCATCCCGTGCAGGACGAGCTCATCGAAGTCGATCACTTTTTTCCAGTATTCCGCGCCGTACAGGACCACGGCCACCGGCTTCTTCACCTTCTTCGTCTGGATGAGCGTGAGCACCTCCATGAACTCATCGAGTGTCCCGAACCCCCCCGGAAAAACGACGAGCGATTTTGCAAGGTACACAAACCAGAACTTCCGCATGAAAAAGTAATGGAATTCGAAATTGAGGTCCTTGGTGACGTAGTCATTGGCGTATTGTTCAAACGGGAGGCTGATGTTGAGCCCGATCGACTCCCCTTTCGCGATCGCCGCCCCCTTGTTCGCCGCCTCCATGATTCCCGGCCCCCCTCCCGAGCAGACGACGAACCTCCTCGGCGAAGAGAATTTCTTTGACCACGTCGTGATGAGGCGCGAGAGCTCCACCGCGTCCTCGTAATACCGGGACATTTCGACCTGGATCTCGGCGTCACGCAGCGAGGTGAGGAGGTGCTTTGTCGGCTTCGTCGTCCTACGGAGGACGGCTTCAACGTTCCTGAGCTTCGCAAGCGTCTCCATCCGGGGGCGTATCCTTGCGGATCCGAACATGACGATCGTGTCCTTGATCCGGGCCTTGCGGAACCGCCACTGCGGTTCCAGGAATTCGGAGATCATCCGCACGACCCGGGCATCGGGGCTGTTGAGAAATTCCAGGTCCTTGTACGCCTTCGGTGGTTTTGGATCGTGGCGTTTCATGAGTCCCTTTCGGTCAGACAGTAGTATCGGTGATCCTTCCCCTCGACTTTGATTCCCGTGGTGATGATGCCTTCGCGGACGAGCCGGCCGAGCGTGTGGAATATGGATTGCCTGTCCCAGCGGAACATCCGTGCGATCGCCGGGACGGAGGAGACCAGCTGATTCCGGAAGTACCGCGTCAGTATCCGCTCCCGGGCGGTATCCGCGCTGATCCGGCGGGCGCGCTGCACCTGTGAGGGGAACGTTGCCCTGAGCGGAGCCCAGACGAACGTAAAGGGGTCGTCAAGCTCGGCGACCTTCACGATGAACATCTTCTCCTGAAGCTCGGCGATCGCCCGGTCAAAATGCACCCGCGAGATCTTCCCGTGATTGCCCGTTGCGAGTTTGAGCCCCCGCGTGGTCTGCGGTGACGAATCGGCCAGCGCGTCCATGATTGCGTGCGCAGTCCCGGTGAGCCGCCCCTTGAGGAACTCCCTTTCGTATTCCGCCTTCAGCCCCGTCCTGTGCGAGAGGACGTAGAAATACGGCAAAAACTCCAGCGAGACCATCATCGGTCTCCGCTTGAGGAGCTTTCCGTAATAGATCTTCCCCTCGGCCGGGAGGACGTTTTTCATTTCCCAGACGAACGAGATTCCGGGATCATGGTGCGTGTGCTCGGGCATCACGGGATCACGCACGCCGCAGGCCGCATGCCACAGGCAGGGGAGCTCCGAGTTTTCCGATTTGAATGCGAAGCAGAATCCGACCTCGTTCACAAAAGCCAGCGCCTGCCGTTTCGTGGTTACTGCCCTTGAGGGCATCCGCCGGTGAATCCGGTCCCGCCATTTTTCAACTTCTTCAAGTGTGTAGCTCAGTTTCATGTGTCGTTCACTCGCCTGGGATGATGCCGGTGACGAAGACTCCCGAGGGTGCGGGACCCGCGTCGAGCCTCTCCCCGGGATTGGCGGCGTCATTCCGGAGGATGGCGAGCCCCGGATACCTGCCGGCGAAAGGGACGTTTGTCAGGCTCGTGAGCGTCCCGGCCTCCACGCCGTTTCTCATGAGCGGGACCGGGAGGCGGACGGAAAGAGGCTCCGCGCTCGCGACGAGCGCGAGTTGACGCCTGGTTTTCCCATACGTGTCGAGCCGGGCAATGACCTCCTGGCCGATATAACATCCTTTCGAGAAGCTGATCGAGCCGCGCAATCCGCATTCAAGCGGATTGTACCACTCGTTGAGTTCTCCGGGGCTGGCAGGCATCCCGGAGGCGATCCTGAACCCGTCGTACGCCGTTTCACCGATCCAGCGTGCTCCCGGGAGACCGCCGACGATCGCTGCAAGCTCCCCCGATAATCCCTTCGGTGCGATAACGTCGGCCAACGCAGGTGCCGACTCGCCGCGCCGGGCAAGGAGGAATCCGGTCAGCCCGGACGCGTCATTTTCCTTTTGACCCTCACTTACTGGCCGCCGCGCGCGCTCTTCGAGAAACGAAGAAATCATCCGAGCTCCGATGAGTGAAGCCATTACCGTTTCATCTGTTATAATCCTGAACGTGATGTCTTCTGTAATGGTATATTTGTCGATCCACTGCATGAGAAACAGTTCGCGCCCGGGGGACGTTATAAGGATCAGTCGGTCGCGGCGCGCGCAGACGGTCACCCTGTCGATTACGCGCCCCTTGTCGGTGACAAAGACTGTGGATGCTGTGTCGTCCGGAGCGAGTGCCGCCAGCGCGTTTGTCGAAAGCCTGTGAAGGAGATCGAGACGGTCTTTCCCCCCTACTTCAATGCGGCCGAATGCCGAATTATCGGTGACGGCATTGCCGCTCAACGCCGCCTGGAACTCCTCCTCGACACTGACGAATGTGCGTGCCACCGGGGTCAAATTGGGCATCAACAAAGATAGCGCCGCAGGGCTGTAAAGTCAAACCAG
>Ga0209698_10000725_pt1 | contig 37755 bp, 34 predicted proteins | sample LitLauG_LLR_2012_FD_187203 | JGI IMG/M metagenome (GOLD analysis project Ga0209698, IMG submission 187203) | Freshwater sediment microbial communities from Pennsylvania, USA - Little Laurel Run_MetaG_LLR_2012 (SPAdes) (version 2) | ecosystem: Environmental > Aquatic > Freshwater > Creek >... | reverse complement strand
GGAGGACCGCACCGTCTATCGCGTGCCGATGCCGAAGCTGATGGAGGGCATCACGACCGACGTCAAGCTGCGCCGCCTGGTGGTGAACATGATCTACGTGGGCGTGCTGGCGGAGAAGCTCGGGATCGACGAGGAAGAGATCGAGCGCGCGCTCGATGCGCAGCTCGGCAGGAAGCCGAAGGCGCTCGCGCTCAATCACGCCGCGGTCAAGGCGGGATGGTCTTACTCGCGTGAGAATCTGCCGAAGCGCGATCCCTACAAGCTCGAGCGCATGAACGCGACGACGGGCAAGATCCTGATCGAGGGCAACACCGCCGCGGCGCTGGGCGCGATGTTCGGCGGCGTCACGGTCGTCACGTGGTACCCGATCACGCCGTCCTCGAGCCTGGTGGAGTCGCTGATCGACTATCTGCACGAATATCGCCGCGATCCCAAGAGCGGCGAGACCACGTACGGCGTGGTGCAGGCCGAGGACGAGATCGCCGCGATCGGCATGGTGCTGGGCGCGGGCTGGGCGGGCGCGCGCTCGATGACGAGCACGTCCGGCCCCGGCATCTCGCTGATGGCGGAGTTCGCGGGCTACGGCTACTACACCGAGATTCCGGGAGTGATCTGGGACATCCAGCGGGTCGGGCCGAGCACCGGCCTGCCGACGCGCACGTCGCAGTCCGACATCGCGTTCGTGCACAGCCTCTCGCACGGCGACACGCGGCATCCGGTGCTGCTGCCGAGCTCGGTGCGCGATTGCTACGACTTCGGGATCCTGGCGTTCGACCTCGCCGAGCGGCTGCAGACGCCGGTGTTCGTGCTCTCCGATCTCGATCTGGGAATGAACATGTGGATGAGCGACCCGTTCCCTTATCCCGAGAACGGCTGGGACCGCGGCAAGGTGCTGAGCGACGCCGAGCTCGAGAACCTGCCCAAATTCGAGCGCTATCGCGACGTGGACGGCGACGGCATTCCGTACCGAACGCTGCCGGGCGTCAAGAATCCCAAGGGCTCGTACTTCACGCGCGGCTCGGGCCACGACGAGGCGGCGCGCTACAGCGAGAAGCCGGAAGTTTACGAGCGCGTGGTGCAGCGCCTGGTGCGGAAGATGGACACGGCGCGCACGCTCGTGCCGCCGCCCGTCATCACCGAAGACGCGAACGCGAAGGTGGGCGTCATCGCGTTCGGCACGACCCACTGGGCGATGATCGAGGCGCGCGACCAGATCCGCGCCGCCGGTGTTCCGACCGGCTATCTGCTCTTGAAGGCGCTGCCGTTCAACGATGATCTCAAGCGCTTCGTTCAGAAATACGAGCGCGTGTACGTGGTCGAGCAGAATCGCGACGGCCAGGTCGCGGATCTCGTGAGGCTCGAGGTCGGCGAGCTCTCGCCGCGCATCCATTCGATTCGGCACTTGGACGGCCTCCCGATCGACGCCGCGTCCGTGGCCGAGCCGATCCTCGCGCGCGAGCGCGCGGCGCGCGGCGCGACGCCGGTGCCGCAGGGGGTGGGGCGATGATCCGCGCGCGCCACTTCGCCACCACGACGCCGCCCAGTCCGCCGGCCGGCACGAATCACATCGGGCTGACGCGCGCCGATTACGACGGCGCGAAGACCACGCTGTGCCCGGGCTGCGGTCACAACGCGATCACGAGCGGCATCATCCAGGCCGCGTTTGAGGCCGGACTCGAGCCGCATCGCGTCGCCAAGCTCTCGGGCATCGGCTGCTCGAGCAAGACGCCCGCGTACTTCATCGGCCAATCGCACGGCTTCAACGCCGTGCACGGTCGCATGCCGAGCATCGCCACCGGCGTTCACCTCGCGAACCGTGATCTCATCCTGATCGGCGTCTCGGGCGACGGCGACACGGCCAGCATCGGACTCGGCCAGTTCTGTCACATGGTGCGGCGCAACGTGCCGGTGGTGTACATCGTCGAGAACAACGGCGTGTACGGACTCACCAAGGGCCAATTCTCGGCCACCGCCGACATCGGCAGCACGACCAAGGCCGGCGCGAAGAACGACCTGATGCCGATCGATCTGTGCGCGGTCGCGATCGAGCTGGGCTGCGGCTTCGTGGCGCGCTCTTTCTCGGGCGACCTGAAGCAGCTGCGCCCGCTCCTCAAGGCTGCGTTCGCACACCGCGGCACCGCGGTGCTGGACGTGATCAGCCCGTGCGTGACGTTTGCGGACCACGAGGGCTCGACCAAGTCGTACGCAGCGGTCAAGGAGCACGACGCGCCGCTTCACGACATCGAGTTCGTCCCGTTCTTCGAAGACATCCACATCGACTACGAGCCCGGCACGACGCGCGAGGTCCAGATGCCGGACGGCTCGCACATCTACCTGAAGAAGCTCGCCGCGGACTACGATCCCTCGAGCCGCGAAGAGGCCACGCGCGTCATTCACGAGGCGCGTCGCGAGGAGAAGTTCGTGACCGGCCTGCTGTTCGTGGACGAGAGCAAGCTCACGCTGGGCGAGGAGCTGCGCATGCCGCACCCCTCGCTCGCGAGCCTGCCGATCGAGAAGGTGCGCCCGCCGCGCGAGGTGCTCGAGGCCATCATGGAAGATCTGCGCGCCGGCCGATGATGCGGCCGCGCATCGCGCTGATCGCCGCGGCGCTGGCGCTCGCCGGCGCCGGCTGCTCGCTGCAGCCCTCGCTCGACCAGATCGTCTCACGCTGCATCACCGCCCGCGGCGGCCTCGACGCCATTCACGGGATGCGGACGAAGCGTCAGATCGGGCGCATCGTGTTCGCCGGAAGAGACAGCGGCGCGTTCATGGTCGAGATCGAGCGCCCCGGCAAGATGCGCGAGGAGCTGACGCTCACGGGCGGCAGGATCATCCGCACGCTGAACGGCACGCGGGGTTGGATCATCAACACGGTGCGCGGCGACACGCAGCCCGAAACGCTGAGCGCCGGCATCGTGCGCAACATGACGGGCGGGGCCGATCTCGACGGGCCGCTTCCGGACTGGAAGCAGAAGGGCTATCGCGTCGAGCTGCTGGGGAGCGAGCCGGTGCGCGGCCGCGAAGCGTGGAAGCTCAAGATCACCGAGCCCGACAGCAGCGTGCGATACGACTTCATCGATCAGGCCACGAATCTCGAGGTGAAGTGGATGTTCGTGCTCGATCAGGGCGGTGGTCAATCCATGACGTTCGAGTCGTACTTCAGCGACTATCGTCCCGCGGGCGGTGTTCAGCACGCATACCGCATCGAGTCGGGCGAGGCGGGCCGATCGCTCGGCCAGCTGCTGGAGTTCGATCGCGTTGATGTCAACCTGCCGATCGACGACGCGGATTTCGGCCCACCGACGATCCCCGCGCCGCCCGCGCCGCCCAAGCCCGCCGCGAAGCCGGCCCGTCATTCCAAGCCCAAGCACCATTCCGCCCCGCGTCACAAGCACTGAGGGCCGTCATGCACTTCAAGCAATTCTACGTTGGCTGCCTCGCCCACGCCTCGTACCTGATCGGCGATGGCGGCGAGGCGCTGGTGGTGGATCCCGCGCGCGACATCGAGATGTATCTGGCCGAGGCGCGCGCGAACGCTCTCACGATCCGCTGGGTGCTGGAGACGCACCTGCACGCGGACTTCGTCTCGGGGCACCGCGAATTGGCAGCCGCGACCGGCGCCACGATCGGCATCGGCGCCCGCGCCGAGGCGGCCTATCCGCATCGTGCGCTCGAGGACGGCGACGAGATCCGCGTGGGCGACGTCGTGCTGCGCGCGCTCGAGACTCCTGGGCACACGCCCGAGCATCTCTCGTATCTGGTGTTCGAGCACGCCGCCGACGCGGCGCCGTGGGGGGTGCTCACCGGCGACACGCTGTTCGTGGGCGACGTCGGCCGCGTCGACATCCTCTCCTCGCGGCTGCCGGTGAGCGAGCTCGCCGGGCTCATGTACGACAGCCTGCACGGCAAGCTCTTGAACCTGCCCGACACGACGCGCGTTTACCCCGCGCACGGGGCTGGGTCTCTCTGCGGCAAGAGCATCGGGCGTGAGAGCTGGAGCACGATCGGGCAGCAGCGCCTGATGAATCCGGCGCTGCGCGAGATGCCGCGCGAGGCGTTCGTGGCCGAGATCACGCGCGACGTGCCCGAGACACCGGTGTACTTTCTCCACTCGCGCGATCTCAATCAGGCGGGCCCCGCGCTCTTGGCCGGCCGCGATCTGCCGCCCGCCATGACGCCAGCGGCATTCGCCGCGGCGGCCGCGGCCGCGATCGTGCTCGATACGCGCGCATCGTCCGAGTACCTGCGCGGGCACATTCCGCAATCGCTCCACGTCGGGCTCGATGGCCAGTACGCCTCGTGGGTCGGAACACTCGCGCGGCCCACGGATGCGCTGCTGCTGGTGACGGAGCCGGGGCGCGAGGAAGAAGCGGTGCTGCGCCTCGCGCGCGTCGGCTACGAGAACGTGATGGGCACGCTCGCGGGCGGCTTCGAGGCCTGGAAGAGCGCGGGGCTTCCGGTCAGGACCGTGCCGAGCGAATCGCTCGCGGGCTCGATGGCCGAGGGCGCGAAGACGCGCGCCGTGCTCGATGTGCGCCGTCCCGGTGAGTGGAGCGATGGACACCTCGAGGGCGCGACGCACATTCCGCTCTCGGAGCTTCCGGCCCGCGCGAAGGAGCTCGATCCCGCGCGCGACTGGACGGTGGTGTGCGCGAGCGGCTATCGCAGCGCGATCGGTGCGAGCGTCCTCGAGCGCGCCGGCTTCACGCGCGTCACGAACGCGGCGGGCGGAATGGACGCGCTCCGTCGCGCCGGGCGCCGCGTCGGGGCCTGAAGTTCGAGCGAATCCCGGCCGCCTGCCCCCGAATCCAAAGTCGCGATACGCGTGTGGCATGGTGCCCACGCGTTACACCCGCCGGGAGCGAACGCCCCGGCGTGGAGGAGGACTCATGCATCCTCGCATGATGTCGTTGGCCCGCGTGCGCTCGGAAGATTCCGGCGCCTGCGGATGCGGCCCCAAGGCCGCGTTCTTTCCCTGGTTCGCTCATCACCGTCACTTCTCGGATCCCGGCTTCGGGGGCGGATCGTTCGGCGTCAGGCGCCCGCTCCGATTCCTGTCGTGGAAGCTGGGCCTGCGTGAAGATCAGACGGCCGAGCTGGCCGCCATCATCAATGACTTGAAGACCGAGCGCGCGCAGCACGAGGTGGACGACCGTCGGGCGCTGTCGCTGCTCGCCGACGCGGTGGCCGGCGAAGGCCTGAACGAAGCGAACGTGCGGGAGGCCGCGAAGCTGCGGACCGAAAGCGCGCAGCGCCTTCAGGCCGAGGTCACGAAGGCCGTCACGCGCATGCACGCGCTGCTCGATGCCGAGCAGCGCAGCCGACTCGCGTACCTGATCCGCTCGGGCGCTCTGGTGATGTAACCCTCGCGGGCGGCGACACCCGCGCGATGGAAACCGAGACGGGCGCCAGGGAGGGCGCCCGTTTCGTTCAAGACGTTCCGAAGGCCTCGAGGCGCGGCAGCTCCTCCAGGCGCGACTCGGGAACGAACAGCCAGTTGGGCTCTTCGTACGTGGGATCACCCTCGATCGACGGCCGCGGCTCGAGCCCGCGCTTCGTGATCGCGAAGTAGCGATACGAAAACCGGTCGAGCTCGGCGTGCAGCGCGGCCTCCGTGAGCCCGCGCAGCACCTCGCAGATGATCCAGGGCTTGTCGCGTTCGATCAGCCGGCGCGCGCCCGCGAGCACTTCGGGCTCGGCGCCCTCGGTGTCGAGCTTGAGCAGGTCGACCCCCGCGATGCGCTCGCGCTCGATGAACGAGTCGAGACGCATGGCGGGCACGCTCACGCGCTCGCTCCCCGGGCGGAAATCGCCACGGATCGAGGCTCCGAACGGCAACGAGGCGCCGGGCGGCACGTAGAGATCGATCGTTCCCTCGCGCGCGCCCGCCGCCGCCTGGATGAGCGTCACGTTCAAGACGCGATTGAGCGCGAGATTTTTCGCGCACGCGTCCGCCATCCGCGGGCTCGCCTCGAACGCGTGGACGATCAGGTCCGGATTCTCGAGCGCGGCCGAGATCGCGCAGACTCCGGTGCTCGCGCCGACGTCGAAGAAGCGCCGACTGCGGCGCGCGATCTTCCACATCAGCTCGAGCGTCTCCGGCTCGTAGCCCGCGATGCCCCGCCAATCGAGCGCGGAAGCGATGAGATCGCGGCCGCCGGAAGCGAGGCGGAGCGTGGCGCCCGAGGGCAGCGGAACGCGCGCTTCGCCCGCGAGCGGAATGCGGCGCAACCACTCGATCGGCAGGATTCCCGCGAACGGCCGCAATAGGCCGCGTGAAACGCGATTGACGCCGGGGCGAGCGAGAACGCCCGCGAGTGCGCTCTTCACGGCCCCCGCGAGGCGCTGATGAGCGCTCATGCTCGAAGCCGCGCCAGCTCTAGCCGTCCTGCGGCCGCCCCGATTCCACCGGCTCGCCCGCGTCGTTCGTCACGACGATCGCGGCGCACGGGCACGCGTCGGCCGCCTCGAGCAACTTCTCGCGGGACGCCGCTTCGGCGTCGATCACGACGCAGCGCTGCTTGGAATCGAGCCGGAACACATCGGGCGCGATCTCCACGCAGGATCCGTTGCCGCAGCAGCGCTCTCTCAAGATCTCGATGTTCATCGCGGCTCCATGCAATGTCGCTGGGGCGCCGGATGCGGCATTCCGGGCGCTGGGCGGCCGTGAACAGCATCGGCCCGCGCTGGGCGCAACTTGATCGATTCCGGCCTACGGCAACACACGATGGGTTCGGCCGAGCGTGGAGAGCGCGCGCTCGAGGTCGCGCTCGCGCACCATCAGCGCGTCGGTATCGAACGTGGAGAGGGCAAAAACCGGCACCTGTGCCGCGGCCAGCGGGCCGACCATCGCCGCCAGCACTCCCACGGCCTCGAAGGGAATGGGACCCTCGAGCAGCAGCATGCGCCACCCGCGCTCGCACGGCCCGGCATCGGTGGGCGCGAGATCCTCGAGGCAGACCACCGAGAGCTCTCCCGGGGTCCGCGTCACCGAATACACCGCTCCCTTCGCGCGCAGCAGCGCATCCGGAAGCGGCGCATCGGGGCCGAGCCGGCAGATCGCGAAGCGGCCCTCCAGCAGCCGCAGCGTCCGCATCTCGATGGTCTTCACCTCGTTCATGGGGCGCGAATCGTCACAGATTCGGCGCCGACTGTAAACACGCGCTGCGTGCCGCCCGCGGCCGAAGCGGTGTGCTAGAGTCGCGCGATTCCAACGCATCGCAGCGCGCACGAGACAACCGGAGCACTCCGATGGACGCATTGACGCAATACCTCGAGCAGAACCGCGATCGATTCGTGGACGATCTGAAGAACGTCCTGCGCATTCCGAGCGTGAGCGCCCAGCCCCAGCATCGGGGCGACATGGAGCGCTGCGCCCGCCACATTGCGGACGAGCTCAAGCGCATCGGGATGACGCGCGCCGAGGTCCACGAGACCCAGGGACATCCGCTGGTCTACGCGGAATGGCTGGGTGCGCCCGGCAAGCCGACCGCGCTGGTTTACGGCCACTACGATGTTCAGCCGCCCGAGCCGCTCGATCTGTGGCGGACGCCGCCGTTCGAGCCCACGCTGCGCGACGGCAAGCTCTACGCGCGCGGCGCCGTGGACGACAAGGGCCAGGTGTACATGCACGTCAAGGCGCTCGAGTCGCACCTCAAGGTCAACGGCCGGCTGCCGGTCAACGTCAAGCTCGTGATCGAGGGCGAGGAAGAGGTCGGCAGCGAAAACCTCACCCGCTACCTGCACGAGCGACGTTCCGCGCTCGATGCCGACGTGATCGTCGTGAGCGACACCGCCATGCCAGGGCCCGATCAGCCCGCGCTCACGTACGCGCTGCGCGGCATCCTGTACACCCAGATCGAGGTCACCGGCCCGGCGCACGATCTGCACTCCGGACACTTCGGCGGCGCGGTGCAGAATCCCGCAAACGCGCTCGCGCTCATCATCACGGCGCTCAAGGACGGCGATGGCCGCATCACGGTGCCGGGCTTCTACGATCGCGTGCGCACGGTGCCGCCCGAAGAGCGCGCCGAGATCAACCGCACGCTGAACGAAAAAGAGTATCTCGCGGAGGCCGGCGCGCCCGCGCCGTGGGGAGAGCGCGGCTACACCACGGCCGAGCGCATCAGCATCCGGCCGACGCTGGACGTGAACGGGATGTGGAGCGGCTACATCGGCGAGGGCAGCAAGACCGTGCTGCCCGCGGTCGCCGCGGCCAAGGTGAGCATGCGGCTCGTGCCCGATCAGGATCCGACCGAGCTGTTCTCGCGCCTCGAGGGCTACGTTCGGAAGATCGCGCCACCCGGGGTCACGGTGAAGCTCGTGGACATGCACAGCGCGCGGCCGTTCCTGTGCGATCCGAAGCACCCCATGCTGCGCGCCGCCGTACGCGCGCTCGAGCGCGCATGGCCCAAGCCTCCGGTCATGTCGCGCGAGGGGGGCTCTATTCCGGTGATGGACACGTTCCTCAAGACCCACAATCTGCCCAGCATCCTGATGGGATTCGGGCTCGACGACGATGGCGTGCACGCGCCCAACGAGAAATTCTCGATGAGCTCGTATCACGGCGGCACGCGCAGCGTCGCGTACCTCTACGAGGAACTCGCGAGGTAGGCGCCGCGCCCCGAATGCGTTCGTGCGCGATTGACCCGCGCGGGCCGCTGGCCTAGCCTTCGGGTCTCACTCGCATCTTCCGGCTCGCAGGAGGCTCCCATGTCGCGCCACTTCGATCCCGGCACCGCGGCCCCGCAGGCGCCGCCCGTGGCCGGCGCCGCCGATTCGGCCGCTTCGCCCCGCCCGATCTCCAACGACGATCTCCTCGAGCTCACCTGGAACGCCGACCCGCGCCTCTCGCCCGACGGCAGGCAGATCGTGTTCACGCGCGTGTGGGTGGACCGCGAGGCCGACGCGTATCGCACGCGGATCCAGATCATCGAGCGTGAGGGAGGCGAGCCGCGCGATCTCACCTCCGGCGTGCTCGATTCGCAGCCGCGCTGGTCGCCGGATGGAAAGTTCATCGCGTTCGTGCGCGGGGAAGAGGGCAAGGACAAGGATGCCCACATTTTCGTGCTGCCGATGGCGGGGGGCGAGAGCCGCAAGCTCACGAGCCTGAAGGGCGGCGCGTCGGATCCCGCGTGGTCGCCCGACGGCAGGCGCATCGCGTTTCGGAGCGGCCACAATCCCGCGCTGGACCTCGAGGACAAGCCGAAGCCGAAGAACGCGCCCTGCCGCGTGGTCACGCGTCCGATCTTCCGCTGGGACAACGCCGGCTTCACCGATTTCGAGCACCGCAAGCACGTCTGGGTGATGAGCGCCGAGGGCGGTGAGCCACGCCAGATCACGACCGGCGGCGACTTCGAGGAGGATCAGCTGCGCTGGTCGCCGGATGGCCAGTGGCTGCTGTTCGTGAGCGATCGCCGGCCCGAGCCATGGTTCGGAGGCGAGCACTCGGATTTGTACGCGGTCTCGCCCGATCTCGCCGAGCCCACCTCCGGCGAGGCCTTGAAGAAGGTGGCGGAGTTCAGCGGCCCGGTGCGCGCCTGGACCATGAGCGAGGGCGGCAAGCTCGCGATCATCGGCTTCCTCACGCCCGCGAAGCCGCGATCCTACGATCGCCCGAGCCTGCTGCTGGCCGAGGGGGCCTGGCCGATGAAGCCGCGCGACGTCGGCGCCTCGCACGACTTCGACTTCGGCGAGGCGATCTCGTCCGATCAGCATCCGCCGCGCGGCGGCGGCGAGACGCCGCTCGCCTTTGCCGAGGGCGGTCGCTCGGTGATCACCGTGGTTGGCAAATACGGCGCGGCGCAGCTGGTGCGCGTCTCGCTCGACTCGGGCGCGGTCGAGCCGCTCACCGACGCGCGGCACGAGGTGCTGCACGGCACCGCGACGCCCGACGGCTCGCGCTGGGCGATCACGGTCGGCGATGCGACGAGCATGCTCGAGCTCGCGAGCTTCGATCTCGCTTCCGGCGCGCTCTCGCGCATTCACGACTCGAACGCCGCGCTGAGGAGCGCGAGGCGCAGCTCGAGCGTGGAGGAGTTCTGGTACGACTCCTTCGATGGCCGCAAGATCCAGGGCTGGATCGTGAAGCCGCCCGACTTCGATCCGCGCAAGAAGTACCCGCTCATCCTCGAGATCCACGGCGGACCGCACACCGCGTACGGCCAGTCGTTCTACCACGAGTTCCACGCGTTCGCGGCGCTCGGCTTCGTCGTGCTCTTCACCAACCCGCGCGGCAGCACCACGTACGGCCAGGAATTCGGCAACGTCATCCAATACCAGTACCCGGGCGACGACCACGGCGACCTGATGGCGGGCGTCGACGCGCTGATCGCGCGCGGCTACGTGGACGAGGATCGTCTCGGCGTCACGGGCGGCAGCGGAGGCGGACTGCTCACGAACTGGGTGATCACGAAGACGAAGCGCTTCAAGGCCGCGGTGACTCAGCGGTGCGTCTCGGACTGGGCCTCGATGTACTACAGCAGCGACTTCACGCTGTTCGAGCCTTCGTGGTTCAAGAAGCCCCCGTTCGACGATCCGAAGGAGTACCTCGATCGCTCGCCGGTGACGTTCGCGCGCGCCATCGAGACGCCGCTGATGGTGATCCACAGCGAGGACGATTGGCGCACGCCGATCGGCCAGGGCGAGACGATGGCACGCGCGCTCCAGCAGCAGCGCAAGACCGTCGTCACCGTACGGTTCCCGGGCGAGGGGCACGAGCTCTCGCGCAGCGGCGCGCCGTCGCGCCGCGTGCAGCGCCTCCAGCACATCGGCCAGTGGTTCCAGCGCTACCTGCTCGGCAAGAGCTTTCCGGAGTACGACGGCTGAGCGTGCGGACCGCTCATGAAACCCACCGGTCCGGCCGCGATTCGCGCGCTCGCCGAGCGCCTGGTGGGAATCGCGAGTGTCAGTCCGGATGTCGCGGGGGAGACGCGCTGCGCTGAAGTTCTGATCGACGCGTTGCCGCGCGGCATCGAACACGGCACCTGGCCCACCCCCGACGGCCGCCCAATCGTGTGGGCGATGGTGCGCGGCCGCGCACCGCGCACGCTGCTGGTGCTCGGGCACTACGACACGGTCGGCTTTGACGAGTACACGATCTTCGGCGCCGCGAACGGCAGCGCGATCGCGCTCGATCCCGCGGCCCTGCGCGAGCGGCTGGTGACCGAGGGCGCCGCGCGGGCGCATGGCGAGCTGCTGGCTCGGGACGTCGAAGAGGAATGGCGCCGGCCCGGCACCTGGATGTTCGGTCGCGGGGCGCTCGACATGAAGAGCGGCCTCGCGGCCGGCATCGCCGCGCTCGCGGACTTGGCAGCCAGCGCCGATTCCCTGGGCGGCAGCGTGATGTTCGTCGCCACGCCGGATGAGGAGAATCACTCGCTCGGCATGCGCACCGCGCTCGGACGCCTGTTCGACTACCAGGTGGATCGCGGCGCGGATTTCGTGGGTGTCTTGAACCTCGACTACAGCGACGCGCCGGTCGCGCATCGCGGCGCGCTCGGCAAGCTGCGCGTGGCACTGTGGGTGCTTGGAACGCCGGCGCACGCGGGCCGGCCGTACGAGGCGGTGGACGCGGCGCAGATCGCCGCGCACATCGTCCTGTCCGCGACGTTGTCGCCGAGCCTGATCGAGCGCTGCGGCGAGTTGGCGGGCCCGCCGCCCGTGACGCTGCGCCTGCGCGACCTCAAGCCCCACTACGACGTGCAGACCGCGGTCGAGGCATCGGTCGAGCTCAACGTGCTCACGTTCGGGCGCAAGCCGGCGGAGATTCTGGAGCGCGTGCGCGCGGTGGCGCACAGCGCGGCCGCCGAGGTGCTGAAGCGCCGCGACGCGCTGCGCGGCGAGAGCACGGCGGCCGAGCGCTCGCGCGTGCCATCGCCATCGCCGGTCGTGAGGACCCTCGAGGAGCTGGAGGAAGGGCTGGCTTTGACGGTGGACGAGGTGTTGAATTCGCTCTCGGCGGCGGTCGCGGGCGGGCGCGACGTCGCGCGCTCCACCCTGGCGCGGCTGCGGGCTCTCGCGACGCGCGCGCGTCTGACCGGGCCCTCCGTGGTGCTCTACGAGCTGCCGCCCCGCTATCCGGCCGTCGCGCCCCGCGATGGAGCGCTCAGCCGCGCGGCGGCCGATGTGCTCGGCTACGAAGGCGTCGACATCCTTCCCTATTACCCGTTCGTCACCGACGCGTCGCTGCTCGCCGACTCGATGGCGCCGCAATTCAACGTGGGCGCGTCGATCCCGGCATTGAAGGGCGGGCGGCGTCCGGCCGGCGCCGAGCCCGACATCGTCACGCTCGGTCCCTGGGGCCGCGGCGCGCACGGCCCCTTCGAGCGCGTCAATGCGCCGTACGCGTTCGAGAAGCTGCCGCGCATGATTGCGGCGGTGACGCGGGCGGCGCTGCGCTAGCGCGTTGGCGCTTTGCCCGCGCTCGCCGCGCCGGCGGGCTGCGGCGCTCGGCGCCGCTTCGCAAGCGCCCGCCGCTCAGTTCGACCTGAAGTTCCCGAACTTGAGCTCGACGCCGATGTCATGCTGCCTGAGCAGCTGCATCACGCCCTGCAGCTCGTCCTTGCTGGGCGAGCTCACGCGCACCGTGTCGCCCTGGATCGACGCCTGCACCTTCCTCAACTTGGCGTCCTTGATCACGCGCGCGACCTCGCGCGCCATGTCGGCGGTGAGTCCATCCTGAATTGCGATCTCCTGCCGCACGCTCGACATCGCGGCGGCGTCCACGTCCCCGGGCTTCAGGTTCTTGAGCGGCACCTGCCGGCGCACCATCTTGCCCTGCAGCACGTCCCACATCGCCTTCAGCTTGTACTCGTCGGGAGCGCTCAGGGTGATCTTCTTCTCCTTCTGGTTCAGCTCGATCGTCACCTTCGAGCCCTTGAAGTCGTAGCGCTGCGTGATTTCCTTGGTGGCCTGATCCACCGCGTTGTGGACCTCCATGAAGTCCACGCCGGTGGTGACGTCGAACGAGCTCGTCCCTGCCACGGATGCTCCTTTCAGCCGCGCGCGCGGCGCGAAGTGGATGTCGTGCGCCTGCGGCGCGAAGTGGATGCCGTGCGCGCGCGGCGCGAAGTGGATGCCATGCGCTTCGCCGGCGGCAGCTCGATCTCGAGCGCCGCCGCGATCCGCGCGCTCCCCAGCACCTGATGCCGCAGCGCCTGGAGCGCGAAGCGCTGCGTGTCCCACAGCACCATCGGCGCCGCGGCGGCGAGCGTGACCCAGCGCAGCGCGTCGTGCTCGTGAGAGAGCGTGACGCGCGGCCGGCCATTCATCTCGGCCGCGAACAACGCTACCACGCGCAGCTCATCGGACTTGGGATGGATGTAGCTCACGACGTGCTCGAGCCTCCACCAGCGTGTGGGGTCTAACCCGGTCTCCTCGCGCACCTCGCGCACCGCCGCATCCAGCGCTCGCTCGCCGGGTTCGATTCGCCCCGTGACCGGCTGCCAGATCCCCGGCAGCGAATCGCGCTTTGCGCGCCTGAGGAGCAGCAATCCCGCTCGCGGCGTCCGCCTGAAGAGGTAGACCTCGACGTGGGTGAGTTGGGAGCGGGGCACGGCTCGGCACGATACGCTGCCTTGGGCTCGGGGGACCAGCCGGCCGCGCAAGCCACGTTTCCCGGCCCGTTTAGCCCTGGCCTTGGGCCGCCGATGATCGCCTGCCGCCCGCTCCAATGGCCCAAGACATGGGCTCGCCGGCACTTTTGAGTTGACCCCAAGGCGCTGTTTCTCTAGAGTGCCCGCGCTCTCGGGAATCGTTGAAAACTCGACGGTTGCCCGGAGTTTGTGAAAAGTTTCACGGAGGTGGCGGTGTCCGAGCCGCGGCGCGATCCGTCGAAGTCTTCGGGCCTCCGTTCGGCCGGCATGCTGCTCGCCATCCCCACGCTTCTGATCGTCGCGCCGCTCCTCGGCGGGTGGATCGGAAGCTGGTTGGATCGACGGTTCAAGTCCTCGCCTTGGCTTCTCATCCTCGGGCTGATCCTGGGCTTCGCCGCCGCCGGCCGTGAAACCTTCCAGATCTACCGTCGCTACATGGATGAACAAGAGGGAGAGGATTAGCGCGCCGATTCAAAGGCCGCGCTTTTCGACCGCATGGGCCTCGAATTCCTCGCGCGCGTTCGCGCCACCACGCTCTGGCTGGGCGGACTCGCCGCACTCATGATCGCGACGTACGTCGCGCCGATGGCGGGTGTCGCGCTCACCGCCGGCGCCGCATGGTCACTCGCGAACCTCGCGCTCATCGAGCGTCTGGTGGTGGCGCTCACCGGCCCCTCGCGCACCCTGCGCCGCACGCGCCTCGTCGCGCTGGCCGTGATCGCCGCGATGCTCGCGCTCTTCGCGGCCGGCTGGGCGCTCCTGACGCGGCTTCCCGTGCCCTGGCTCATGGCCGGGTTCGTGACGCCGTTCGTGGTGATGCTCTTCAAAGCGATTGCCGCGCTTCTCATCGCGACCGGCTGGTGGACGCGACTCACGCGTGGGCCGTGGCGCGCGGCGCTGATCGCGCTGGCGATCGCGGCGCTCGCGTGGGCCGCTGTGAGCGCGCTGCCGGGAAGCGGCCGGGCGCACGCCAGCTCGCCACGCTCCGTGGCGGGCGCGGCAAGCGCCGGCGAGAGCGGCGCCAGACAAGAGCAGAAGCCGGCCGGATTTCCGACCGTGATCACACTCATCGAGGCCGCGGCGCCGCACGCTTCGTGGCTGCCGTTCCTCGAGCGGTACGAGGTGCTGCTCTTCTCGATGTTTGTCGCGGCGCTGCTGTGCCTCGTGGCGTGGCTCGCGAGCCGGAACGCGCAGATGCTTCCGGGGCCGCTCCAGAACGGCGTCGAGCTCGTGGTCGAGAGCCTGAGCGATTTCGTCACCGACATCCTCGGGCCCAAGTATGGCCCGCGCTACGTGCCGTTCCTCGGCACGCTCTTCATTTACATCCTGACCATGAATCTCTTCGGCCTCATCCCCTTCATGCACTCGCCGACCTCGAGCCTCAACGTCACGGTCGCGCTCGCGCTCATCGTGTTCGTGTACGTCCAGTACACCGGCTTTCGCGAGCTGGGCGTGATCGGCTGGTTCGATCACATGCTCGGGAACCCGCGCAACTTCATCGGCTGGCTCCTCACGCCGCTCATGCTGCCCATCCACCTGATGGGCGAGTTGGCGAAGCCGATCTCGCTCTCGTGCCGACTTTTCGGCAACATCTTCGGCGAGGACATGCTGCTCGTGGCCTTCGCCTCGCTCGGCGTCTCGATACTGTCGTTCACGCACCTGCCGTTTGGCGTCCCGCTCCAGTGGCCGTTTTACGCGCTGGCGCTGCTCGGCAGCGGCTTGCAGGCGCTGGTGTTCATGGTTCTCAGCACGATTTACCTCCTCCTCATGCTGCCGCACGAAGAGCACGGCCATGAGGAGCAGGCGCATCCGGCTCATTAACCACTCAGGAGGAATCACGATGGACTTCCATGCGGCATTATCTTGGGGCCTTCCGGTCGGCATCGGTCTCGCGGCGATCGGCTCAGGCATCGGTCTCGGCGGCATCGGCAACGGCGCCATGCAGGCGATCGGTCGCCAGCCGGAAGCCACCGCGAAGATTCAGCTCGCCATGATCATCATCGCCGCGCTCGCCGAGGCGCTGACGATCTATGCGTTCGTCACCATGTTCCTCCTCTCGCCCAAGATCTGACGTCGCGGCCATGCCTCGCGAATTTTCGCCGGGCGGCCCACACGGGGAGTGTTCATGAATCTCATCGACATCCGGCTCGTCGGAACCCAGATCCTGGGCTTCCTGCTCATGCTGTGGGCCTTGCGCGCGTGGGCCTGGGAACCGCTGCTCGCCGTGCTGGAAAAGCGCCGTCAGAAGATCGCGGGCGATTTTCGTGAGGCCGATCGGGTCAAGGAGGAAGCGCGCGAGCTCAAGGTCTCGTACGAGCTGAAGCTGCGCGGCGCCGACGCCGAGGCGCGCTCCCGCATCCAGGAGGCCGTCGCCGAAGGCCAGCGCGTGGCGGCCGAGATCAACGCGCAGGCGCAAGCCCAGGCCGCGCAGCGTCTGGCGCGCGCCGAAGAGGAGATGGCGCGCGAGCGCGAGAAGTCGAAGGAGCAGCTCAAGGAACAGATCATCCAGCTCTCGCTCGGCGCGGCGGCCAAGATCCTCAAGCAGCGGCTCGACGAGCCGGCGCAGCGCAAGCTCGCGTCCGAGTTCGTGGATGAGGTGGGCGCCCTGAGATGATGCGGGACTCGACCGTCGCCGCCCGCTACGCGCGGGCGCTGTTCATCGCCACCGAGAAGCGCGGCGAGACCACCCGCGCGCTGGAAGACGTGCGCGGCATGGCGAGCGTCCTCGCACCGGGCTCGGCGGTGCGCGCGATCCTGCTATCGCCCGGTGTCACGCTCGCGCACAAGCGCGAGGCGCTCGCGAACGCGTTCCGCGGGCGCATGTTGGCGATCGTGGCGGTGTTCGTGGACCTGCTGACGCGCAAGCGCCGCGTCGGCGAGTTCGCGGCGATCGCCCACGAGTTCGAGGCGTTGGTCGAGAAGCGCGAGGGGATTCAGCGGGCCGAGCTGGTGAGCGCGGTGCCGATGACGGACGCCGAGACGCGCCGTCTGCACGAAGCGCTCGAGCGCTGGACCCACAAGAAGATCCGGCTCTCGAGCGCCGTGGATGCCGCGCTCCTCGGCGGGGCCACGGTGAGGATCGGAGATCGATTGATGGACCGCTCGGTGCGGACGCTGCTCGAGCGGATTGGCGAGGAGTGGTCGGAGGCGAGCATATAGCGGAGTGCAGGGCGCGCCCGGCGCGCCGCGGGGTCGAGTGGCGCGGCCGAGGCCATTCGTTTCGACAACTTAAAACCGAATCGGGGAATCACCCATGTCGTTCAAGCCGGAAGAAGTGAGCGCCGTCCTGGCGCAGGAACTCGAACGCTACGAGGCCAAGCTCGAGACCAAGAGCGTCGGCACCGTGCTGTCCGTGGGCGACGGCATCGCGCGCGTGTGGGGGCTCGAGGACGCCATGGCGGGCGAGCTGATCCGCTTCCCCGGCGACATCATGGGCATGGTCCTGAACCTCGAAGAGGACAACGTCGGTATCGTGTTGTTCGGCTCCGACAAGAACATCAAGGAAGGCGATCGCGTCGAGCGCACCAATCGCATCGCCTCGGTGCCGGTTGGCCGCGCGATGATCGGGCGCGTCGTCAACGCGATCGGGCAGCCGGTGGACGGCAAGGGGCCGATCGGCTCCGATAAGTTCCGCAATGTCGAGTTCAAGGCGCCGGGCGTGATCGAGCGCCAGCCCGTCAAGGAGCCGCTCCAAACCGGCATCAAGGCGATCGACGCGATGATTCCGATCGGCCGCGGACAGCGCGAGCTGATCATCGGCGATCGCCAGACCGGCAAGACCACGATCGCGCTCGACACCATCCTCAATCAGAGTGGGACCGGTGTTATCTGCGTATACGTGGCGATCGGCCAGAAGGAGTCCACGGTCGCGAACGTGGTGGGCACGCTCGAGAAGCATGGCGCCATGGAATACACGATCGTCGTGACCGCCTCGGCCTCGGAGAGCGCGCCGCTGCAGTACATCGCGCCCTACGCGGGCGTCGCGATGGGTGAGGAGTTCACCTACGCGGGCGGCCACGTGCTGTGTGTTTACGACGATCTCTCGAAGCACGCCGCCGCGTACCGCCAGCTGGCGCTGTTGCTCCGCCGCCCGCCCGGCCGCGAGGCGTATCCCGGCGACGTGTTCTATCTTCATTCTCGTTTGCTGGAGCGCGCCTGCAAGCTCTCGGACGAAAAGGGCGGCGGCTCGCTGACCGCTCTGCCGTTCATCGAGACCCAGGCCGGCGACGTGTCGGCGTACATTCCGACCAACGTCATCTCGATCACCGACGGCCAGATCTTCCTCGAGGGCGACCTCTTCTACGCCGGCGTCCGGCCGGCCATCAACGTCGGAATCTCGGTCTCGCGCGTCGGCGGCAACGCCCAGATCAAGGCGATGCGCCAGGTGGCGGGACGCCTGCGACTCGACCTCGCGCAGTACCGCGCGCTCGCGGCCTTCGCCCAGTTCGGCTCCGACCTCGACAAGAACACGCTCGCCCAGCTCACGCGCGGCGAGCGCATGGTGGAGCTCCTGAAGCAGGGCCAGTTCATGCCCATGCCGGTCGAACAGCAGGTGATCTCGATCTGGTCGGGCACGAACGGCTATCTCGACGACGTGCCGGCGGCCGCGGTGCGCAAGTTCGAGAGCGAGTGGCTGGCGTTCGTGAAGAAGCAATACCCCGAGGTGCCGCACAACGTCGCCACGGCGAAGGCGATCTCGGGCGAAGACGAGAAGCGCCTGCACGAGGCGTGCAAGGCGTTCAAGACCCAGTTCAAGGCGTAAGCCCGGGCGAGGCCATGGCGTCTCTCAAGGACATCCGGCGGCGCATCCGCGCCACCAAGAGTATGCAGCAGATCTTCAAGGCCATGGAGATGGTGGCGGCCGCGAAGCTGAGGCGCGCGCAGCAGCGCGCCCAGGCTTCGGCGCCTTACGCCGCGAAGATCACCGAGCTGCTGGCGAACCTCTCCGGGGCCGCTTCGGATGTCGAGCATCCGCTCCTCAAGGCGCGCGAGGTGAAGACCTCGGCGCTGGTCGTGATCACGGCCGATCGCGGTTTCGCGGGCGCCTACAACATCAACATCCTGCGCGCGGCCGAGCAGCGCGTGCGCGAGGCGCCGCGCGGCTCGCTGCAGATCGTCGTGGTCGGGCGCAAGGGCCGCGACTACCTGCGGCGCCGCGGCCAACCGGTGCTCTCGGCGCACACCGATCTGCCGGGCGAGGCGAGCCTCGAGCTCGCGCGCACGCTCACCGACGAGCTGACCGGGCGCTTCATCTCGGGCGAGCTGGACCGCATCGAGATCATGTACTCGCACTTCGTGAACGCCCTGGTGCGCCGTGTGCGCACCGAGGTGTTCCTGCCGGTGGGCGCCGCGAAGGGCGCCGCCGCGCCGCAGGAGCGCGGCACGATCTTCGAGCCCGACGCCGAGACGCTGTTCGGCGATCTTCTGCCGCGCTACGCGACCGCCAAGCTCTACGCCGCGATGGCCGACGCGCTCGCCTCCGAGCACTCGGCCCGCATGGTGGCGATGGGCTCGGCGCGCAAGAACGCCGGCGAGCTGGTGGACAGCCTCACGCTGACACGCAATCGACTGCGCCAGGCCGCCATCACGCGAGAGATCGCGGAGCTGGTGGGCGGCGCCGAAGCACTCAAATAGGGGAGCACACATGAGCGTCGGAAAGATCGTCCAGGTCATCGGTCCCACCGTGGACCTGGAATTCGAGCCCGAGCAGCTGCCAAAGATTTACAACGCCGTCATCATCGAGGACAAAGCGCGCGGCATCCGCCTCACGGTCGAGGTCGCGCTGCACGTCGGCGACAACGTCGTGCGCTGCATTGCCATGGATTCGACCGACGGCCTGGTGCGCGGCATGCCCGCGACCGACACCGGCGCGCCGATCTCGGTGCCGGTGGGCGAGGAGTGCCTCGGCCGCATCTTCAACCTCGTCGGCGACACCATCGATGGCAAGGGTCCGGTCAAGACCACGAAGAAGCTGCCGATTCACCGCGCCTCGCCGCCGTTCGACGAGCAGGAGACCGAGAAGCAGTTGTTCGAGACCGGCATCAAGGTCGTGGATTTGCTGGCGCCGTATCAGCGCGGCGGCAAGGTCGGCCTCTTCGGCGGCGCGGGCGTCGGCAAGACCGTGCTGATTCAGGAGCTGATCCGCAACATCGCGACCCAACACGGCGGCTTTTCGGTGTTCGCCGGCGTGGGCGAGCGCACGCGCGAGGGCAACGATCTCTACCGCGAAATGACCGAGTCGGGCGTGATCTCGAAGACCGTGATGGTGTTCGGCCAGATGAACGAGCCGCCGGGCGCGCGGCTGCGCGTCGGGCTCACCGGCGTCACCATGGCCGAGTACTTCCGCGACGAGCAGGGCAAGGACGTGCTCTTCTTCGTGGACAACATCTTCCGCTTCACGCAGGCGGGCTCCGAGGTCTCGGCGTTGCTCGGGCGCATGCCGAGCGCGGTGGGCTACCAGCCGACGCTCTCGACCGAGATGGGCGCGCTTCAAGAGCGCATCACCACCACCAAGAAGGGCTCGATCACCTCGGTGCAGGCGATTTACGTGCCGGCCGACGATCTCACCGATCCCGCGCCGGCAACGGCGTTCTCACACCTCGACGCCACCACCGTGCTCGATCGCGCGATTTCCGAGCTCGGAATCTATCCGGCGGTGGATCCGCTCGCCTCGACCAGCCGCATCCTGGATCCGGCGGTGGTGGGCGAGGAGCACTACAACGTGGCGCGCTCGGTGCAGCGAATTCTGCAGCGCTACAAGGATCTTCAGGACATCATCGCCATCCTCGGCATGGACGAGCTCTCCGAGGACGACAAGGTCACCGTGGCGCGCGCGCGCAAGATCCAGCGCTTCCTCTCGCAGCCGTTCTTCGTCGCCGAGGCGTTCACCGGGACGCCCGGCAAGTACGTGAAACTCGAGGACACGGTCAAGGGCTTCAAGATGATCGTGAACGGCGAGCTCGACGAGCTGCCCGAGCAGGCGTTCTACATGCGCGGCGGCATCGAGGAGGCGATTGCGGCCGCCGAGAAGATGGCGGCCACGGTCTGATGATGCGCACGCCTCCTAGGCCCGGCGCGGGGACATAAGCGATGGCGGCCACGTTCATGCTCTCGATCCTGACGCCGGAGAAGTCCGTGTTCGAGGGCGAGGTCGAATACCTCGAGGTGCCGGGACGCGAAGGCTATCTCGGCGTGCTCGCGCACCACGCGGCGCTCGTCACCTCGTTGGCTTCCGGCACGCTCACGCTGCGGCGCGCGGGCGGAGCGGTCGAGAAGCACGCGGTCGCGGGCGGATTCTTCGAGGTCTCGAACAACCGCGCGACGGTGCTGGCGGACAGCCTCAGCGACTGACGGCTCATCCCTCACGCTGGAGCGCCAGCACGGCCTCGTGCAGCGTCGCGAGAATCTGCTCGCGCGTACCCGTGAGCGGCGGCGCGGGACCGAAGCGGACCTCGCAGAAGAACGGCACCGGCACGAATTCTCCCTTCGGCAGCGCGCGTCCCATGTTCACGAGGTAGGCGGGCACGATCGGAACCTCGCGGTGCCTTTCCGCGAGGTGCGCCACGCCCTGCCGGAACGACGCGGGCTCTTCGCTGCGTCCGCGGGTGCCCTCCGGGAAGAGGATCAGCGACTCGCCGCGCTCGAGCGCTTCACCCATGCGCCGGATCGGATGATCCTCGAGCCGCGGGTTCGCGCGTTCGATCGCGAGGACATTGAAGAACGTGTGGCTGATAAACGAGATCACTCGATTGCGCTCGAAATAATCCGCGGCCGCGCACGGGCGGATACGCGACAGGCGTTCGAGCGGAAACAGGCTCAACAGAGAGACGGTATCGAGGTGGCTCGAGTGATTCGCGATCAGGATGAAGGGATCGCATTCCGGCAGGTGCTCGCGGCCGCGCACGCGCAGCCCGATGAACAACGCCATGAATGGGCGCACGAAGAGCAGAAAGAACAAAATCCTGGCGAAATTCCGCCACCTATCGGAAATGGAAGTAGCGGACATAGTGAAAGAAGACCGGGGCCGCGTAGCACAGCGAGTCGACCCGGTCGAGAACGCCGCCGTGGCCGGGGATCAGGGCGCCGAAGTCCTTGACGCCCAGATCGCGCTTCACCGCCGACATGACGGCGCCTCCGAAGAATCCCACCACGCTGACGAGCAGGGCGACCACGAGGGTTTCGCGCCACGAAAATGGCGTGAGGAAGCGAATCGTGAGGCTGAGCAGCGCCGTCGACAGGATGCCGCCGGCGAAACCCTCCCAGGTCTTGTTCGGGCTGATCGTCGGAAGGATCTTTCTTCTTCCGAGCCACTTTCCCCACACGTATTGCAGCACGTCGCTCATCTCGGTGACAAACACGAGGAACAGCAGCAGCGTGCGGCCGGTGGCGAGGGAGTGGCCGATCGTCGGCAGCGTGAGCAGATAGCCGAGATGGCTCAATCCGAAAACGAAGGCCATGAGTCCCCACTGAATCTGCGACGCCGAAGCGACGAAGCCCGCGGGCTCCTTCGAGAGCACGAGGCGGATTGGCAGGAAGAGGAACATGTAGACCGGAATGAAGATGAGGAACATCACGTACCAGCCGGTGAACACCCAGAGGTACTGGATCGGGACGGCCAGAAACGCCCAGAACAGCGCGCGATGATCCGCGGGGCGGGTCTTCAAGAGCGTGATGTACTCCTTGAGCGCCCAAAAACTCAGCAGGGCGAAGAAGACCAGCGAGATCCGGCTGGAAACGAGGATGGCGAAAAAGAAAATCGCGGCCATGCTCCACCACGAGCGCACGCGGGCGCTGACCTCGCTCAAATCCCGCTGTGGCCGGGCGCGACGCAGCGCCCACACGATCACCGTGGCGAGCAGCAGGATCGCGAGCGTGATCATCGCCATGCGCGCGACCGGATTCGAGAGCAGGTTGCCGGCTGAAAGCGGTGCGCTCACGAGGCTCGGCCCCCTGCGAGATCCCGCAGCGCGTGCCCCAAGCGGCTCACGCTCGTCCACAGCTCGAGCGCCGTGGCGGCGAGGAGCAGCGGCGCCCACCAGACCAACGTTCGCGGCGCGAACGCCGCGACCAGCGCCATCGCGCCGACCAGGAGCGCGCGATCGCTCTTGCCCATCGGCCCCTGGTATTGGCGACGCGCGCCCAGCGCCTGGGCGAGCACGCCGCAGAATTCCGTGAGCAGCGCCCCCAGGCAAAACAGCGCCACCGGCCAGATCAGGCCCGACCGCAGGAGCGAAAGCGGCAGGTAGAGCGCGAGGTCGGAGAGCACGTCGCCCGTTTCGTTGAGCACGGCGCCCAACCGCGTGCTCATCGAGAACTCGCGCGCGGCGACGCCGTCCATCGCGTTCAGCGCCATGCGGGCGAAGAGCCACGCGGGAAGCACGAGCAGCCAGAGCGGCTGCGCGCGCGCCGGCAGCGCGGCGAGCCCGGCGAGGATCGAGCCCAGCAGCGCGGCGATGGTGAGGTGGTTGGGCCGCACGCCCGCGCGAACCATGGCCCGGAGCGGCGGGCGCAGCAGGGCCTGAAAGGCGGGTTTCAGGTCGTAGACGGAGGGCACGCGCCGCCCCGCGTCAGACCCGCGCCGCGCCGGCCGTTGGGCCCGGGCAAGCAGGGGCACGCGCTCTTGAAGCGGGGCAAGCGGCCATGGGTCAGAACTTCCACCTCTTGCCCGCCCGGTTCAAGCCCTGACTGCCGGGGGGCGCGCCCGCTCCCCCCGGCTTTCGTGGGCTTTTTGATTCGTGCGACTTGAGGCATAGTAGCGATGGCGCGGCTTGTGGCAGGCTGCGGGGTCCACGTCCGGCATCGAGGCGCGGTAGCGCGGCTCGCGAGGCCGGCACCCAAGGGGAGGCGGTCACTCGGCCGGCATGGTTCAAGCGCGACGACGTTTCTCGATCCTCTGGTTCACCATCCAATCGGCCGTCCAATACGCGCTGTTGCTCGTCGCGTTCCGCTTTCTGCTCCCCCAGGTGTGGAAGACGCAGTTCGCCGCCGGCTGGCCCACGATCCTGCTCGTCTTTCTCGGCATGCATCTCGGGCTGTGCTTCTTCGAATGGGGCTTCCACCGTTACGTGCTGCACAGCGTCACGAGCCCCTGGCTGCATTATTTCGCCCGCGGACACCGCAGCCATCACGCCCTGACCCCGATTCGTCTGCACCCCGTAGCCGAGGGCTCGGATCGCTACGTGCTCAATCGCTACCCGATCACCGAGGAGGCGCAGTACCCGGATTCCGCCTTCCCAGTTTATGCGACGGTGGCGTTCTGGATCCTGTTCAGCCCGCTGATCATCGGTCTTCAGCTGTTGTTTCCGCGGCTGCCCATGCTGCTCGGCGGCTACACCGCGATCACGTGGTCCATGTGCTTGTACGAGATCCTGCACGCCATCGAGCACCAGCCGTACGACTGGTGGAAGCGGGCCACGGAGAGCCGGCGTCTGGGAGTGATGTGGCGAAAGCTCTATGGCTTTCATCACATGCACCACGCGAACATCCTGTGCAACGAGGCGATCTCCGGATTCTTCGGACTCCCGATCGCCGACTGGGTGCTGGGCACGTATCACCAGCCCAAGGAATTGCTGCTCGAGGGCCGCGTCGCGACGGCGAAGGACTTCTCCGTGCCGCAGCCCCCACCGCTCGTGCGCTGGCTGGATGAGTGGGCCACGCGGCGCGAGTCGCGCATCCGACACCGCGATCACTAGCGCGCAGGGCGGCGCCCGGCATGAGAGCGCGGGCGCGGCGTCCTACTTCGCGCCCGCCGTCGCTGCCAGCAGCGCGCTCAAGTGCTGCTTCCAGAGCGCGGCCCAGGTGTGCGTGCCGTGGCCGTGGGTCGCGGGGCCGGCGGGAATCAGCACGAACTTGCCGCCCTTCACGCGTGTGATGAGCTGCTCGGCGATCCCCAGCTCGGGCGGATTGATGAAATCGTCGGCCGAATTCACGTGGACGAGCGGCGCGGCGATCTTCTCCAAGTCCGCTGACGGATCGTAGTGGCGCGACGCCTCGATCTGGTAGATGAGATCGTTGGCGTCGGTGGCGGGAATGAGTGTGTTCAGGCGCGCCGCGAGCCAGTGGTCCACCGAATCGCGTGTGGCGAGCGTGTTCTGCATGAAGATCGGCGCGCTGCCCGCGATCAGCATGAGGTCCCACGCGGCGCGCAGCCCGGCCGCCGGCTCCGCCGTGTACTCGCCGCCCTGCCAGGCCGCATCGTGCTCGATCGCGTCCACGGTCATCGAGCGCCACAGCCGGTTGCGCCCGACGATCGCGGTCGGCAGGCAGGCGAGCGGCATCAGAGCGTCCATGAAGTCGGGGTGCGTCTCGGCCCACACGAACGTCTGCATGCCGCCCATGGAAGTGCCCATCACGAGCCGCAGCCGCTTGACGCCGAGGTGCTCGGTCACGAGCCGGTACTGACCCTCGACCATGTCGTCGTAGTCGTACTTCGGGAATTTCATGCGCAACCCGTCGCTCGGCTTGCTGGAGCGGCCGTGCCCGATTCCATCCGGCAGGATCACGAAGAACTTCGTGGTGTCGAGCGGCTCGCCGGCCCCGTAGAGCTCGCCGGCGAACTGCGGCGCCAGGAACTGGCGGCCCGTCCCGCCCGTGCCGTGGAGGATCAGCACCGCGTTGGTGTGCCCGTCCGCGCGCGTCTCCAACCTTCCCAGGGTGAGCACGTGCAGCCGGAGCTCGGGCAGCGTCTCGCCCGAGCGGAACTTGAAGTTCTTGATGATGAAATCGGAATCGGCCGCGCGCGCGGCCGCCGTGAACGGCGACGTGAACGCGATCAGTAAGGCGAGGATGAGCGCGGCGCGGCGCGGGAGCGGTATCGCGTGCATGGTTCCTCCGGTGGGAATACGGTGGCGGCCCGTCGATCCGCAGGATAAATCGATCGCCGATTCGGGCAAGTCATTCGCGAGGGGTAGAATGGCCGCACGCGGTCACACGGACGCGCGAGACCCGTAATGGGGGCAGGCCATCCGAGCTCCATCCACCCGACGGTCGCGAGGAAATCTCATGAGATCCGCCCCTTCACCGATCGCCCTGCTGTGCGCCAGCCTCACGCTCGCCGCCGGCTCCGCTCTGGCCGCGCCGGCCGCCCCTTCGGCGAGCTCGCCAGCCCCCGGGGCCCACGCCAATTACGAGCACGCCACATTCGCGATGGGCTGCTTCTGGAGCGCGCAGTCCGCGTTCGAGGACCGGCCCGGCGTGATCTCGGTGACGTCCGGCTACACCGGCGGCACCAAGGTCAATCCCACTTACGAAGAGGTGAGCACTGGCACGACCGGGCACTTCGAGGCGATCGAGATCGTCTACGATCCCGCGAAGACCAGCTTCGCGAAACTGCTCGACGTGTTCTGGCACAACGTGGACCCGACACAGGGCGACGGCCAGTTCTGTGATCGCGCGCCGGAGTATCGCTCGATCGTGTTCTATCACGACGATGCGCAGCGCGATGCGGCGCAGCGGACGATGCGCGAGATGGCGCCCGAGTTGAAGGTGAAGAAGCCGATGGTGACGCAGATTCTGCCGGCGGGCCCGTTTTATGCCGCGGAGGACTACCACCAGCACTTCGCGAAGAAGAATCCAGGCTACTACCACGAGTACCGCGAAGGCTGCGGCCGCGACGCGCGGCTGATGCAATTGTGGGGCAAGCTCGACGCGCACGCGCCCGTCGCCGAGTGAAGGCTTTCGCCTAGCCGAATCCCGCGCCGCGCGAATCTACCGTGCGTGCGGCCGCGCGGCGGAAATCGCTTCAGCATCCGTCGGCGCGGCTGGTATGGTTCCCGGCCTATGACCCCACCCACGCCCGCCGCGCCCGAACCGGTTCCGTCTCACACCATTGCTGGAGTCAAGCCGCCCGAAATCAAGGAGTTCACGCCGCGTGCCGTGATCACGGCGATCGGCGTCGCGACCGTGATCGGCGCCTCCTATCCCTACATCGTCATGAAGCTGGGGTTCGGGCCCAACATCTCCGTGGTGTCGGCGTTCTTCGGCTTCATCGCGCTCGGCTTCGCGTCCAAGTCCTACAACCGGTGGGAGAACAACATCGTCCAGACCGCCGGCACCTCGGCGGGACAGGTCGCGTTCTGCTGCATCGTGATGGCCGCGTTCGACCTCCTGCGGCAGGATCCCACCGTCACTGTGCACGTGCCGACGCTCACCGGGCTGCAATGGTTCATGTGGCTCACGGCGGCGGGCGTGCTCGGCGTCTTCCTCTCGGTTCCGATGCGCCAGCACTTTGTCGTGGACGAGAAGCTCACGTTCGCCGACGGCGTCGCGGCCGGCGAGACCCTGATCGTGCTCGACTCGAAGGGCGCCGAGTCCCGCGAGGCGGCGCGCTCGCTCGCGGCGGGCGGCGTGCTCTCGGGGTTGGTCATGATCTTCCGCGAGGACGCGCGGCTGCTGGCGGCCGCGTGGTATCGGATCCCCGAAAAGCTCGCGCTGGGCGCGACCGGCGCGGCGATGAACGTCGGACTCTCGTGGAGCCTGCTCAACATGGGTTCGGGAATGCTGGTCGGCATGCGCATCAACACCAGCATGCTGATCGGCACCATCGCGGCGTGGGTGATCGCGCCGCCGCTGCTGCTTCAGAGCGGCGACGTCCCGCACATGGTCCGGCGCGAGATGCTGTTCTGGGTGATGTGGCCGGGCGTCGGCATCCTGATCGCGGGCGGGCTGACGGCGATGGCGTTGCGCTGGAAGTCGCTGGTCTCGACGTTCAAGAACCTCTCGGGCGCGAAGATCGGTGCCGGCGACTTTCCCATCAAGTGGGTGGTGTGGGGCTCGATCGTGAGCGCGGCCGCGCTGGTGGTGGTGCAGAAGAGCATCCTGAACCTGCCCGTGCTCTACACGGTGCTCGCGATCGTGTTGTCGATTCCGCTCATGCTGGTCGGCATCCGGGTGCTGGGCGAGACCAACTGGGGCCCCATCAGCACGCTCGCGAACATGATGCAAGCGCTCTTCAGCGTGATCGCGCCGGGGCAGATCATTCCCAGCATCACCTCGACGGGCGTCACGGCCTCGGTCGCTTCAGGCTCCGAAGGATTGATGCAGGACTACAAGACCGGCTACATGATCGGCAGCACGCCGCGCTACCTCACGTACATGCAGCTCATCGCGGTGCCGGTGGGCGCCGCCACGGTGTCGTACGTCTATCCGCTGCTCGCGCGCACCTATGGCCTCGGCGGCGACAACGGACTCCAGGCGCCGATCTCGCAGCGCTTCGTCGGCTTCGCCACGCTGCTCTCCAGGGGAATCGGGGCGCTGCCGCATGGCGCGCTCCAGGCGTTGCTGGTGGCCTCGGTCGTCGGGGTGGCGCTGACGCTGCTCGAGGAGACGAGGTTCCGCAAGTGGGTGCCCTCGCCGACCGGGATCGGCATCGGCGTGCTCGTCCCCGGCAGCGCGATCGTCTCGATGTTCGTGGGCGGCCTGATCGCGGAATTCTGGCGCATGCTGAATCCCAAGCAGTACGAGCTCCACGTCACCCCGCTCGCCTCGGGACTCATCGCGGGTGAGGCGATCGTCGCGGTCGTGATCCCGATCCTGGTCGCGATCGGGATCGTGCACCTGCAGCCGTGAGCGAGCCGCGACGAGCGCTGGATGACCTCGCGAGCCGCGACGAGCGCTGGATGACCTCGCGCCCCGACTACGGTGTGGATGCGCCCGGCGTGGTGCGCAATCTCGCGCTGATCGGCGCCGCGCTCGTCGTGCTCGCAGTCTTCCTGCCCTCGTTCAGGATCGGCCCGGTCACGGTGCGCTTCGGCGGGATGGGAATGACTCCCGGCGTCTTCTGCCTCGCCGAGGCCGCGCTGATGCTCCTCTATGCGCACTGGGGAAAGTTCCAGCATCGCGACCGCATGCTCGCGCTGCATGTGTGGCGCGGGGACGAGCAGGTGCTCGACGTCGGCACCGGCCGCGGGCTCCTCATGGTGGGTGCGGCGAAGCGGCTCACGAGCGGGAAATCGCTGGGCACCGACATCTGGCGCGCCGGCGATCTGTCGGGCAATCAGGCTGCGGCCGCGCAGAAAAACGCGGCGCTCGAGAGCGTCGCCGATCGCTGCGAGGTGTTGAATGAGGACGCGCGGCGCATGAGCTTCGCGGACGGCCGCTTCGACGTCGTGCTCTCCAACCTCTGCCTGCACAACATCCACGGCAGGGACGGACGCGCCACGGCCTGCCGCGAGATCGCGCGCGTCATGAAGCCGGGCGGCATCGCGCTGATCTCCGACTTCATCCGCACCGGCGAGTATGTGGCCGCGTTTCGCGCCGCCGGACTCCAAGTGTCGCGCCAGGCGGCGAACCCGCTCGTCACGTTTGCGCCGCTTGCCATCGTGGTGGCGCGCAAGCCCCTGGAATCGCCCGCCCGCGCCTGATCCGCCGGCGCTTCGGCGGCGCTGGAGCGCGCGCCCCCACCTGCCGATAACCGCGCGGGGCCCTACCGCGCGTTCGCGCGAATCTTCCGACCCGGGATGAAAGCGCATGCTGACCCGAATTCCCGGCCGCCATCCGGCGGCGATCATCGCCGCGATGCTCGTCCTCGGCGCCGCGCCCGCGCGCGCCTCGATCACGCCCGAAGCGCAGGAGATCGTGGATCGCTACATCGAGGCCACCGGCGGACGCATGGCGCTCGAGGCGGAGAGCGGCTTTCACATGAAGGGCAGGCTCTCCACGATCGGGCTCACCGGCACCTACGAAGCATGGATCGAGATGCCGGATCGCATGGTCGAGGTGGTCTCGCTCGGCGCGATCCAGGTGCGCACCGGCATCAACGGCGATCAGGCCTGGCGCACCGACTTGAGCCTCCAGAACCTCCAGATGCTGAGCGGCCGTGAGCTCGAGTCCGAGCAGGCCGACGTGTGGTTCCAGACCCAGCAGTGGCTCGGACCCGATCAGGGCGGCGGCCAGGTGTCGCTCGCGAGCCGGTCGTACGCCATGGGTGTCTCCTACAACGTGCTCGACATCACGCCGCCCGCCGGTCCGTCGCGCCGGCTGTGGTTCAACAGCAACAGCGGGCTCATCGAGCGCATGGTGGTGCGCGGCGATCTGCACACCTCGGAGCAGTACTACTCGGGATACAAGCGGATCGCGGGGCGGCTGCGTCCCACCGTGATTGGCGAGACGCCGATGGCCGACGGCGACGAGACTCCCGAGCAGGGGCTGGTCCTGGATTCGATCGCGGTCAACGTGCCGATGGCGGACGATTTGTTCCATCCGCCGGTCACCGAGAAGAGCCCGATCCGCTGGCTCAAGCAGGACGGCACCGCGCAGGTCGCCTTCCGCTACGGCACGCGGCACGTGTGGGTGCGCGCCTCGATCAACGGCGCGCCGCCCGCCGACTTCCTGCTCGACACCGGCGCCGGCTTGACCGCGCTCGACGTCAACTATGCGGCCTCGATTGGTCTCGCCACCGAGGGCCACACCGACGTGGATGGCATGGGCGCCTCGGGCGAGGCGCAGTTCGCGCGCGTTCGCAGCCTGCGCGTGAGCGGCGCGAACGGCGACGGCGTCGAGATGACCGGGCTCAAGGTGGGCGTGATCGATCTGAGCTCCGAGCTCGAGCCGGTCATGTGGCGCAAGGTCGCCGGGCTGATCGGCCACGACTTCATCAGCCGCTTCGTCACCGAGATCGACTACGACGACGAGACCGTCACGTTCCACGATCCCGCGACGTTCACTTATACGGGCCACGGGGCGGCGATCCCGATGGGGCTTGCCGGCAACTGCCCGACGGTGCACGCCACGCTCGATGACGGCTGCGAGGGCGAATTCCTCGTGGATGTCGGCAACAGCTTCAACCTCAACGTCCACGGCTCGATGGTGCGCCGCTGCCGCCTGTTCACGCCGGATCGCAAGGAGGTCGAGGTGTGGGGCGGCGGATTCGGCGGCTCGTTCTCCGCCACCGTGTGTCGACTGAGCCGCATCAAGCTCGGCCCCTACGAGTGGGATGATCCGATCGCCGCGCTCTCGCTCAGCACCCACGGCATGGTGGGAAGCACGGATTACTCCGGCAACATCGGCAACGGCATCCTCGAGCGCTTCCGCTGCACGTTCGATTACGCGCGCCACACGCTCTACCTGGAGCCCGGCCGGCGCTACAACGACCGCGATCACTTCTCGCGCTCGGGCACGCTGTTCCTGCGCTCGGGGGATCACGTGGTGGCGGCCGGGATCACACCGCACTCGGGCGCCGAGAAGGCGGGGCTGAGGCCGCAGGACGAGATTCTCGAGGTCGATGGCCGGCCGATCACGAATTACACGCCCGAGGATCTCGATCGGCTGCTCGAGGACGGCCCGGCCGGCACCTCGCACGAAATCAAGGTGCGGCGCGACGGCCGCGACAAGACGCTCACGCTGACGCTGAGCGACATTCTCTAGCGCGGCGCTTCAGGGCCCGACCGAGCAGCCCGAGATGCGCGGGCCGCTCGCGGCGGCCGGCACCGGGATCGCCGAGTGCCCGACGTGGCATCCCACGCAGCGCCGCTCACCCGGCGCCGAGGCGTTGAATCCCGCGACGTGAGTTGGCCCATGCGCCGAGAAGAGCACGCGCCCGCGCGCATCTACGACCTGCTCGAACATCGGCACATCCACCGGCAGGCCGCTCACATCGATCTCGCCGCGTGAGGAGACGCTCGCGGTGCGAATCAGCACCGCCGAGTCCGCGCCCGCGATTCCCGGGCGCGCCAGCGCGGCGAAGAAGCGCACGCTCAGGCTCTCGGCCCGGGCCGGGCCGCGCGGAATCGGCGCGCCGGCGGGAGCGTTCGCGAACAGATCGAGGCAGTGAAACCGGAACGAGGGCTCCCCAGCGCGCGGCCCCGCCGGCACCTCGTGCGGAGGCTGCGGCGCATCGAGGGCGGCGCGCTCGAGATCGAAGCGATGCTCGGGTCCCGCGCGCTTCACCACCGGCGCGGGATCCAGCTCGAGCGTGCCCGGCAGATCGACGATCGGCGTCAGGCCTGAGCCGTCGGCGCGCATCACATCGATCCCGAAGTCGCCGCGCGCGCCGGGGTCGAACGCGAACACGATGCGTCCATCGGGGAGCGCCGCGGGCGAGCAGGCCTCGGGCGCCGCGAGCCCCGACGCCTCGTGATAGGGATCCGCCGCGGCCGCATCGCCCGCGGGCCCGACCAGCCGGCGCGGCGCCCCGATCGTGAACGGCACGCCGCCGCTCGCCCGCCCGAGCGCGTCGCCGAAGATCTCGATCCCGACCGCTCCCGCCGTGGGCGAGAGTCCGAGATGGCGCGCGTACACCGCGGCGATGCGGCCATCGGGAAGGATCGCGGGCTCGATCCCCATCATCGCCGCGCGCACGCGCGGATCACCGGCCACGAGCCGCGTATCGTGCGCCGCGGGATCGAAGCTCACGAGCTGCCAGAGGTTCACGCTGTCAGAGGGCACCGCGTTCGCCGCCACCGTCGTGATGCCGCCCGGCTCGACGTTCGAGGCGCGGTAGCGGTTGAACCACCAACGGCTCAGGATCACGCGACCGCTCGCGGGATCGAACGCCGGCGAGGCCACGCCGTTGCGCTCGGCGGTGAGCCGGCGCGGCCGCCCGCCCTCGACATCGAGCGCGTAGAGATTCGTGGCGCGCACGCCGCCGTATTCCGATTCGAGCGGCCAACGCGTGCTCACGAACACCAGCCGTGCGGGGCCGATCCAGCACGGATCGAAATCGTCCGCGCCCGCGAGACCCGCGGCCGCGGCGCCCGCCCACGAGAGATCGGGCGCGGGCTCGGTGCGCGTGAGCGCGTGGAGGTCCGAGCCGTCGAGGTGAACGACGTAGATGCGCCACGAGCTCTCGGGCTCCGCCTTCGCGGCGAACGCGATGCGGCTCGCATCCCATGAGATTGCCGGATGGCTGACGTCGAAGAGCCGCCCGGGCGGAAGGAGCTCGCGCACCGCGCCCGAGGAATCGCGGATCATGAGCCGCCCGCCGGCGGAAAGCGCCCGGCCGTGCGGGCCGAGGCCCGGGATCGCGCCTGCCGCCGCGGCGCGGCGCGAGACGAACACGACCGCGGGCAGCTCGCCCGCGCGCGGCCGGGATGTCGCCGCTGCCGCGGCTGGGCGCGGGCCCTCGGCGCCGGGCGATCCCAGCGGCGCCAGCGTCATCCAAAGGCCGGCGCCGAGGATGAACGGCGCGGCCCGGCGCGCCCACGCGCGAGGGATGCCAGCGAATGTGGTCACGCCGCAATGCTACAATCGCTCGCCGCACGGCGCACCACGAGGAGAATCCGCATGACCGAGATGCTGCTGGTCTTTTCGAGCTTCGCGAACGAGGAAGACGCGGCCCGCGTCGTCCGCGCGCTGGTCGAGGAGCGCCTCGCCGCTTGCGGCACGTTGCTGCCGGCCGGGCGCTCGATCTACGCGTGGAAGGGCAAGGTCGAGGATCAGCGGGAGACCGTGGCGATTCTCAAGACGCGCAAGCAGGATTGGACCGCGCTGCTTTCGCGCCTGCACGAGCTCCACCCCTATGAGGTTCCGGAGTGCGTCGCCGTACGGGTGGCCGCCGGCGCGCCCAAGTACATGGCGTGGCTCGAGGAAGCGCTGGCGCCGGAGGGCGCGTGAGCGCCGCCGCTCCGCACGGCGGTGCGCCGCTCGGAGCGCTCGTGCTCGGGATCGAGACCTCGTGCGACGACACCTCGGTCGCGGTGCTCGAGGGCGGCGTCCGGCTGCGCTCGCACTGGATCGCGTCCCAGGACGTGCATCGCCTCTACGGCGGCGTGGTGCCCGAGCTCGCGGCGCGCGCGCACCTCGAGTGGTTGCCGCGGCTCACGCGTTCCGCGCTCGATGAGGCCGGCATCCCGGCCAGCGCGCTGACCGCGATCGCGGTGACGCGCGCGCCGGGCCTCGTGGGATCGCTGGTGGTGGGTGTCGCGTTCGCGAGGGCGTTGGGGCTCGCGCTCGGCATTCCCGTGCTGGGCGTCAACCACATCGAGGCGCACCTTCACGCCGCCACGCTGGAGCACGGCGAGAGCCCATGGCCCGCGGTCGCGCTCGTGGTCTCGGGCGGCCATACCGAGCTGGTGCGCGTCGGCGGCATCGGCGATTACCGCTGGCTCGGCAGCACGCGCGACGATGCGGCAGGCGAGGCGTACGACAAGATCGCAAAGCGGCTCGGGCTCGGCTTTCCGGGCGGGCCGGTGATCGACGCGCTCGCGCGCGAGGGGCGCGCCGACGCGTTCGATTTTCCGCGCCCGATGTTCGATCGACCCGGCTACGACTTCTCGTTTTCGGGCTTGAAGACCGCGGTCGCGATCGCGCTCGGGCCCTATGGCGATCCACCTTTTCCGCGCGAGCTGCTCGCCAACGTCGCGGCGTCGTTCCAGGCCGCGGTCGTGGAGACGCTGGTGCGCCGCACGATGTCGGCGGTGGATCATGAGCGCGCGCGTGCGCTCAATCTGGGTGGCGGCGTGGCGTGCAATCGCGAATTGCGCGCCCGGCTCGCGCCCGAGTGCGAGGCGCGCGGCGTCGCGCTTCGCATTCCCTCGCCGCGCCTGTGCGCCGACAACGCCGCGATGATCGCGCTCCTCGGCGCCTGGCAGCTCGCGCGCGGCGAAAGCGCCGACCCCGAGCTCGACGCCGCGGCCACGCTCGAGGCCTCGGGGCTGCCGCTCGGTTAGGTCTGCCGTCCCCGCGCGCGCCCCGTAACGGTCTGCCGCGCCTCGCGTTCCGGCTTGCCGGCCGGTCCGGCCCCCGCGCCGGCCGCCTCCGCCCCGCTCGGGGCGCGCGATGCGAGGTTCAGTCGCCGTCGGAATCGGCCGATCTTCCATTCCGATGGGGTGTTGGGTCGCTCTAGACCCAAGACCTCGAGTCCGGTTTTCCGCCCGCCGGGATGCGGCGGCAGATTCGCGATGGCCCCCTAGGGAATTCCATGGGAACGGGCAAGCAGACGATTTTGGTCGCGGAAGACGAGCCGCACCTTCGTGAGGTGCTGCGCTTTCAGCTCGAGGGGGCCGGCTATCTCGTACTCGAGGCGCGCGATGGACGGCAGGCGCTCGAGATGGCGACCGAGACGCTCCCGGATCTGCTGCTGCTCGACGTGATGATGCCGCACCTGAACGGCTACGAGGTGTGCCAGCACCTGCGCGCGGAGTACGCCACGCGCCACATCCCGATCATCATGCTGACGGCGAAGGCCGAGACCAACGACAAGCTGCAGGGGCTGGGCGGTGGCGCGAACGACTATGTGACCAAGCCGTGGGAGGCGCGCGAGCTGATGCTGCGCGTGCGCAACGCGCTCGACTGGAGCAGCCAGCAGCGCGCGGCGAGCCCGCTCACCGGGCTGCCCGGCAACCTCAGCATCAACGCGGAACTCTCGCGCCGGCTCCAGTCCGGCACGCCGTTCGCGATGCTGCAGATCGACGTCGATTACTTCAAGGCGTTCAACGATCACTACGGCTACGCGCGCGGCGACCAGGCCATCCGCCGCCTCGCCGACATCCTGGTCGCCAACGGCCGCGAGCTGGGCGGGCCGGAATGCTTCCTCGGCCACATCGGCGGCGACGACTTCGTGGTGCTCACCACGCCGGATCGCGCCGAGGCGCTCGGTGAGCGCGTGATCGCGGCGTTCAACGCCTCGCTGCGCGAGCTCTACGATTCCGCCGACTTCGCGCGCGGCTACGTCGAGGTCATGAATCGCCGTCACGAGACCGAGCGCGTGCCGCTCATGAGTCTCACGATGGCGATGGTGAGCACCGATCGCATGCCGGTCTCGCACCTGGCCGAGCTCAACGACATCGCTCAGGAACTGAAGGCACACGGGAAGGGAATTCCCGGCAGCGTACTCGTGGGCGAGCGCCGCGCACGCGCGCCGCGCCCCTCTTCTCCGGAGACGGATCGCCACGTGGCTTAGGGCCCGTGGCCCGTTGCTGACATGGACGTCGCACACTCGAGGGCATCGCAACCCGGTGACTTGTCGCCCACCGAGAGTCTGTCGGTGCTGGCGCAAGTGCTGCTGGCGTTGCGCAGCACCGCCGATCTCGTCACCGCATGCTCGGTGGCGGGCACCTCCGCGATGCGGCTGCTTGAGGCCTCCGAGTACCACCTGCTCGGCGTCGACGGCAGGAGCGGCGCGCTGCGCGCGATCGACGAAAGCGGGCTCGAGACGCCCTACCTCGCCGAGATCGGCGGCGTGGTCGAGCACGTCATGCGGTTCGAGACGCCGCTCTTCGACGACGGCGCGGGCTCCGCGCCGCGTGAGGGCACGCTGTGGTCGCACCCGCCCGCCGCGGTGATCGCGACGCCGCTCATGGCGGCGGGCTCCGTGCACGGCATCCTGCTCATCGCCTTCGACGCGCCGCGGCCGTTCTCATCGCTCGATCGCCTCGCGATCCTCAGCATCGCCGATGCGCTCGCGCTCACGTTCGAGCGCGAGGAGATGCGGCGCATGCTGCGCGACGAGCGCCAGCGCATCGCGCGACTCGAGCAGCGCGTCAACGAGGGCGAGGAGGCCTCCTCGAGCCTAATGTCGGTGGTGGCGCACGAGATTCGCACGCCGCTCACCGCCATCAAGGCCTATACCGAGGCGATCCTCGAGAACCTCGCGAACCCGCACGCGCCGCGCGAGCGCTTCCTCACCATCATCAACGACGAGTGCGACCGGCTTTCGCGACTGGTGAGCGACGTGCTCGACCTCTCGCGCGTCGAGGCCGGGCAGCGTCCCCTGCGGCTCGCGAAGCTGCAGCTGCCGAGCCTGGTGCAGGAGACGCTCGAGGGTCTGCAGCCGGTGGCGGGCTCGCGCAAGATCACGTTCGAAACCGACCTCGATCGCGACCTGATGCCCGAGGCCGATCCCGATCTCCTGAAGCGGCTGCTCATCAACCTGGCCGGCAACGCGGTCAAGTTCTCGCCGCCCTCGGGCGTCGTCCGCCTGCAGACGCGCGCCCGCGGCGAGGAGTGGATGTGCACGGTGCAGGACGAGGGGCCCGGCATTCCGCCCGAGGATCTGCCGCGCATTTTCGAGCGCTTCTTCCGGGCGCGTCAGCCCGGCCAGCAGGACGTCGAGGGGACCGGTCTCGGCCTCGCGATCTCACGCGGCATCGTCGAGCTGCACGGCGGGCGCATCTGGGCGCAGAACATCGAGCCGCATGGCACGCGCTTCTGCTTCAGCCTGCCGCTCCGGCAGCTGGCGACCGCGCGTGCGCGCCGCGTCGCGCGTCTGGTGTGGAACCGCACCGACCTGCGCTCGCTGTTCGACCACACCGTCGAGATGGTGGCGGCGTCGATGGAGGCCGAGATCGTGTCGCTCATGCTGGTGGATCCCGACCACGGCGACCTGTTCATCGCCTCCTCGCGCGGCCTCGACAGCCAGAGCCTCTCGGGCCGGCGCACCGCGATGCGATCCGGCGTCGCGGGCTCGGTGGCGGCCTGGGGGCAGGCGCTGCTCGTCAACAACATCGAGACCGACCGCCGCTTCCGCCGCCTCAATCATCCGCAGTACCGCACGAAGTCGCTGTTGTGCGCGCCCATGCGTGTCCAGGGTGAGGTGATCGGCGTCTTCAACGTCAACAACAAGACCGACGGCACGCCGTTTGACGCCGACGATCTATCGGTCGTGCGCGCGTTGATCGAGCGCGTCGCCGGCGCGGTGGAGCGCGCGGTCGCGCATCCCGACTCGCCGCATCTGGTGCTCGACTCGATCGAGGCGGTCCGCACGGTGACGCAGATGAAGCGCCAGAGCCTGCTGGGCGGACACGACGCGGTGCGCCTCACGCGCATGCTCGCGCACGAGGTCGGCCTCACCGACTCCGAGGCCGATCTGCTCGGGTACGTCGCCAGCATTCACGACCTCGGCATGGCGCAGGTCGAGGGGATTCGTGAGGCCGGGCCGCTGCCGGCCAGCTCCAAGTCCGATCTCGAGCGCCACCCCGAGGTCACGCTCGAGATCCTGCGCCCGCTCGAATATGTGGCGCAGGTGCGCGAGGTGATCCTCGGACATCACGAACACTGGAACGGCAGCGGCTATCCGCGCGGGCTCGCGGGCGAGGTGATTCCGCTCGGCAGCCGGATCCTCGCCGTGGTGGACGCCTACGAGAGCATGACGCGCGGCCGACCCTATCGCCCGCCGCGGCCGGTGCAGGAGGCGCTTCAGGAATTGCGCGTCGAAGCCGGTCGCCAGTTCGATCCCCGTGTGGTGGAGGCGTTCGTGACCGTGATCGAGCACGACGCGCCCACGCCA
>Ga0209698_10000724_pt1 | contig 37781 bp, 29 predicted proteins | sample LitLauG_LLR_2012_FD_187203 | JGI IMG/M metagenome (GOLD analysis project Ga0209698, IMG submission 187203) | Freshwater sediment microbial communities from Pennsylvania, USA - Little Laurel Run_MetaG_LLR_2012 (SPAdes) (version 2) | ecosystem: Environmental > Aquatic > Freshwater > Creek >... | reverse complement strand
CCTCCGCCGTTTGAGGCTTGCGGCAGCCGATCTCCACTCGCTTGCCGATGGCGCTCTGGCCCGGCCACAGCATTTTCGCGAGCGACTGATTCACAATCGCCACCGGCTGGGGTTCGTCGGCGCGAAAATCGCGGCCCGTGAGCAGAGGCGTCCGCATCGTTTCTAAAAATCCCGTGCCGATGCCGCTGGACGACGCAGTGATCGCGTCGTGACCAGGCTCGGCCGCGCAGCCCGGTGCCATCGGCGTCAGCGGCAGAACATTCGTAATCGCCGCGCTTGCGACGCCCGGCGTCGCTCGCAACTCATCGAGGACGGCGGCATAAAACACCTTCGCCGATTCGGGCGTAAACTCCGGCGCGCTGACGTAAGTGGTCGCATACAGGCGATTCCTCACCGCGAATCCGGGGTCGGCGGAGTGAAATTCGCCCAGCACGCGCAGGAACAGGCCCGCGGTCAAAAGCAGCACAAGCGACAATGCCACCTGTGCGATCAACGATACACGCCGCATCCTGAAACCCCTCGGCGCGGGGCCTTTTAATCCGGCGAGCACGTCCACCGCGCTCGACTTCCAAGCCGGCGCGAGCCCGAACAGAAGCGTGGTCCCGAGAGCCAGCAGCGAGATGAACGTCAACACGCGGGCGTCGGCCGACAGCGCCAGGCTTATCGATTCGAAAGGCCCGGACGCGAGCAAATATTCAAGAAAACGGTTGGTCCAGTAACCCATCAGCAACCCGGCGAGGCCTCCCGCGACCGCCAGCAGCAGGCTTTCGGTGAGCAGTTGGCGGATCAGCCGCGTGCGTCCTGCACCGACCGCGATCCGCACAGCCAGTTCGCGATGCCGCGCGGCTCCGCGCGCCAAAAGCAGGTTGCCGACGTTCACGCAGGCGATCAGCAGGATCGCACCGACGACGCACATCAGGACCGCCGCGATCGGCGCAGCGTTGCGCCGCGTGTTCGAACCGGGCACGCCGCGCACCTGCTCCACCACGACGCGCGCGGGCTTCACGTCGTAAGGAAGTTGCGCCGCAATGGCGTTCATCTCCGCGGCAACCTGCCCCGGCGTCACGCCCTGCTTCATTCGGCCAAAAATAAAGACCGACGGACGCCCGCGATCCTCCATCCTTTCGCCGACGCCTTTGTACTGCGCCATCCAGCGCTTCAAAGGAACCCACAGGTCCATGCTCATGGGCAGATACGTGCCCTCGAACTCCTTCGGCGCGACGCCGACGATGGTGTAAAACTGCGTTTCGCTGCGCACGCGCTTGCCCAGCACCGCGGGGTCGGAGTCGAAAAAACGAACCCAAGCCCGGTAGCTGATCACGCAGGCTTCTTCGTCCTCGCTCGCGAACCAGCGCCCCAGCGCGGGCCGCACCCCCAGCACTTTCGGATATTCGATCGACACCGCCTCCGCACCCGCATTATGTGCCACGCCATCGAAATCCAGGCTCGATTCTTCCGGGAGCGCCGCCGCCGTGCCCTCCAGAGTCGTAGTGCGTTCGCGAAAATCGCGAAAGTCGGGATACGAAATCAGGGGCCCGTTGCCGCGGCTGAACACCACCAGCTTCAACGGGTCGGCGACCGGCAGAGGCCGCAAGAACAGTGCGTTAAGCACGCTGAAAATCGAGGCATTGACCCCCAGGCCCATCCCCAGGCAGAGGATGGCAAGCAAGGCAACGCTGGGAGCTCGAGCGAATTGCCGCAGTGCAAACGCCACATCGCGCATGGGGCATTAGACACCGCCCGTCGCGATTTTGTTCCTTATTCGTATCGCAGCGCGATGATCGGGTCCACGCTGGCGGCGCGGCGCGCGGGCAGGAATCCGGCGAGTGCGGCGACGAACAGCAACACTAATGCTGCGCCCGCAAGCGTCAAGTATCGGTTGCGCCGATGCCGTAAAGCTGCGAAGCAATATAGCGGCTGAGCCCGATGGCCAAGGGCAGGCCGACGACAATGCCGCCCACCGCCATCCACGCGACCTCTTTCAAGACGATGGTGTAGACGCTGGCGCGGTCCGCTCCCAGGGCCACGCGGATGCCGATTTCGCGGGTCCGCCGCGCGACGGAAAACGCGGTCACTCCGTAGAGGCCGATGGACGCCAGCAGCGTCGCCAGCGCTCCGAATGTGGCGCACAGCGTCGAGATCAGGCGCTCGGCGAACAGGCTCCTTTCCACCTGTTCTTCCATGGTGCGCATGTCGGCGATGGCGAGATTCGAATCCAGGTTCGCCACCTCGCGCCGCATCGACGGCATCAGCGCCTGCGGAGCGCCCGCCGTGCGCACGATCGCGCTTATCTTGTTCAGCCTTTCATATTGCGCGTAGGGAATGAAGACGTAGCCCGCGGGATTATCGCGCAATTGGCTGAAGCGCGCGTTCTTCACGACGCCGATGATTTCCACGTCGTACACGTCGTGTTTATCCACGCCGATGCGACGGCCCACGGGATTCTCCGTGCCGAAGAATCGCTTGACGAAAGCTTCGTTCACCACGGCCACCTTGGGCGCGCCCATACGGTCGCGCGCGGTAAAGTCGCGGCCGGCCACCAGAGGTATCTCCATGGCGGCAAAAAATCCGGGCGAGACGCGGTCGAAGTTGAGGTTGCTGTCGTCCTCGGGTTTTGGCGTGTAGCCCGGCACCTCAACTCCGCTGGTGGATTCGTCGCCGGTGAGCGGGATCTTCATCGCCAGCGCCGCCGCCGTCACGCCCGGTAGCGCGGCCAGGCGCGACTGCATGTCTTCATACGTCTGGCAAACGAGCTCATGCGAGTAGCCATTGCGCGCCGCATCCACGTCGAAGATCGCCATGCGTCCGGTGTTAAAGCCCGGATCGACGTTTTTCAGATGGGCGAGGCTGCGCGTGAACAATCCCGCGCCGGCCAAAAGCAACAGCGAGAGCGCCACCTGCGCCACCACCAGCGCCTGCCGCGAACGCATCTGCCCGAAGCCTCCCATCACACTGCCCGCCTGATTTTTGAGCGTCGGATACACGTCCGGACGCGTGGATTGAATCGCCGGCAGCAACCCGGAGACCAGCCCCGATGCCAGCGCCAGTCCGGAGGAAAACAGCACAGCGCGCGCGTCCAGCGCCCCATCCAGGCTATGCGCCGTGCCATCGGTGGGCAGCACATGCACCAATAAGCTGGACGTCCACACGGCTAGAAACAATCCCGCCGCCGCGCCCAGCATCGACAGCGCCAGGCTTTCCACCATCAACTGCCGCATGACGTCGCCGCGCGCCGCGCCCAGCGCCAGCCGGATGGCGATCTCTCTCTGACGACCCACGCCGCGCGCGATCAGGAGATTCGCGACGTTGGCGCAGGCGATCAACAGCACCAGTCCCACCATGCCCATCAGAAGAGTCAGCGGAGCCGCGGCATCGTCACTGAACGTCGGGACGCCGCCGTAGGCCTCCTGCAGCACGATCTGTTTCTTGAGGAAGCGCTCGCGGAAATTTTGCGTGACGGGGCCGGTCATCGCCGCTAAGTCCCGATTGAGGATCGGTCCGTACACCGTCTGCAGCAAGGACTGCGCGTTCGCCAGCGTGGTGCCAGGCTTCAATCGCCCCAGCAAATGAATCGAGTGCTGCGTGCGGTCTTCGTCCGTGTCGCGCATCGGATTCACCGCGCCGTTCATCGCCAACGGCACGTAAACGTCCGGCGAGCTGCCCACATCGAGGCCGAAAAATCCGCGCGGCGCTACGCCAGTCACCGTCATCAGGGTGCTATTGAGGCGCACGGTCTGGCCGATGATGCTCGCGTCGGCGGCGAAGCGTTTCATCCAATATCCGTAGGCCAGCGTGACCACTGGATGCTGGTTTTTCGCGCCGTCATCGGCGGGGGCAATCAGTCGGCCCGCCGCCGGACGGATGCCCAGCACGCCGAAATAGTTGCCCGACACGATCTCCACCGCGATGGCTTCCGTGGAGCCGCGGTAGCCCAGGTTCGCATTGGCCGGCTTGCGGGCGAACAACGCGGAAAACACGCCGTTGCGGTCGCGCAGTTCCCGGTAGGCAGGCGCGGACCACAACCGGTGCGTGTCGTCGCCATGAAATCCTCCGCTATTCGGCCCGGGCGCGCTCAACAGCACCAGCTCGCGCGGCTTCTCGACCGGCAACGGCCGCAACAGCACCTGGTCCAGGACGTTGAAGATCGCGGTGTTCGCGCCAGGCCCAACGCCAGGGACGTAACCGCCACGGCGGCGAACAGAGGGCTTTTTTCAACGCGCGCAACGCCAGATGGAGGCCAGACCAGAGAGCCATGGGCGCAGATGATGCAACTCTGCGGCCACCCGTAAGCCATTGATAGATCGTCGAAGGCCGCCCGCCGCCCATCGCGAACGCGGGACGCGCGGTCCCACAGGCGGACACTATTTCTTCATTTCATCAATGACAATCGGCGCGATGGCGCTTACTTCGAACACGCCGTTGAATTTCTGCCCGTTGATGTAAAACGTCGGCGTGCCTTCCACGCCGGCTACTTCACCTTCCTGCTCCTCGGCGTGGACCCGCGCGGCGTACCTATGGCTGTTCAGATCGGCCGTCAGTTGGTTGACGTCCATACCGACTTCGGTGGCCCACGCCAGAATCCGCACCCGATTGATCGACCGGAAGTTCGCGTACATCTTGTCATGCAACTGCCAGAACTTGCCCTGCGCCTGTGCGGCCAAGGACGCTTCCGCCGCTAGCGCAGCCTGCGAATGATCCTCCAACGGGAACTGTTTGAACACCAGCTTCACCTGCGTGGGAAATTTCTGCACCACCTGCGCAGCCTCCACCGCGGCCTTTGCGCAATAGGGGCATTGGAAATCGGAGAATTCGACGATGGTCACCTTCGCCGTCGCTGGACCCTTGAACGGAGCCCCCGCCGTGTTCAGCTTCACCGGCGGATCCAGCAGCGGCGGAGGCTGCTTGGCGTATTTATCCAGATCCGCGCGAATAGCCGCTTCCGGTTTCCCCGACGAAGCGTCGCGCACCGCGAACGCGGCCAACCGGCGGCTAACGCCGCAGGCGGGATCTTTCACGCGGCATTCCGCGACCTTCATGTCGCACCCGCAAGCGCAAGGCTCCGTGCGAAGGACGTTCAATACGGCAACGCGCTGCGCAGGCGTCAGTCCGGAAAAATCCACGCCGTTCAGCACGGCCACTTTTTTCCAATCCGATTCCTGGGCGAGCGAGAGCAGGGCAACGGAGGTGAGCAGGAAGCTACGAAGCATTTTTTCATTGTCGCCGATAAGCGGCGAATAAATCCATGACCAGCACCCCGTCAATGGTCATACCGTCGATGTTCACGTCGGCGATGCGGACGTTGGACAGGTTGATGTTGTGAAATGACGCGCCCGAGAGGTTCACATCATCGAACACCGCGCCGCCCAGGGAACACTGCGCCGCCCAGGTTGACGTCGTGAAATGTGGACGCGGAGAGATCGGCATCGTTTGCCGCAATGGTGTCTTTAGTGTTGTTGAGGGTCATGAATGGGGGCGAAGCTATAGATGCCTCGTTTTCCCCAATTGAACGCGTTGTTCATTTGGGTGCTGGTGATCGTGTAAGTCCGCCCGCTAGGCCCGCGCGCTGGCACCGTGAATGTGGTGGTTATTTCGGCGCGTATAAGCGTCGTTAAGAGGAAAATACAGCAGAGTGGTCGCATGACAATTTATCTCCTTAGGCGGAAATGACCTCGAAAAGGCCACTCCGTCGCCTAGAGAATAAGGCTCTAAACCCGAAGTAGTTTTCCGTAATTGCCGCTATTGCCGCTGCGCCGCGGCCTTTCTGAGTATCCTCGCCGTGATACGAATGGCTAAGGATCGGGCTGCCCTTGCTGAGGAGCCCTCGGCTCCGCAGTTAGAGAGGCAGCACCGGCGCGGCCGATGCCACTGCGGAGGCGCGCGCTTTGGCATATGATTTATAGATGCTCGCACCGCTTCTCACCCTTCTTCTCGCGCAAGCTCAAGGCGCTCGTGGCGCAGCCGCGCCCGCTCAGACCCAGACCGCTCCCGCACAGACCGCACCTGCTCCCGCTCCCGCTCCCGCCGGACGTGGCGGACGTGGAGGCATGGCCGGTCCCGGACCCGCCATCGGAGGCGACATCGACGAAACGCCCGTGGTGACGCATCATTCCGTCACCGTCCACGGCAAGGTGCTGAACTACACGGCCACCGTCGCGCAGATGCCTTTGAAGAACGCCGCCACCGGCGAGACCGAGGCGCACATTTTCTACATGGCCTACACGCTGGACGGCCAGAGCGATCTCACCAAGCGTCCGCTGACGTTCTGCTTCAACGGCGGACCCGGCTCGGCGTCGATGTGGGTTCACATGGGCGGCATGGGCCCACGCAGCCCGCGCCTGTTGCCCAACGGCAGCATGGCTCCGCCGCCGTATAAGATGATCGACAACCAGGACACCTGGCTCGACCAGACCGACCTCGTCTTCATCGACCCCGTTGGCACGGGCTACAGCCGTGCCAAGACCATTGAGGTCGCGCGCCGCATGAACGGCGTGCAGGGCGATATTCAATCCGTAGGCGAATTCATGCGCATGTACATCATGCACAACTCGCGCGAACTTTCGCCGCTGTTCATCGCCGGCGAAAGCTATGGCACCTTCCGCACCGCAGGCCTCGCCGGTTATCTGGTCGATCGCGGCATCGCCTTCAACGGCGTCATCCTCATCGGCACCACGTTAAATCTCGAAACTATCTGGAGCCGCAGCGACGATCTGGTCTATCAGCTCGAATTCCCCACCTATGCCGCCGACGCCTGGTATCACAAGAAGGTCGCGCCGGAGTATCAGAAGAAGAGTCTACAGGCATTCTTAAAAGACGCGGAAACCTTCGCCATGGGCGAATATGCCGCCGCGCTGGCCAAAGGCGACGATCTTATCGGAGCCGAGCGTAAATCCGCCATCGACAAATTAAGCAAGCTGAGCGGCCTCGACGCGCATTATCTCGAAGAAACCAATCTGCGCTGGGATGTCGGGCACGTTACGCGCCAGCTTCTGCGCGCCGAGCATGAGACCATTGGCCGCTACGACGGACGCCTGCACGGCGCGTCGGCCCTGAACACCGGCGAGACCAGCGAATACGATCCGTCCAGCAGCCTGATCACGCCTCCGTTTGTCGCGGTTTTCCAAACATATATGCGCGACGAGCTGAATTACAAGACCGATATGTATTACTACACCAGCGGAGGCATTCAGCCGTGGGATTACGGCCAGGGCAACCAGTTCGGCGACACCACGTCCATGCTGCGCAACGCCATGGTGAAAAATCCATATATGAAGGTGATGATCGCGGCCGGTTATTACGATCTGGCGACGCCTTATTACGCGGTGGAATATACCTTCAACCACATGGGCCTGAGCCCGGAGATGCATAAGCAGATCACCTGGGACTTCTATCAATCGGGCCACATGCTATATATCGATTCCGATTCGCACGCCAAGTTAAAGCATGATATTCAGGAGTTCATCTCCGGCTCGTTGCCGAAAGGCGAATAACCGGCCATGACAATCCGCTTCCGGTTGCTGCTCGCCATGCTCTTTGTGCTTCCCGCCAACCAGGCGTTTCAGGCGAGCCCTCCGGCAACGGATCACCTGCTCGATCCGTTCGCCCCAGGCTGGATGTTGAGCGACACCAACGGCGACGGCATCGTCGATTACGTGTCGGGCAAAGTTGTGGTACCCGCCAATCCCACCGCGGCGGAGAACGCAGCGGCAGCCGATATCGCCGCGCGCCTCGGCTTCGCCACCACGGGTCTCACGCCGCCGATCGTGATCCCAGCGAACGAAGATCGCGGCAACGGACCAAGGATTTGGGTCGGCCTCAATGCGGTGCCAGCGCAGTATGCGGGTCTCGCCGCGCATTACCCGGAGTTCCTTCAGCGGGAGGAGGGCGGGGTATTTCCACTGGGCGGGAATTTGCTCATAGTTGGAAACGATGATGCAGGCTTGCTCGCTGCCGCGGAAGCGTTCGCCGCGAGGGCGCCCTATATATGGAAAGTGCCGGGCGAGAAGCTCGCCGGACTGGCCGACGCACTGAAATCGGAGCCGCTCTGGCTGACCTTTGAGAAAGGTAAACCGGGCATCGCCCGGGTGAGGTTTGGCAGGCGGGGCAATGGAGACGACCCAACTGCGGTTCTTAAATCTGAAAAATTCAGCTATATTCGTCGTCTTGAGATTTCCGATCTCTACGCAGTGAACGATAAGCCGGTGGTCTCCGAAGCAGCGACCCCTCCTACCGCTCCAGCAGCAGCGCCCGCCGACGCCGAGGCCGGTCCGCAGCGCCTCGATCTCGCCACCTTATATACAATGCGTGGCCTGTTCCGAGGCACAGCGCGCATGCCGATTCCTTCCAACCTCGATTCGCAGTTGTATGTGCCCGCAGGCGCTGCGGGTATCGCCATGGCGAATCTCGCCGGGCGCATGGGCCTGGAAACCACCGGAATCACCCTGCCCTTAGCCACACCCGCTGTGTCCGCTACCCCGAAAGACGTTCGCACAAAGTCGGTGATCGTCGAAGGCTCCGAACTCGCGAAAGAAGCGGCGAAGAAATCGGCCGAGGAAGACTCCACCATGCGCGAGCCTCTCTCGCCCGGCGAAGGATCGCTGCGCGTAGTCGATAAAGCCTTCGGACGTCAGCCCGCCGTGCTCGCATCAGGCGACACGCAGGCCGCGCTGGGCTTGCTTTCTTCGCACTTGCCCAATTTGTGGGAACCAGGCAAGCAGAACCTCTCGATCGAGGAGATCCGCTACGATCTGCACCGCTTCTTTTCCCTGCGATCCCCCGCGGGGCAGGCGAGCGCGGCAATCTATCGCCTGAATAAATGGATGGAAGAAATCCACGGCCCGGTGCACGACGTCGAGGCGAAGGTGTTTGTCGATATCGCCGATGAAGGCCTGGACGCCATCGTACAAAAAGAAGTCAGCGGCAAGTTGAAGACCGCGGTGAAGGTGGAGACCGGCAGCCTCCACGCCGGAACGCAGTGCTGCGAACGCACGCCCGCGCTGCATTATCAGGCTCCGGGGTATGTGTTCCACCAGGCAAAGCCCACGTTTCAGGAGGATCTGACCGTCGCATGGGAAGGCACGCGATTGTTGGCCGCGGTGAAGGCCGCGCTGCCCAAAGTGCAAGGTCAAGTGAAGATCGTCGCCCGCGTGAGCGAAGGTCCGGAGCAGCGCAAGAAGCTCGCCGATCAGATTCGCGGGATGGCTCCAGGGGCGAATGTCACCGTACTGTGCGCGTTCAAACAAGGTTTCAGTTGGCTGATGGACGACATCGCGCCGCAGTTGAAAGGCAAGCCCATCGCGAGCATCCAAATCGGCTTTAAGAAGAACGAAGACCCCACGGGCATGCGCGTGATGTACTCGAAAGCCCGCTGGGTGCATGAGCTCTATCCCGTCGATGAAGCGCTGGCCAAGGAACTGAGCCTGCCTTTGGACAAAATCACGCTCGACGAATACGAAGGCGGGCCGACCTATCGCGTGGAGGCGTTCGATGCCGCGGGCCACGCGATCCTCAAGCGCAATTTCACGGTCACGACCGCGATGCAGCCCTATAACGGCGTGATTAAGCCCTATGAAACGGTCGAAGTCGATACCGGCTGGCTGCACATCGAATCCGCCGGACGCGTCGTGACAGACCAGCGCATCCGCACCGACATTGAAGAGTTCTGGGACCACTATCAGAACCAGACGCTGCCCAAGATTTTCAAAATCGTGATGCAGCAATCGCACGGCGACCTGCGGCCTGAGTTTGCGCCAATTTTCGACACTCTGCGCATCGATATTCATATGAGCGAGCCGGACGTGGAGCTCGGCATCGATAAGGAACATATTTCTTCGCTGGAAGCGTTGCAGGAAGACACGTTCTATTCCACCGAAAATTTCGCCAATATGATGGGCGACATGGAAGCGGGCCGTGCTGTGACCTATGTCGGACGCATTATCCCGATTGTTCACGCGCCAGAGGACGGCAAGGACGGCCATGTCCATATTGAGTTTTACGCCAAGCCCGCCGCTAATCCGATGGTGGAGCTCAATTGGACCGACGCTCAGGGCAAGCGTCACGAGAAGAAGCGCGATTTTTACGCGCTTACCGGAGCCATGCAGCCGCGCTTGATCGAAGCCCGTGCGACCGCCGACGGCCCCAAATCGCTTACCTGGATTCTGCCCGCTGATTTCAAGGACGACGAGTACAACGAGTGGGTGAAGCTCGAAGGCACCACGCAAATAGAGCGTGGCATCTTTCCCGTCGAACAGGCCAAAGGCCAGATGCACTTCCTGGAGCTGATGCAATCGAACGGGCTATATAAAGATGAGCTGGCGTATCCGCACCTGCGCCGCATGAACGTGGAGTTTGAGCTGCCTCTGCCGCGCAGCGCGAAAATCGACTCGCCCGCGCCGCGCGAAATCGGAAGCTGGCGCGTGCTGGAGCCCGTGTTTAAACGCCCGCAGATCGCCGATTTCAAGAAAGCCAAATCCGGACCGCTGGTGCAATGGGACGAGCCCATCTCGCCCGACGAAAACGCGGCGGTGTTGGCTAAGCTCGCGGAAACGCCCGGCGTCGTGCCGTATTGGATGGGCCGCAGTTACCTGGGCCAAAACCTGTGGGCCGCTGACGTGATGCTCCCCTCGCCCGCGCTGCTGCGATCATGGCCGAAAGAGACCACTCTCAAGGCCGCGATTGTCTACAGCGGTCGCCAGCACGCCAACGAAGTTTCGAGCACCAGCCATATTCTGAAGGTCGGTGAGCAACTCACCTCGGACGAGGCGACGCGGGCGCTACTTAAGCAAGTCAACGTCGTGCTGCATCCCATCACCAATAGCGACGGTGCGGACCTGTCCGTTCAACTGGCCAAAATCACCCCGAATAATATGTTGCATCCGGGCTATCATGGCTCGCTTGCGGCCGATGTGGTGGCGGGTCAGGCGGAGACCGATCCGGTGTATCCCGAATCGCGCACGCGCCGCCAGTTGCTCGAATCCTGGCAGCCCGACGCGTTTTTGAATCCGCACGGCTATCCGTCGCATGAATGGGTGCAGCCGTTTTCGGAGTATTCGGCCTGGGTCACGACGCGCCAAGGGGCCAACGGCGGACGTACCTGGTGGATTCCGCGCGGCTGGTTCACGTCGCTCACGTATCTACGCGACGACACGCATCCGTATAGTGAGAAAATCGCCTATGAGATTCGCGACCGCATCGTGGCCGCGCAGCGCGCTGTCCCCGGATTAATGGCGCTGGAGGATCGCATGAACGCCCGCTACCAGCGCTTCGGCCAGCGCTGGCAGCCTGAGGACATGCAGCAGCCCTTAGTGGATGGCGTGCGGATCTACATGGCGCTCAAAGGCTCGGCTGGCGGACGCGGCGGGGCAACGGGGGGCGCAACCGGAGGCGTCTCGCCCGACGTTACCTGGGATTCGGGCTACACCGAGGCTCCCGACGAGACCGCGCACGGCGATTATATGAAGCTGATGGCGTCCGCCGGCTTGGCCTTCGACCGCGTGCATCTGGAATACCTGGGCAAGGCGAAGCTGCGCATCACCCGTACGGAGCGGGAACAGGGCGGAAAGGTGAACTGGCGCATGGAACGCTTGCGCCCGAACCTCCCCGCAGGCGAATCCGAGCCTCCGCGCGCTCCTCTTTAAGGTATTCACCCTAGCGTATTGGTACCGGCATGTGCCGATCAAGCCTATGGGAATCCATGCCGACTGAATCGCAACGACCGGAAGCCAACGCGCTCCTTACCGACCAGACCGCGCTCGCCTGTTATTTGAGCGCCGTGGTCGCCATCGGGAACTGCATGGCGGAAGTGTGCCCGCCCATCGGAACCATCTACCGGGACCGCCTGCTGCGCCTGCCGCGCCGCCTGGCGTTTGATACTACGCCGCAAGCTTTGCAGCAGAGCAAGGACGCGGTAGAAACCGATCTGGCCGAATACGCGGGTGCTGCAGGAGCCTGGGTGGAGGCCGTGGTCGATCATGGCGCGCGCATTTTGCAGCAGCTTCGCGAAACCGAAGATTCGCTCACCTCGGCTGCTGATCTGCAATGCGCCTTCATGGACGATCTGGCGGAGCACATGGAAGCCTCGGCCGAAGTGGACGACGAAGCCGATCTGCGGCGGTCGTTTCTGCGCTACGCCGCCGGTCTGCGCGCCTACTCGCGCCGTACGAAATCGGAAAAGCTGGCCACCATTGCGGAGTTCGAGCGCCGTGCGCAGGATATCGAGCAATGGCGCGGCGAGGCTACAATTTCGATCTACACAGATCCCGACTCCGGCCTGTTGAACCGCACCGCCGCGGAGCGCCGCATGCAGACTGAAATTGGCAAACAGAAGCCCTTCTGCGTGATCGTGATTATGTGGACCGAAGACTCAGACGAACCCGGTGCGCCGGGCTCGGGCCAGGTGGCCAAGGAACTGGCGGAGCGTCTGGCGGCCACGATCCGTCCGTACGACTTGATTTTCCGCTGGTCGCCGAATCAGTTGCTCACGATCTTCGGTGCACCGGAAGCCAACATCGCTTCGCGAGCGCGGCAGATCGCCGGATGGCTCGGCGATCCTCTGTTCCCCGTGGAAGCCGCGGAAATCAAGACCCGGACCCGCGTCTCCGTGATCGAATACGAAGACGGGGACACCGTGATGAGCCTGAGCGAAAAAATCGAAGCTCAAACGCGCGAACCAGCGCTGAAGTAAATCGGTACGCGCAGGCAGCTATTGGCAGCCACCAGCGCACAGGTTCTTACTAAAGAACGGCATTACGTAGTTCTGAAAACGAACCGCTACGGCGCTGGTGTGCGTCCCGGAGTAGATCTCCAAGCTGTTTGTGATGCCGTAGTTATCCAGCGTCTCGTGCAACTTGAGGGCGCCGGACTTCAGTCCGTCCTGGTCGCCCACATCGATGGAAATTGCTTTATAGCGCCTGAGGCCGGCAATGTATTGGTCGATGAACACGAGCGGCGCATTTGCTGTGAACTTGGCTAGGACCTCGGGCTGCGGCTCTCCGTATTTGGCGGGCAGGTCCAGATACAACGGGGGATTTTTGGGATTGGGCGCCCAGGCTGCCGCTTGCGCCAGCATCGCGCGCGCCCCCCAAGGCAGGCTCGCTGAATCCGAGGGGGACTTTACCGCTTCGATGGCTTTCAAAAACTCTGCATTTGGTGGTCCGCCGCTTCCCATGGGGGCCAGACAGCACGGGCTCATAATATAGAGGCTGCCAAAAACATCGGAGTGTTTCATGCCGATGCGAGTGGCACCATAGCCTCCCATCGAATGTCCCACGAGGCCGCGGCTGGAGCGTGCGGCGATGGTTCTGTAGTGGGCGTCAATATAAGCCACTACATCGTGAGCTACGTACCGCTCGAAGTCGCCGGTGGTGATGGAACTCGAATACATCGAACCGTTGTGCATCGTCTTCGAATCGGGCAGCACGACGATCATCTCCGTGGCGCCCTGCGCGAACGCGCCTTCAATCGTCTGGGGGACGTGAATCTCTCCCGACCACTGCTCCGCACCGATGGAATAACCATGCAGCGCATACACCACCGGATAGCGGCGTTTCGTTTCTTTCGCATAGCTGGGAGGAAGGAATACAAGCGCGTCGCGATCGACGGCATTGCCCTCCAGGTTGCCTTTAAGGGCGGCGCCGTGGATTTTCATGCGCTCCACCTTCACTGGCTTCGCTCCCGCGACGACGGCTGGCACTTCTGTTTTCACCTGCGACATCATCACCGCAGGAATCATCGCCAGCATGGCAACGACATTTTTCATGGAAGCTCCCTATTCAATCGTAATCACCGTCACCGACTTCGGCTCGACCGTCAACGTGATCCGGCCGGCCTCCAGCTTCGCCGCGATGTTCCGGGGCGTCACCGTAGCGGGCGCATCGAATGTATTCAGGCTATTCACCTTCGCGCCGGTTAATGTTTCGCCTGAGACCGCTCGCGCGGCCGCGCCCTTCAGATCGACTTCCATCTCCAACGCTCTCTCGGCATCGAGATTCGTCACCGCCAGCCGCAGTTTGCCGGAGGCGTCCCTCGCCGCGATCGCATCGAGGCGAGGCAATCCGTCGGCATAGGAACCCGCGTCGTATTCGACCGGCGTGAAGGTCGCATCCTGAAACGGCACATACATGCGGTAAACATAATACGTCGGCGTGAGCAGCATCTTCTCCTTGTCGGTGAGGATCATCGCCTGGAGGACATTGATCATCTGCGCAATGTTCGCCATGCGCACGCGGTCCGCGTGGCGGGCGAAGATGTTCAGATTGAGCGAGGCAAGAATCGCGTCCCGCAAGCTGTTTTGCTGCGCCAGAAATCCCTCGTGCGTGCCGGGGAGCTGTTTGTACCACGCTCCCCACTCATCGACGACCAGCGCCACCTGCTTCTTTGGATCGTATTTATCCATGACCGCCGAGTTCGTCGCGACCAGTTTTTCCATATCCAACGTGGACTTCAGAATCTGGTTATATTCTGTAACGCCGAAACTGACGGAATCGTAGGAGGGCGGCCATTTGACCACGGTGTAAGAGTGCAGCGAAAGGCCGTTCATATCCCAACTCCAGTGCCGTTGCTGGTAGGCCTTCATCACCGCTTCGGTCCAATCCGTGTTCGCATCGCCGGGTCCGACGGCGATCCGGAGCATCTCATGCGAGCCGGTTTGCGCAGGATTGTCGTTGCGCACGAAGCGCGCGTATTTCTTTAACTGGGTCAGATAATACTCCACCGTCATGTTGCCGCCGCAATCCCAGCTTTCGTTGCCAATGCCGAGAAAGGGGACTTCATACGGCTGGGCATGCCCGTTGGCCGCGCGCTCCGCACCGAGGGTCGTTACGTTCGGCGCGGTCATGTATTCCAGCCACTCGGCCGCTTCTTCGGGTGTGCCCGATCCGACATTGATCGAGAGGTAGGCGTGGCTGCCGATCTGCCCGAGGAAATCCATGAACTCGTCGGTGCCGAGCGTGTTGGGCTCGGTGACGCCGCCCCAGTTCGGATTGAGCGTGACAGCGCGCTTGCCGGCCGGGCCGATGCCCTTGCGCCAGTGATATTCGTCGGCGAAGCAGCCCCCGGGCCAGCGGACGTTGGGAACCTTGAGCGCCGTCAGCGCGGCGACAACGTCGTTACGGATGCCGCGTGTGTTTGGAATTTTCGAATCCGGCCCCACCCATATCCCCTCGTAGATGCCGTGCCCCAGATGTTCGGCAAACTGACCGAAAATATTACGGTCGATTTTCGCGCCGGGCCTCGATGCGTCAATCGTCAGATGGACCTTGTCCGCCGCGAAGGCCGGAATCATCAGGATGAGTGCGAGAGGAATAGAACTGGTCTTCATGCTGTCTTTCAGTGAACCACTGCCCACCCTACGAAAACAAGGGCCAAGTTTTAGCCACGGAACAAATCCCGGCCGCGCTGCGTAATGCCAACATGCCCCTTTTCGAGGACGTGCGCTTCGGCCTCCGCACTTTGGCCAAAAGTCCAGGGTTTACGGCTGTCGCGATCACGGCGCTGGCGCTTGGCATCGGCGTCAACGCGACCGTTTTTTCGCTGGCGAACGCCGTGCTGTTCAAGAATCTGCCCTTCGCGAACAGTGACCGGGTGCTCTACATCGTCACGCATACTCCCGGGCACACGAACTGGCGCGGGTCTTCGATTCCGGATTTTCGCGACATCGCCTCGCAAGTGAGGGCGTTCGACGCGGTGGGCGCGAGCACACAGGATTCCGCGAACCTGACCGATCAATCGACCGCGCCGGAGGTTTTCAAAGGCGCCGCGATCACGCCGAACACCTTCGCACTGATCGGGCAGAAACCCATCCTGGGGAGGGATTTTACAGCCTCCGACGCGGGGGCGGATGCACCGCGCGCCGCGATCCTCAGTTACAAAGTCTGGCAGAATCGCTACGGCAAGGACCCGGGGGTGATCGGCCGCGTCGTGCGATTGGACGAACAGCCCACCACGATTATCGGTGTGATGTCGGCGCGCCTGGATTTTCCGCGCGAGGCTGAACTCTGGACGCCCTTGATCCCGGAAGCGGCGGCGGAGAAGCGCTCGAACAGGCATTTCACACTGTACGGGCATCTTGCGCCCGGCGCAAATCTGAAGCAGGCCAACGCGGAAGTGGCGGGGATCATGCAGCGGCTGGCCGCTGCGTATCCGGAAACAAACAAGGACTTCACCGGCGGCGTGATCGATTACAACGAATTCTTCGCCGGCAACGAAAGCGGCATCAAGATTATCTTTCTGGCGATGCTGGGCGCGGTGGGCTTCGTGCTGCTCATCGCCTGCGCCAACGTCGCGAATATGCAACTGGCGCGCGCTGTGGGCAGGGCGCGGGAAGTGTCCATCCGCGTGGCGCTAGGCTCGGGACGCTGGCGCATCATCCGCCAGTTGCTGGTGGAAAGCGTGATGCTCTCCGCTGCTGGAGGAGCCATCGGCGGCCTGCTCGCGATCTGGGGCATTCGCGCCTTCGACGCTGCAGTGACTCACACTGGCAAGCCCGAGGCGCTCGATTTTTCGATGGACGTGCGCGCGCTGCTCTATCTGGCCGCGATCACCATCGGCACGGGGATCGTGTTCGGGCTCGCGCCTGCGTTGCGCCTGTCGCGCCTGGATATTTACAGCGCTCTCAAAGACGGCGGACGCGGCGCCAGCGGCTCGCGCGGCAAGTATCTTTCGGGATTGTTGGTGGTGGCCGAAATGGCTCTGGCGGTGGTGCTGATGGCCGGCGCCGGGCTGATGATCCGCAGTTTTCTGCACGCCTACCGCAGCGATCTGGGCATCCAGTCGGCCCACGTGCTGACCATGCGCATCGATCTGCCTCCGGCGAAGTATGCGAAGCCGGAGCAGCAGCTCGCGTTTTTCGACCGGCTGCAGGCGCAGCTGAACACGACGCCCGGAGTCGAGGTTTCCGCCGTCGCCACCGATCTGCCCCTAGGCGGATGGTGGAGCTACGACTACGAAGTGGAAGGCTCCGCGCCGGTGGACGAGCACCACCGGCCGAGCGTGAAGGCGATCATCGTCTCGCCCGATTACTTCCGTGCATTGAGCGCGCCGATCCTGGCGGGACGTGATTTTACCGCTGCCGATGGGTTGCCCCGGTCGCCGGCGGTGATGGTGAATCGGGAATTCGCGCGCAGGGTTCTTGGCACGGAAAATCCCGTGGGCCAGCGCATCCGCCTGTTCGAAAAAGGCCTCCCGGGCGCATGGCTGCCAGTCGTCGCCATGGTGCCGAATATCTCCCAGCGGAATAACGATCGCAAAATGACCGGCGCAACGATCTACTTGCCGTTCCGCCAGCCGAGCCCAACGAGCGCGGCGATCCTGGCGAAAACGCGCGTACCTCCGGCGTCCTTAAAGGAGACCTTCCGTCGCCAAGTGCAGTCCATCGACGCAGGACTGCCTGTATATGCGCTCCGCACCATGGACGAGCAACTGGAGCAGAGCAACTGGCCGTACCGCGTCTTCGGCATCTTGTTTTCGATCTTCGCGGGCATTGCGCTGCTGTTGGCGTCGGTGGGATTGTACGCAGTGATTGCGCATTCGGTCAGCCAGAGGACGCAGGAGATCGGCGTGCGTATGGCACTGGGCGCGACCTCGGCGCACGTTCTGTGGTTGGTGTTCGCGCAGGGGCTGACGCAGGCCGCGATCGGCATGGCCCTTGGCATTCCCGCCGCGCTGGCGGTGACCGGCGTCCTGAAATCGCTGCTGGTGGATGTTTCGCCCACCGATCCGGCGACGTTCGCCACCGTGGCGATCGTGCTTTCGGCAGCGGCGATTTTGGGATGCCTGATTCCGGCGCGCCGCGCCTTGCGTGTGGATCCGGTCGAGGCGCTACGGCACGAATAACCTACCCGCTACTTACTGATAGGTGGGGTACGTTAATAGGGAAACACCCACTTGCGCCGAGCCGGAGTTGAGGCCCGGGGCCGAAAACGGGGCCGATGCGATGTTTGCCACCTGAAGGTTTCCGTTGGCGCCGGGCGGCAGGGCCAGCAGCACATAGGATGGGATTGTGAACTGGCTAGGGCCGGCCGGAACGTTGCAGGTAAAGCTCGCGGTCGCCGTGGCGGAGGAGGAGGTGCCGGTGATGGACACGTAGGAACTATCGGCTCCGCCAGTCCAAGTGATGTTCTGTCCATTCGCGCGTGTAATGGACTTGATGTTCGAATTGGTCCATGTCATGGGATTCTGGAAGGAGACCGACGCCGTGAACGGGCCGATATACTGGCCACCTGTGGCACTGGGATGCTCCATTCTGGCGCGCCGCGTCGAGACTGATCTCGAGGGACGCCGACTACCTTGATGCGCCCGAGGAAGAGGAGAACGGCGAGTAGCAGCCTCCTCCGAACATGAGAGACTCTAGGATAACTAGCACGCCGCTAAAGCCCTGAACATTGGAGTCTGGTCCCTGCGGATTTGAACCCGCGATATCTTGTTCCACTTTGATCGTCTCCACTCCTTCGGCTTCGCAAGCCCGTAAATTCCCTAGCCCTGGATAAACAGTCCCCAACCGCACCAGACGCCGAGCATCAGATAAGGTCCAAGCTGCTTCATGGATTCAGCGAAATGGATAGCGCGTGCTGGCTGCTCTGGCCGGCGACCGTTAACACCACCGGGACAAGCGGCGGGAACGCGAAGCTCCCGATATCGGGGTTCGGTGTGGGGCTGGGCACATACACCGTCAGTTTATAAACCGTTCCCGGGAAGCCATCCGCAGGACCCATCACTGCCGCGACGCCGTTGCAATAGAAACCGTCGATGTAGACGCTAACGGGGTTCGCCGTTACCGCGTAGCCGTTGGTGAAAGAAACCGCGCCCACGCCGGTGGCGTAAAGCGTGATTCTGTCGCCGCGCGAGGCGGGGTTGGACGGGCTGTTAAATGTTCCGTCCTGGTTCAAGATATACGCTTGGCCGGAGCCGGCTCCGTTTACGGAAAAAATGCCGGGGGACGCGGCCTCAACTGGCAACGGCACCTGGTTGGATGATCCCGTGGCGGCCTGGACCTGGATCACCGCAGCCATTCCAATTAGGCTGGTGGGAACTACGGCGTTGATCTGGCTGGGTGTGATGGATAGCGTGGGAATCGGAGAGCCGTTCACCAGAAGCTGGGCGTCCGAGGTGAAACCTGCGCCTCGCACAACAATTGTCTCGCCTGCCGACAATGGACCGCTCAAAAAACTGGCGGCGTTGAGGACCGCATCGAGACGCAGAGGCTCCGGCGAGGCGATCGTGAGGCGGTTCAACCATATATTGTTCGAGTTGATGGTGCGGCCTCCGATGGCAACATAGCCGCCCTGTCCGATGGCAATGCTGTTCACCATGAAGGGCTCGAAATCGCCGAGATAGGTGGAGAAGATCAGCGTCGATAGATCCGGCGAAAGCTCAGCCAGATAGCCGGGATAGGCGCTGAAAGCCCCGAAGATGGGCGTGCGTGTTGGCACGCTGGCGCTGTTGGTGCCTCCTCCAATGTAAATACTTCCCGAGGCGTCCAAAGTGATGGCGGCGACGCCTGGGCCGTTGGGACCTCCGAAGTAGGTGGCGGCAAGAATGTTTTGAAGCTGTGGATCGATTTTTTCGATGGCGGCCAGGCTGTAGTATTGCGTGGGAAGGCTTGCCGGCGGAGGGGTGGTTTGAAATGCTCCACCCGTGGGCTTGAACTGCGGTTGGACCGCCGCGCCTGCGACGACCAGGTTCCCGTCCGGACCGATGGCGATGGCGTTGGAATTGACGTTCGGCGCGATCTGGCCGAGGAGCGAGCTGCCGGTGGCGCTGAGCCGGTAAATCATCGGCGCCTGAAGATAATTCGACTCCACATAGGCGCTGCCATCGCTGGCAACGGCTATGGCCGAACCGTCGGTGTTGGCTACGCCAAGGTAGGTGGAATAAACCAGAGTGGAGGCGGCGGGATCGAACCTGGTCACGAATGTGTCGGGGCTGAAAAACGCGAAAAATCCGTTCTGCTCGACGCCGCAGGCGCAGGTGCTTTGGTAGGCTCCAGGCGTTACCGGGAGGCCTCCCGTGGTGTAGCCCGTGATGTATGCCGCGCCCGTGTGATCCACGGCGATGGCATCCGGCCGCGAGGTGAGGCCCGGGAAATAGGTGGAGTAGGCAACCGATCCATCCGGATGCAGTTTGAAGAGAAAACCGCTGACGGCGCTGGACCACTGCGGGGCGTAGGTGCCGTTCGTCGTGGGAAAATCTGTGAAGACCTGCCCGGTGACGTACAGGTTGCCTGCCGGATCGACGGTCATGGCGGTTGCTGTGTTGCCTCCCGCGCCGCCGAAATAGGTGGAATAAATAATATTCCCGGTGGTGTCCAGTTTCGCGACAAACGAACTGCCCGCGCCGATGTTGGGCAAATAAGCGTGGCCGTTGGCTGCGATAAGACCGGTGCCCCGGTTGCCGGGCGGTCCGGCGGGCGCGATGGTTTTCAGGTCTGTGGTGATCCTCACGATGCCCTGGCCGGTGGCGCCCCACAGCGCTCCGTTGGCCCAATCGGCGGCCAGGATCTGGACGCCATTCAGCACCAGGGTCCAGGTCGCGCCGTCGTCGAGGCTTTCGTAGGTCGCCATGCCGGAGCTGCCCAGCAGGCGGCCGCTGCGCGATGGGTCGGCGTAGAGGGAAGTGACCGGGATGTTGACAACTTGAAACGTAACTCCGTCGTCGACGCTTTTGTAGGCGACGGTGTTCGGGTTTTCGAAGAAGAAAACGTAAATCACGCCGGGTTTTGGAGTTTCAAAATACAGCGGCCCGCCTTCCTCGGCGGATTTCCAGGTGACGCCGCCATCGCCGCTGCGCGAGAGCGCATTGAGTGTAGCGGCGAAAATCGCGCCCGTGTTGGGGTCGACCCAAATAAAGTATGCCAAGGGACTGTTCGGGACGACGGCCCAGGTGGCGCCGCCGTCGACGCTTTTGGCGAGGCCCGCATCGCCGATCGCGGCCCAAACATTCTTGTCGTTCGCCGGGTCGATTGTGAACTGGTACACATACGTTGCGGGCAAGGAGAGATTGGTCCAGCTATTGCCTCCGTCGATGCTCTTCATTCCCTGGCCGCGATAAATACCGAAGAGGAAATTGGGATTGATGGGGTCGGCGGCAAGAGTGGCAAAAAACTGCCCGCCCGCGAGCTGCGTGTAGGACGTGCCGGGCCCGTCGATCCTGGTCAATCCGGCAGAGGGCAGGTTCGGCTGCACGGCGTTCTTGGTGAGGAGCGTGGTGGAGGCCGTGTTTCCGACCACGTAAACATTTCCCGTGGCATCGGAGCCGATGCCGACAAGAGTGGAGAGACCGGAGCCGTCGAACTTCTGGGCCCAATCGAACGCGGGGTAGCTTTGTGCGCAGGCGATGGCCGCAACCAGGAAAAGAGCGCGCAGAAACATGAAATATCCTCCAACGAAGGCAAGGACGCGGCTGATTTCACTATATCGAGTTTCACCTGAGCCCGGCTCGGCGCGCGTTGCGCGTAGACCTTGTAGAGGCGCTGCGGCGTGAAACGCTTGCGTCGAGCGCATCACATCTACTTAGTGGTACGTTGTGAAACGGAGGAGCAATGACGCGAACCCACGCTGGCTCTACCTGTCTGATCTGGCTTCTGTTGGCCAACTCTCTCGGCGCCGAATCGCCGCAGGATACGCCGAAGCTGTTCATCAATATCGTCGAAGGCGAAGGTGCGCTCAACAATGTGAAGCAGCGCGTCAATCGCGAGCCTGTCGTGCAGGTGGAAGATGAAAATCACAAGCCCATCGCCGGCGCGGCGGTGGTGTTCTTCCTGCCCACTTCAGGACCTAGCGGGACGTTCGCCAACGGCTCCCAGACACTGACAGTGACCACGGATTCCCTGGGACGCGCCACTGCCAAGGGCATTCGCCCGAATCAGCTCACCGGCAAAATGCAGATTCGCGTATCTGCCTCCGCCAATGGACAATCCGTCAGCACGATCATCACGCAGATGAACGTGGTCGGCGCATCGGGCGGCGCGGGATTGAGTACCACCGCCAAAGTGCTGATCGTGGTCGCCGTCGCGGCGGGCGGGGCCGTGGGCGCGGTCCTTGCTACGCGCGGCAGCAGTTCCAGCAGCACCGCCGCCAGCGGACCTGCCGCCATCACCATCACCGCCGGAACGCCTACGGTAGGAGCTCCTCACTAATGCGCACTCTCGTCATTTCTTCGCTCTTTTGGTCCTCTATTTTTTGTGGAGCGGCGCTAGCGCAGGTGGGCGGCCCGTTTCTTGGGCTCGTGCCCGAAGGCACGCAGATCCGCCCGATGTACGGATTGCCAGCGGCAGGCGCGATCGGCGCGGCGTTCCACTCGGGACGCGCGTTTTCGCTTGTCGCCGTTTCGCCACAGCAGAATTTCGCGGTGGCCGTCGCCGCCGATACTGGCGAACTGCTGATCGTCAAACCCGGCGCGAGCATCATGGCATTGAACGTGACCGAAACCAACCCCAGCGCGCTGGTGGCGAGTCCTCATGGGACGGCCGCGGCTGCCTGGTTTCCTTTATCAGGACACTTGATCGCCCTCAGCGGCCTGCCCGATTCGCCACAAGTGAGCGTGATCGACGTGTCGTTCCTGAACGCATCGCCGCTGAGTATTGCCATCAGCGACGACGGGCAGTGGGCGGCGGGATTATGGGGCGCGGGCGTCTACACTTTCGCATCCTCCGGCCAGGTGATTCCGTTGCAGGCCGATCCTGGCGTCACGGCGATCGCTTTCTTCCATAACAGTTCGACGCTGGCGCTGGCGACGCCGAACCGGGCCACATCGATCGCTCTTGGCGGCTCCCTGACAACCTCGCTACTCTATGATTATTCGGCACAGCCGCTGATGCCGCGCGCCATCGCGCTTTCGTTCGACAACAAGATTGCCGCCATCGCGGATGTGGCCGGCACGGTGCTGGCGATTCAATCCGGCGCGGCGAAGGTGTTCGATTGCGGATGCACTCCGGAAGGCCTGTATGGCATGGGCGGCGCGCTGTTCCGTTTGAACGGCACGGGCGCGACGCGGCATGGGTCCGGCGAATTGAAATTGTTTGACGCAGCGGCAGGCGCGGTATGGATCGTGCCTCCGGGGCTCGCGCTGACGGGAGGACGGCAATGAAACATCTTCGTCTTCTGTTGTTGCTCGCGCCTCTGGCCGCGGCGCAGACCATCACCACGACGTCTCCGCTGCCCACGGGCGCGGTCAACGAATCTTATGCCATCCAGTTGACCTGCACCAACTGTCCGGCCACGGGTTCCACCTGGACCGTGCAAGCCGGACTTCCTCCCGGGCTGAACCTGACCGCCACCAATGGCTTCATCTTAGGAACGCCAACCGTCGCCGGCACCTTCACCTTCACCGTCTACCTGACGATTCCCGGCGCCACCGTCTCCAAATCGCTGTCGGTCGTCATCAACCCCGCGTTGGCTGTCACCACGACCACTCTGCCCAATGCGACCCTTGGCGTCGCGTATTCGCAACCGTTGTATGCGTCCGGAGGCATCCAGCCCTACACGTGGGGTTCAGCCACGCCCGCGCCCGGCCTCAGCGTCGTCAATGGAACGGTGCAAGGCACGCCCACCGCGGTCGGCAACTATACCTTTCAACTGACTGTGTTCGATTACAGCGAGAGCGCGGCCACGGCTACGCTCACGCTTTCGGTGGTCAGCACGCCGCTAACGTTTCCGCTGGTCGCGCTCCCCTCGGCAACCGCGGGCGTGCCGTTTTCCGCCACTCTGTCCGCCACCGGCGGCGCACCTCCTTACGTATGGAGCCTGGGCGCGATCTCTGATGGCCTGACCATCAACGCCTCTACAGGCGTCCTGTCTGGCACTCCTACGGCAGCCGGGCAGTATACGCTGAACGTCACCGTGACGGATGCAGCCACGACATCGATCACACATGGCTTGACTCTGAACGTGGCCGGGCCGCTCGCGATTACCACCACAGCGCTGGCCAACGGGAGCGTCGGCGCGGCGTATTCGCAAACGCTGACTGCCACGGGAGGCCAGACGCCCTATGCCTGGAGTATCCCCGCGGCATCCATGCCGCCGGGGCTGAAGCTGAACACGGCCACCGGCGTCATTTCCGGCACGCCCACCGCAACGGGCTTTTATTCGCTGGAGGCGACGGCGACCGATGCCCAGAACAACACCGCGACGGCGAAGCTGTCGATTTCAGTAGCCGGGGGCGTGACGATCTCACCTTCAACGCTGCCCGGAGGAACCGTTGGCACGGCTTATCTGCAAATGCTGTCGGCCACCGGCGGAACAGCACCGTATACCTGGTCCATCGCCACGGGTGCTCTGCCCGGCGGCCTGAACCTGAACGCGGCCAACGGCGCCATCACCGGCACGCCCTCGCTGGCTGGAACGTATAGCTTCACTGCGCAGGCCACCGACGCAACGGGCCAGATCGGCCAGGTGCGCTACAGCGTGACCATTGCCAGTCCGCCGCTGACCATCACCACCACGGCGCTGCCCGGAGGCACGGTCGGCATCGCTTATTCGCAGGTGCTGATCGCCACCGGAGGCACATCGTCGTACACCTGGTCGATTGCCGCCGGGACCGTGCCCGCGGGCCTGCAACTGATCGGCGTCACCGGGGCTATCACAGGCACGCCCACCGCGGCGGGAACATCCACCTTCACCGTGCAGGTGACTGATTCCAGCGGAGCCACGGCGCAGGCACACCTGAGCATCGCCATTGTATCGACCCCTTTGACGATCACCACTGCCTCGCTTGCGGGAGGAACGCTTGGCATCGCGTATTCACAAACGCTCGCCGCCAGTGGAGGCACCGCGCCGTACACCTGGGCGCTGAGCGCTCCTCCTCTGCCGCCAGGCTTGACCGTCAATGCGTCCACGGGCGTAATTTCCGGCATGCCCACTGCGCCCGGAACGTTCAGCTTCACCATAGCCGTCGGAGACGTAACGGGGACGATCGCCACGAAGAATTTGTCGATCGTCATCGCCGCGCCCACGCCGCCGGTGGTGACCATCACAGGAGCGCCTGCTACCACGGGCTTCCAGCAGCAATTGCCCATCATGGTGCAGATCGGCTCACAGGACAATCTAGACATCAACGGGACCATCACGCTGACGTTCGCGCCCTCGGTGACGCCGTCGGCGGGTGTGGGTGACGACATGATCCAATTCTCCTCGGGCAGCCGTCAGATCAGCTTCAAAATACCGGCGGGCGCGCCTAACTTCTCTCTGCCCGTCACGGTCCTGACCGGGACAACTGCGGGCACCATCACGCTGACTACGGATTTGAAGGATGCCAATGGCGATCTGGGATCGACGACGAAGACCATCGTCACCAGCGCCGGCGTACCGTTCATCAGCAGCGTGACGTTCCAGCAAACCTCAGGAGGCGTGACCGTCACCGTGGTTGGCTTCTCTTCGACGCGCGACATGGTTAGCGGAAACTTCACGTTCGCGCCGGCCAGCAACCAGACGTTCTCGGATCCCAGCGTGACCGTGCAATTGAGCTCGGCGTTCGCCACGTGGTGGAATAACACCGCGCAATCGAATCCTTACGGGACGCAGTTCACTCTGACCATGCCGTTTTCCACCAGCACGCAATCGGTCAGCGTCGTATCGGTGACGGTGACCCTGACAAATACGAAGGGCACGTCCAGTTCGGTGAGCCCGGCGCAGTAACTTGTGGGGGCGGCCAATATTGGCGGCAGCCGCATTTTATGCGGCTCCAGTGAGTCTGCTGAAAGCAGACTGCCGCCAAAATTGCCAGCCCCACAAAAAGCTTAGGCTCGCCAGCGGACGCCTAAATCCAGCGTCTCGCGGCAATATTTCAGGCTGCGGTCCATGTGGTCGAGCTGTTGCACTTTCAGCGCATCCATATACTTATCGCGCTGCCCGTTGACGTCCGCCATCACGTGCGGCTGATCGTACGGCTTGCCTTTTTTCGCCAATGCGAGGAACCGCGCCAAATCTCGAGACCGCGCGCGCGGGAAATATCTCGACCAGAACGCGTTGTCGTACACCGGCAGCACCACCGGCGGACGCGCCGTGATCGGCTTGCAGTAAATGTAGACCGACGGATCGATAATCCCCGCCGCCTTTGCCACAATCGCCTTGAAATCCACTGTGCCTTCGCCCAGCGGGACCCACTGCACCGCGACGCCGCCAAGCTCTTCGTACACCACCGAATCGCGCAGGTGGAATGTCACCGCGTACGGGCCCAGTTCCTCCACCGTGGTCATCGGATCCTCGGCTACAAACACCGGGTTGCCGGTGTCCAGGTAGGAGCCGACAAATTCCTTGCCCGCCGTCTCGATCAGCGTGCGCGTCTCCCACGCCTGCAATTCCTTGTGATTTTCAATGCCGATCTTGATGCCCGCATCCATCGCCTGCGAGCGCACATCGCGCAGCACGCCGGCCGCGGATTCGATCACGCGGTCCAGTGATCCATCGGGCAGTTGATAGCGATCGCCCGCGACCAGGGTGCGCACGAACGGCGATCCCATGGCGGCTGCGCGCGTGATGTTCATACGCAACTCGGCGATGGTTTTGGCGCGATCCTCGGGCGTTTTCGGATTCACCGCGCCGGTCATGGAACTGCCGCCCGTTTCGATGTGCAGGCCGGTGTCCTTAGCCCATGCGCGCACCTCGGCCCAATGCTTCGGATCGCGCACGCCGGGGTCGAGCGAGTCCTGGAGGAAAATGGCGTCCAGTTTCTGATTCACGCAGTAGTCGAACAACTGGCGGTCGTTCCAGCGCTGGAACCGCAGGCAATACGTATTGATACCCAGTTTCCAGGAGCGTGGAGCGGCTTTAAGCTGCGTAGCGGCAAGCGCAAACGAGGCGCGGAGAAGATCGCGGCGGGTCATGATCCCACCAGCATACCGCCTAGCGATCCAGCGGCAGTTTCAGAACCGTCGTCGGATGCGCCTTCGCGTCCACGTTGGCCATGTAGTAATACCAGCCCGCCGCGATGGCTCCCGTAGTGATTCCGTCCCATTGCGGATGCCTGCGCTCCAGGATTTGCGAGCCCGCGATCGAGTTTCCATCGGGCGACAAATCGAAGCGCGCGATCCGGTCCGCCACCACGCCGTTCTGAATTGCGATCAGGCTGCCTTTATAAAAAGAAAGCCCGTCAATCGCGCCGAGGCACAAATTCTCAGGATGCGCGATCGGTCGCGAGGCCCGCGTCGCGACGTCGATCACCGTGAGGCCGTCGGGAAACGCAGACACGTACAATTTTCTGCCGTCGTCCGAAAGCGCGATGCCGTTGGCGTTGACCTCGCGCAGATCCGCACGAAGCGGTTCCAATCGGTTCGCGGTGTGGGAAACCCAATACACCGTCCCCGCGCGCGTATCGGTGACGAAAATGTCGCCCTGCGCGGCAATCGCCAGATCGTTGAACACATGCCCTTTGCCCACCGTATATTTGCGCAGCAATTTTCCGGAGGGCACGGCGAAGTGGAACAGGCCGGATTCCTCCTCGGTGTTGTTGGCGGCCCACACGGTGCCGTCGGGCGCGATCTTGATGCCCAGCACTTCGCCCAGCCCTTCGGCAAACGCGCGGCATTCGCCCGCCGCCGAGCATTCCACGATTTTGTGCTTCGTCGTGCTGCCGATATAGAATCGCTGCTGATGTGTGTCATAGGCGATTCCTTCCGCTGAGAGATCATCTTCATCGACGCTGAACGCAATTTTGCTGCGAATCACCGGAGGCGTTGCGGCGTGAGCCTTGTCGCGAACTTCGTTGAACTCGGAGGTGCCGCGGAGCTTCTGAAATACTTTATCGGGCGCAGGGTCGATGCCCGCCTCGAGCAACAACGATTTATTGAGCCACTCGATCGCTTCGGGCCATTGGCCGCCGGCCGCGTACGTCCGCGCGATGGCGTAGGTCACAGTCGCATGGTCGACGGGCGCATCCAGCATCTTCTTCAGGTTTTGGAGCTCCGCGTTGAACTCCTTTGCATCGGTGGGCGAAAGCGTCTCAGACGTCGGAAGCTGAAACGCGAGTGCGGCCAGAAGCAGGAGCCTCATGTCGGTGTGCCGCCGGTGCGAAGGTCGCGGCGGTTCATGATTCACAAGTATACTCACTTAAATATGCGCGTCATCCTCTGGTTCGCCCCGCTACTCGCCGCCGCCGCTCTTTTCGCTGCCGATCCTCCGGACGAGGCCACGAAACGCTGGTGGAATCACGTGAAGATTCTCGCTGCTGACAATATGGAAGGCCGCGACACGGGCAGCGAAGGTTACAAGCGCGCCGAGCGCTACGTCGTGGAGCAGTTCGAAAAAGCGGGCCTCAAGCCTGCGGGCGAAAACGGCTATTTTCAAACCGTCCCGCTGCGTGCCGTGCGCCTCAACAAAGACCAATCGTCGATCTCACTTGTGGAGGGCGAAAAGGTGACGCTGCTGAGCCTGTATCACGACGTCACGGTCACGCCGCGCGCGGGTATGGCGCAGCGGTTCGAAGCGCCTCTGGTTTTCGTGGGCGACGATCCCGTCGACCTCTCGGGAAAAATGGCGGTGATCATCGCTGGAGGCCGCGCGCGTCCCTCTGGTGCTCTGGGTACGATCAGCATCGACAACCCACGCGCGATTGAGCCTCCGCGCTGGCCTGTGGCTTACGCCACCGTGATGTCGATCGTCGGTAACGAGCGTCCGGCGGGCGCGGGCATCGCCATGCGCTTCAATCCGGACTCGGCGGAGAAGCTTTTCGCGGGCTCCGGCCACACCTTTGCCGACGTGCTGGCTATGGAGAAGCGCCCGACCTTCGCGTTGAAGCCCTCGATCCACATGATCCTGAACATTGCTGCTGAAGATTTGAAGTCGGACAACATTATCGCGACGATTCCCGGCTCGACCGATGAATACGTCGCCGTCTCCGCGCATCTCGACGGCTACGGCTTTGGCGAGCCAGTCAATGGCGACGGCCTCTACAACGGCGCGTTCGACGATTCGGCGTACGTCGCGGAGTTGATCGAGCTGGCCCGCTCGTACAAAGGCAAAACGCTGCGCCGCGGGCTGCTGTTCTGCGTCTTCACGGGCGAGGAAAAAGGCCTGCTGGGCTCGGCGTATTTCACCACGCATTTCACGATTCCGAAAGAGAAGATCGTGGCCGACGTCAATCTCGATTATCTGCGGCCGATTTTTCCGCTGAAGAGTTTGACCACGCTCGGCCTGGACGAATCCACTCTGGGCGACGCCGCCCGCAAGGCCGCCGAGCCTTTGGGTATCCGCATTCAAAAAGACAACGAGCCGGAGCGAGGCCTCTATCGCCGCAGCGATCAGTACAACTTCATCCGTCAGGGCATCCCCGGCATCGCGTTTATTTTCGGCTATGAAAACGGTTCGCCCGAGGAAGCGGTGTATCGCAAGTGGTACGCGGAGCGTTATCATCGCCCGTCGGACGACATCAATCAGCCCATCGATTTCGCAGCAGCGGCGAAGTTCAACCGCTTTTTCGAAGCGCTGGTGGCGGAAGTTGCGAACGCGGAAGCTCGGCCGAAGATGAATGCGGCGCGTTAGTGCGTCAGCGAATACACAATAAAATTCACGCCCATGCGGATGCCGAGTGCTGAATACGCTTCCGGGTACTCGGGAAAATCGGCCCACTCCCACGAATCGCCTGCGTCGACGTTGAACCAGATCGCGACCTTCATGCGCCCCTGTTCGTCATAAATGGCGCGCCAGTGTGGATCGCGGCCGTCGTTGCGATACCGGCGTCCGCTGCGCAGCGACCATTCGCCGGGGATCGCCGTGCGCTTCAAGTCGTAAACCGTGTGGAACGTGGAATCTGCGTCATCCGTCTCCATGATCGGACGGTCGGGATAAACGGCGTGCATGTTGTCTTCGAAATTGCCCCATTCGCGCGTGCCCCAGAAATCGTCGCAGATCAGGAATCCGCCGCGATCCAGATAATCGCGCAGCCTGTGCACCTGAGCGTCCGTGAAGTTCAGGCTACCGGCCTGTACGGCATACAGCCACGGGTAGTTGTAGACGTCGTCGCCATCGTCCAGACTCACGGGCTGCTCCACACTGCGGATGTGGAGGCGCGTCAGGCGCCGCACGGCCAGCGTGAAGTGCCGGTCGGCGCGCGGATAATCGTTGGTCCAGGAAGCCCAGCCGTTTTGCCAGGGCCCGCGCGTGCGTATCAGCCCGATGGTCGGGTGCGGAGGATACATCAGGCGCGCGAACTGAAATTCGGTTTTCTCGCGGTAATCGGGGGGCAGATCGAAGGTGGCATATTCTTGCCCTGGATATTGCCGGAACGGCTGTTGGAAAGCGTACAATGTCCCCAGAACAGCCAACGTAAGCACGAGTCGCCTGTTCCAAGGAAACATAGCTCATTATGACGAAGAAACTGGCGTTCGCGGTTACCGCCTGCACGGCGGCGGCAGTGGTCGTGGTGGCGCAACATGCCGACCTGGGATTCAAAGACACGCCGATGCTGCCCGGGGACAAATGGCATGTGCACGATCCGGACCGTCCGCATCCGCGCGTCGTTACGCCTGGAGCGGTGTTCGGGGCGGCTCCGTCGGACGCGACGATCCTGTTCGACGGCAAGGATCTATCGAAGTGGATGCAGCGAGGCAAAGACGGCAAGCTTGTAACGCCGACGTGGCACGTACGCGACGGCTATTTTGAAGTGGACCCCACGCATGGCGACCTGGTGACCAGGGAATCGTTTGGCGATTGCCAGTTGCACATCGAATGGGCGTCGCCAGCGAAGGTGGAGCATTCCAGCCAGGCGCGCGGCAACAGCGGCGTGATCCTGATGAGCCGCTACGAAGTGCAGGTGCTGGATTCGTACAACAATCCGACCTATGCCGACGGGCAGGCGGGCGCGATCTACGGGCAGTATCCGCCGCTGGTGAATGCGACGCGTCCTCCCGGCGAGTGGCAGGCGTACGACATCGTCTTTGAAGCTCCGAAGTTCGAAAACGGCAAGGTGGTGAAGCCGGTCTATGAGACGGTGTTCTTGAACGGAGTGCTGCTGCACAATCATCAGGCTGCTCTGGGCCCCATGGTGTACCGGCAACTGGCGCATTATACGCCGCATGAGGAGAAGGCTCCGCTGCTGCTGCAAGATCATAACACGCCGGTGCGGTTCCGCAACATCTGGATTCGCGGGATCGGGAATTACGACGAGCCCGAAAAGTAGCTTGGCGCCGCCGAAGGGGACAGACTTCTCTGTCCCAAGGCGCCGCATCCTTTGAGAAACGATCGGCGCAAGTAGCCGCGTGGACAGAGCGGTCTGTCCCCTTCGGACCACGAGCTTGCGTGACGGCTGAATCGGGAGTAATCTGCGATCAGAGAGGTACGGATCGATGAAACTCTTTCGCACTGCTCTGATTGCTTCCTTCTTCTCCCTTTCCCTGATGGCCGGGGGTTCGCATGGCGGCGGAGGTGTGCGCGGCGGCGGATTTTCGGGCGGCGGCTACCGTGGCGGATACGGCCATGGAGGCGGGTACGCTCGCGGATACTACGGCGGATACCGAGGCTGGTATGGAGGCTGGGGTTTTGGCATGGGCTATCCGTATTATTGGGGTGGATATTATTATCCTTATTACTCGCCGTATTATTACGACCCGTATTACTACGCTCCGGCGTACACAACAGCGCCTGCATATGTCTCGACTCCTGCGCCTGCGGTACAGTCGGGCTCATACTATCGTTCAGCCGATTTCTATCTGATCGCGTTTACCGACCACAACATCAAGGCCGCGCAGTCGTGCAAGATTGTCGGCGACCAGATTGAGTGGACGCCGCGCGAGGGCGGCGATGCGATGCGCGCGCCGCTGTCCAGCGTCGATAAGCGGTTCACGGCGCAGATCAATCGCGACCGGCGGGTGAAGCTCGAATTGCCGTTAAGAGCGCCGCGATTTGGTATGACGTTCGAGTCTGGGCGCTTCTCCTCGTCTTGTTTTGATGAGCTGGGCTTGGGTGCTCCAACTATGGCTAGGACGCGAACGGTTCCTGCGGATTAGGGACAAGATTCGCCGGAACACTCTCGCCAGGGGGCTGTCTTTTGCTCTTTACACAAGTATAGTCGTGCACGATCTGCGGTGGCCGTGGATGCTCGCACTTGTGCTCGGCATCGTAGGCTGCACCTGGTTCATTGATTCGCGGATCGGCCAGAAGAAACCGCAAGCGGCTTGCGCCCTGGCGGCGTTATGCGCTTTTGTCGGAAACTTCTGTGGCACGATTTCGAACGGGGCGTCTGTAAGCTACGCGATTGCCTGGTCTGTGCTGGGTGGCGTGATCGTGGACCTCGTGACGATGTTCAAGGTGCCTCCTTTATCGCGGGCTGTTCGCGTCGAGCATTCTCTGGATCGTTAGCTGATCCGCTCGATTACTGTCGCGGTTCGGTGCGGAACGTGGGCAGCGGTCGGAGAAAAAGCATCCGGGACGGAACTAGTGCATCCTAAAAAGAGCATGAATCTCTTTTCTCCTTTGACCGTGGGCGGGATAGCGCTTCGCAATCGCATGGCGATGGCTCCGATGACGCGGTCGCGCGCGGATGCTGCTCATGTGCAGTCCGCTTTGGCCGCCGAGTATTACTCGCAGCGCGCCGACGCGGGGCTGATTATCACCGAAGGCACGGCGCCCAGCGCGATGGGCATCGGCTACGCTCGCACGCCAGGTATCTACAGCGACGCGCAGATCGCGGCTTGGCGCGTCGTGACCGATGCGGTGCATGCGCGCGGCGGAAAGATTTTTATCCAGTTGATGCATGTGGGGCGCATCGCGCATTCGGCGAATCGCTCCATTCCCGATGCTCCCGTGGCGCCGTCGGCGATTCGGGCGGCGGGACAGATGTGGACCGATGCGCAGGGCATGCAGCCGAACGATATGCCTCGCGCGCTGGAGACCGCCGAAATTGCCGGTGTGTGCGCCGAGTTCGCGCAGGCGTCAAAGAACGCAATGGCTGCCGGGTTCGATGGTGTGGAGCTGCACTCGGCGTCCGGCTATTTGCCGAATCAGTTTTTGAGCACCAACGCGAATCAGCGCACCGATCAATACGGAGGCTCGATTGAGAACCGCATCCGCTTCGTAGTCGAGACGCTCGAGGCGATGGCGAAGGCGGTGGGCGCGGCCAACGTAGGCATCAAGGTCAGCCCAGGGATGAAGTTCAACGACATCGACGATCCTGATCCGATCGCGACGTACATGGCGCTAGCCAAGGCGATTTCGCCGATGGGACTGGCGTATCTGCACGTGATGCGGACGGGTATTAGCGCAGAGACAGCGCTGCGCGACGTATTTTCGGGAACACTTTTGCTTGGCGGGGGATTCAAGAAGGAGGAAGCCACTCAAGCCCTGGAGGGAGGACGCGCGGACGCTATTGTGTTTGGGTCCACGTATCTGGCAAATCCGGATTTGTTAACTCGATTCGAGACCGATGCTACATTAAACGTCCCTGACCAGGCGACATTCTATACACCGGGACCGAAAGGCTACACCGATTATCCGGTGCTGTTTTGAGACCTTTCCGGGAGTCGATGAAGTGCATATTGGCCTGATTGGCGGCATCGGACCTGCTGCGACGGATTATTACTACCGGCGCTTGATTTCAACGTTCGCTCGAACAGGCGCTGCTCTTGAGTTGACAATTGTGCATGCCGATACGCCGACGCTGGTGGGCAATCTGGCACGCAATGACGTCGCCGCGCAGACGGCGATCTACTCGCGGCTGACCAACCGGTTTGCGTCGGCGGGGGCCGAGTGTGTTTGCGTCACGTCGATTGCCGGACACTTTTGCATAGACGCTTTCAAAGAAGTATCGCTGCTTCCGGTAGTCGATATGATCGCAGAGGTGAGCCGGACCATCGAGGCGCGTCGCTTGAAACGAATCGGAATTCTGGGAACTCGAACAGTGATGGAGACGCGTTTCTACGGACGCATTTCCAGCGCGGAGATCCTTCCACCCAGCGATCCGGACCTCGACGACGTGCATCAGGCCTACGTCGCGATGGCTACGGCCGGTTTTGTGACCGAGGATCAACGAGCGGTGTTCGATGCAGCGATCCAGCGTTTGCTGGACCAGTGCGCGGAGGCGATCATGTTGGGCGGTACCGATCTGGCGCTGGCCTACAACGAACACACCGCCCCGTTCCCTCTGGTGGATTGTGCTGGCATTCACGCAGATGCGATTGCGCGGTTGGCGATCGGCTAGTTAGCGGTGGGAACTTTCTCGATGGCTTCGATTTTCAGAATTTCCAGCGGGGCGCGCTGCGGCTCTACCTTTAACCCTAATTGGTCGCGCAGGGCGGTTAGGATGTCGGTCTCCGCATCGGGCGCGCCGAACGGAAGATAGGTCAGGACGATGGCGTAGTCGCCGGTGAGGCCGGTCTTGTCGATGACCGGTCGACCCACGACTTTGCCGATTCTTTCGCACAGATCCGGCATGTGCCTCACCATAAACAGAATTCTGCCGTCGGTGAGGGTCGGCACGGGGACGCCATCGCCGTAGGGGCGCAGTTTGGATCCGCCTTTGTCGGTGGTCAGCGCGAGAACGGGCCGTGCGGCTGAGTCGCGGTGCGCCACCATCTGAAACCGCTCCGTGAGCAGGGACTGGAGCATCTGCATCAGGTCGGGATCGGGCACTGCGCCTGGGGCCTTGGCCTGGATGTCGTAGCACGTAGAGTCTAGCCAGTCGGGGCCTGAGACGCGGTCGTCGGTGAGGTTGAACGCGCGGCTGATGATTCTGCGGAGCGGGGCGTTTTCGGCGATGACTCTGCCCTGCGAATGGCGGAAGTCCCAGCGGCCGCGGCAATCTCCACGCTTGTTCTGGCGAACGCTGGCGACGTCGAAATGCAGACCGGGCGCAGCGGTTTGGGCGCATAGCTCGGCTGCGAGGAAGAAGAAGCTCGGCAGTCGCCACATGGTCGAATGTTAGCGCACGCGGCGCGCTGATTTTTGGACCAGGGCGAGCGCGGCTAGTGGACCTAGTGTCAGCGCCGCAATCGGCAACCAGCCGAGGCCCTGGTTGCGCATCAGGACGATGGAGACGATCATCGATACGCCTGCGTAGCCGGCGAGCAGAATCCGGGTGGACGATCGCGACTTGCGTTGCAGCTTGCGCGACACGGATCGGTGGAAATCCGGCGACAGGCGCGGGACTGGCGCGGCCATCGACCGGCGCAGCAGTTCGTCGATATCAGACATACGAATAGCCTTTCTGTCTCAGCATCACATCCAATAGTGGGCGCGCGCGGTGCAGGTACGACTTGGCGGTATTCTCGGGAACGTCTAGCAGCGCGGCCACTTCGGCCATGCTTGCGCCCAACCAGTAATGAAGACGCAGCGCGGATTGGTAGACCTCAGGCAGCGTTTCGATGCACTCCGCAAGAAAACGGTCGCGCTCGCCTGTTTCCGCTAAAACGTCCGGCCCGGCTTGCGAGGTCGCGGCATCGGCGAGCGAGGCGTCGTTGAGATGCGGCTTCCGGTAGCGGGCGCGCGTCTTCCAATTGACCGCCTGATTGAAGGCGATGCGGTAGATCCAGGAACCCACTTCCGCGTCGCCGCGAAACGTGGGGAGCGTGCGATGAACCTTTAGAAACACTTCCTGCGCGATGTCCTCTGCCTCGGCCGCGAATCCCTGACCCAGGATCGATAGTGCGAGGCGAAACACCGCGTCGCTGTGGCGGCGGAGCAGTTCCGCGAAAGCGTCCTGATCGCCAGATTGCGCGCGGCCCACGAGTTGGGAATCGGTGGTCACCTTCGGTTCAGGAAGTGGAAGGTGAGCAGGCCGACGCCCATGAAAGCGAGCGGCAGGGGCGCGATCCAGAACGCGTGCGATGGCTCGTCAAGAGTCCGGTAGAGGACGATCATGGCTCCGATGGAAAGGGTGAACAGGATGGTGCCGAGGATCGGGATCACGCTGTCGGGATCGGATCCACGCGAGTTAGGAGTGGGCTCCAGGGGCAATTCGGGCAAAGGGATGCCTTTGTCCATAGCCGCGAGCCTTTCCTGATGAATCATTTCAAGCCGCTTCTGGCGAGTCCGGTGCGTCACATAAACATAGCCGACGACGCCCGCCGCCAGAGCGAGCGCGCTTAACCCATCGCCGATTGTGGCACTCATTTTGTCACCTCAACCATAAGACAAGGTCAAGGGGCGGTCGGTTGCAAAGCTATTCGAGATCGAGCGCGGCCTTCAGGGCCTCCTCCAACTCGCGGATGACGGCCAAAGGGAGGGCACCAATGCGCTTGGTCAGCTTGGAGCGGTCCAAAGTGGTGACTTGGTGGCAGTGGGCGACGCTTGTTTTGGCGAGGCCTGCCGATGCAGCGGGGATGCTGACGACGGTGGGCCCCCGGCTTGCTTGCGAGGCGGATGTGGAGATCGGGACTACGATGACGGATTTCCAGTTGGGGGTCCGGTTGAAGGCGTTGTGAGAGACGACGATCACGGGGCGGCGGCCGGACTGCTCCGACCCGGAGCGCGGGATGAGGTCGGCCCAAAAGACCTCGCCTCGGGTCACTTTCTTGTTCCTTTGAGAAGATGCTCGACTCCGGCGGCTTCGAGGGCGGGGTCCAGGTCGGCGGTCGTTCCGGCCATTTCGGCGGCGTAGGCGGCGAGCGCGTCGGCACGGGCTTGGCGGGCTTGTTGACGGAGCCAGGAATCGACGGCATCGCGGGCGATAGTGGTGGCAGGGACCTGCATACGCTCGGCTTCGGCTTTGAGGTGGGCGTAAGTTTGTTCCGGCAGAGGCAAGTGAAAGTTTTTCATGCCAGTTTTATTATGCCATGCTAGCCTGCCATGATTGTATGGCAGCTTGATTGCAGGGGCCGCGGTGCGGATGCATTCGGCCGCGCGGAGCAGAGTGTCGAAGGCTGGCGTGGAGGCTTGCGGCGAAAACTGTTGGACCGGTCCGGTACACTAGAGTTTCAGCCTCATGTTTAAGTCTTTATTTGGCTCCTCGCCGTCTCCTTCTTCTGAACCCGGTCTCCTTGAACGCCTGAAAGCCGGGATTCAGAAAACTCGCGCCGGGTTGATGGAGAAAATTGAAGATGCCGTCAGCGGGCGCAAGGAAATTGACGCCGACGTTCTGGAAGAGCTCGAATACGCGCTGATTACTGCGGATATCGGGTCCAAAACGACCGCCGAAATTCTGGAGCGCATCCGCCAGCGCGTGGACCGGCATCAAGTGGGCGACATCGCGGAGCTAAAGGCGCTGATCCGCGAACATCTGCTCGAGATTTTGCAGGCCAATGAAAAGCCTGTGCCTCTTGTGGCCGAGCCTCCTGCGGTCGTCATGGTTGTGGGCGTGAACGGGGCGGGGAAGACGACGTCGATCGGCAAGCTGACGCGGCGGCTTCAATCGGAGGGGCGCACCGTGCTGCTGTGCGCGGCGGATACGTTTCGCGCGGCGGCGATCGAACAACTGGAAGTGTGGGCACAGCGCACCGGCGCGGACGTGATCCGGCAGCAGCCTGGGTCCGACCCGAGCGCGGTGCTGTTCGATGCGCTGGTGGCGGCGAAGGCTCGCAAGGTGGATTACGTGGTCGTCGATACGGCGGGGCGTTTGCACACCAAAGTAAACCTGATGGCGGAGCTCGAAAAAATGCGGCGCACCGCGCAGAGGGTGATCGCCGAGGCTCCGCACGAGGTGCTGCTGGTGATCGAGGCGACGACGGGGCAGAACGGGTTGGAGCAGGCGCGCAAGTTCACCGAATCGAGCGCGGTGACGGGGATTATTTTGACCAAGCTCGACGGGACGGCGAAGGGCGGCGTGGTGGTGGCGATTTCGCGCGAACTGGGGATGCCGATCCGGTATGTGGGTGTGGGCGAACAGATCGACGATCTGCTGCCGTTTGAGCCGGAGAATTTTGTGGCGTCGCT
>Ga0209698_10000723_pt1 | contig 37783 bp, 24 predicted proteins | sample LitLauG_LLR_2012_FD_187203 | JGI IMG/M metagenome (GOLD analysis project Ga0209698, IMG submission 187203) | Freshwater sediment microbial communities from Pennsylvania, USA - Little Laurel Run_MetaG_LLR_2012 (SPAdes) (version 2) | ecosystem: Environmental > Aquatic > Freshwater > Creek >... | reverse complement strand
TCTCGGAATCGTCAAGAACCGCGCCGAAGTTTCCGTCAACGGAAAGCCCCTTGGCATCGTGTGGAAGACGCCCTACCGCGTGGACGCAACCGCCGCCCTGAAAGCCGGCGACAACGCCATAGAAATCAAAGTCACGAACGCGTGGACCAACCGCATCATCGGCGATCGCCAGCCTAACGTTACCAAGACCTACACCTTTACCTCCCCGAAGTTCTACAAGGCAGAAGCGCCATTGCTGCCTTCGGGACTTCTGGGTCCGGTCCGGATTATTCGGGCTGAAGAGCAGAGTCCGATGTAGTCCGGCTCCCCCAAGCGTGAAAAGGAACCTCGAAGATGCGTAAGGCTCTAGCTTTTCTAGTGTTGATAACGGCTGCGCTGCCGGTGCTTGCGCAGACTCCATCATCCCTCAGCGTGAATTCCGCCAGCCGCATCGAATCGATCCTCGCCAAAATGACGCTCGAGGAAAAAATCGACTACATCGGCGGGACCGGCTTCGCCATTCGGGCCATGCCCAGCCTCGGCCTTCCTGCTTTCGAAATGTCCGATGGCCCTTACGGAGCCCGCAGCAACGCCGGGTTCCCCTCGACCACCTACGCTGCCGGCATCGGCCTGGCCGCCACCTGGAACCCCGACTTGGCGCAACGCGTTGGGGAAGGCATCGGCAAAGACGCCCGCGCTCGGGGGATCCATTTCATGCTGGGGCCCGGCGTGAACATCTACCGCTCTCCGCTCAACGGCCGTAACTTCGAATACTTCGGCGAGGACCCATTCCTCGCTTCCGCGATCGCGGTCGGCTACATCCGCGGAATGCAGTCGCAGGGGGTGAGCGCGACTATCAAGCATTTTCTCGGGAACAACTCCGAGTTCGACCGCCACAACTCCGATTCCGTCATCGACGAGCGCACCTTGCGCGAAATCTACCTGCCCGCCTTCGAGGCCGCGGTCAAACAGGCCCACGTCGGCGCGTTCATGGACTCCTACAACCTCGCCAACGGCCAGCACATGACGCAGAACGGCTACTTCAATTCCGACGTGCTGCGCAAGCAATGGGGGTTTGATGGCGTCATGATGTCCGATTGGGTCGCCACCTACGACGCGGTCTCTGCCGCCAACGGCGGCCTTGATCTTGAAATGCCCGACGGCAAGTTCATGAACCGCGCCAACCTCATCGCGGCCGTTCACGACGGCAGGGTCAGCCCGGCTACCATCGATGAAAAAGTTCGCCACATCCTGCAGACTGCTGAACGCTTCGGATGGCTCGATCGCGATCAGGCCGACTTTTCTCTTTCCAAATACAGCGAGCCCAATCATCAACTGGCTCTTGCCGCAGCCCGCGAAAGCATGGTGCTCCTCAAAAACGATGGCAATCTTCTCCCGCTTGATAGGCAGAAGGCGAAATCCGTACTCGTCGTGGGACCAGACGCCTACCCGGCTCAGACCGTCGCCGGTGGCAGCGCTGGCGTCGCGCCCTTCGCTGCAGCGAGTATCCTGCAAGGGATCGGTCAGCTCGTCGGGACTGGCGGGACTGTCTTCTACGACCGGGGCCTGCCCACTCCCAAGGATCTCGCCGCCGCCACCAACTTTGTGACCGCGCCTCAGGGCGGCCAACCCGGAGTCACCCTGGAGGTTTTCGAGACTGCCGATCTTTCAGGCGCACCTGCGGCAAAACAAGTCGTGCCCCACATCAATGAAGCAGGGACCACTTGGCAGACCCTTCTCGGCGGAGGCGAAGACCTGCAGAGTCTGCTCTCGGCAAAACCAAAGCCTTTCTCGAAACGCTGGACCGGATACTACATCGTCACCGAATCCGGCCCCTACGAATTAGTCGCGCAAGGATTCGGCGAGGGTTCCGGCTACCGGGTTTACGTCGACGAGAAGCTCATCATCGACAATTGGAAAGCCGCGAAAGCCATGGAAGATTCGGCTACGCTTGAGCTCGCCGCCGGCCCACACAAGATCGTCGCCGAGGTCTCCAGGAGCTCCTTCGTCGGTGGACGCTTACGCGTTGGCATCTCGAATCAAGAGAAGCTGGTTAGCGACTATGCGAAGAAAATCGCAGCCAAGGTGGACGCCGTCATCATCGCCGCAGGTTTCGACTCTGACAGCGAATCCGAGGGTGCGGACCGCACCTTCGCCCTCCCCTTCGGCCAGGCCGAATTGATCCGGGAACTCGCTGCTCTGAATAAAAACACCGTCGTGGTGGTTACGTCCGGTGGTGGTATCGATATCAATGGCTGGCTTGATCGCGTGCCCGCGCTCATCGAGGCCTGGTACCCCGGAGAAAATGGCGGCACTGCGCTGGCCGAAATTCTGTTCGGAGACGTGAATCCTTCGGGTCGCCTCCCGATCACTTTTGAACGCCGCTGGGAAGACAACCCCACTCACGAAAACTACTATCCTGTGCAAGGCTCAAAGCGAGTCGAGTACAAGGAAGGCGTCTTCGTCGGCTATCGTGGTTACGAGCAGAACCATGTCCAACCACAGTTTCCCTTCGGTTTCGGCTTGTCGTACACGACCTTCAAGTACAGCGACCTTGCCGTGACGCCAACTGCTTCCTCTGTGTCAAACAATGCACCCGGCAGCCCCCTATACCAGGTCTCGTTCACAGTAACGAACACGGGCTCGCGCGCCGGAGCTGCCGTCGGAGAAGTTTATATTTCGGACAGTCACGCAAGCACCCCGCGTCCGCCAAAAGAGCTCAAGGGATTCGTCAAAGTGAACCTGCATCCCGGAGAACCACAGAAAGTGACTGTGCCCCTCGACGCTCGTTCGTTCTGTTACTACGACGTCAAGGCAAAGCAATGGCGCGCCGATCCAGGCACGTTCACAGTCCTGGTTGGAAGTTCGTCGCAGCAGATAGAACTTACCCGGGAGTTAAAAATCGATCACCCGCTGGCAGCGGGCAACTGACCTGCCCGCTTGCCAGAGACCCAATGCACGTAGAGGCCACGAGGAGGAACACTGTGACACGAGTACGTATCGTTCGCGCGCTGCTGTTTTCCGTGCTCCTGACGGCGGTAGGGCATGCTGCCCCGGTTCGCCTTCGCTCTGAGTACGTGCAGAATCCTCTTGGAATCGATGTCGCTACGCCACGACTCTCGTGGCAAAGCGATAACCCCGAGCGCAACTGGAGGCAGAGCGCCTATCAAATCCTCGTCGCCAGCACTCCGGAAGCGCTAAGCGCCAGCAAGGCCGACATCTGGGACAGCGGCAAAATCAACTCTCCGGAATCAGTTGGGATCGCCTATGCCGGCCCGAAACTCCAGTCGCGCACACGCTACTTCTGGAACGTCCGCGTCTGGGATGCGAGCGGACACGCCTCCATGTCTTCCCAGAATGCCTGGTGGGAAACCGGACTCTTGAACAAGGATGATTGGAACGCGAAATGGATCGCCTGGAAGAATCCGCAGGAGGAGGCTGATCGGGCGGGCATCCGTTGGATCTGGGTCGCTGGCCAGGACGCGCTGGCCATGACTCCGAAGACTGTGGCCATATTCCATCTTGACGTCGACATCCCCGAAAAACCGCGCGAGGCCGCCCTCTTCCTTCTTTCCCGGGGTGGTTTCGTAGCCACGCTCAACGGCCATGAAATCGGAGCGAAACGGCGATGGAATGAGTTCGACCGCGAAGACATTGGTGAGCAGCTTATGGTCGGGAAGAACTCGATCGAAGTCACAGTAACGGTAGCCGAGCCGAATGCCTTTGGACCCGATGCCGGCGCCAAGACCATGAAAGCGGCCCTGGCCGGGTTGCTGCGCATCGTGCGTCAAGATGGAACCGTTACTCCAGTCTCTACCGACGCCGGCTGGCAGGCCAAACTAGCCAGCGATTCCGCCTGGCAAACCGCGAGTGTAGTGGGCGACCTGACCGACAAGCGCATGGGAGTGGCTCCGCCTCTCCCGCAGCCCGCGGCACTCTTGCGGCGTCCCTTCACAGTTTCAAAACAAGTAAAGAGCGCTCGTCTGTACGTGACCGCACTGGGCAGCTACCGGATGTTTCTCAACGGAAACCGCGTTGGCAATGATGTCTTAACCCCGGACTTCACCGACTACGCCAAGCGTGTTCTCTACCAGACCTACGACGTGACGGAGTGGCTCGCCAGCGGCCAGAACGCGATTGGTGCCATCCTCGGCGACGGATGGTTTGGCAGCGGCCTCACCTGGGAAGGACGAGCGTTCTTCTTCCTGCCTCCACCCTCCCGCCTGCTCGCGCAGCTTGAGATCGTTTACAACGACGGCACTCGCGATACCGTCATCACTGACGACACCTGGAAAGGCTCCGCCTCCGCCATCCTGCGGTCGGAGATCTACGCCGGTGAGTACTACGATGCCCGGCTCAGGCAGCCCGGCTGGAACCAGGCCACCTTCGACGACAGTCACTGGAGCGCGACAACGATCGCAGACGCGCCGTCAATTCTGCTGTCCAGCCAGATCTCGGCGCCCGCGCGCGTCACCGAAACCCTGACGCCGAAGAGCGTCACCCCCACGGCCAACGGTGCGTACATCTTCGACATGGGCCAGAACATGGTCGGCTGGGTCACGCTGAAAGCGACCGGCCCGGTCGGAACCACGATTCGCCTGCGCTTTGCCGAAATCCTGAATCCCGACGGGACCATCTACCGCGAGAACCTCCGCAACGCCGACGCCACCGATACCTTCATCCTGCGCGGCGAAGGCGAAGAAATCTACACGCCCCATTTCACGTTTCATGGATTCCGCTACGTGGAAGTCACCGGCTATCCGGGTGCCCCCACCGCGGCGGCCATAACCGGAAACGTCGTCAGCAGCGTCAGCGGCGAACCCCAGGCCACGCTCGCCACCTCGAGCGACCTGGTAAACCGCATGTGGTCCATCGGCATCTGGGGTCAGCGTGGCAATTTCCTGAGCATTCCCACCGACTGTCCCCAGCGCGACGAGCGCCTCGGCTGGATGGGTGACGCCGGCGTCTTCTGGCGCACCGGAAGCTACAACTTCGACATTGCCGCCTTCACTCACAAATTCATGGACGACGTCGTCGACGCACAGACCGCCCAAGGCGCGTTCACCAACGTTTCTCCCGACGTGCTGCGCCCTTTCGGCAGCGAAGGGGCTCCCGGTTGGGGCGACGCCGGCGTCATCATCCCCTGGACCGCCTGGCTGCAGTACGGCGACAAGCAGATCATTCAGCAAAACTGGGCTGCCATGGAACGCTGGATGAATTTCATCCACAACGCCAATCCTGACTTCCTCCGCAAGAAGGGAGTGGGTCCGAACTTTGCCGACTGGCTCGCCCCCGACGAGCATACGAACAAGGATTTGCTCGCAACCGCTTACTGGGCCCTCATTGCCAACATGATGTCGCAAATGGCGCACGCGGTCGGAAAAGAACCCGACGCAAAGCGCTACGCTGATGTCGTCGACAGCATCCGCAAGGCCTACCAGAAGGCCTATATAAAGGACAATGGCGAAGTCGAGGGCGGCACCCAGACGTCCTACGTCGTTACCCTCTACGCCAAGATGGCTCCGCCCGCGCTCGAATCCGCCATGGTGACCAATCTGGTGAAAGACATCGAGGCGCGCAACGGGCATCTGTCCACCGGTTTTCTTGGGACTCCCTTCCTGCTCTTTACCCTCGCCAATCACGGCCGCGCCGACATCGCGTATCGCCTGCTCCTGAACGATACCTATCCCTCATGGGGCTACATGCTTTCCAAGGGTGCCACAACCTGGTGGGAACGCTGGAACGGAGACACCGGCGATCCGGCGATGAACTCCTACAATCACTACGCGTTCGGATCCGTCGTGGCTTGGGTATATCGCTCCGTGGCTGGTATCGACGCCGACATATCCGCCCCCGGCTATCGCGAAATCGTCGTGCATCCCCATCTTGATGCTCGTGTCACCCACGCGCGCGGGGAGTACCACTCCGTCTACGGCACAATCATCAGCGACTGGACTGGGACTCCGGCGGGGCCGTTTTCGATCAAGGTCACAATCCCGGCGAACACAACAGCGAAAGTCTTCTTGCCAGTCATCGGCAATGCGCACGTGTTTCAGGATGGACACCCAGTGGATGCGAAGCAGGAGGCCGGCTCCTATGTCGTTCCGATCGGCTCCGGCTCCTACGAGTTCGAAGTGAAGTAAGTGAGGGTAGAACCGACTACTACCGGTCTCATAAATGGGTTTGGGAAGGGCACGACTCTTAGTCGTGCCGATAAGGTCCAACAAACTTGCGGGCTTTAGCCTCTGAGGGCGACCGCCTCCGCTCACGAACCATGTATGCGACCGGTTCTAGTTTCGACCGGGCCTAGCGATGCCCGGCCGCGGTTGCTGAAGCGGACGAAGGCTCGTTGACCACCTGGCCGCCGAGATCGGGCAGTTGATTTCGCACCAACGACTCGATCTGCGACCAGACTTTCGGATCGCATTCAATCGCCGTATGTGGTCGCGTAAAGAAAAGGTCATACCAGGGATAGTCTCGGCACCCCACCAGCGGTTGGTTGTAGGAAAGATGGAAGTTGCCAAGGATCTTCGTGCGCTTCGGATCGGCAGCCGTGATCTTGGTTCTTCCATGAACGAGTCCTGCCGTCTGGTAGAAATTCACCGCTTCGCGGACGTTCGCGGGAATGACCGCGTCGTTCTGGCCTCTCTTGGCCACGCTGTCCACCTGCGCCGTCAACAGCACGGGAATTCCGTCACGTTCCAGGCTTCGTGCCAGCGACACTGCCGCCGACGCCCCCCAACTATGTCCGAACAACAGAATGCGAGCCTTCTGCTTCTCTTCGTCTGACAACTTGCCGTCATGATCGACATCCAGCCGCTCCCGAATCATCCGGTATGCGTCCCGGTAGCGGCGATTCTCAAACACCAGGCTCTCGACGTCCCGGGGATACTGCTCGCGAAGCCGCTGGATCAGCCGCACTTCTGCATGACGCGCATCGTCGCGATGGACAAACCCACCCACAAACGCAAAAACGAAGGTTGGAGGAAGCACTGATGAGGAAGGCGATGCAGTTATCCCGCTGCCCGAGCCATAGCCCGCCTGGAGAAACACAACGGCGCAAACCAACACAGTTACTACTCTTGCGCACCCCGAGCGAAGCCCAGGCATAGGGTCAATGCCTCGTGCGCTAGCATAAGCCAAAAATCGGAAACGTGCCCGTAAAATCCGCGCCCAGCAGGCATTTGGAGCCGGTCTGCTCGGACACTTGGCCTCAAATCCGTGGGGTGTACAATGCCCCGGACCGGAAAGCGTAACTCCGGGCATTACCAGGGCCAAACCTACAACGTGAGCGACTTGCCAGCCGCGGATCCCACCCGCGATCCCAAAACGACCCTCGTCCGGCAACTCAGCCTCTTTGACGCCGCCATGGTCGTCATGGGAGGTATCGTGGGAGCCGGCATTTTCATCAATCCCTACGTAGTCGCTAGACAGGTGCATACCTCCGCCCTCATCTTGGGGGCCTGGGTGTTCGGTGGACTGATCGGCTTGGCGGGCGCCTTCATCTGGGCCGAACTGGCGGCTACCTTGCCGGAGGTCGGCGGCCAATACGCCTACCTGCGTCAGGCATACCATCCCTCGATTGCATTCCTGTATGGCTGGGTCTTGCTCCTGGTCATTCAAACCGGGGGAATGGCCGCCGTAGCCGTTACCTTTGCACGCTACTTCGTCGAACTCACGGCCTCGCACGCGCCCGACTGGCTGATTGCGACCGCTGCCCTCGCCGTCCTGACCTTGATCAACTGCCTTGGCGTCAAAAGCGGTGGTCGAACCCAAAGCGCCCTGATGGTCATGAAGATCGCCGCCATCACTACACTGGTGATCTGCGGCCTTTCGCGGGCGAGCGCGCCGGTCGCTCCTGTCGTCGCATCGGATCCAGGCGCGTCCTTTTCGTCGTTCGGTGCAGCCATGATCCCGGTGTTGTTCGCCTACGGCGGATGGCAGACCGCCAACTTCATCGCCGCCGAAGTCAAGGAACCCGCCCGAAACTTGCCCCGCGGCTTGGTGCTGGGTGTTTTGGGCGTGGTGCTGCTGTACACCGCCGTGAACTGGGTGTGTGTGCGCGTCCTCGGTCCTCAGGCTCTGGCGGCAACCACCGCTCCGGCAACCGCGGTCATGCGCCTGGCCTTCGGCCCACGCGGCGCCACCTTCATGGCCGCAGCCATCACCATCTCGACCCTCGGCTTCCTCAGCCAGTCGATCCTGACCGCCCCACGCGTGTACTTCGCCATGGCCCACGACGGCCTGTTCTTCCAGGCGGTAGCCTGGCTGCATCCGCGCACACGCGTTCCGGTCGTCGCCATCCTGTTACAGAGCGTTTGGACGATGGTGATCGCCCTCTCCGGGCGTTACGAACAGATCCTGAACTACGTCGTCTCCATGGACTTCCTTTTCTTCGGATTGACCGCGACCACGATCTTCGTGTTTCGCCGCCGCATCGCCCTCGGAGCGATGACAGCGGCTTCCGGATTTCGCGTCCCCGGCCACCCCGTGACCACCCTGGCTTTCGTCGCGATATGCTGGTGGGTCGTGGCGAACTCGCTCTACCGCTATCCCCGGAACAGTCTCATAGGCTTTGCTCTGCTGCTGGCAGGCATCCCGGTCTATTGGGCGTGGGACCGCAGAATCCGCGGCAACATTGGGGCTGGACAAACCCTGCCAAGACCAGGAGAGACCGCATGAGCGGTTCGCACACCGACGCAGTCTCGCGCTACATGGCGTGGGCGAAGTTGTGTTCCAAGGCGCGGTTCAATCTGGCCGTCAGCGGCCTGTTGGATTACCCCCTGGCCGAGTTACCTCTGAAGCTGGATGACCTGGAAATCGGCGGCACCGGTCCCTACGGTTACGCTCCCCTGATGCAACGGCTTGCCGCTAAGGCCGGAGTTCCCGAGCAGTGCGTCGTGTATACCTTCGGCGCCTCCATGGCCAACTTCCTAGCCCTGTCGGCGCTCCTACACCGTGGCGACAGCGTGCTGGTCGAGCGCCCCACCTACGATCCCCTGCTGGCCATCCTCGACCATCTGGGCGCGAATGTGCACCGCTTCGAACGGCGGGCGGAGCGGGGGTTTCGGCTTGGCTTGGGGGAACTGGAACGCCGCATCACCCCCGATGTCCGCCTGGTGATCCTCTGCAACCTGCACAACCCCAGCAGCGCTCTGACCGACGACGACACCCTGCGCCAAGTCGGCGAGATGGCCGCCAAGGTGGGAGCTCGTGTGCTCGTGGACGAAGTCTATCTGGAGACCTTGTTTGACCGCCCCTGGTGTTCGTCCTTTCACCTTGGCTCGAACTTCGTCGTCACCACCAGCCTGACCAAAGCCTACGGTCTAAGCGGGATTCGATGTGGCTGGGTTTTGGCCGCGCCTGATCTAGTACAGCGTATGTGGCAGTTGGTGGATTTCACCTACGGCACCCCTGTGCACCCCGCCGAGTGTATGGCCATTGTGGCTCTCGACCACCTTGACCTCATTCGCGCTCGTGCCCGCACGTTGCTCGAAACCAATCGCGCTCTGGTAAACGAATTTCTCGCCAGTCAACCCGAACTCCAGTGCGAGCCCAGCCAGTTTGGCACGGTCGTGTTCCCACGCCTCCGTACCGGCAGCGCTGCCGATTTTGTAACGCTATTACGAAATCGATTTGAAACTAGTGTCGTCCCCGGCGATTTCTTTGACCATCCCCAGAATTTCCGCATCGGCTTTTCCGGTGCCACGGAAACCGTGCGTGGCGGCCTCGAACGGATGGGAGCGGCGCTAGGTGAGTTCCACGCGTAGAGTCCTAGATCGACCCTCAGCCTGTTCCGAAAACCGGACACGCCAACTAAGCCCGAACCCCTCGCCTGCTTGACCCTGGCGGGCTGCGTGGCCGATAGGAGGGAAGGCCGACCGGTTTCAGGAGCTAAAGCCCGTGTGATGGAGTGTTCTTGAGGGGGAAGACTCGACACGGGCTTTAGCCGGGCTGCCTGCGCAGCGCGAGGCCATCCTAGCCGTCCTTGTGGCAATCGAAGAAAAGGCTTCGCGCTTGTTCCGAAAAGCGAACAGACCTCTTCCCTGGACCGGAGGAATGCAACCTTCCCTACCGCTTTTCCTCTGGGTGTGCGTAGCCTGCTAGGGAGCCACTCCGGCGATGGCGGCCTCGACCGCAGCCACATCGGCCCCGGGGTCTTTGCCGTCGGTGCCGGAATTCCGGAAGGGGCTGGCCGGCTGAAGCTGGAAACTCGCCGGGTCGTCAGCGTTGCTGCCGGAGAACATGACCGCGTCAAGAGTAGCGGGCGCTTTGTTGTCATTCGGCCAGGGACCGCTGGCGCCGACGAGAACGTTGCCCGCGAAGGTGTAGGGCTTGAAGCAGCGCTCGAGCTTTCCCAGAGCTCCGTTGCCGAATCCAGGATAGGCGCAATTCGTGGCGCCGCCGCCGGTGCTGAGAATTCCACCCGCCGTGGCGGTGAAGATGTTGTTGGTCCAGCTGAAACCCGTAAGGGGATGATCGGGGGCATTTCCCAGCACGAGCATGGCGGTAGTGGAGGTCTGAAGCAGCCCGGTGACATGGGCGATCGCAACGTCGTGGATGGGATTGTCCGGGTTCGAATTTCCTTCCTGGATGAGATGGCCGCCGCCGTTGTAGGCCTTGTCCTCCACGTCGGTAATGATCAGGTCGTGCAGGCTCTCATTCCACGCACCCTGGCTGAGGGCGCCGGAATCGGACGCACCATTGCCGATCGTAATGCCGTTACCGAGGTGGCTCATCGTGGTGTAGCGGATCGTAATGTCGTGCACCACGCAAAGCGGACACTGTCCGTTCTGATTTTTCGGGGTCAGCAAAATGGAGAATCCGGTCTGGCTGAAGCCGCCCCAGGAATTCTGCATCACGTTGCCCTCGACCAGCACCCGCACCCCGTTCTTCAATTCGAAATGATTCTTAACGATGAACGGGTTGCCGTCGTGGCCGCCGACATAGCCGGGTGTTCCCTTCATCCAGATCATCGGCTTGAAGAAGAAGTTGCGGCGAACCTCGATGTCTTCGGGAGTCTGCGTGGCTTCGCCGCCGCCAAAGATGATGTTCTCGCCCGCGGCTTCGAGATAGTTGTTAACGATCTTGTGGGGGCCCATGGCGCGGTCACCCAGACCGCCGGCAATGGCCTGTGAATCGCCGCATGCGCCGCTGATGGCGACGCAATGAAAGTCGCTGAAGAAAGAGTCGACGATTGCGGTGTAGGTGCTGCCGGCGAGCATAATGCCGCGCGTGGTTTCGTCCTGCGCGGTGCCGTGAAGCCAGATGCGGTCATAAACAATGTGGTCCGAGGCGCCATTGGCATTCGAGACCAGAGCGTACACGGTCGCGCTCGAAGCCGGGCGCGTCACCTCGAGCCCTACCAGGCGATAGTGGTTGGCGCCGTCAGCCAGCGCAATCGGGCCGCTTCCGCTGGTGGGGAATACGATTTTCGCGAGAACGTTCGCGGTTGATGTGCAGGACAATGCCGGGCGGCCGGGGAGAGAAGAAACTCCGGCATAGCAGGGCGTGAGCCGGGTGCCCTCCGGAGGCAACGCGCTGTCAGGAGCGCTGGTGCGAACGATGATCCAGTGATTGTCGTCGCAACTCTTCGCGGGCAGAATGAACCTGCCGGTAAAGGTTGCGCCGGCCTTGAGCGCGATGGTGTCGCCACAGCTGGCGGAGTTAAGGGCGGTCTGCAACCCGGCGCTGGTGTCCACAGCGTGAGTGACGCCGGGAGCCGGTGTGTCCGCCAATGAACTCTTGATATAGATACGGGGCAGCTCGGCTGGACCATCGAAATTTCCGGTGTTCGCCGTCAGGACGGGAATCGAGAATTGGCGCGAGACGCTTTGTCCGGAAGCGTCACCGACCGAGGTTGTAAAGGAAGACGTTCCCGCCTGGTGCGTGAGTCCCTGAATCGTCCCGTCGGACGAAAGTTGCAGCCCGGAAGGCAAAGATCCGGAGACCACCTTCCACTGTAACGGCGCTTTTCCGCCCGAGGCATGAAGCGCCGCGGTGTACGGCACCCCGTCGGTTGCGTCGGGAAGGCTCGTGCTCGTCAGCGCGAGGGGCGAAGACGGGGAGGACGGAGTTGACGCGCTCACGCTGATGGTGGCGCTACCCTGTTTGCTCGGATCCGCTTTGCTTGCCGCGGTGAGGTGAATCGTGGCGGACACGTTCGCGGCCGGCGCGGTGAAAACCCCCATCGACGTAATGGTGCCGGCGGTGACCGACCAGGTCACGGCGGGATTGCTGGTATTCGACACGACCGCCGAAAACTGGTGGGTGCCGCCTGGGGCGAGGGTTACGCTGGCCGGTGACACCGCCACCGCGATCGCGGGGGCGACAACCGGAGGCTTCACCGTGATGGTCAAGGTCTGCGTGCCCGCAGCATTCCCGGCCTGGTCGGCGACGAAGATTGTGAATTTGTACGACCCCGCGCTCTTCGGCGTGCCCGAGATCGATCCGGTATGGGTATTAATGCCCAGCCCCGGGGGAAGCTGGCCAATTGTAGTTGTGAAGTTATAAGGGGCAGTGCCTCCGCTGACCGAGATCGCGGCGCTGTAGCTGTGGCCAAGGGTGGCTACCGGCAGACTGGCCGAAATGGCGATGGGTTGCGTCGCGCCGGCGGAGTTCAGCAGGGCACAGCCGGTGTTCGCGACGGAAAAAGCCAGGATCAACCCAAGGCAGAGGTAAAGGCTGGAAGGAAACTGACTGGCGGGAAAGCTTGGCCGTACTCTGGGTTGGGGGCAAACCAGGGTAAACATCACACCGTCCTCGAACCGGATCAGTCAGGACTCGGTGTCTCGAGTCCCTATTACAAGACTGTAAACAGTAACCACTTGCCTACATAGATAACTGTAGGGCAATGGCCCGTCGAGACACGGAAGTACATTTTTGTGATTTTTGCCGGCTGGATGGTAACCGCCTGGGAAATTCGCCCCGAAAACGGCTCTCCGCACGGGGTCTCAGGCGCCCCGTGGAAGGGGAAGATCCTTTGGGGAGACTCTGATTAAGTCCGCTCTTTAGAAAGGGGCGGCCTTCAGGCCGCCCGTATCCGTCACGCAAAGTCACTGCGGCTCTAGCCGCTGAGGGTCTGCACTTCGGCTTAATCAGAGATTCCTCTAGCGGCGTTTTCTGGAACTCGCTGCCCTGGTTCTGCCCGTGATTTCGCGGGCGTTTTCGATCGTGAAATGCACTTTCTGCATGGCATCGGCGCTGCTGGCCCCGTTCCGGAAGCGCCGGATGCGTACCATGGCCCGATCGACCACGCGGGTGAGTTCGGCCCCGTAGTCCGGTGCTCGGTCCTGCCGAAGGCGCCGCTTGGCCTTGTCGGCGGTGAACCAGGTGGGATTACGGTCGGATTCTTGGGGTGGTCCCAGCCACAAAACCTCACACAGGTGAGCGTTGACCGCAATCTCCGGAGTGGCTGGGTCTGCCGAGCTGCCGCGCTTGCGACGGATGTAACGCGTGAACGAGGCCTCTTCCATCCGGCCATGAACTCCGGCCTCTTCGAAGGCTTCGAGGGCGGCGGCTTGGGCGTGCGTCAGGCCTGGCTCGGCGCTGCCTTTGGGGAAGGTCCAGCGCCCGCCACGGGTCTGCACCAGCAGAAATTCGATGCTGCCGCCGCGGGCCCGGTAGCACACGGCGGCGACCTGCTCGCAGCCGCGCATCCGGCGCAGTTGTGAGGGCGCAATAAACTTGGTGGCCGGCTGATAGCTTCGGGGACGCGACCAGCCGGTGATCACACGCCATTCTCCAGCGCTCATGACATCAGAGTGCGGGATACCTCCCGGTTCTGACTAGAGCACAGCTTGGTTCGTGTAGGACTTTCGCGGGATCACCTGGGGATGAGTGCGCCCGAAACCTCCGGTCCGCCGGCTTGACGAAGGCGTCTCTACCAGGGCGGGACGTTGTTTCGCGAAGTAGCCGGGCAGCTGTGGGAATCCGCGTGCATACTTGCGTCTCCGCACGGCGAAGAGACAGTATTTTCAGTGGCCGCAGCACGGCCGCCAAGGATGGCTCGCTTGGAAAACTGGTATTGCCTGCGCTGCAATCAGGAACTGGAAAGCAAAAACAAGTCGGTCGCAGTCTACATGTTCGCGCAGACCGTGGGCATCCAGCCGCGGCAAAAGTCCTCGGCCCAGCGGATTTGTTTTTGCCCGCAGTGCTCGGTCTCGCTGGCGATGGGCCCTCCACCGGAGGGCGCTCTGAACATCGCTGCCTGGAACATGATCCGCGACCTCGTCGGCGCGGACCCGGCTCTGAACCAGGCGGCGTGGGACAGCCTGCGGGGAATTGTTGGTTCTTTGCCGAGCGGCGACGCGGACAGCGGCCCCCGTCCCGCCGTGGGCGGTGCGTACTTCGAGTTCTGATCGGCATGTTGAGAGGTGTCCGACTCTCGAGGAGTTTGGATTTCTCAAGTGCGCGCAGCGGAGCAGGCTTTCTCATGCCTGCTGGATTTTCGCCGTTGCTGTCAGCGCACTAGGAGCAACTTGTCCGCCGGAGGCTCCGTCGAGCACCCTCTGCAGAACCTCTACGAAACGCTCCGTAACGACAGACCAGTCGTATTGCCGGGCCGTTGCCGCGGCTGCCGACTCATAACGGCGTCGGACCTCCGCATCCTGTAACAGCTGGGCGATCGCCGTAGCGAACGCGGCGGGCGAGTCTTCGAGCAGAATGTCGCGACCGTGCTGCACATCGAGACCTTCCGCGCCAACGGTGGTAGAAACGGTCGCCTTGCCCATGGCCATGCCTTCATAGATCTTGATGCGGGTGCCGCCGCCGATCCTTAACGGAACCACAACGACCGCGGCTTCCCGCAGGTGATCGACGATCGACGGCACCGTGCCCGTCACCTCGACGGAGGCGGAAGCGAGTTTCTTCACGCGCGGGTCGGGATCGCGCCCGACGATGCGAAAGCGGGCACCGGGGACCCGGGCCAGCACCTGAGGCCAGATTTCGTGGCAGAAGAACTCGACGCCGTCGATGTTCGGCCTCCAATCCATCGACCCGGTGAAGACCACCAGCGCGCCCGAAGGACCAGCGTTGGGATCGTACTGATACTTGCTGAGATCGACCCCGGTGGGCACTACGCTGATACGGGAGGGATCGACCATGGCGCTCATCGCCTGGCGGTCCGTTTCTGATACGGCGATGACATGGTGGAAGCGGCGGACCTGCTCCGGCTCGAAGCGCCGCATCTTCGCGTATTCGATCTTGGCCACGGAACGGTCCAACCACTTCTCTTCAAATTCCGCCCTGCGCTGCCAGAGAATGCTCTCCACGTTGTGCTGGAAGAGGACTGTAGGCGTGACCAGACGCTCGGGAAAATTCAGAGTGCTCGAAAGGAAGTCGCAGACCGCGACGTCGAAGCGCCGCTGCTGGATCCAGTCCCGCACGAGCTGTTGGACCTGTGGCGCTTCGAACTGACTGACGGCGTACGGAGCATCCAGAGGCAAACGCCGCAAATAGTCGAAATAGCGCGCCAGGGGCGCCGAGGGTTGCTTCGCCGTCGGAACAGAAACCGTACCGGGCAGATGACCTAGAACTTCGCGCTCGTAGGCCTCATCGCGCTCGCCGCCGTAATACGAAAGGTACGTCAGTTCATGCGTTGAGGCGAGATGGCGCAGGATGTTGTAAGTGCGCAGCTTGCCTCCCGTGTCGAGAGGAAGCAGCTTACCGGGCTTGACCCAGAGAATCTTCACAGGCGCCTACCAGCACATGCCTTCGTAGGCTCCGCTAGTCTCAATGCGGCGGGCTTTTTCGAGGTTCACCAGATCGATCACGACTTGGCCAGCCCGGATCTGGCGGCTCAACGTGGCCCGGTCGATGCCCCTGGTGCCGACCACGACGACCTCAGCTTGCGCGAGCGCGGTGTCTAGATCCTGGCAGAGCAGCGATCCGATGTGAGGGATGACCTCCTCGATGTACTGCCGGTTCGAGCCGATCAGCTGCCCGAGAGAAACGTTGTCATCCCAAATCTTCAGATCGCGGCCCTCCCCCAGCAGGCGCTTGGCGAGTTGCACCTGGGGGCTTTCGCGGAGGTCGTCAGTCGCGGCTTTGAAGCTCAGCCCGAGCAGCGCGATCTTCTTCTTGCCGGTGCTGAGCACCATTTCGACCGCCCGCTCCAGGTGCTCTTCGTTGCTCGGCATGATCGATTGGAACAGCGGCAGGTTCAGGTCAAGCTCTTTGGCGCGGTAGTTCAGGGCACGCACATCTTTCGGAAGGCACGAACCGCCGAACGCGAAGCCTGGCTTCAGATAGGTGGGCGAGATATTGAGCTTGGTGTCGGCAGTGAAGATTTCGACCACCGATTCGGCGTCGACCCCCATTCCCTTCGCCAGCGTGCCGATTTCATTGGCGAACGACACTTTCACAGCGTGCCACGCGTTACAGACATACTTCGTCATCTCGGCGGAGCGGAACGAAGTCTCGAAAATCCGCCCCGGCGCCCACTTGTAGATCTCGCGCAGCAAGCCACTGTGGTGGGCGTCGGCCGCGCCGATGATCGTCATCGCAGGCTCCAGGAAGTCGGCAACCGCAGTGCCTTCCCGCATAAATTCGGGATTCACGCACACGCCAAAGTCCTTACCCATTTTCTTCCCGCTGGCTTTTTCCAACGCGGGGATGACAATCGTCTCGGCGGTGCCGGGGAGAACCGTGCTGCGCAGCACGACGAGATGAAACGCATCTTTTTTCTTCAGCACCTGGCCAATGGCGCGGCAGACCGGTTCGATGCTGCCGAGGTCGAGTTTGCCGTTGCGCAGGCTGGGCGTGCCCACGCACAGGAAAGAGATTTCGGAATTCATGACCGCCGTTTCGGAGTCGGAAGTAGCACCCAGTCGCTGCGCTTTGTGAGCATCGGAAATCAGCGTGCCCACGCGAGGCTCGACGATCGGGCTGCGCCCCGCGGCCATCGCCTCGACCTTGGTGGGACTGAGGTCGACCCCGATAACATTGTGTCCCATGTGGGCGAGGCAGGCCGCAGTGACGGTGCCGACGTAACCAAGACCGAAGACGCTAATCGAACGGCTCATGCGAGTTGATCGTCCTTTTCAGCAAACGGGTAAATGACTATGGATTTCATTCGAACTTCTGAGTCACCCGAGCTTCGGGTCGAAGTGTCCGTGCCCTCGGCGGGGTTCGCTTCCCACCACTAACATTCCGTGCGTGAATCACATGCGAGCGTTCTCGGTAGTGCCTGGTGAGACCGCGCGACCCCATTCTCTCGGGCCGGAAACGGCCGCTACTATTTAACACGCAGGGGGTAAGCTTTGGAAAGGACATTGCTCCACTCTTTAGTAACTAAGTCGAAGCTTTTCAATAGGATGACATCGGTACAATGGATGGGATGAGGGACGCGCCAGCGGCGGATGTGGGAGCAGCCGAAGAACTCCGCGTGCCTGCGTCCCTGCGCGCGCGCCGCAAAGTTTTCTACCTGCTCGATTCTCTCGAAATTGGCGGAACCGAGACGCAGGCGGTCGAACTGGCGTTGCGCCTGCCGGTGGACGAGTACGAGATCACGTTGGGATGTTTGCGCTTGCACGGTCCGTTGCTCGCTCGCTTGCGCGGGTCTGGCGTGAGGGTCCAGGAATTTCATCCCAGTGGCGGGATCGATTCGCCGGCGGGACTCTACCAACTCTTGCGCCTGGCGGCGTTTCTACGGCGGCAGAAGTTCGACGTGGTGCACACCCACGACCTGTGGTCGAACGTGATGGGTGTTCCGGCGGCGCGGCTGGCGGGCGTACCGGCCATCATTTCGAGCCGCCGCGACCTGGCGCACTTTGACTGGTACGGAGGGAAACGGCGAGTGTGGCTGCGGCGGATCCAGAACCTCTCGAGCGTAGTGCTCGCGAACGCGACGCCCATCCGCGACGCCCTGGTTTCGGAAGATGGTTTCGCGCCCGCCAAGCTGCGGGTCATTCATAACGGCGTGGATACCGAGAAATTTCAGCGCGGCAAGCGCGATCGCGAGCGGCTGCTTCCGGGCGCCGGGGACGGAAAGCTGGTAGTGCTGGTCGGAAACATGCACAGCGATGTAAAGGGGCACCCATGGCTGATCGCGGCCGCGCCCGCGGTGGTGCGCGAGTTCCCGAAGACGAAATTTGTTCTTGCCGGCGACGGAGAATCGCGAACGACATTCGAGCAACAGGTAGCTGCGTTGGGGCTACAGGAGAGCTTTGTGTTTCTGGGACGACGAGACGACATTCCCGACGTGCTGGCCAGTTGCGACATCGCGGTGCTTCCGTCCAAGGCTGAAGGGCTGCCGAACGCAGTTCTGGAATACATGGCCGCGGGGTTGCCGACGATTGCGAGCCGTGTGGGAGGCAACGCCGAGCTAGTGCAGGATGGCGTCACAGGATTGCTGGTACCGCCGCAGGATTCAGCCGCCCTGGCCAATGCATTACTGCGCTTGCTGCGGGACCCGCAGTTGCTGCAGCAGATCGCGTCCGGCGGGCGCCGGCTGGCGTCCGAGGGCTTCAGCTTCGAACGGCTGGTTCGGGAAACCGACGCACTGTACACGGAACTCCTGCGGCGCAAAGGAAGACAGTAGTCGATGGCGAAGCCTTCACAATGGACGCGCCGCCTGGGCCGGTTGCGCACGATGAGCGGCGAGGAACTCTTCGACCGCGCGCGACAGCATCTGACCGCTCGCGTCGATGCCTTCCGCTGTGCGCGCGGCCATGACCTCGCCGGGGAACTTCCCCACGCGCTCGTAGCGAAGGGACGCTTCTTCTTCGCGTCGTCCGAGGCCGAAGCCCTGTGCGCGATTCTCAAGCAGCAGTTTCCAACGGCTGCTGCAGACATCGTGGCGCGCGCCGAGAGAGTTTGCGCTCACCGGTTCGACCTTCTGGGGTACGAGGATCTGGACTACGGCCCTGAGATCGATTGGCACCTCGACCTCGTGCATGGCAAGCGCGGTCCGACCAAGCCATGGTTCAATGTGAAGTACCTCGACGTCGAGGAAGTGGGCGACGCGAAGATTACTTGGGAACTCAACCGCCACCAGCATCTGGTGACGCTGGCCAAGGCCTACCGGCTTACGGGCGATCCAAAGTTCTCCAATGAGTTGGTCGCGCAGTGGAAGCACTGGCAATCGGCGAACCCCTATCCGATCGGGATGAACTGGGCGAGCAGCCTGGAAGTGGCATTCCGCAGCCAGTCGTGGCTATGGATGTATTTCCTCCTCGACGAGACCCCGGTGATGACTGCGGAATTGCGCCAGCAGTGGATGCACGCGCTGGCCCTCAACGGACGCCACATCGATACCTACCTTTCCATCTATTTTTCGCCCAACACCCACCTGCTGGGGGAGGCAGTCGCGCTGTTCTTTCTGGGCACGCTGTTTCCGCAATTTCCGAGAGCCGCGCGCTGGAAGCAGCGCGGATGGCAGATCGTGCTCGACTCGGCGACCACCCAGGTCCGCGGAGACGGCTTCTACTTCGAGCAGTCGACCTACTACCACGTCTACGCGCTGGACCTGTTCCTGCATGCGCGCACTTTGGCGGCAGCAAACAATATTCCCATCCCCGCAGAGTTCGACGCCGTCATTCTCAAGATGCTCGATGCCTTGTGCCTGCTGGGCCGGGGTGGACTGGTTCCGCGGTTGGGCGATGACGACGGGGGGCGCGTGTTTGATGCCGCCCGCAATCGCACCGAGCACCTGCTCGACCCGCTGAGCACGGGCGCGGTGTTGTTTGCGCGTGGAGACTACAAGTTTGTCGCGGGAGGCCTGCGCGAAGAGACGCTCTGGTTGCTCGGTCCCCGGGGACTTCGGGAATATGAGGGACTCAAAAGCAGCGAGCCTTCCGGCGCGTCGGTCGCTCTACGCGACAGCGGTCTTTACCTGATGGCCGATGCGGAGACAGGGCAGCAGTTCACCATCGACGGCGGGCCGCACGGTCCGGGCCATGCGCATGCGGATGCGTTGAGCGTGAGCCTGATTCGCAACGGGCGCGTCCTGCTCATGGATCCCGGCACCTACGAGTACGTGGGAGTGAGTGAGGAAAGGGAACGATACCGCGGAACCGGGGCGCACAACACCCTGCGAGTGGACGGGCTGGATCAAGCACAAGGGGCGGGCCCGTTCGGCTGGGTGAATCCGCCGAATGTTCACACGGAACGTTGGATCGCCGGACAACAGTTCGATTTGTTTGTCGGCAGCCATGATGGCTATTCGCGCTTGCCAGAACCGGTCGAGCACCAACGCTCGGTCTTTCACCGCAAAGGTCAGTTCTGGCTCGTGCGGGACGTAGCAACGGGCCAGGGGAAGCACCAGTTGGAGTTGGCCTGGCATCTGGGCCCAACTCTGTCGCCGGTTTCCACCAAGGACAATCTGTTTGCCGACGGCCAAGAGGGTCTGGGCCTGATCACGGTCGACGGACACGGCTGGTCGCAGAGCGCTGATCGCGGCAACTGGTCCTCCGTCTACGGACGCGTCGAGCGCGCCACCGTGCTGACGTTTGGCTCGGTCACGGATCTTCCGGCTGAGTTTGTAACCCTGCTGTTGACCGACGCCAGCTTGCACGCTGGTTTAGGACGCTTGGAGCGACGTCCCGGCACCATGGCTGTTCAGAGCTACCGTTACTCGCGCGAAGGGCAGGAACACCAATTCTTCTTCGCCGATGCCGCCGGCGCCTGGGCGCTGGGGAACTGGACCAGCGACGCGCGTTTTCTTTACTGGGCGTGGGATCGAGCGCGGGACCTGCGCGTTCTCGTTATCTGCGCTGGTTCGTATGCGGAAATCGGGGGCTCGCGCGTGCTCCTGAGTCAGACTCCGGTGGATTATGCTGAGGTGGTGAGTGCGGCCGGAAAGACGGAGCTATTTTCCTCGGATCCCGAGCGCGTGGTTCTGCAGGAATCGCTGGATCGCGTAGAAGCGGAATTCGCAGCAATGGGAAACGACCTCAAACGGACGGGCGCGTAGACATGTGCGGGATTTGCGGGATCTTCTATACCGACCGGGCGCGGCGGGTGGAGCGGCAAAGGCTCGCGGAAATGAACCAGCGCATCGTGCACCGCGGGCCCGACGACGACGGCTTCCTGCTGGAGGGCAATGTCGGGTTGGCCATGCGCCGGTTGAGCATCATTGACATTCGAACCGGGCATCAACCCATCAGCAACGAGGACGAGACCGTCTGGATCGTCTACAACGGCGAACTCTACAATCACCAGGACCTCAGAAGGGATCTGGAAGCCCGCGGGCATCGCTACCGCACCAAGAGCGACACCGAGACCATCGTCCACCTCTACGAGGAGTACGGCCGCGACTGCGTGAACTTCCTGCGCGGCATGTTCGCCTTCGCCATCTGGGACCGCCGGCACCGGCAGTTGTTCATCGCACGCGACCGGTTGGGTATTAAGCCGCTGTACTACCGCTTTGACGGCAAGACACTTCTCTTCGGATCAGAAATCAAAACCATCCTCGCCTACCCCGATGTAAAGGCCGAGTTCAACCGCGCGACGCTGGCGGAGTACCTGGCGTTTGGGTACATCGCGGGCGCCGAGACGATGTATGCCGGGATCCAGAAGCTTTTGCCCGGACACACTCTCGAACTTCGCGAGAGCGGCGAGCCGACAATCTCGCCGTACTGGGATCTCGAGGTCAAGGCCGACCCTGGCGACAAGCCGCAAAAACACTACGTGGAGCGCTATCGAGAGTTGCTGGAGCAGTGCGTTTCCAGCCATCTGATGAGTGATGTTCCCCTGGGAGTGTTCTTAAGCGGCGGGCTGGATTCGAGCGCGGTGGCAGCTCTCACGACCAAAATTCGCAAAGAGCCGATTGAGACCTTTGCGGTGGGGTACGGTGAAGAAGCCTTCAGTGAGCTTCCTTTTGCCCGCACCGTGGCCAGCCACATCGGGTCGAAGCACCATGAAGTGCGGTTGAGCCGCGACGAGTTCTTCCAGACGTTGCCGCGCCTGATCTGGCACGAGGACGAGCCCATCGTTTGGCCGTCGAGCGTCTCGCTGTACTTTGTTGCGCGACTGGCGCGCGAGCGTGTGACCGTAGTGCTGACCGGTGAGGGCAGCGACGAGACACTCGCCGGCTACACCCGTTATCCGTGGACATTACTCAACGCCCGCATGGATGCGGTCTACCGGGCGCTCACGCCCAGTGTCCTGCGCAGGATCGTCCGGAGCGGGATTGCAGGTAGTCCTATACCAGCGGCCCTGCACCGAAAGCTGGAGCACATCTTCCTCGGCCGGGATGGGGCATCATGGCCATCGTTCTATTTCGACAATTTCTATTCGGCGTTTTCCGGCGCCGAGCAGGATGATCTGCTCACGCCTGAGGCGAAAGCAATCGCCGGCGATCCGTACGCCGGTTCGATGCAGCACTGGACTTCCTCATCGGGAGATCTGCTGCACCGCCTGCTCTATACCGACATCAAGACCTATCTGGTGGAACTCCTGATGAAGCAGGACCAGATGAGCATGGCGGCATCGATCGAAAGCCGCGTGCCGTTTCTCGATCACGAACTGGTGGAGTTCACGGCCAGCATTCCGGCGAAATACGCTACCGAAGGCCTCGCGGGAAAATTCATCCTCAAGCGTGCGGTAGAAGACCTCCTGCCCCACGACATCGTGTACCGGCAGAAGTTGGGCTTCCCCACACCCTGGGCCTACTGGCTGGCGGGACCCCAGCTGGAGGCCCTGGAACATTTGCTGCTGGAGCCGCGAACGGCGGAGCGCGGCCAATTCCATGCCGAGAGCGTGGGAAAATTTTTTGCCGAGCACCGGGCGGGGCATCGCGATCACGGAAATCGCATCTGGCGCTTATTGAACCTGGAACTCTGGCAGCGGGTCTGCCTGGAAGGCGACCCGATCGACGAGGTGGCATCATCGCAAAAAGCGGTTGCCTTGCGGTGAGCCTATCGAGCTGGACTGAACCCGTGAAGGCTGATTCTTGAATTTATCCATGCTCAGAAAAATCAAACAAGCGACGTTGCGTTCGCTGAAGGCTACAGGCGTCTTCAATCGGGTCGCTGACAGCAAGTGGCGGCGGGAGCGGTTGCTCATCCTCTGCTATCACGGCACCTCGCTTCAGGACGAGCACTTGTGGAGGCCGGGGTTATACATCGAGCCGCCGGTACTCGAACAGCGTCTGGAGATATTGAAAACCGGCGGCTACTCGGTCCTCCCCCTGGGGGAATCGCTCGATCGGCTGCAAATCGGCAGCCTCCCGCCCCGCAGTGTCGCTCTGACCTTCGATGATGGCACCTACGATTTCTACAAGCAGGCCTACCCGCTGCTGAAACGCTACGGGTATCCATCCACGGTGTACCAGACCACGTACTACAGCGATTACGAGCGCCCCGTCTTCAACCTGATCACTTCCTACATGTTGTGGAAGAAGCGAGGCGAGGTCATTCCGGACGGCCGGGAACTCGGCTTAGCGCAGCCGATGGACCTGCGCACTGAGGCTGGGCGTCACCAGGTCGTGCTCGGCCTGCTCGATCGCGCGGCTCGGGAACAGATGTCGGGCGCGGATAAAGACGCCTTGGCGGCTCGGCTGGCAAAGTTTCTCGGACTCGATTACGAGGCGTTGGCAGAGACCAGAATCGTGCAGCTGATGAACGCGCGCGAAGTGAAAGAAGTTGCCGCCAACGGTGTCGACATCCAGCTGCATACCCATCGCCATCGCACACCCGAAGACGAAAACTTGTTCCGCAGGGAAATCCGCGACAACCGGGAGCGCATCGAAGCCTTGGTTTCGTTGAAGCCTGTGCACTTCTGCTATCCCAGTGGCGTGTACCGGCCAGAGTTCTTTTCATGGCTGGCCAAGGAGCAGGTGGTGTCGGCCACGACCTGTGACTCCGGACTGGTGACCCGAGAGAGCGAGAGTTTCCTCATCCCCCGTTTCATCGACAACCAGTTCCAAAGAGCGATCGATTTTGAGAGCTGGATTTCCGGCGTGGGCGATCTGCTAGCCCTGCGCCGTGCGGCCACCCAGCGCTACGTGCCCGTAGAGGTGTGACTTACAAAGTAGCGCCGGCATCTTACCGGCTGTCCCGAGGGCATCCTGCCCTCAGCCGCGCGTGTCGCTCCGGAGCGACTTGGGCTGGATATGCGAAGCGAGATGCCCCAGCAATTCCCGCTGCAAATTTGGCCCGCAAGCAATCAGTCCCGACAAAAGAGGATTGCGATTGTTGGCGCGGAATGCAGTGTTCTCGAGGGTGGTGACGCAACCGCCCGCGCTCAACACCAGTGCAGCCCCCGCGGCCACATCCCATTCGTGTTTCGGTGTGAGCGTGAAGGTCGCATCGGCGCGGCCCGCGGAAACCAGCGCCAGCTTGTAAGCGACCGACCCCATCGCTTTGACCTGCATGGGCCCTTTTTCAAACTGCTTCCATTCCCCGCGCTTGACTTCACTGCGGCTGGCGAGGACCACGGCGCCATCGAGGCTGGCCCGCGAGCTGGCCCGCGCAGGTTCGCCGTTGTAGCGCACGCCCGCGTCGACCGCTCCGATGAAAGTCTCGCCCGTCGCCGGATTGCAGATGCCTCCTGCAACCGCTTTGCCTTCCTCGACGAATCCGATAGAAACGCAAAATTCCGGAATGCCCTTCACGAACTCGCGCGTACCATCCAGCGGGTCGACCACCCACACTCGCGACTTGGTGAGACGGGAAAGGTCATCGGCGCTCTCCTCCGAGAGCCAGCCTTCGCCGTCGCGCAGTAGGTTCTGCCGCAGCACCACATCGAGAGCGCGGTCTGCCTCGGTGACGGGGTCATGGCCCACCTTGAACTCGGCATCGATGGCGCCCGGTGTGAACCGGCTGAACACCTCGCCAGCTGCGGCGAGCGCGGCTGTGATGCGGTCCAGTATTTCTGTGTATCTGGAAGTCATCGGTTCTGGGCTGCTAAGCGTAAATCATGACCAAAGCATTCTGATCCCTGTGATCAAGAGGATGACACACAAGATCCGTCGCAGCCACACCACGGGTACGCGCGTGCTCAAGTGCGAACCGAGCAGACCGCCAGGGATGGAGCCGATCAGCAGCGACATGACCAGCTTGGGATCCACGTTCCCAAGGCGAAAATGAAGGAATCCCGTGACACCCGTCAGTACGACCGCGTGGACAATATCGGTTCCAACATTGACCTTCGGCGGGTAGCTGTAAAAAAGCAGCAACATCATCATGATGATGCTGCCGGAGCCTACGGAAGTCATTCCGACCAGAAATCCCGAGCACAACCCGATGACGGTCATGCCCGCAAAAGACTTGAGCGTCGGCGGCCGGTTGACCATGCGCTCTTCGATGCGAGTCTGAAACATCAGCAGCATAGGGATACAAACCAGCAAGATGCCGATGACCAGCTTGATGAAGTGGTTGACGCCGTCGCCGTAAAGGTGGCGGAGATGAGTGAGGTAGACGACTCCGGCGGCCGATCCCGGAACGCTGCCCACGGCGAGAGCCAGCACCACCTTGCGCCGCACCGTGCCCTTGTTGAGGTGCACGATGCTGGCGGGAATTTTCGTGAAGAAATTGAAAAGCGCGTCCGAGCCTACCGCGATAATCGCCGGAACCCTCAGGCCGAAGATGAGGATGGGCAGCAGCAGAACGCCACCGCCCAGGCCGGTCAGGCCGATGAGTGTGCCGACGAGAAAGCCCACTAGGATTTTGGCAGCAATCAAGGCCATGACAAGTGGAGCAGCACGTATATGTGTAGCGCCGGCATCCTGCCGGCTGTCGCGAGAGCTTGCCCAGAGCTTGCCCTGAGCTTGCCGAAGGGGGGCGTCCTCGCCCTCGCCGCCATTCGAGACAACATCAGCCCGAAGCGGCACTCACCCTTCGATCTCTTGACCCTTACCCGATAAAGCCCTGTTGCTCCAGGTGCAGAATGATCTCCTGGGCTGACTCTTCCGGGGACAGCTCCGCGGTGTTGATCACCACTTCGGCGTTCTGCGGGGCTTCGTAGGGATCCGAAATCCCGGTGAACTCCTTGACGATGCCCGCTCGCGCCTTAGCGTAGAGACCCTTGCGATCCCGTGCCTCGCAGGTCTCCAGAGGAGTCGCGACGTGAACCAGCACGAAACCTCCCAGTGGCTCGATCATCTCGCGCACCTGCTTACGCACCGCATCATAAGGAGCGATCGGAGCGCAGATGGCGATGCCGCCGTTCTTGGTGATCTCCGAAGCCACGTAGCCGATGCGCCGAATGTTGATGTCGCGATGTTCCTTCGAGAAGCCGAGTTCCGACGACAGATGCTTCCGAACCAGGTCGCCATCGAGAATCGTCACCGGACGTCCGCCCATTTCCAGGAACTTGGTGAGCAGCACGTTCGCGATCGTCGACTTGCCCGATCCGGAGAGTCCGGTAAAGAAGATCGTGACCCCTTGCTTGTGGCGTGGGGGATAGCTGCGCCGCAGCTCCTGAACCACTTCCGGGTACGTAAACCAGCTCGGTATATCGCGGCCGCCATTGAGCCGCTCGCGCAGCTCCGTGCCCGATATGTTCAAGACCCGGGCGCCGGCCGGGACCTCGTTATCGGGAACGTATTTGTCCTGATCCTCGAGGTACACCATCATGTTGAAAGGCACCATGATGGCCCCGATGTCCGCCTCGTGTTTCTTGAAGAGTTCCTGGGCGTCGTAAGGACCGTAGAAGTTCTTCCCATCGGTATCCTTGCCGGGACCTGCGTGATCGCGGCCGACGATAAAGTGGGTACACCCATGATTCTTGCGGATGAGGCCGTGCCAGATGGCTTCACGCGGCCCTCCCATGCGCATGGCGAGCGGCAACAAAGACAGCCTCACTGTCCCGTGTGGATATTTCGGAAGCAGGAGTTCATAGCAGCGCACACGGGTGAAGTAGTCGACGTCGCCGGGCTTGGTCATTCCCACCGAGGGATGGATGAGCAGGTTCGCCTCCACTTGCTTCGCGGCGCGGAAAGTAAGTTCCTGATGAGCGCGGTGCATTGGGTTGCGCGTCTGGAACGCGACCACTCGGCGCCACCCGAGGCGCGAGAATTCCGCGCGTAACTCCGCGGGTGTCAGCCGCAGCGGGCGGAAGTCGTAGTGGGCCGGCAACTGCAGACCTTCCAGAGTCCCGCCCACGTACCAGGGATTCGCTTTGTTGATGGCATAGTCGGCGCCCGGGTGAGCTTTGCTGGTCGTGCCGAAAACACTCTTCGCTTCGGCGGCCCGGTCGGGCTGCCATACGTCCCCGACGCTCAGCACGGCGAGCATAACGCCCTCGCCATCGCGCAGGGCAACCTTACTGCTGCCCGGCTTAAGCGACTTGGCGAATTCCTCAGTGACATCGAGCGTTATCGGCATGGGCCAGAGCACGCCGCTGGCCAGGCGCATGTTGTGACAAACACCTTCATAGTCGGCGCGGTTCATGAAGCCCCGCAGCGGTGAGAAGCCACCATTCAGCAGCAGTTCGACATCGCAGACCTGGCGCGGCGTCAGATCCCACGAGGACCACTCCTTCGAGTGGGCCTTGAGTTCGGCAGCCCGGCCGGGTTCGGCGATCAGGTGAACTAGTTCTCCGCCGTGCGGCGGAATCAGATGGCTGGTCAAAGTCAATTTCGTAGACCTCCTGGGGTCGATGTGATTTACCGCAGCGTTGCCAAGGCCGGAGCCCCGAATCCGGCAAAGCCGGACTCACTTCTTCTTTCTGCAATCCGCATGATCGGGAGAGAAACAGGTCCACTTCCTGCTCAGCCGAGGGTGGAAGGTGAGGGCAGAAATCGTACACCTGGTCCCCGCTGGCGCTCCCAGCTAAACGCTTGATTTCTATGTGCTTATTATTCTCTGATGTTTGGGCCTTCCAGACAAGGGCCAAGCCAGGAATTCCTGTGCTTGCGATGGTTCCTGCTCATCTCTACAACGGCTCGACCACATATTGATCTTGCGGCAAGCATTATGGATTCGAAAGGTTACGATGGTTTTGGCGTTAGCCTGATCGCGCACCGGGCGTGGTCATTTAGACTGGCGCCAGATCGGCATCATGATCAAGAACCTGGCAAAGCGCGCGTTGCTCGACACTGGAGTGTTGCGGCTGGCGGCAAAGCTGCACGGGAAGGCTGCAGCCATTCTGATGTACCACTCCGTGTTGGAGGATCCGGATCGAGAAGAAGATTCGCTCGGCGGCATCATTCACTCCCGCGAAGCTTTTCAGGGACAAATGGAAATGCTGGCGAAAAAATTTCGCCCCATCCCTCTCCATGAAGTCGGCCGCTTCGTAAAAGGCGAAGCCGATCTGCCCGAGCGCGCGGTCGTGGTCACCTTCGACGACGGCTACACCGACAACTACCAGATCGCCATGCCGATTCTCGATCGCGTAGGCATCCCGGCGACCTTTTACGTTACGGTGGATTGCGTCGAAAACCGCAGACTCCCCTGGCCGAGCCGCCTGCGCTTTTCATTTCGGACGACAGCGAAAAAGAGCTGGTCCGATGAAAGCGGCACAGTATGGAATCTCGAAAGCGACCAGGGTCGCGAGCAGGCCTACCTAAAAACCTGCGATCGTGTATGCCAACTCTCCGGAACGGCTCTGGAGAATGTCGTGCGCAGTATCGAAGCAGAACTCGATGCCAAGCTGCCCGACGATCGCGGCCGCCTCATGATGACCTGGGAGCAAATCCGCGGGCTAGCGCGCAACGGACACATCGTTGGTTCGCATACCATGACCCATCCGAACCTTGCGTTTCTCAGCATCGAAGAGGCGCGGTGTGAACTGGTCCAGTCGAAGACCCGAATGGAACAGCATCTCGAAACGCCCGTCGAACATTTTTCGTATCCCTGCCCGGCATTGTTTCCCAACTGGACGGAGCAGACCACAGCCGAGAGCCGGAAGGCGGGCTATCAGACGGCGGTGACCACCAGCAATGGGGTGGCGCGCAAGCAGGACAATCCACTTTGCCTGAAGCGGGTGCGCCCGACGAAGTCGGTGGACGGCTTGCGCTGGAATCTGGAAAACGCTTTTGCGGGACGGGCACGCTAACCGAGGCGATCCTTAATTGGCAAGAATCCTGGTATTGGACGGGCACAGTGCGGCCGCCCTGGCCTTCACGCGGTCAGCAGGTCGTGCTGGCCATTGGGTGGCCGTCGGTGCCAACCAGGGGATTTTCGCCGCGGCCAAGCTCTCTCGCTATTGCCAGTCCAGTTTCGACTACCCGGTTTCCACCGACGATGCCACCGCTTTCGTGGACCGGCTTCTCGAATTTGTAGCCAGCCAGTCGATCGACCTGGTCGTGCCCATCACCGATTGGACTTTGCTCCCCCTCTCTGAGCAGCGCACCCGCCTTCACGGAACCTGCCGATTCGCGCTGCCACCCGACGCCGCCGTCAAGGCTGCGTCCGACAAGTATCAGACCATCGAAGTAGCACGCTCCCTGGGGATCAGGGTCCCCGCCACCTGGCTGGTACGTTCGCCAGACGACTTGCGGAACTTGCCCGGGATCGATTTTCCCGTCGTGGTGAAAGATCGATTCTCCGTTCGGTGGGTGAATGGCAAGGCCGTTTTCGGTTCAGTCACGTATGCGTATGGCAAGGATGAACTCGAGCGCAAGGTCAGGGATCGCTTGCAGGCCGCCGGGGACGTGCTGATCCAGGAATTTGCTTCGGGCCATGGCATCGGCTTTTCCTGTTTTGCCGCACCCGATGGTGTCTATGTGCCCTTCGCATGGGAGCGCATCCGCGAGGTCGATCCCAGAGGGTCGGCAAGCAGTTGCCGCAAATCGATCGCGCTGGACGACAACTTCGCGGACCTCAGCGGCCAGCTGATTCGTGCAATCGGATTCGAGGGTGTCGCCATGGTGGAATACAAGCAGGCAGGCGACGGGCCGCCGGTCATCATGGAAATCAACGGGCGTCCCTGGGGTTCAATTGCGCTGCCCATCGCGAGTGGCGTCGACTATCCGCGCTACCTGATCGACTGGTATCTGAGCGGCGCTCTGCCGCCGAAACGCATCGACTACCGGCCCGGAACCGTCTGCCGCCGCATTGTCGGAGAGCTGACCCACCTGAACAACGTGCGCTTGGGCAAACCCGATCGCTGGCCGGGAGAGTATCCCAGGTTCTGGAGCACGCTGGCGAAAGTCGCCGTTCCGTGGTATCCGGGCATGCACTACGACGACCTGTGGCTTTCCGACTTACGGCCCGGAGTGGCTGAGATCCAGCATTGGTTCCGAGTGCGCCTGCAGAGACGAATCGGGAGTGTCAATGCGGCGGGGCGAACCGGCGAGTAAGTTTAAGACTGAACAGCCGTAGGGTCCGCCGACTCACCCTGCCTGGAAAAAGTCAGGAGTTCTTCCGTCAGATTCCGGATACAAGCCTGCAGGACCCCATAACAACGACGAGTGGCGTCGATGTCTCCAAAGTACGGATCGGGAATCTCTCGGTAGCGAAAAGGGCCGTCCGCGTACGCGCCTAACATCAGAATCTTGCTCTCGAATTCCGGGAAACGCGCCAGCAGTTCCGCCTTGTTCTGAAAATCCATGGCGAAGATGACGTCCGCCTGCGTGACCAGGTCGGCCGTGACCAGCCGGGCGCGATGGCTGGTGAGGGGAACCCCGATTTCCCGCGATGCGATCAGAGCCCAGGGATGCGCTTCGCTGCCGGGAACCGCATGCAAACCGGCCGAATCAATGCGGATCCCGCGCACGTCTGCATCGCCGACGGTTTTGCGAAAAAAGGCCTCAGCCATCGGACTGCGCATCAGGTTGCCAAAACACACGAACAGGAAAGAGCGTGCGCCCGGCGTGACTCTTCGCATGCTGGGCGATCGCACGCCGACCAGATCCAGCAGGCGGAGACGCGCGTAAATCGGACCCGCCTTGGGGCCGAGGCGCAGAAAAGTCTCACGTTCCCGAAGCAACGAATCCGGTACTAGCCTGCGCACGTTCCATGGGGACGGGGTTGTTGGGTCCTGGTTCACGGGATTCAGGCCGGTTCGTGCGGCTGGCGGCTTACTGTTCCTCCTGGTAGGTCTCGATCAAAGCCACGGCGACTTCGTCCATCTGGCTGTCGGAGAGGTCTCCCGTCTGCCACACCCGCTTGGTCCAGATGGCCCACAGCACGCCCAGTCCGTAGGGTATCAGGCTGATCGAAATCTGAAAGCCCACTTGCACATACGTGTGTGCGATGAACCAGTGTCGCATGAAGAGCAGCACCGCGACCTGCGGAACACACAAAAGCAAGGGCAGAGTGTAGGCCTCGCGCAGGAAGGCGCGGACGGGCACATTCAGCAACCGGCAAAGATGACGCGGCATGAAGTATAGCGTCGTGCAGGTGAGCGGAATCGCCGTTCCCGCCGCGTCTCCGACTATGCCGAAGGGCCGGATCAGAACGATACTGAGAATCAGGTTCGCGATGCTCTCCATCAGCGACACCCAGGCGAGCGGCTTGTGCCGCGCCATCCCGTAGAGGATCCGGGGAGAGGCAGACTGGGCCAGCGAGAACGTCATCGGGAAAAGCAGAACCAGCAAGACCGGATAGCTGGCCGCGACATACCGCTCGCCCACCCAGGCTTCGATCACCGACTTGCCCAGGATCGCCAGGACCGCCGTCATGGGAAAGATCACCAGGGCGCAGGCGCGGTTCCCGGCTACCAGGATCTTGCGCAACTGTTTGGTATCGCCCCGAGCATCCGATTGGCCCGACATGGGCACAAAGATCTGGGCCAGGCTGCTCACCACTTCGGACGCGTAGTCAAGCAGACGGTCGCCGATGGAGAAGTAAGTGATGGCCGTGACTGAAAGAAATGTTCCGATCACGATCTCGTCGGTCTTGAAACGCAGCTTGTACGCGATCATCAGGATGAAGGTGATCGCGCTGTAGTTGGCAATCTCGCGCAGGGCGCTGCGATCCACATATTTCCAGCCAAAACGTAGCGGCAGGATGCGCAAAACAATGACCGCGCGCACCAGCGAGCCCAGAATCGGCAGCAGCACCGTAATGAGCGCCACTGTGAGCAATCCGTAGCCGTGCTTCAAGGCCAGAACGATCAGGACGGCGCGGAGCAGCGTCGCCACCAGATTGGTCAGGTTGACGAAATAGAAGCGCTGCATGCCCTCCAGAATTCCGCCAAAAATCCCGGTGGGGAATCCGACCGCGACCGAGGCGCCCACTATGAGAAAAAGCCAGCGCGCTGTGGCCAGGAAATCGGAAGGGATTCGGAACAGCGAGTCAACGAACAGACTGCCCACCAGCGTAAGTGCCATGGCCACGGCGCCGATGGCCGTGTAAGTAGCCAGGCTGGTATTGATCAGCTTCGTCAGACCCTCGTTGTTACTGGTCGCGGTGTAGGTCGAAACGTAGCGGATGACGGAAGAGCGAATCCCGAGATCGAACAGGCCGTAGTAGCCCGTGATGGAGAAGATCAGCACCCAGATCCCGAAGGCCGTGTCGCCCAGACGATGAAGGATGAAAGGGGAGAGGAATATCCCGACCAATACGCTGACGCCAAGGCTGAACCAGCTGGCGCCGACGTTCTTAATAATCTGGCGCTTGCTCATGGCTACGCTGCGCCTGGGGTATTGGCAGTGTCTGCCGGGAAGATGCTGAAGATGATGTTAAGGCCGTGCGGTTCCATGTCGAACTCCGCCAGGCACTTCCGGCTGGCGAGGTCATACAGGCTGATGTGAGTCGGCCTTTCCCCCATCCCGTCGTCCAGCACGTTCTTGACCCAGAGAATATTCTCCTGAAGGTTAGTCTTGCGGATTCGCGTGAAAGCAACCCAGATTCTCTGCTCATCGACCGGCAGGAGTCCGCGGCACCAGCCCAGAAGCGCCTTCTGCCCATCAATAAGTTTCAGATCGACAGCCTGCTCGACTTGCAAGGTGCGGCCGTTCGCGATCACCACGTGTCCATCAACCGTCGTGAAATAGATCCGGTCCCCGCAGACCAGGCCGTCGTGCGGCCTTTGCACCGCTACGTCGACGCGCTTGCCCGGTGTGGTCAGGCATATGGCGTCGCGTTGCGTGAAGCGCGTGACCCAGACTTCGCCGTCGAGTTCGAAGACGAAATTCGGGTGGGATTTGTGCGGCTTTGTGCTCGCGACTTTCCGGTAATCGACGTCTCGTGAGAAGCGCGACCAGAGAGCCTCACCCACAACCGGCCACTCCTTGATCACATCGCCCTGGGGAGTGAACTTGATCACCATGTCGAGCCCCGTGCTGACCGCCACCAGATTCCCGTCGCTCGTTGGGGCGACGTGGTGTACATCATTGAAGGCGGGGAGAGAGACGTATCCGATCCGCTCGAACTCCGGCAAACGGAAGATCATTACCTCGGTGGAGGTACAGGTATACAGGATGTCGCCACGCAGCGTGCCGGCCTTGAAAACATGAGAAGCTTTGTCGGTGGACCGAGCGTCCTCCGGGGTTTTGTACTCGACGCGGGTTTGTACCTGGCCGGTTTCGGTATCGAGTTCAAGGATCAAAGCAGTTTCGTACAGATTCCACTCCTCTTCCTTTCGCACCAGCAGCTTCTTCTGGCGTGCTCCCAAAATGTAGAGGCGAGCCATCTTAGGGGTTCTCCGAGTTGAGAGACGCAGGCGTTTCAGACAGGTTCGATTTCTTCGTTCGCGTCATCCCCAATGGCCCGGCACTCGACCGTCCCCTGATTGAAGCAAGCACTCAGCTTAAAGCCATCAGACCGGCAGCGCCAATGTCTAGTTCGGAACGTGGAAGTGGTGGGAGCCGATCTCATTGCGGTCGATCGCTTGTCCGAAAACCTCGGTTGTCGGCGGTGTCTTGATTGCAGGGGTTGCGATCTCGCGCTCTGCCGCGCCGGACGCGGCTTTTGGGCGAATTCTTTTAGGGGCCATACGCGTGTAATTGGTTCCACTCGTTGGGACCGGACTGGCACTTTTGTCCTAATGTGTTCACCTTAGTTAGTCCTAAGGACCTGAGTTCGTCCTTTGCGTTTTCGTTCTGGGCGTAAAGCCGCCAATGTTGCGAAAGCCGGCCTGCCGCTTTACCCATGGAGTGGCACCGCCGGGTCGAGAAGCGCCTCCTCGCAAGCTGCGGCGATATTTGTAAAGCATTGTTAATAATTAAGTTATCCGAACAGCCGGAGATCGCAGCAACCTGATTCGGGGTCCAACCCTTCCCCGAATTTGGAGTTTGCCTTGGCGGCAAGCGAGGGGCTTCGCGCGCTCAAGTTGATCGATCCCCTGTGGGAAACCAGGCCAAAAACCCGTCGCAAGAAAGTGCAGAAAATTGGAACTGTGAGTGCTATGGGATTTGGTAAGGACGCTCGTTTCAATCAATTGCAGTGGACGGCCTGGCGGGGTTGCGGTGAGCTTACGCGCTGAGCGCACCGCGGGCCAGAATCGCTCACTTCACAATAAACAGTAAGGGGGTATTGAATGAGCGAAAGACCTGTCCGTCTGGGGCAGCGCGAACAACAGATCGTCGAACTGCTCTTGCAAGGTTGCGACAACGACGAAATCGCTCGACAACTCAATATGGCTCGTCGAACGGTGAAGGCTCATTTCAACCGTTTGTTTCTGCGATTTGGCATCACCAGCGGCATCAAGCGAGTCAAACTCGCCACACTCTTGTACCGGAGGCAGTTATGTTTGGAGGCGAACGCTACGGAAAACGGATACCCAGCGAACGAGAGAGCAGAGTTATTGAACTTGTTGCCCAGGGACTTAAGAACAAAGAAGTCGCCGACGAAATCGGAACCACCGAACACGTCGTCAAGAACTACCTGCGAGTCATCTACGACAAACTCGGACTCTGGAATCGAGTCGAACTTGCCCTCTGGTACGAGGCCCGCAGATTTGAGCAAATCGCCCGAGCTTGAGCCGCTGGAGACTTGGGAACACACCGTACTGGGCCTGAGCCCGGTTTCTTCTTCGGGGACGCCACACCGGTAGGCTAAAAACAAAATCCAAAACGAGGATATTAACGGGCTGCCCGGTGGGTTACGGGCAGCCTGACGTTTGCAGGTCACGCAGCCGTGTGACCGCTTCCGGGATCTGCTTGCGCGCAGCCGCCGTCAACAATATCCGGGCCTGATCGCAGTTCTTGGGCACGCCGTCCCCCGCCAGGTACAACTCCGAAAGTAAAAGCAACGCCGTGGTGTTTTCTTTCCGCACCGCCGCCCACAAAAACGTTGCCGCTGCGGCGCTATCGCGTGGACGGTTCTTGCCCGTCAGGTAATCCTGCGCCGTTGCGAGTTCAACCGAGCCGATCGCGGTTGCGGGAACGGCGGGCGAGGAAACAGGTGTATCCGCTTTGCGAGGAACCGCCGATATAACCACACTGCTTGGGCGGGGTGCGGTCACCGCCGGACGAAGCGCCGGGGCCGCCGCTTGGCTCGAAGCCGGTGGACTCGGCGTAACCACAACCGAACCCAGCATCGGCTGAGTAGGAACTGGCGCCGGTGCGCGCTCCGGCGCCGTCACCCGCGCAGGATTTTCCGCAGTGACGGTAGCGGCGGGAACCGTTGGAGGCGCCGCCTGGCTCGCGTTCGGCCGGCGCGAATTGGCGTAGAGGAGAAGTCCTAAAAAAACGACAGCCACCACTGCGACTCCATACTTGGCCGGGTTCCGCTGGGATGAGGCCGCGTAGGTTAGAGGGAGATTCTTGTCGCGCAACCACTGGATTGCTGAAGTCCCATTGCCGTTCGACGGCCGCGGCGCCGGTTCTTCACGTACCTCCGCAAACAGGGACAGTGTAGGAAAAACCTGCTCAGGAATATTCTCGGCCGGGCCAGCGTCCGCAGCGGGGGCGAGCGGAAGAACTTCGGCGCGCCCACGGCCGTTTTGTTGCTCAGATAACAGAGGGGATCCGCACATCCCACAAAAGCGTTGGCCTGGGGCGCCCGGATGTCCACACTCTCCACACGCGCCAGGTTCCAGCGCAACCGGCCTTTTGGGAAGTTCGTAGATCGCTGCGGGTGCCTGCGGAGGCGGGAGAGGTCCGTTTTCTGCTTGGAGTGTCCGCAGCAATTCGACGACGGCCTGCTCGCGCTTCTCCGGCGGAGTAGTGAAATACACCTGCGCCCAGCGGCCCAGATTGCGGCCCAATATCGGGTTCAGCATGGGGTTCAACTCAGGATTCGGCAGGTCGGAGATGCGATCGGGGCTTTTTTCCTGAGGCTGTGCCAATGATGGATCTCCCGAAGCAGCGGTTTATTTATTGCACTCCCACGGCCGCTGCTTGTCAATCGGGAGAACAGTGGAAAACCCGTGGGAAACCAGCGCCTTCCGTGGGTTTTGCTGCCGAGAAATCAGTCGCACACCTTGCGCGACGCGGGTTCGAACTGATCCAATTGCGCGTCATGCTGGCTCGCAATTCTTCCTTGCGGGGTTTTTCCGTACAGATCGGAACCCGGGCAGTAGTACTGGGCGGTGTGGACGTCGACCCATACGGGGATGTTGGGATTTCCAGTGTAGGTCGGAGCGGGCGGTGGATCGGCCAGACCCACGCTCACCAGGAACTGCTCAAACAGGCTCAGTTGCGGCGGCGGGGCGGGTGCCGGCTTGCGCTTTGGTTTCGCCGGCGCGTTCGCGGTGTTGGCCGCGTTGGCGGCGGCCTGAGGATTCCCCGTATCGGCCGAAGTCGTGGGGTGGTTGGACGAAATCGCCCAGATGATCGTGATCGCGAACAAGATCGCGGCTGCGATCAGCGCCAAGTCGCCGGGATGCTTGCGCAGGAGACCGCGATGCTTCTCAAGGAATCCCCTGAGTTGTACGGCGGGCGGCGAGACCGCGATCGAGTGAAACCAGACCCGCGGCTCGGGTTCTTTCTCAGGGACCGGAAGCGGTTCGGGTGGCTCCTCCCGGTGGATGGCAAGCTCTTCTGGAGGAGCGAGGCCGGCGAAGTTCTCCTCCGGCTCGGGAACCGTAGCCGCCTCGAAGGATGCGGGCAGGGGGTCCATAGACTCAGGCTTCTCTGGAAGAATGAAACTGTCGGGCTCCGAACTCGGCGGCTCAGGAGTTTCGATGGACTGCAACACGGACTCGACAAGTTCCTGCTCGCCGGCGGAGGCGGCGCTCAACTGGCTGCTGATCTTCTTGAGGTTCCAGAGCGTGGCCCACTTACTTTGCAGGTCGCTCCGAGGAGTGGTGCTACGCGAAGTGCCGCAAGCTCCACAGAAGACTTCGCCGGGTGCGAGTTCGTGCCCGCAGTGCTGGCACGTCGAGGCCTCCAGCAGACTCTCGGGATGCGCAGCCGCGCTGTCGGGCGAAGCGCCTGCGTTGGGATCCTGCGCCAGGCGCGCCAACTGCGGCTTGATTTTCTCCAGGACCTGCAGCATGGAGGCACGCTCGGCGACAACTCCTTTACGCCACTCCTCCTCGGCCGCGTGGGTGAGGGCCTCGGTCACGAGGCCGGCCATGAGCTGGCAGGTCCGTACGTCGTTTTCGTGAAAGGCGTTAGGCCTAGCAAATACCAGCTCGAGCGTGCCCGAGGTTTTGCCATCGTGGAACACAGGCACGGCAATCAGCGAACCGATCCCGAGTCTCCGAGTGATCTCCGGGTTCACGAGGAAGTCGGTGGCGGCGTCGGCACAGCGCAGGATGGCGTTGTGCACCAACGTGGCGGCGGAAAGTGTGGCCTCGGGCCTGAGGGTGGCCCCGACTTGCGGGGACAGCGATCCGCTGCCGGCACGATAAATGATCTTGTCCTGATCGAGAATTCCGATCGCGGCACCCTGGGCGCCGGTGATCTTGCGAATGCGTTCGGCCACCAGATTCATCGCGCCTGCCAGATCCAGATGACTGCTGTGAATCTGATGCTGGGTTTCGACGATCTCCGCGAGCGTGCTGGTGGAGTCGGAGTCGGTACCGGGCTGCGATCTTGTCTCGGAGGACGGCTCACCGTCGTGGCGAGTCTGATGCTCCTGCA